>Ga0316204_10001804_pt1 | contig 54102 bp, 45 predicted proteins | sample 6monrhotite_MG_2_FD_205661 | JGI IMG/M metagenome (GOLD analysis project Ga0316204, IMG submission 205661) | Microbial mat bacterial communities from mineral coupon in-situ incubated in ocean water Damariscotta River, Maine, United States -... | ecosystem: Environmental > Aquatic > Marine >... | reverse complement strand
GACGCAACATAGCCATTCTATGTAAGGAGGAGCAACGCAGTCATGAGTAAAAAAGGGAACGCTATCACACCTAAATCTCAATCGCTTTGGGTATATTGCTTATTAAGCAAACAAATTGCGTCTATGGTTAAAAAAACAGCGACAGCTTTTAAGCGCCGCCACGCTTAGCCCTTTGCCGTAAATGGACTACTTAAATTCTGTGTTTGAAGTGATTTCACACCTCTCACACAAATGGATGACCGATACGTAACCACATGCAAATGCTGCCTAAAAGCTTAACCCCCCTATTTAATCGCTTATCAAAGTTCGGCTCTACGATAAGCGGTAAAGTCACTGTTTTAGCATTTAGCCTGGTTATGGTTTCCACAATCAGCATTTCGGTTTTCTTTTTTCAAGAAACTTCCCGAACCCTTACAAGCACTGAAATAGAGAATATCTCTTACGATGCAAAAATCAAAAGCGCTAAATTAAGGGAGATCATAAGAACTCTAGGCAACGATGTGCTATTCCTCTCACGTATTCAACCTATTCGGGAAAATATACATTTAGATGAAAAAGCTATAGCAAGTGCATGGAATCAACATTTAGCATATATACTGAGAAGCTTTATTCAGTCAAAACCTCATTATTTGCATATCGAGTTTATTGCAGCAGCAAGTGGTAAAGAACTCATTAGAGTAGAGCGCACTGATCAAGGCACATCGTCCATTGCAGGGAACGATCTGCGAGAACAAAACAACACGGCTTTGTTTAACAAAACACTTAAACTTGATGCTGGCGAGATTTATTTTTCTGAAGTCAAGCTTCAACGTAAACAGAATAAAATTGTCAAACCATTACGGCCTATCATGCAAGCGGCAACACCTATTTATCTCGACAACAAAATCCTTTTGGGAATAGCGGTTATTAGCATGGATTTTTCCGCCATATTAAAAGATTTATTAGCATCTCATTTCGATAGTGCGCATAGATATATCACAAATCATGATGGAAATATTTTAGGCGATAAAGAGCAAAGTATTAATTTCAGTTTTGAACAGAATATTCCGCAAAACATTCTCAGCATTTTCCCTAAAATTCGTGATAGCTACTTTAATAGCTCCATTCAAACCACCAGCATGAGTACCATTAAAAACAATGAAGAATTGTTATTGAATATAAACAAAGTCTATATTCATCCTCAAGATAAAAGTTATTTTATCGCCATCACAGAGGTGGTCTCTATTGCTGAAATACAAAGCCGCATCGACAAACCCATCGAACGGATTCTGTTAATCATATTATTACTTGTTGGAACAGCAACGCTATTAGCTATGTTTCTCGCCCATTTGATCACTCGCCCATTAAACAACATCATTATTGCGGTAGAAGAGTTTGGTAACAATGATGGCCAAGTAAAAATTCCAAAAGATGCAGATGGTGAAGTCGGCGTTCTCGCTCAGTCATTCTATACGATGGTTAATCAAGTCAAAGAGCGTCGAGAAAAACTACGTCAAAATGAGACATTTATTCGCAGCGTTATCGATAATGCACCCGATGGCATTATGACGATAAATAATCTGCGGCTCATACGTTCCTTCAACCCAGGAGCTGAAAATATTTTCGGCTATAGCGTTGACGAAGTGATTGGCAAAGATGTTCGTGTTTTAATGTCTGAATCTCTCTTCCAAATGCATAAAGAAAAATTTAAAAACTATACACAAATATCAACTAACAAGATTGTATATACCGCGATTGAAGCGAATGGAATTCACAAAAGTGGCGCTGAAATTCCGTTGGAAATCAGCCTTTCAGAGACATCCCTTAACAGTCAACCCATCTTTATCGCATCCATCAGAGATATTTCCCGCCGCAGACAATTCGAAAACCAACTAAAACTATCCGCCAAGGTCATGGATACGGCCCTAGAAGCAATTATGATTACTGACAAGGATGTTAGGATTCAAATCGTTAATCCCGCGTTCGAGCATATAACCGGCTACTCTTTGGATGACATAAAAGGTAAAACGCCTGAAATATTTAAGACTGAGCATCACGATCAAAATTTTTATGCCAGGATATGGAGCACTGTTCGCGAAACGGGAAGCTGGAAAGGCGAACAATGGGTTGCTCGCAAAAACGGCGACATCTACCCCAAATGGATGAGCATAAGCGCCATTTACGACGACAATGGAATCATCACCCACTACGTAGGAATATTTTCAGATATCACCGAACGCAAGTTAGCAGAGAAACGTTTAGAGCACCTCGCTAATTATGATCCTTTAACAGATCTACCTAACCGACGCTTGTTTCATGACAGGCTAGAGCAAGCTATTCAAAGAGCCGAAAGAAGAAATTCTCAATTTGGTTTACTCTTTCTTGATTTAGATCACTTCAAGGTAATTAACGACACACTTGGCCATAACATTGGCGATGAACTATTAGTAGAGGTTGCGGATAGGCTCCATTTTGCGGTACGGAAATCGGATACCGTTGCCAGATTAGCAGGTGATGAATTTACGGTAATTCTGGATAATATAGAGTCAGCTGATAACGCAACCCATGTTGCACAAAACATTATAAACACATTATCAAAACCATTTGATCTTGGTGGAAAAAAACATTTCAGCGGTGTCAGCATTGGTATTAGTCTTTATCCTTCTGATGGAAAAGACTCTGAGACTTTGTTAAAACATGCTGACATAGCCATGTACCATGCCAAAGAAAAAGGCAGAAATAATTTCCAACAGTACCATACCAGTATGAGCACGTCGATTGTGCATAGACTGCAATTAGAGACACAACTGCGACAAGCTTTAGAAGATAAAGATTTTGTTTTGCACTATCAACCACAATACGATTTAACATCTAATGAGATTATTGGTGCAGAAGCGCTCATTCGATGGACACAAAGCGATGGCACGCTAATCTTCCCCGATAAATTTATTCCAACAGCTGAAGAAACAAAATTAATTCTCCCTATTGGAGATTTAGTCATAGAGGAAGCATGTAAACAACACGTCGCGTGGCGCGAACAAGGCTTGGGAAGTTATCGAATTTCAGTAAATGTTTCAGCAAACCAATTGAACCATAGAAATTCATTTCCTCAAACCGTCAAGGATCTATTAAAAAAATATAGTATTGAACCGAAATATATTGAGCTTGAATTTACCGAAAGCGTTCTTATCGAACAAAACCCTCACACCAAAGCGACCTTGGATGATCTGCAAGAAATTGGCTTGCCACTCTCTTTAGATGATTTCGGGACAGGCTACGCATCGTTAAGCCAATTGAAACGACTACCATTTCGCGTCATTAAAATTGATCGCTCTTTTGTCAAAGATATTCCTCACGATCAAGATAATACGGAAATCGTAAGAGCAATCATTGCCATGTCGAAAAGTTTAAATCGTGTTGTAATTGCAGAAGGTGTAGAGAATGAAGAACAGCTTAACTGTTTACGCGAATTACAATGCGATCAAGTACAAGGTTATCTTTTTAGTCGCGCAATTCCTGGTGACGAATTTTCATTGTTGTTAAAAGACTAAACCCTAACGTTGCATAAGATATCGAAATTAAAAGCTTATAGAGCGAGTATAGTAGCGTTTTCGCGCTGGTTTTCTGGTTTGAGCTTAGTCACTCTAAGTGAAATCTAGAAAATCAGCGCGAAAACGCTAATATGCTGCTATAGAAGCAGAAACGCGATTTTCATTCGAAATTTTATGCAACGTTAGGGTGAAGATTACCATTAATAGCGTTTGACAAAACCGCCTCATAATCTTTGCGATCCATAGGCCGTGGATTACCAGACGAAGAAGGATCCATCTCGGCCATCTCCGCAATAACTTTCAGACGTTCATCATCAATTTTGATATCAGATAATTTATTGGGAATGCCAATTTTCTCGCGCAAGGCTAACACCCAATCCAGAACCGAATCAAACGAAGGATTAGAGAGTTCTAACTTTGTCGCGAGAACATGCATTTTATCGACAATAGTTGATTCATTATATTTTAAAACATAAGGCATTAAAATCGCGTTTAAAAGGCCATGATGTGCATCATATACTGCCCCTAAGGGATGTGCCATTGCATGCATGGCTCCCAACCCTTTTTGAAAAGCCGTTGCTCCCATCAGCGACGCAGCTAACATTTCTGACCGAGCATCTATATTTTTCCCGTCAGCTACCACCTCGGGTAAAGAACGCTGAATCATACTTATGGCTTGCAAAGCAATACCATCAGCCATGGGATGAAAACCGGGCGAACAATATGCTTCGAGATTATGTGATAGTGCATCCATGCCTGTAGCTGCAGTAATATTTGCATTTAAACCAACGGTTAGATTAGGATCAGCAATGACACATACGGGCATCATGCTTGGGTGAAAAATAATTTTTTTCTTTTCAGCTTGAACATCGTGAATGACTGATGCACGACCAACTTCTGATCCAGTTCCTGCGGTTGTAGGTATAGCAATAACGGGAATCAGATTATCAGTGTTAACATGCGTCCAGTTATCCCCCACATCTTCAAAATCCCATATATCGAGAGTTTGGCCAATCATTAACGCTATTGCTTTCCCCGCATCTAAAGCACTACCGCCACCAAATGCAATCACACCATCATGATTTCCTGCTTCAAATACCTTCACACCTTGTTCAATATTTTCACCTGTCGGGTTAGGCTTTATTGTGCTATACAAGGAGAGAGGAATTCCAGCTTCTGAAAATAGTTGAACAACCTCGTCCACCATCGGTAATTTAACTAAACCTTGATCGGTAACCAGCAAAGGCTTATTTATACCAAGCTCGGTACACTGTTCTACTAGCTGTTTTATTTTACCCGCCCCAAACACGACCTTGGTTGGGTAGTTCCAATTCCCAGTAGTTTGATTATCACCAGTGAGCATAAAATTTCCTATTAAACTTTTCGCAAATTAAATGACTTAGGACGCGTTAACTGCTCATAACCTATTTCAGACAAGGTACAACCTTGTCCTGAGTTTTTAACGCCAACCCAAGCAAGCGCAGGATCAAGATAATCGCAACGATTCATAAATACTGTCCCCGTATTTACAGCCCGACCAATCGATTCGGCTTGCTCCATATTTTGCGTCCAAATCGAAGCAGTTAAGCCAAAGTCGCTATCATTCATTAGCTCAATCGCTTGATCATCAGAATTAACTTTCATAATCCCTACTACTGGTCCAAAGCTCTCCTCTTTCATAATGCGCATGGAATGATCTACATTTAGTAAAACCTGAGGTGCTAAATACGCGGTATAGCCAGCATCCATTTCGAATTCTTTGTTACTTATTTGTTTCTCCGCGCCTTGCTGCACAGCGTCGGCTATTTGTGATCGAACAAAATCGGCGCTTTTTTTGTTCATCATCGGGCCTAAGGTTGATTCAGAATCTAACGGGTCGCCTAACTTGTAACGTTTAACCTGTTCCACAAAGCCTTCAACAAACTGTTCATAAACTGATTGATCAACATAAATTCGCTCTACCCCACAACAAGATTGCCCTGAATTGAAATAAACACCATCAACTAAATTAACAATAGCGTATTGTAAGTCAGCATCTTCTCTCACATAAGCTGGGTCTTTACCACCAAGCTCTAAACCTACGCTAATAAATCGTTTTTTTGCATACTTTTGAATCTCTAGCCCACCAGGAACGGAACCAGTAAATGCCACATGATTAATTGCACTTTTCCCAATCACTTGATCTGTTTGTTGGTGTGTGAGATACAAATACTGAAACACACCATCAGGAAGATTCACCGCTTTAAACGCTTGGTCAATTCTCTCAGCCGTCAATGGCGCTTGTGCTGACGGCTTCATAATCACAACGTTACCTGCCATGATTGCAGGAATAATTGTATTTACAGCAGTTAAAAAAGGATAATTCCACGGAGTAATAACAAATATTACCCCCAGAGGAACACGCTCAATATATCGATTAAAATCATCTTGCTCGGGAATTAATATAGGAGAAAGTTTTTTCTCCGCAATAGAAATCATATATCGCGCACGCTCAATAAAACCATTAACCTCCCCAAGAGTATAACGATTTGGCCTTCCCATTTGCCAAGTGATCTCTTCAGCAATTTGTGATTTATGCTTTAAAAACTCATCCAGCATTGCATGACATATTTTCGCACGCTCGGAAAGATCAACATCCTTCCACATTTGCTTGGCATTATTCGCCGCTTTAACACAGCCTTCAATCTCTTTTGCCGTCGCATAATCTCGTTGGAGATAAGCGCTATTATCAATAGGGGAGATAACTTTAAATGATTTCAAAATACCGCTCCAATTCCCAGTCGCTAATGTGCTTTCTATATTCACGTTCTTCCCACTCGCGACTGGCCACATAGTGTTGAACAAACTCATCCCCGAAATATTCTTTCGCCATGGCAGAAAGTTTTAGTTTTTGCGACGCATCCCATAACGATGAAGGTAAACTAAAATCACTATCAAACTCTTTTTCATAGGCGTTTCCTGTCACTGCATCGGTTGGTTCAATTTTCTGTTCAATACCATACAATCCCGAAGCAATTGCAGCTGCAAGCGAGATATAAGGATTTGCATCTGCAGCAGCTAATCTATACTCAACGCGCTGAGACTTCTCACTACCGGGTATTACTCGTAGCGCACAGGTTCTATTTTCAACTCCCCAAGTCGCATGGGTAGGAGCCCAAAAACCAGGAATTAGTCGAGTATAAGAATTTACTGTGGGTGCAATCATTGCTAACAGTTCAGGCATTAGTTTTTGTTGTCCACCAACAAAGTGTCGCATAGTATCACTCATACTGTTGACACCCTTAGCATCGTAAAACGCACTCTTGCCTGCTTTATTCTTTAGGGAAACATGAATATGGCCGCTCTGCCCTGGCCAATCAGCCGACCACTTGGCCATAAAGGTGATGAGTTTGTCATTTCGCTGAGCGACTACCTTACTAAACGTTTTAAATAATGCCGCTTTATCTGCCGCATGCTCCGCACTGTCTACAGCTATCGCAGCCTCCAAAACCCCAGGGCCAGTTTCTTCATGCAATCCTTCAAGGGGAAAATCCATATCATTACAGACATCAATAAACTTCTGATAAATTTCCGCATCTACAGAATTGCGCAAAACTGAATATCCAAAAAAACCTGGAGCCAATGGCTTCAAGTTCCTATACCCTTTTTCTCGAATAGATTCTCGCGTTTCATTAAATACAAAGAACTCGTATTCAAAAGCCGCATAAGGATCAAAGCCCATATCATTCGCACGCTCAATAACTCGACGCAACAATGCCCGCGGACAAATTGATTCTGCTTTATCTTGAAACTCCGCGAGGAAGAGCAAGCCGTTTTCTTCAAAAGGAAGATCCCGACAACTTTCAGGAATGATTCGCGTCGGCGCATCAGGATAACCGGTATGCCAACCAGTAAACTCAACATTGTCGTAAAGTTGATCTTTTGAGTCCCAACCTAAGACCACATCGCAAAAACCAAAGCCGTGATCCAACGCTGAAAAAAACTTTTCACGAGACATATATTTCCCGCGCAAAATGCCATCCATATCAAAAACACCCACTTTCACATGGCTAAGATTGCGCTCGGTGACGATGACTTTTGCATCTGAGATTTTTTTTACGTCTCTCGCTTCCATTTGAGATCCTGTATTTTATATGTTTAGTTACATCATTAGTTTAGCGACTAAACCGGATTAATCTAACTTGACCGATATTACACCAACAAAATATTCGAACCTAAGAGCCTGCCCGAGATTAGAAAACCTCCTAGTGGCACAACTGGCTAATTTTAAAGTACATATTACAAACATAGATGTAAAATTTAGATCTTCAAATGCGATGCAAGGTAAAGACCAGTGAAAATAGGAATATTACAGTGTGATTCGGTGCTTGAGGAATTCCAAGCGCAATTTGGTGATTATCCCCAAATGTTCATTACACTTTTTAAGCAACTGGATAACAATCTTCAATTTCAAATCTATGATATTCGCAAAAAAGAGTATCCACATGAATTAAACGAATGTGATGCATATATAACCACGGGCAGCCGCCTCAGTGTTTATGAAAACATTGATTGGCTAGATGAATTTAAACACTTTCTCCGCCGTATTAATCAAGGCTCTCAAAAACTGGTGGCAGTCTGCTTTGCTCACCAATTAGTCGCAGAGGTTTTTGGTGGAACAACTAAAAAATCAGACAAAGGTTGGGGCGTAGGTATTTCCACAAACCAAATCATTTCCCCAAAAGCCTGGATGACCCCCTATCAAACAACTCTTAACATCGTAGTTTCACATCAAGATCAAGTTACCTCACTCCCAAAGCAGGCAAACATTCTGGCAACAAGTGATTTTTGTCCCAACTTCATGTTTAGCTATGGCGAAAATATCCTCGCTATCCAAGGGCATCCCGAGTTCACCGACGAATATTCGGAAACCCTAATGAAACACAGAAAAGAAAAAATCGGTAAATCGCGCCTTGAACAAGGCATTAGTTCACTACAAAAAACGAGCGATGAACTGCTATTTGCACGTTGGATGCTCAGATTCATGTCTCAATGACACAATTATGGCAAATCACCTATACCAAAATTGCGTTACAACTTTTATAATGTTCCTAAAAACATATATTTAGCACAGAATTTGTGTAAGCAAGGGCAGTTGGTATTTCATACTCAACAAACCTTATAATTTATTTTTAAAATCTCCACTTAATGTGTACAGTGTTTAATCGCTTGATTAAACATTCAGCACACTAGAGATAACAATAATAAGTGCATCTTAAAAACATAACCCATTGTTTTACTGCACATACTGAGGTATCGACTCGTGATTCAATCATTTATTAAGTATCTTTCTACTGCGCACAACTCCACCCCAAACCGCCTATTTTCGCTGAGTAGGACAATTCTAATTGTTAGCATCCTAAGCCTATTAACGGCTTGTGGAGGTGGAGGTAGCTCTGATAACAAAAACAACGATGATGATGACACATCAAAAAAACAGACAGTTACAATTGGGGAGACGGTTACAATTGGGGAGGCCGTAACTCTCGATGGAACTAAAATCACAATTCTCGGCGCATTCGGAGAAACACGCTACCAATGGGAAATTATTGAAACACCAGCAGGTAGTACAATAACAACTGTTGATGACCCAAGCGCAGCAAAATACAGCTTTGATCCAGATATCACAGGTACCTACAAATTACGACTCACCATATATAGAGATGATGAAAAAGTTAATGAAACATTCTATGAAGTCACCGTTAATGTAGATGTTACCCTCAAAATTGATGCCGGAGAAGATCAGCAAAATGGTTTAGGCCATGAATTTAAACTTGCTGGCACTGGCAATTATGGTGACGACGTCGAATTTTCTTGGATTCTTACATCTGCGCCGGAAGGCGTTTCCCTTGATGCAAACTTGTTATCAGACTCTAGCGATGCAGCCCCTTCGTTTATTCCAACGGTTCCAGGTACCTACGTTTTTCAATTAACAGCAAAAGACTCTTCCGGCGCAACAGCAACAAGCAATATCACCATCACTGTCATAGATGCCGCGACAAACAACCCACCTGTTGCCGAGATATCGGGGAATACCTCAGTTTTAACAAATAGCAGCATTACGCTTGATGGAAGTGGAAGTTCAGACTCCGATGGCAATACCCTCAGCTTTTTATGGACACTAGAACCAGCAACAGATAGCAATGTATCTCTACAAAACAACGAAAATTCAACTGTTACATTTACACCTGATGTGGATGGAACTTATAAGGTCACGTTGGAAGTCAGTGACGGTGTTGAATCAAATACTGTATCAATTAATGTAATTGCCACTTCAAATGCCGAAGATATAAACAACCCGCCTAATGCAGATGCGGGAAGTGATCAATCTGCTTTGATTGGAGATACAGTCATACTCAATGGATCAGCTAGTTCTGATCCTGAAAACGACTCGCTAAGCTACAGCTGGAAATTAATTGGCCCAACAAACCCTACCGTTACGATTATCAACGATGAATTGGCCGAAGCCACTTTCACCCCATCTGCAGGCGGAACATACAAATTTGCTCTTACTGTAAGTGATGATAAAGAAGCCTCTGATACTGATGAAATAACAATAAAGGTTAATACTTCTCCAGTTGCTAATGCAGGGCAAAATCAAATTGTAAAAGTAAATTCCACCGTTAATCTAAATGGTAGTGCGAGTTCAGATTCTGATGGCGACTCTTTAAATTTCTCGTGGCAAATTAAATCTTCGGCAGGAAGCATTACTCTAAGTTCCGATACATCAGTAAACCCTTCTTTCACTCCGACTGTCAGTGGAGATTATGTTTTCGTATTAACCGTTGATGACACCAAACAAGAAGCTGAAGCTGAAGTTACTATTAGTGTTAATACACCTCCCACTGCAGATGCAGGCGATGATCAATATGTCACTAAATTACATAATATCAATAAAGAAATAACTCTAGATGGTAGCCGTAGCTCCGATGCTGACCCTGATGAACAACTCAATTATTCATGGAGTATTGAGCAGTCACCTAATGGTAGCAATATCTCTTTTGATGATGAGACGGCTGCGAACCCTAAATTTACAACAAATGTTGGTGGAATGTATGAAATATCGCTAATCGTTAACGATGGTGATCACAGCTCAGAAAAAGATATTGTTAATATTGACGTTAATACGGTACCTGTTGCAGATGCGGGCAAGCCAAAAGACGTCTTTGTTGGTGACGAAGCAACATTAAATGGAACTGCAAGTCGTGATGACGAAGGAAATTCTCTTACTTACCAATGGAGCATAGTCGAAAAGCCCGGTGGCAGTAGCGTAGTACTCATCAATGACGATACCGATAGACCGACCTTCACCCCCGATACTGAAGGCAATTATGAGTTTGCGCTTGTTGTAAATGATGGTAAAGAAGATAGCACTAACACTACAACTGTAATTTTCACAGCGAGCATATTTAACACCGCACCTGTTGCTGACGCAGGCGACCAACAATTTGTAACAGCAGGGGCAATTGTTACACTTGATGGCAGTGGTAGTTCTGACGAAGAAACTGATCAGCCCAATCTAAACTACAACTGGACCTTAATACAAAAACCAGTAAGCAGTTTTACCAGTTTAAGTGACGGGGACACAGTTGCACCAACATTCATTGCAGACCAACCTGGTAACTACATAGTGTCTCTTGTTGTTAATGATGGAAAACTAGACAGCCAAAATGCTTCAACTGTACTAATCGTAGCAACAGAGGGCAATGAGCCACCTGTCGCTAACGCAGGAATAAATCAATTTGTCTTACAAGGCACACCTGTAGAGCTTGACGGTAGTGGCAGCTATGATCCTAACAATGATGCAGACCTAACCTACCAATGGACCTTAATTGAAGTCCCGCATGGTAGTAACGCAATATTATCTAATGATACATCTATTAATCCTGGATTTGATACTGATCTAAAAGGTCAATATATTATTTCACTAGTTGTCACCGAAGATGTGGAGGGTGGTAAAAGCAGTGAAGCCAGCACGGTAATCGTTGTTGCTGGTGCATCAGAAGGAACTTCTGACGACCCGATTCCACTCTCCTATAGCCCGCCATCTATGACCCATAGCGGGAATGTAGATAGAGTCTCCAGCTACTATGAAGTATCAGGCCTAGATGAAAACACCTATTACGCAATTACACTAACAAATCATTCTGATAACGTAGATCTCTATATTTATAGTGACGCAGATTTTAACAATAGAATTTGTGAATCGAGAAAGAGCGTAACACGCGCTGAAAACTGCGTAGGCAGTATCATTAACTATGGTGACAATTTATATATCGAAGTAAATGGAAACTTCGCAAGTGGTAACACTCAATATTCGTTGAATATAAAACCTGTCGCTGATGAGGGCGAAGAAAATTCACCGCTTCAATTCCCAATAAATACAACTTTCATAGGAACCACAAGCACAAACGCCAGTTATTATGCGGTCAACACTCTCAAATCTAGAGGAACATTTGTTGTTAGTTTGAAAGGGCAAACAGGAGATGTGAAATTAGAGGTGGGCAATCTTGGTTTTCTAACTGTTCATTGCAGAGAAGTTTCTAGCAACTTAAATAATCTTCTTTGTAGCGAAACAGCCTCAGGCCCCGCCAAGTTGTTTATCAAAGTCTACCAGAACCCTAAAAACACTGTTGAAGAAGTCGGAAAGACTTTTGAGCTATTTGTTACAGAAGCTAACCTCATATACAACGAAGGAGAGATTGAAAACCCAATTGCACTCTCTTATTTTGGCTCAGTCCTTCAGCATTCAGGAAGAGTCGATACAAACACGAGCTTTTATCAAGTGACAAACCTTACACCGGGTATTGATTACGATATTTGGCTATCAGGCTCCGGTGAAGACTTAGCAGATAACGTTTATTTGGAAGTACTTGATGAAAATGATGCTGCACTTACAGATCTAAGCTACCCCAAACAGCACAGTTTTACTGCAACTTCAGCGACTGTAAATGTACGGGTACACGGTGATCAAAGCAATATAGGGGCTTACTTTACTCTTTCGATTAATGAGAACTCCGGAACCCCCAGTGCAGAATCAATAGCATTGGTGTATGACACGGTTGCTCTCCCTCACTCTGGCTCCGTTGACCAAACAGAAAGCCATTATCAAATTAACAACCTGGATACGAGTAAAAAACTAATTTTCTCAATATCTAATTTAACTGATGATGCTGATTTGTTTATCTACTCAGATGCTTCACACACTAACCTACTTTGTGAATCGATTAAATTTGAATTAAACAACGAAGCTTGTACGTTGGTTCCTCCAGCTACAGAACTGCATCTTAGAATCAGAGGTAATAAAACCTGGAAAGGGGCTCGTTATGATTTAAACGTCGCTCCGCCAAAGTATGCAGCGGAAGGAAGTGCAAACTTTCCCATTGATGTTGACGTTTCGGAGACAACAGGAATTGGTCGCCCAAGCACAGTCGATGTGGGGGAAAGTTTTTATAGAATCACCAACCTAACGGCAGGTACATCCTATGAAGTGAGAATTGCTAGCCCATCTCACGATGCAGACCTATTTGTTTATACAAGCGGTTTTGACGATGCCTCGCCATTCTGTCAATCGGCAAATTGGGATGATTTGTTTGAAGATAACTGTATCGCCGTGGCAAATAGCAGTGAGCTGTTTATTAGAGTAGAATCGCTTTGGAGTGCCGAAGGGGTTGGGTTTAATTTGAAAGTTACCGAGCAATAAATAATTAAAAAAGCTGTTCTCTTTAATCATATACCCAAAGCGTTTGGATTTAGGTGTTAGAGCACTTCATTTTTTGCGCATGACAAGGCGCGACGACGCAACATAGCCATTCTATGTAAGGAGGAGCAACGCAGTCATGCGTAAAAAAGGGAACTCTATCACACCTAAATCTCAATCGCTTTGGGTATAGAGAACAGCTTTATTTTTAATCGCCAATATCAAACTGAATACCTTGCGCTAAAGGTAGCTCGCTACTCCAGTTGATCGTATTCGTTTGGCGTCGCATATATGCTTTCCAACTGTCGGAGCCAGCTTCTCTGCCGCCTCCTGTCTCTTTTTCTCCGCCAAATGCTCCACCAATTTCTGCACCAGATGTTCCGATATTGACGTTGGCAATACCACAATCACTTCCTCTTGCCGATAAAAATAGTTCAGCATTTCTCATATCATTGGTAAATATTGCTGATGACAAACCTTGCGGTACTGCATTTTGCAACTCTATCGCTTCTTCCAAGTCATCGTATCTCATGACATATAATATCGGAGCAAATGTTTCATCTCTCACCACGTCTGTTTGTTCATCAACCTCCACCAATGTTGGCTGAACAAAGTGACCAATACCGTCAACACGACTACCACCACACAAGACTTTGCCTCCTTGCATTTGTGCATCTTCAACGGCCTGCTCAAATTGCGCTACGGCATCTGCATCTATTAGTGGCCCCATCAAACTATCATCGTGCAACGGATTACCGAGAACAACCTGCTCATAAGCGTTAAGCAATCTCTTTAGCAACTCGTCATAGATTGTATTATGGATAAACAAGCGACGCGTCGTTGTGCATCTCTGACCTGCAGTACCAACCGCCCCAAAAACAATAGCCGGCACGGCCAAATCAAGATTTGCAGTTTCATCAACAATAATGGCGTTGTTACCACTACACTCCAATAAGTAACGGCCTAAACGTTTGGAAACAGTTTGTGCGACGAAATGACCAACATTACTAGACCCTGTAAATGACATTAAATTAATTCTCGAATCTTCAACGAACTGAGTCGCGATATTATGATCCTCAGGAATGAATAGAGAAAAGAGCGCTGAATAGCCCATCTCTTCCATAACTTCGTTACAGATATGCTGTACAGCAATAGCACATAGAGGTGTCTTAGCGGATGGTTTCCAAATCACTACGTTACCGCATATCGCTGCGATAAAAGCATTCCATGCCCATACTGCGACAGGGAAATTGAACGCCGAGATTACACCAACGACTCCTAAAGGATGCCACTGTTCATACATACGATGCATCGGTCGCTCTGAATGCATTGTATTTCCATATAACATTCTCGATTGGCCGACAGCGAAGTCAGCCATATCTATCATCTCTTGAACTTCACCGTCACCTTCTTGTTTTATCTTGCCCATCTCCATGGCAACGAGACTTCCTAACGCATCTTTCTTTTTACGTAACGCATCGCCAATGCGTCGAATGACTTCACCACGTTGAGGAGCAGGAATCATAGCCCACTTTTTTTGCGCTATCACGGCACTAGTAACAACTTCTTCATACTCTTTCACAGAACATGTGTATATGTTTGCAATAAGCTCTTCCGTTGCTGGGTTTAACGATTGAATAGAGGCGACATACTTTGTATCCAGCCAATGTTCAGAACCGTAACTTGTACTATAGTTATTTTCTGCTAAATTTAACTCGTCTAATATTGTCATCGCTTTCCCCATTACTATTCACTAAGGTAATATTGACCAAATTGATTCTGCAAAAAATCATCAAGACTTATAGCTTCTTGGGTGACAAACCCCTGATATTTGTCAATATTGTTAAGCACAATATCCATAACGCCACAAATTCCCGCAGCAGTGGTAACTTGAATAGACGACCATAATTTTCCTGCTATTTTCCTCGGGTAAACTTTATTCAGATAGTTTTCCTCAAATAGATGCCCATGCTTTCTTCCTGTCACTGCGACATAAATTAACACAACGTCTTGCAACGTTTTGGGAATGGCATTTTCCAATATTCTTTTTAACGTATCCCTATCATGATTTAATTTTAAATCATTCATCAATAAGATTATCTCCTTACAATGCCCTGGATAGCGTATCGTTTTATAGTTCATAGTATTTACCCGATTTTCATAGCTATCAGCTAATGTCCCCAGTCCACCAGATGTATTGAACGCCTCATAAAGTACACCATCTAAGGTGATGGTTTCATAACCTTCTAGTGGTTGCAGTGGAACCATCTCTTTGTTGTGAATTCCATAACACGTATTCCCATACTCATTAATCAAACCATCTGTAGACCATGTTAACGAATATTTCAGCACATTATTAGGGTTAACTGGTAGGGCACCAACCCGCATTTTAACCATATCTATTTCTTCAAAATCTTTCATAAGACTATGCGCTGCGATGCTTATAAAGCCGGGTGCTAATCCACATTGAGGCATAAATACATTTTTCTTTCCCTTACTAATATTTTTTATATGGCGAGTTACTTCTACGTCTTCAGTTAAATCGAAATAATTTAATCCAAGTTCCACACAAAGATCTGCAACTTCAATATTACAATAGTAGGGTAAACCTGAAATCACCGCATCGAATGAATGTGTCTGCATATAGTTTTTTAAACTACCTGTGTCAGTCACATCAAGTTCAGTAATCGTAATATCGCACAGCCCTAATGCCGAAACCTGCTCTTGCAACTCTACACTATCAAGGCTAACCACATGTAGATCATATTGTTTTGAATTAGAGAGTAAGCAGGTAATGAGTGAACCTATTTTCCCCGCCCCCAGAACTAAAACCGTATGCTTCTTCAAAGCTTTCTCTCCTTTGTATTAGAAAGATCAACTGAATCTAAGCCTAGAGTACAGAAAATTGACTATACTCAAGCTTGCGGTTCAACTGAGTTTCCTAGGTTTGCGTCGAACAAATAGAAATAGGTATTGTAAATTTAAAGAACTGCGCATTTCTTGCAGGTTAATATCGAGCAGCAGTTGATCAACAGCCCTCGCATCTAACTAAACTTTCAGATTTACGGAGCAAGTAGTATGAACGATAGTAGCGTCCAATTCGCAAGTAGTTTAGCAACTGAACTCTTAAAAAATGACAAATCCTTCTCTCAACATTCAACTAGCAATGTAAAAGTAGAGGCTGAACAGGGTAAAAATGCTGTTGCCGTCCTTGATCTCACTCCATTTAATGCCAAACCCGCGCCAGTATCCGCTTTCCATTTTTTTAATGGCCTATCCAATGGACAACAGCTAGTCTTTGCTTACGAGAATGCCCGTACAAGCAAGACATTTGAACAGGATTTACCCGGTGTAAAAAGCAGCGTAGAACCTTATGCAAAACAGTTCGTAGAAAAACTGTTAAAAACAGCCAATACGCTTAGCGAACATCAAGTCGCTTTAATTTCAAATTTCGTTAAGAACTTGGATATCTACTGCGCAGTGAAAGCCGTTGAATCATTACTGAATAGCAAGGCAGATATTGCCACGCTGGAAGTTGCAGAAAAGAAGGGCTGGTCTGTCCATTTCGATCATTTAGCCATCCGCTGTTCCAGCAATAAGGATGGCAACGCACATAAAGTTTCAACCCTGTTAACAGATGAACACGATTACATTAGAAGCCAAGTAAAGGAAGAAGAGCACTATCAGTTTCCCGACGGTTGGAACGCCTATCCAGTTTATAAAATTTTAGAAAATGGTCAAGTTTTAAGAGTTTTTGTAGACCAGTCGGACACAGATAATAAAAAACAAATCATCCAACATTGGAACCGAGTATATGGATACACCTCACATCATTTAGCGATGAGAGCAACGAAGCTAGAGAATGGTAATCGTGTCGCGGTTCACCTTGATGAACTGATGAAAGCGCTCACCGAACATGGAGTGTCCATATTAACTCCCACCGGTCATTATACGTCAGGGCTTTTGTTGCAGGTTTTTACTCGCCCAGAGTTAAACCACTCAGTTCCCGCTGAAATTAAAAAACAGTTAAAAGCCATTTCTGAAAATCTCGATAAAACAATTGAAAACGGAAAATTACTTGAGCTGGTCTCCAGAAAGGAAATGAAATTAGACGATGCAAAAAGATTATTTTCACTCTATGGATTGGAGTTTTCCCCAAACAATCCTCTTCACTCCGCGCCAATTTATACGTATTTTCTACCAGCCCAAGCAGCACATGTAATTAAGTCCTCTCAACAAACAACTTAGGCCTAAATTCCCACACGCTTATCTCGAATTGAATCCAAACAGGCTTCATCATTCACTACACGGAATAGGTTAATAATCTATTAGTGACCATAAACTAATTCCCCAAAATAGCTACTATCGAGCAAGGAGTGCGGGTTACCAGTTTTTGAGGCATATATGTTACATTCTCGTTAAACTTAAAATAAGGGCTAAGTCGTCATGGACGAAATCAGTTATAAGGCTGAATGGATCGAAACAGAAGCGCTCATCGCACTACACGAGGCCACTCCATTAGACTTAAAAGCTGAATTAAGTTTGACCTTGGAATCCATAAATGGAGTTACTTGTTCAGCATGTCTTGAAGCTCCATCTATATTATTGAACCGAGCATTAGGCTATGGATTAAAAAAAGTAGCCGATGAAACCACACTGGAGAAAATAACTTCTTTTTATAGAAATTCTGGTATTCATGAATATTTTTTACAGATAACTCCGGATTCGATAAATAGTGAAGTGCTGGCTTGGCTAACAAAAAATGGTTTAAAGAAAAACCGAGGGTGGATGAAGTTTGTTCGCCACAACAAAGCCATTCAGTGCCCCGAGTCAATATTTGAATTTAGGAAGATCACACCAATTGAAGCGACTGAATTTGCGAGAGTCGTGATTCCCGCATTCGATATGCCAGAGCAAGCCCAACCACTCATTGCAAATCTACACAGGCATCCTCGCTGGCATTTATATGGCGCATTTTCTAGCGGAAGCCTCGTAGGAACAGGGGCGCTATTTATCAAGAATCAAATTGCTTATTATGACTGGGCTGCAACTGCCCCTAAGTTTCGAGAACAAGGATGCCAAAGCGGGTTATTAAGATATCTAATTTCAGAAGCAATAAATTCAAATTGCCATATGATGGTAAGCACGACAGGAGAAGCATGGCCTGATGACCCACAACATTCCTATCACAATATTTTGAAAACCGGATTTAAGGAGACATATGTACGTGAAAACTGGTCTCTTACTTAACAGGTTTTGAAATTCTATTTCGCTTGCACAACGCTGTTAAAAACCGGCTCAAAATATTTATGATCCATAATTTCCGCATTTCACCAGTTTATGACTAGGTGGCTGCACTCGTAACAAATTTCAACAGCTTGTTAGAACCCATTTATTTTAACTGTTGACGAATCACCCCAATACTTGGATTATTCATGAGTTCTATAATTTTAGGGTTATTACTGAGCGCTTCAAAATCTTGTGCTTGAATTGCATTTAACAACTCTTCATCTTTCAAAATAGCCTGTATCTGTGGGTCAGACCTTAAACTTAAGATAGATTTTTGTAAATGCTCATCTGACAATATCCTTTTCTGGATATCATGCACTTCCCTCTGAGAGATATTGGCCGCTTTAGTGCTTGCCTTAGAGTTGCCTCCGACACCGGAGAGTGATGGATTGTCTTCATGAATTGCGCGAACTTTAGACTGAGGGATTTTTAATACCCCAACACTTTCAGAATAAACTGAATACACACCATCATTCATTGAAAGAATCTGACCACTTAACCTACTACCGTCTTTTAACTCAATAACAGTTGCAAATGCCGACGAAATATTTAACGCTATAAAGAAGATTAGCAATCCGTAAAAACGTTTATTCATTATTCCAACCTCATAATAAATCTATCCCTATCAATTGACTATTAGACATAAAGAGAATAAAACATTCCATAAATATTACCCTAATCGGACAACTGCTAAACAATGAATCGTCGTAAATTTCTAGGTGCAATTGGAGTAGCAGGAGTTGGCTTGGGGCTAAGCGGTTTTCGTTGGTGGCCAGACGAAGGATTCTGGAACCCCTGCCGTAATGAAACACTCCCTAGAAATTTAATTGAGCACGAGCTAGCTCAAGAAGCTTTAGTGGGCATAGATTTTAATCAACTCTGGGATAATCACGTACACCTTATTGGAATCGGCGATAATAGCAGCGGTATATGGGTCAATCCCAATATGCGCTCAATCTGGAACCCTATTCAAAACGTACAATTTCTATTCTACTTAAATGCATCCTGTGCAGATAGTACAGAAAATGTAGATAAAACATTTGTAGCCCGCTTAAAAAAAATTATTAGTGAGTTTCCCCTTGGCGCAAAAGCCATGTTATTGGCCTTCGATTATCATCACGACCTAAAAGGAAGAGTCGTTAGGGGCCAGTCGCCTTTCCATACCCCTAATCACTACGCTGAAAAAATAGCGAATAGCTTTCCCGAGCGTTTTGAATGGATCGCATCAATCCATCCCTATCGAAATGATGCTATCGATGCATTGCGAATAGCAATCAAAAAAAACGCACGTGCGATAAAATGGCTACCGCAAGCGATGAATATTGATCCCTCCTCGAAAAAGTGCAAAGCTTTTTATCAAGTCCTCGCTGACAACAATATTCCCCTCATAAGCCATGCTGGTGATGAACATGCAGTAGACGCTGGTGAATTACAGGCACTCGGCAACCCACTGTTATTACGGAATGCGCTTGAAGAAGGTGTGAAAGTCATTGTTGCTCATTGCGCATCGATGGGAAGCAATAATGATTTAGATAAAGGTCAATATGGTCATAAAACAGAAAATATCGAATTATTTTCCCGTCTCATGGAACAAGAAAAATATGAGAAGCTCTTGTACGGTGATATCTCAGCGATCACACAAATAAATCGTTCTCAAAAAACCTTCGAAACCATCTATACTCATAAAGAATGGCATCATCGATTAATTTATGGATCAGACTATCCTTTACCAGGAGTTATGCCAGTATTTTCACCGCAGACTAGTGTTGATAGGGGATATATTACCGAACATCAAGCAAAACTTTTATCCGAAATCCGTATATACAATCCTTTATTATTTGATCTACTATATAAACGAATGATATCGGTTAAAGGAAATAAACTATCATCTAACGTATTCCATACCAAAGCTGTTTTTGACTCACACACATAATGCATACTTTATAAAAAACCTCTTTATTTAAATTTAGGAAAAAATATTGGAAGCTTTATCAAATTTTGTTTCAAGCATTAATAGTTTGGTTTGGGGCGTCCCCATGTTGGTGGCAATACTAGGAACCGGGCTTTTCTTAATGGCTGGCTTGCGGTTACTCCCCTTAAGAAAGCTTGGGCTTGGCTTTAAACTATTATGGCAAGGAAGAAAAGCAAGCGGCGAAGGAGACATTCCTCCATTTAGAGCGTTGATGACATCGCTCGCAGCAACGATCGGCACAGGAAATATAGCCGGCGTCGCCACCGCCATTTTTTTAGGTGGACCAGGGGCACTATTTTGGATGTGGTGTACCGCACTGGTTGGAATGGCAACCAAATATGCAGAAGCTGTATGCGCAGTTCACTATCGCGAAACCGATGAGCGAGGTATGCATGTTGGTGGCCCCATGTATTATATTAAAAATGGTCTCTCTAAAAAATGGGCTTGGCTCGGCACTGCGTTTGCGATCTTTGGTGCGATAGCTGGCTTTGGTATAGGTAATACAGTGCAGGCAAACTCGGTTGCCGATGTTATGCAATCGTCATTTTCTATTCCCGTTTGGCTAACAGGCATCGTACTAATGGTGCTTGTCGCTGCTGTGCTTATTGGAGGCATAAAACGAATTTCAGGTGTAGCATCCAAACTCGTCCCTTTCATGGCAATAAGTTATATCGGTGCAGGTATTATTATCTTACTTGTTAATGCGCAAGCAATCCCTGATGCACTTTCCCTTATATTCAGCAGTGCATTCACTGGCACTGCCGCAGCAGGAGGATTTGCTGGTGCAGCAGTTTGGGCGGCAATACAGTTTGGCGTAGCACGAGGTATTTTTTCTAATGAAGCAGGACTCGGTAGCGCTCCCATCGCTCATGCAGCTGCAACCACAAACAGCCCGGTGAAACAGGGTTTAATTGCAATGTTAGGAACCTTTATTGACACACTTATTGTTTGTACAATCACTGGACTGGTCATTATCACTTCTGGCGCATGGACCACAGGAGAAACAGGCGCTTCGCTCTCTTCTTTAGCCTTTTCGAACACAATACCCGGTGGTGAATATTTAGTAACGATAGCGCTCTCGCTCTTTGCATTCAGTACAATTTTAGGTTGGAGTTATTACGGAGAGCGCTGTATTGAATATCTTTTCAGCGTAAAAGCCATTATTCCTTTTCGTATTTTATGGATTGTTGCTATTCCAATTGGAGCTATCTCAGAGCTAAACTTTATCTGGTTATTGGCAGACACATTAAATGCATTAATGGCTCTACCTAACTTGATTGCACTGATTTTACTCGCTCCAGTTGTCTTTAAGCTTTCACGCGACTATTTCAAAAAAGAGGAGCGGGTTTAGTTTGGAACTGATAGATATTGTCTATATTGTCATTGCAATATTAACTGGCCGATTTTGGTGGCTAACCATGCAAGCGAGAGAACGTGCACAAAAACTCGCATTAATCGCTTGTGAACGAGAAAACGTCCAACTTTTGGATGGAACCGTCTCGCTCAAAAAGTTTAGCTATGAAAAAAAACCAAAAGGAAGAAGAGTTTTCCTACGTTATTTTAATTTCACATTTAGTTTAACAGGAACTGACCGCCATAACGGTACAATTGCCATGTACCAGTTACACCAACATTACCTAGTGATGGACCTGCCTGAGAAACCAACTATTACAATAGACCCAAACGAATAATCATATAGTCATTATTCTGTTACTACCTGGATATTAAGAAAAACAAAAACGAGCGACGCACCAACATCAGAAATATTTTCACCCCAAATTTCACCGAGTGAGCATGAATAATTTCTTTGCGGATTCAAGGGTCTCATGTATTCAATACGTTTCTGATTCTGCCAAAACCACAGTTTAAAATATTCGGACACAATTTTTTTGAAGAAGCGCTAATGCTGGTTTACCATCAATTTTTACAAACCTATCTATTTCATCAAAATCTAGGCCCATCTCTCTAAGCTCACGGATTGTTATCATTACGCCATCGTACTGAGAATATGTGCTCTCAACTGTTCCCAATGCTTTTAATTCTTTATCTTTGATATTGTCAAGAATTTGATAAATATGAATATAGCACAACGTTTCTGCATACTGTTGTTGAAATTCATCATAATATTCTCGCTCATTTCTCAATAAATAATTTTTAACTACCCCCCCCCAACAGGTCGATTTCACCCGCTAGCGCCATCAGAATAGCAATAACAAGTAAATTAATGATAAAAGCCTAATCCATTACCATAATGTAATGGGCCCCGCATATCAGAAGGGAACTTGCCTTTGACGATTGGATCACATGTTGGACGCTGCTTAATCTCTGTCTCAATATGCTCAATCACTTTTCCAAAACAAATCATTGGATCACGCAATTGTAACAACAGTGCATCTATCAGAAGTAATTTAAAGTAACTATTTTAGTCGCTGTGTTTAATTATTTTTTTGCAGTAAAAATCTATCAAGTTTTATTTTCATTATTTATCGAGGAGAGCGTGAGTAGTTACCTTTTAGGAACTGAAAATATAATCTTGTTGCCTTAAAGACATTCAGGATCGGTTAATTGCCGCAATGCTAGAAAACCCTCTACCGGATAAGTCAATTAACTCACCGAAACTTGCAACAGACTCAACAGAAAGTGCAAAATCAACAGCACACACAATCGAGCAACTCGTGTTACAACAACCCGATATCGCGCATGCAGCATATTCAAACACAAATTCGGACTTTGCCTCGGGGTTACTGACACGGCAAATTTAGTACTTCGCATAATGAAGATTATTGATTAAACCTTCATCGGATTTCGCCCTCCACAATCGAGCTAGGGATTTAGGCTTAAAGCCCTGTATTCGGCAACATCAATATTTCTGCCACTTGGGTTTGCGTCGTTTCAGCAAGCTGTTTTCGATCATGGTTGTTGTTTACGACTACAGGCTCACAATACGAAAGATCAACTTCTATTCTTGGTGTCTTCAAAACTTTCAATAGATGCGCGGCAAAAGTCTCATCACCAATATAAGGGGCCGGAGACTCCTTCCCTAAGATGCTTTGATAACGAATTCCTATCGCTTGAACATTACTTCCAGAGTGAATCGCCGTTTGGTACAGTGAAGTTCGAAAAGGCTTTATAATTTTACCACTTGTTGTCGTTGCTTCAGGAAAAAATGCCAAAGAAATATTATTTTCCAATATCTTATCAGCTCTTGCCAACGTCTTTACAACATCCTTTTTATCTTTCCGATTGATAAATAGCGTCCCGCTCAGCTTCGCTGTTATACCAATCAATGGCCAATGCTGAACACTGTTCTTTGCCACAAAAACACAGTTTCTCTCGCAGCCCAGTGCAATAACATCTAACCAAGAAATATGATTGGATACAAACACCACTGCGCTATCTAACGATGTACCGCTACGGGTAATTTTTAAGTTTAAAATAAAGGCTAAAATTCTAAGCCATCCTGTTTTCACAACTCCACCAAGAGGTTTCATGTACCAACGAGGACCTAACGCTAAAATTAACAGGCATGCTAAGCTAAGCCCGAAAATCAGATGCGCCAAGAATAGCAACAATTTGGGTACTAATATCAAATATCCAATCATGATCTATTCGATTAGGCCGACTCGAGAAAATGTCTTTGGTAACGCTTACTAATTTTTTTGGTATCAACTAAAATGAAAATGTCAGCTACATTGAACTCTGCGTCTAAACACGGCTCACCACACACAACAGCGCCAATATTCAGGTAACGCTTAAGCAACGAAGGTAATACGATATCAACTTGAAGTGGCAATGCCGAATCTTGTAATTTTACAAATGGTTCAACCCTGAATTTTTCATCAGCATAATTGGAGTTCTTCAAATGTTGTATCAATGATTGTACATACTGACCGTTATCGTCGAGAGGAATACTGACACAACCAAATAGATAATCAACTTGCTCGCCAATCATTATTTTAGCAACACCTTGCCATAAGTGATTAATCGCTGGACTAGTTCGATAGTCAACGTGCACACAAGTTCGACCAATCTCGATGAATTTTTTATCAAGCGCAATAATATTTGAGATATCAAACTCTGTTTCGGAATAGAAAGAACCTGCAGATTCGGCATTTTCGTTACTGATAACGCGGGTAGTCGCAATTACCTTGTCTTTAACTTCATCGATAACCATAAGATGACGACAGTGTGTATCAAAATGGTCCTGATCGCACCCAGCAATTGTCGATTTAAGATCAGCCCCCATTTCTACAGCAAAAACTTCGTATCTCAGTTTTTGACACGCTTTTATATCTTCCACAGTTTCCGCCATTCTTACACTAAACCCGGATTTATTATTTTTCTCTACCTGCTTTGCTACAGTAGTGTTTTGCACGTGCTGATCTCCGTAATTAATTTACTCGCCATGCTAAAAGCATTTTGTGACTAAAACATTACGTTAAAAAGAAGGTATTATTACAAGAAAAATGAAATGCAAAGTTATTAAAAATCTCTACCAATACATTACAAAGAAGCTACAAAACACCACATTATTTACTCCAAAAACTGGGATAACATAAAACTTTTATATTAGTGTCACAGAACTGAAAGAAACGCCCGTATACTTGCAGAGTATATATCGCGAAAAATGATGCCATCATGACCAACTCTGCCGAAAGAAAGTTTTTTATTAGTTTTGTTACTGAAACCTACAAGCCTGAGATTAACGGTGTAGCAAATACTCTGTCCAATCTAATAGAAGGTTTAAAAAATCAAGGGCACAATATTCAAGTTATCCGCCCTAAACAGAAACACGAAACAGTGACTGATAGCGAAGAAGGTATTGAAGAGCTCCTTGTATCTGGAGCACCTATCCCCGGTTATAAGGATCTCAATTTCGGGTTCCCTGCAAAAAGAAAAATCAAAAGTCTCTGGCAACATAGTCGTCCAGACATCATCTACATAGCAACAGAAGGTCCTCTTTGCTTGTCTGCTCTCAACGTTGCACGCTTCTTCAATATCCCGGTGGCTAGTGGGTTCCACACTAACTTCCATGCTTACAGCAGATATTATCGTATGGATTTCTTCAAGTCATTTATCATAGATTATCTAAAATTCTTTCATAATCGCGCTGACATGACGCTTGTGCCGACCGGCGAGATGCAAGAGACCCTACTAAGATCTGGTTTTAAGAATGTCAATATTGTTAGCAGAGGCGTAAACATAGATCTCTATTCTCCTTCAAAACGTTGTTGTTCATTACGGGAATCGTGGGGATTAACTAACAATGATATCGCAGTACTCTACGTTGGAAGAGTCGCGCTTGAAAAAAATATTCGACTCGCAATTCGAACCTTTCGCACCATGCAAAAAGAAAATTCGAAAATAAAATTCATCATGGTGGGTGATGGACCGGTTTCGGACCAACTGCGTGAAGAGAATGGTGATTTTATATTTTGCGGAATGAAAAAAGGGGAAGAGCTTGCCAAACATTATGCGTCTGGGGATATTTTGTTATTCCCAAGTGAAACAGAGACTTTTGGAAACATTGTTACTGAATCTATGGCTAGCGGGTTAGCAATTATCGCCTACGATTATGCCGCGGCGCACATTCACTTAAACAACAAAAATCAATGTGGAGTCACGGTAACCAAAGGCAACGAAAAAGAATTCATCAAACAATCTGTATTGTTATTGAAAGATAATGATCGCCAAAAAATCTATAAAGAGAGGGCAAGATCATCGTCTTTAAATATCAATTGGAACACTATCGTCAACAATTTTTTAAATATAATCCTCCAAACTCGACAAAGGAAGGTGGCTCATGAACACAAGCAAAGCGGCGCCGATGTTCCATTATCTCGACAAAACTGAAGAACGCTTCTGTAAATTTTTAAACAGAGCTTCTTACCGCCCCTATATTAACAGTAGTTTTAGCACCATTAGTCGCTTAGGCAATGGGGTGTTTTGGTATGTGCTAATACTTTCACTTCCACTTTTCTACGGATTAGCAGCATTGCCGATCATGATGCAAATGGCTAGTACCGGATTATTGGGCGTGCTCATATATAAAGTTCTAAAAAACAAACTGGTAAGGCAAAGACCTTTCATCACACATAGCAACATTAAATTAGGTACTGCTCCATTGGACGAGTATAGTTTTCCGTCAGGCCATACACTACATGCAGTTTGCTTTAGCTCAATTTTAATCGCTTACTATCCAGAGTGGGCAGTGTTAGTCATTCCATTTACCATATTAATCGGGCTCTCTCGTCCCGTGCTAGGGCTTCATTATCCAAGTGATGTAATCGTTGGTGCATTCATCGGCTGGTCATTATCTGCAGTCAGCTTAACCTTATTTCAATTTCCAGTATGACCATCGATCAGTACAACGTACATAATGAAACCATAACAAAGCCTTGAATAGATTCAGAAAGACTTCATACCATGAAAACAAAATCCAAGTTATGAAGTCTTTCTTTTTTCAATCGATTTTCTCTTGTGGACGCGATTTAAAAACTTCATCTAACAGTAATACAACTGTACTAATTCTTATCGATACCCCTTCAGATTTTCGGAATTTTTAGCCCAGTCATACAAAAGATGATTTATGCACTTTTATAGTAATCGTATTAATTGGTTGCTGCCATTTATGCTCTTGGTCTTCTCCATATCGCTAGCGCAATATAAAACAAACATTTAACTCTTTCTCGCGATCAACAAAATCTCCGAATATAGTAACAATATATTGTGGGGAAATATAACCGTTCTCGGCGACACCTTAGTTGTTCTCTCACTTTACCCTAACGTTGCATAAAATATCGATTAAAAACCGCGTTGCTGCTTTTATAGCAGCATATTATCGCTTTCACACCTATTTTTTGGATTTCACTTACGACTGTATGGACGCAGGAGATAGAACAATGCCTGGAGCGATTGTCGAGAGTGACTAAGCTCAAACCAGAATATAGACGAAATAATGCTACCATACTAACTCTAGAAACTTTATATTCCGATATTTTATTCAAACAACTTTAAATAAAAAGGAATAGCTTCGACTCATGTTTATTTATGATCATTTTATAAATCCTTCCAAAATATCGTCACTAAGTTGTCACAAAGCGAAGATAAACTTTGCCTCTAGTTTGCTCATAAAATTTAACAATGATAACTCGAATTTTCACTACTATTGCACTGCTTCACCTATTAACTTCATGCGCCTCTATATCGCAGTCGATCAATAAGAAACTGGCTGACAGCATATCTTCAGGGGTTAAGAATTCCGATAATGTTGAAATTGTCAAAAATGGCTTGCCCGCATATATATTGATGATCGACGGCATGATTATTCAGTCTCCTAACAACACAGACCTCCTTAAATCCTCTGCATCACTCAACGCTCTATATGCAAACCAGTTTTCTACCGACATGGTTCATACCAAACGTCTAATAGAAAAATCATTTGATTATGTTAAGAGTTCAATTTGCATCGACTACGAGATTTGTAATTTACGAGAAATGAAATTCGCGAACTTTCAAAATACGGTAGAAGACGTTAACAAGAAAAACATTGATAGCTACTATCTATTAGCAACTACTTGGACATCTTGGATAAAAGAAAATAGTAGTGATTGGAATATTGTCGCCGACCTCCCCCGTGTAGAGCTACTACTTAAAAGGGTAATTGAGATATCCCCCAAATACGACCACGGAACACCTCATATCTATTTAGGTGTACTTAACTCTATACTCCCCCCAGCCCTCGGTGGAAAAACAGATATCGCTAAGAATCATTTTGAAAAAGCGAGATCTATTTCGGAAAACAAAAACCTAATTGCACAAACACTGTATGCAAAACACTATGCGAGATTACTATTTGATAAAGAACTTCACGATGCTTTATTAAATGAAGTTATTCAAACTGATCCAAATCACCACGAGTTGACTTTAAGTAACGTACTCGCTCAAGAGATGGCAAAAGAATTACTTGCCAACAGTGACGATTTTTTCTAAAAATATCTTAATATAAAAGTAAATAGGCTATTAGCTTGCAATGTGATAGGCGGCTTGGCTTTAGAAGGAAATACTGACATGTTTATTCGAACACTTTTTCTTATTGCTACGTTACTACTTTTTTCTGAATTCAGCTATGCATTAACACTTAAAGTAGCAGCGCTTTCACCTGACGGATCAACGTGGATGCGAGAACTTCGCAAAGGAGCTGAAGAGATCAAGACACAGACCCAGGGTCGCGTTAAGTTTAAATTTTACCCTGGTGGTGTCATGGGAGATGACAAAACGGTCTTAAGAAAAATGCGCGTTAAACAGCTTCATGGCGCGGCCTTTTCAAACGGTAGCCTTAACAAGCATTTTCCAGACATTCAGATATACAATTTAGTTATGAAATTTCGCTCACTTGAGGAAGTAGATTACGTTCGACAAAAAATGGATCAAACAATTATTAAAGGACTCGAGGATAACGGGCTCGTTTCCTTTGGTATATCGGAGATCGGCTTCGCGTATTTAATGTCTCAAAAACCTATCCGTAGCATTAACGAGCTACGTGCCAGAAAAGTTTGGATTCCTGAGGGAAATACGGTGGCAGCAGAAGCAGTTTCTGCATTCTCGGTAACACCTATTCCACTACCATTAAGAGATGTGCTTGTAGCGCTACAGACTAGCATGGTTGACACAGTTGCAGGATCACCTATTGGGGCGCTTACACTACAATGGCATACACAGGTCAATTACCTCACACAACTCCCACTCTCGTATATCTATGGAGTATTAGCGCTAGATAAAAAAATGTTTTCAAAAATTTCTCTAGACGATCAAAAGATCGTAAGAACCGTATTGAGTCGTGTTTCAGAAAAACTCGATAAACTCGCCCGCGAAGACAATATCAAGGCGATGGAAGCGATCAAGAAACAAGGAATTAAAATTGTGACACCAACAGAAGAAGCGAGTAGAGAACTGGCTGAATTGATAGCACCAGCTAATCATCGACTAACGAAGTCAGGGAAATTATCAGAAGTCTCAGTTCAACATTTAGAAAAACATCTTAATGATTATCGCAATAAAGTGGTAGAAACGAATGCTACTCAATAGTATCCGAACTCTCGATAACGGCTTAGCTCGTATTGAAAAAATACTGCTTTTCATTGTCGTATTTACAATGATAGGCATGGCCGTACTACAGATTATTCTTCGCAATGGTTTTGGCTTTGGCATTGTATGGGCTGAGTCGTTCATCAGAATTCTCGTATTATGGTCCGCACTAATCGGAGCAATGTTAGCTGCAAAAACTAACGAACACATTAAAATCGATGTTGCGCTACACAAGCTCCCAGAAAAATATCTAACCATAGTGACACGGCTATTATCGTTATTTGTTTGCATTATCTGTTTTATCGCAGCGTATCATTCTTATCTTTTTGTATTAGAAGAATATAACTTTCCCAACACTGCATTCTCTCAAGTTCCAACTTGGGCATGCGCTGCAATTATACCTTTATTTTTCGTGATAACCGGTCTACGTTATTTTTTCCTACTCATCGTTGGCGATCAAAGCCGAACAAGCGAAACATCATGATTTATCTCGCAATTATCTTACTACTGCTGCTCATGTTCTGTGGCGCACCTTTGTTTGCCGTTATTTTAGGCGCATCACTTCTTGGGTTTTATGCAAATGAAGTTGATCTATCGGTAGTTGCTATAGAGCTCTATAATATCGCCGAAACTCCCCTTCTCTCATCATTACCGTTATTTACTTTTGCCGGTTATCTATTAAGTGAAAGTAATACTTCACAACGCATGTTGCGATTAGTCAAAGCGACATTTGGCTGGATGCCAGATGGTTTAGCCATTGTTGCGGTAATCGCTTGCGCGGTCTTTACTGCGTTAACCGGTGCATCGGGGGTAACCATTGTGGCATTAGGCGCATTACTGCTACCATCACTAATTAAAGCCGGTTATAAAGAACGATTTAGTCTAGGATTAATCACCTCCTCGGGAAGCATGGGTCTGCTGCTACCACCTTCAATTCCATTAATCTTATATGGCATCATCGTACAACAGGTTGGTGCCGGTGCATCGTTTGATTTTGACGAGTTAATTCTATCCGGCGTGCTTCCCGGGCTATTAATGATTTTTGTTATGTCTGCTTACATCCTATGGGTTCATCGTGCAGAACCTGTGGAACGCACCGAATTCAAATGGCCCGAACTGAAAGTTGCACTACGTCAGGCGAGTTGGGAACTCCCTCTCCCTATACTTATTTTGGTTGGAATTTTTAGCGGCGTCATGGCCGTATCTGAAGTTGCGGCGATTGCAGCGCTCTACGTGTTACTCATTGAGGTCATCATCTATCGGGAAATTAAACTAAATCAGCTACCGGATATCGTAACACGCGCTATGATCATGGTTGCTGGGATCATCCTAATACTTGGCTGCTCCATGGCGTTCACCAATTTTCTCATTGATGCCCAAGTTCCGAACATGATTTTTGATTGGATCAAAGAGCACATCGATAGCAAATGGACTTTTCTACTATTATTAAATGTTTTTCTACTATTTCTTGGTGCAATACTCGATATTTTTGCCGCGCTAGTTATTGTCGTTCCGTTAATTATTCCCGTGGCTCTAGGTTTTGGTATTCATCCGATTCATCTCGGTATTATTTTCTTAGCTAATATGCAGATCGGCTATTTCACACCGCCTGTAGGAATGAATTTATTTATCGCCAGCTACCGTTTCAAACGTCCTGTTAACGAGCTGTATCAAGCAAGTTTCCCGTTTATGATTGTGTTGCTTGGGGTCGTGTTATTGATTACCTATTGGCCAGCCTTAAGTTTATTCTTTGTTGAACAGTAAATAGAGCCGATTTAGTTCATGTGAATAATGTGCTCATGACGTTTTATCTTCGTATAATCTGTCATCAGGCTAACAAATTATAAGCACCCAAAAGCTAAGCCGCTAACGCAACGTAGAATATTGTTTAATCAAATTTACACTTAAAGACACGAGCTCGCCTTGTAACACGAACAGTTCTTGTTTTACACTCCTCACAAATAAAAAACTGATGTACTCTAAGCATCATACGACGAATTTTCTAATCCGCTGTACTAATGAGATTTGGAGATATTGACTTACTCCAAATTTCTTTTTGTATGGAAACATAAAAAGGTTTTGAATGCATGTTATACGAGATTGTTTCGTGTTTCATCGCGGAAATTAATTACCTAAAAATCGGGATTATATGAAAGGTTTCGTCCACAGTTAGTTGCTTTCGCGAACATCTTCTTATTCGATTGATAGTTGACATTAATCTACCCGTCTATCAAGATAAACGAATGGATACAAATCTTACACAACAGATAGCTCGAATTATTATCATCATTCCATAGGAATGGTGGGATTTTTGATGCGTCTAGTGTTATCAAACCCGCCCAAGAGGCGGGTTTTCTATTTCTGCCTCATGGGGTTAGTCTGAGTTAATAGAGGTAGAGTATGAAGAAAATAGTCGTTTTCGGTAAACCCGGTAGTGGTAAATCCACTTTAAGTAAAAGTCTGGCATCAGCCACAGGCATAAAATTGCATGCATTAGATTCAATTGCATATAAAAAAAATGGCGATCTGGTAGATCGAAAGACGTACGATGAAGAACATGAAAATATACTATCCTCTGATAGTTGGATTATTGACGGCTTTGGGCCAATTGAGTCATTTAACAAACGACTGGATGTTGCGGATACACTAATCTATATAGAATTGCCTTATTTTATCAGCTATTGGTTAGTGACAAAGCGATTTTTAAAAGGGTTAGTTGTCAAGCCCGAAGGTTGGCCTGAGGGTAGTTCTATTTTAAAAGGAACTTTGAAAAGCTATAAAGTGTTAAAACTTTGTCCAAAGTTTTGGGATGATAGTTTTATGCAAAAATTAGAAAAATTATCAACTAATAAATCTTTATATGTAATTCAGTCGGTTTCTGAATTAAACAGCTTTGTTGATAAACATGTGAAATAAAAAATTTATAACAAAGTTATCAAGAGGGACTAAAAAAGGAATTTTTTTTCATTTATGAAATCAATAAGAATAAATCGAATACATAAATTACTTAAAGGTATTGAAACGGGTGATCCGTCTTCGGTCGAAGTTATAAATCCTAACAAATATATTCAACACAACCCACAAACATATGAAGGACGAGAGGGTTTGGCAACGCTTTTTAAACAATTGTCGTTGACAAACCCACGTGTGAATATAGTTCGGATTTTCGAAGATGGTGATTATGTATTCGCACACACTGAATATGATTTTTCCCAATCAAATATCGGATTTGAGGTTTTCAAATTTGAAGGAGATATGACTGTAGAGCATTGGGATAATATTCAAACGAGAGAGGGATCAAATAGCTCTGGCCATACAATGGTCAGCGGTCCGACCCGCGTGACTAATCATGACAGAACAGAAGAAAACCGAAAAATCGTACAAACCTTTGTCGATAACGTTTTAATAAACGGAAACCATTTAGAAATTGATACATATATATCCAGCGAAAAATTTAAGCAACATAACCCACGCATGATCGATGGAACGGCCGCTTTAATTGATGCCTTAAAACACGGGTCAGAAAAACGTGTTCGAATACAATACAAAAAAAACCACAAAGTATTAGCAGATGGCAATTTTGTGTTAACCGTAAATGAGGGAACTTATAATGACATACACTCTGCGATATATGATTTATTTCGAGTCGAGGATGGTAAGCTCGTAGAGCATTGGGACACCGTAGAGGCCGTCCCTCCTAAAGATAAATGGAAAAATAGCAATGGTAAATTTTAACTATTTTGAGAATAATATCATTTACATTACGCTTCAAACCTTCACCGAATTAAATGTTATGTATTTTCGACTCGGCTCATTGGAACGAGATAATTCATGGTTATAATTAGTTTTGATAATTTAGATTCCATCAAACATAAGTTAAACGATCAATCCTGTAGAGCGACTTCAATCCTGGGGCTGCTCTCTTAGATAAAAGCCCCCCCTACAGGTCAATCCCACCCGCTAACGGCATCTGAATAGCAATAAACGTGCGCATAAACCTCTGCCCGGAAACAATCCGATGCCTTTTGCTTAACCTTTGACACACTCCGCTAAGTATCCATAAAAACACTGCCAAAATCTACAATTTAGGTTTTTTGGCGTTTCGTTTTCCCCGCGGCTAATAAGAATAGTCCTTGAACCTAGAAAAAGCTGTTGGACACGCAATTAGAATGCAGGATATTGTCTTGAATAGCGTACTAGCCCATGGATGGGCGTAGTTAGAACAATGCAGGAGCAATTGTCGAATGATTGTGTGTCTTCACCTGGTTGGGTAAAGCAAGCTTTTTTCATATAGTTAAGCGAAACAAAAGCCTGTGTTATATTTCGTGGATCAACTGCTTTTTTTAGGTTGAACCTATATGAGATTTGAAGCCAAAGCAGCACTATCTGGAGCAGTATACGTTCCTGAAAGCAGAACAAAAAAAAACACAAAATAAATACCAATGATTGAGCATTGCTCACAAAAAATATTACAATTGACATCCTAACTATCTAAAAAAACCAGAGTAAATAAATGCCATTAGACATCGAACAATCCTTAAAAAGCGCTAGAGAGTTAATAGAAAACCAACAAGATGAGAATGCAAGAATGTTATTACTCGAGCTTTTAAAGGAAGACGCCAACAACATAGCTGCACTTTTAATGCTAGGGGGATCTTATTTTTCATCCGGCAAATATGCTGAAGCGGAAATGGCATTTGATCGGCTCATACTTATCGAGCCAGGCAATGGGAGATTTTCTATCGCCCTTTTTAACGTGCTATGGAAAATGAACCGTAGCGAAGAGGCACTAGAAGAGATTAAACGGTTTATGAAAATCGCAGATAGAGATATTGAACAAGAGACGATCAATCAATACACCGCAATCATTAACACATTGACATCACAAACCTGAATATAAAACATCAATAACTTAGACGTCAATTACATCCCGTAACCCTTAGGATGAACCCCATCAGATTTATCCTCGCAATAGGTTGTGGGAAATCCAGCGTAAACTGAAAATCCGATTGCGCCCGTCACAAGCGGACGGGAAATTTAGATTCAGCCGTTTTTTACAAACTTTTTACCAGCATCTTTTATCCTGAACATATGTTGAATAGATAAAGGAATAAGAGGTGCAACATGAAAACATTACTTATCGCTTGGATAGTGACATTTATCCTCTACTCGTTCACGTCACTAGCACGAGCAGATGACTTGGCGCCCGCAGATCATATGCATGTATGGACAGGCTTCTCTGAAGGTAGTGTCTGTATTTATATTCAGGATAGTGTAGACAATTCCGATGCCCGAGCTGAACTTTGGTTAGTCAGCCTTGATGAAGTTGAATGGATTGAAGATGTCGAAGGGTATACATGCATAAACGTGGAATCAGAAGGTGAAACTGAGTTACATGCCGTTACTTATGACCCAGGAATAGAAATCACAGTCGTGCAAGACACCACAATACAAACTGTCTTAACGAAACGATAACTCCTTCACTCAATGACTATGGACATAAAAAGTCCATAGTCGCTACTATTTAGTAAAGTCACTAAAATCATCAAATTCTATATCGACTTTATCCAACTTATTAAGTTCTTCATCATCCAGATCATAATAATCCGCTTCAAGCCTCGATTCTGCAGTGGGTAGATATACATCAAACCGCACACCTTTTTTATCAATCACGCGAAAAACGACACGAGTTGAAGCCTTTAGTTGCTTAAACTCTACACACCATTCAGGAGCCAATTGATTCTGTGGGTCATAAAATACTGCATGTTCCTTATTCTTTGCATAATTTAAGGCGTAATTTTTCTTGCGTGAATCAACAACAACTTGAATAGCCTCGATAGAATCCGACACCTTTATAACGGCTTCGTTATGATGACAAAGGACATCCTCTAAATGACAAATTGGCTTGCCATCTTGATCTAGCGTAACAGCAACACGCTCTTCAACAACGTCATTAGATTTCATTTTAATTCGAACGACATAAACTTCTTCACGATTCTCAATGCTTTTTACTTCGATTTTTCCCTCATAGCCTTTCACTATTTCATTGACAAAATATAGCCCCAAGCCTCTTCCGTTCACACCTCTGGAACGTTTGGTAGAAAAACCCAGTTGGAATAATTTTTCACGTATCTCATCACTGATCCAAGGCCCATTGTTGTATACACTAATTTTCGCATGCTTACCTAGGCACTCAAGACCAATAGCAACACGAGAATATTTATGTGTATATTTTCTCTGATTTTGATAAAACAGCGCGTTGTTTATCAGGTTTTCCATCAACAGAAGAAGATAATTTTCGTTGCCCAACAAATTCCCCTCACCATTCAAGCTAACTCGAAAACGACTATTGGCAAACTGATACGGCTGGTTTTCATCAACTAATTCCGGCATAACATTCTCCATATCTTTCACAAATGGAGAAATTGAATTAATAATTGCCTTTTTAGCAGAAAAAGAAACCTTGCTGGGGGCGTTTTCAGCAGAGCTATCAAACTGCTGACGATAGTATTCCTCTTCAGCTTTATATAGTTTATTGGCGATATACAAACTAATATTATCAGTTGTAGAGAGATCTAAAAGATCCCATAGATAAGTCATACTATCAACCGCATCGCCATAGATTTTTTTATCTTCGATATTTGAAAGGCCATAGGCCTTTTTCAATGCGGTAGTGACTTTATCGTAGCTAATAACCCCATTATGACGAACTTCAGATGCGATATTTTGAAAGTGAAGAAACTTTTCATCATACTCAATATATTCCAGTAATCTATCGCTAATAAATAATTTTAATTTGTCAGCGTGGCCGGAATATTTTTGCACACGATTTTGCAATGCGTTGCGCGATTTTTGCAATTCCACATATTGTGTATTAAATTTTACGAGTTGATCATCGATCTCTTTTTTTCTATTTCTAAACAATACGATATCGGCTGATAATGCAAATAGAATCAAAATTATTATGATGGTTTTAACTTTTGAATCAAGAAGGAATGCTGGAAAACCTGGCCACTCCATAATGGTGGCATCATTAACCAAATAGAGGTAAGCAAACAATATCAAACAACTAAAAAGCGACACCCAAGGATAATAAATTTTTTTATCCAGCAAAACAGGACTCCCTTAACTTTTGATGCTCTTCCAACAATACGCCCCTTCATCCCCTGCAGCAGAGATACCTTCTCCAGCCTTACAAGCTTCGATAAAACTACCATCACCATTTTCTGCTGCATCAAAAGACCGACGAAGCGTTTTGATATGTTGCCGGTAAGTCGCATAAGAATATCTATCGGGATCAGCTTCCAACGCCTCTGCCATTTGAAAAGTAGTAACCGGCCGCGGCGTTCTCTCAACAAGGAATCGTAATATCTTTCGTGGTGTCGGAGAAAGAGACCGTTTGGGATTATCAGGATTCATTAATTTATTGCCTTTCCAGTAAACTTCCCAAGTATCTAGGTCGATTCTCAAATCACCGTCCACAATGGCATTCGAGAGTGTGGTATTAACTGCCGTATTCTGCATTGCTTCTTGTCGCAATACAGCTTTTATTCGCCAGCATAATACCTCTTCAATATTTTTTTGATGTTTTGAAATGAAGTCAGAAACGTTAAATTGCTCCAACGCCTCTTTTTCAATTTCAGTCCCATTATGTTCGGATAAAAAGATGATGGGCAAACCAGGCCATTTTTTTTGCAAAGCGCGGGAGACGGATAAGCCCGCTTGGTCCAAACCGTTCATGCGCGCATCGAGCAAAGCGATGTCTGGCTTCTCTTCTTCCTTGGCAATGGTAATGTGTTGCTTGGCTGATTCCGCAAACTTGAAAACATCCAACTGGTTTGGTTTATTGTCCAGCTCCGATGACTCTAATATCTTCTTAAACTTCTCTACCCAATGTGTTTGGTCTTCAACCCAAAATATTCTGGCCATATTCCAAACCTTCCCCGCAAAAAAATAGTTTAATTCAAATTTCGTACTATCGTTTTCTAGTGATCGCGATTTTTTCGACTGTGCTCGGAACATTCTAGCTCTCTGCCTGTGGTTTGAACATCAAAATTCGTAAAAGTTTAGCTTAAATAACAAACGGCTCCTTAAGGAGCCGTTTCGTTGATCTAACATTAACCAGCAATCAGGCGATCCAAACGTTCAAGGTCATTCAACACCGACCATGTACCGCCACCTTGATTTATTCGTTCCTGCCATTTAGACACCCTGTTCAAATAATGTCTTGGATCAACATTATCAGAACGTAACTTAGTAACATTCAACGCAACTACTTGAATATCAACTAAGGGAATAGAGAAATCACGAACATGACCTTTAACCAAATCTTCTTTTAAATCAGAAAATACTAGGATTATTTTTTCATCAGCTTGTGTTTCGTTTAAGAACTCAGTTGCTTGTAAAACTCCACCGGTAATATCAGTATACGGACTCCCTTTCACACCACTCACAAAATTATCTATCCCACGTTTAAAGCTTCTCTTCTGCTCACTCACAACGCTGGGGCGAATATCAAATGTTACTTTCGAGACAATATCTTTTTCACTAAAACTACCACTATCAATTCTGGCGACGGCAAGAGAGTCTCCACTATTGAGTGTTGCTAGTAAATAATTAATAATCTTTTGTGCTTTATCCAACTCCTTGGTATACGTACCTGAAGTATCCAACAACATATAAACTGCTTTCGTTTTTGGTTTTTCTACGCTACAGCCGCTGATCATAAACACTAAAATAACAACTGAAATAAAAAGTAACTCTTTCATGATAACTTCTCCTCCGTTAATACAGGAACTTGTATTTCATTTTCTTTAACTCGTTTTTTTTCATGCTTGGACGCGCGTTTCGTATGATTGAATTGCTCTTCAACAACGAGAGGTATAAATATCAACAAATCATATAGTCGAATTAATATATGGCCACAGCGATGAATAATATTTCCCGTCATTCGACAAAGGACATCGATAATTTGTAGAAACTGACAAAAGAGCGCTCCGACTACGGTTCGAAACGATTGAACAAAAGATTCCAACGGTATCGCAATAAATGCCAAAGTAAATGGTAGAATAAACCCTATAACCATCTGCCCTATCGACGGTATCCAGCGAAACTCGGCAGTAATGATTTCAGAACCTGAAAGCGATTGTGTTAGAGCCTCTCTATCTAGCGCTAATAGATCTCGCATATACGCTAATGATGCTTCAAAACCAGCGAGTATCGTCAAGATAGATAGTGTAATAATCAACATTCTTTTTCTCATCTTGTCATCCATTGAACTGATGACGGGGAAAAGATGAGTTATGCGTAAAGATTCCATTAAAAATAGACCCATAGCAATCTCAACCATAATAATGACCATCGCAGCAACATCTGCCGTCTTCATCGGCCCTAACTGACTGGTACCGCCAACCATTTCAGACATAGGCAGTGCAATAAGTTGAAAGTTAATAAAACCGCCTAAAATTGCAATTATCAAGACTAAGCCAGAGATAAAAAGTTGAGTTGCGGATGATGAAAGCAACTTTCTTACTGCCGATTCATCTTTATTGCGAATACTTTCGTATTCCTCCATATGTTTATCAATAACCTTCGCTTGGTTTTCAATACCATCTACATTTTTATTAATTTCACTCAACTGTTGAGATACATTTCTCCATGTCGGCAACATATTTTTTAACGCGTCATGACGACCTTGAGAAACCTTTCTATACTCGTCTAACGCGTCTTTTTGTGCTTTCCCCAACGACTGATTAATATTCTCGAGAATCAACACAACTGTTGGATCAGCAGCTTTTGCTGTTTTGGCAATAGTTTCCACCCCTTCTATCCACGATGGCGGTAGAGGTGGTGCTTCAATCGAGTTAGAAAAATCTTCTTCTATTCGCTCGATAGCATCATTAATCTTCCGTTGTGCGGCAGGATAGCCACTGAGATCTTTTTTCACCAAAGTATTAACACGATGAAACTCCCTCTCAACTTTTCGCTCTACCGCTTCTCGCCCCTGAGATAAAATTATCTCTTTGTTGCGATTACTGAGACGTCGCGCTAATTGATTAAATGACCTCGCAATTAATCGAAATAACGTTCGTAATGCACCTGTCGTACTCGATATTAACTGGTGCGCTTGGCTTCTCCCCAAATACATCGATAAGACAATTAGAATCAACCAGACAGTCAACGACACTGCCAAGTAATCCGACCAAAGTAACAACAATTCACTATTCATAATAGCTTCCTCTATATGAAAAGATGGTAGAAAATGAGCAAAGAGCTCTTCCGTTTTGTTGATTACATTGTCGGTGGGGGAGGTGAAAAATCGGTAAAAAGTCTGTAAAAGAATTTAACCAAATAGGAGAGGGATAAGAAAAGTGGACGCTTATCTGTTAACCAATTGGTTATATAGCCCAAATAACAACCAATAAAACTTATTTCCACATCTCATAAACGATATCTGCCACATGGTTCTCGTTTGTTAAAGTCAGCACACCATCCTGAATCACTGCATGAATACACATTGATCGATTTACCCATGTAGCAAGTAATTCAGCCTGATATTCAGGAATATGACGGACTGTCAGGTTTTTATATCTGGAAAATTTTGATTCAGCCTGCTTCCACCAAACTGCGGCGCTCTTCGTGGAATAACAATAAACAATAACATTCTTCGCACGACTACAAGCTTTGCGTATACGCTTCTCATCCGGCTGACCAAGTTCGATCCATAGCTCAATATCGTCATTCATATTTTTTTGCCAAAGATCAGGCTCATCGCTTGAACAAAGTCCTTTAGTAAATTGAATGGTGTCACTTGCATGGCAAGCAAAAACGACAACACGCAACATCATGCGCAAATCAGTTTCTGACGGATGACGTGCTATCGTCAAGTTGTGCTGACTATAATGATTGTGATCAATATTGCTGATATCAAGATCGACTTTGAAAATAGCTGATTTAAGGGCCATATTAATCGACAACCTTTCTTCGCAAAGATTTCATCTTGCTATGTTTAGTTTTGCTATCCAGCCGTCGTTTCTGAGAGTTTCTTGTAGGGCGAGTAGCCTTTCTTTTTTTCTGCTGTTTTGTGGCTTCTTGAATCATCTCTTTAAGTCGCAAAATAGCATCTTCTTTATTCATATCTTGGCTACGATATTTTTGCGCTTTAATGATGATTACACCCGCATCTGTAATACGATGATCGCTTAGCATCAGTATCTTATTTTTTACATTTTCGGGTAATGATGAATTTGGAACATCGAATCGAAGATGAATAGCAGAAGAAACTTTATTCACATTTTGCCCACCTGCACCTTGAGCACGGATGGCTGAAAACTCTATTTCTTCATCGGGAATGTTTATATGAGGGGAAATTTTTAACATGACTTATAGTTTATCACAAATCAAGTTTTCATTTATAGAAGGGGAATAGTGTCTTCCCCTCCTTCTAGGTAGCTGCTAGTAATAGTAACCCAACTCGAATTCAATAAAGTCTTCGTTTCCATATGAGTAGAACAAAGGATCAGCAGAACTAATATCCGTAAACAGATAACCATTAAGTGTCAACTTAAAGTCTTCACCGATTCTACGGTTAGCCTCCATACTAAATATTTTTCCTTTCCCATCGTTATCGTAAATTACCCCCACTAATGCATCAGTGCTTTGCTCATCATTCAATGCCAAACGAATGCCAAACATGGAATCATTTTGAAATGGCGTCGTTGACGCATCGCCCCGTTCATCATATGAAACTTCTGCAACTAACCCAACATCAACACCGGTATTGTCAATATCGAAAAAGCTATATTCCAAACCTGCTGTCGTCGCAAGAAAAGCATGCTCTGCGCTCTTCGCATCTTTGGCACCATCACGGTAAATCGCCTCCAGCTTCCACAACCAGTTTTCTATTGTCGCCTGAACATCAAAACCTACTTGATGGATAATTTCGTATATAGGAACAACGTGATTAGCACTATTTCCAGATGGAACAAAACCAGGTTCCCGATTTGTCCCATAAAAATAACTTAACCCGAAATCCCAATCACCAATATAGTGAGACCAACGCGCAGCGTAATCGATGTGTCGATCTTCCGAGTCCGATTCATATTTGACAGCTCCGTTAGTTATAGGCAATGGAAAACCTAATCTTGCATTTTCATCAGGAAAACGTCGTTCTCTAAAACCTGTCAAAACAAATAGATCCAGCGTTCCCCAATCTTGTATGATCGCTAGATTCAACATAGGTTGCCCCAACTTCTCTTCACCATCAAATGATTCGGAAAAATCAGTTTGATTGATGATATCCACAAGGTGTTGTGATTCCGTTACTCCCCAGAACACTTTCCGAATACCACCACGTATCTCCCAGTCATCCGCACTGTATATCCATGATAATTCACGAATATCAGTTGTGCTCGGCAAACTTTCATTAACTCTTGCAAAAAGCTCTATACCAAATATCTGCCGATTGTTATCCCAGACATACGTATATTTTGGTTGAAAGGCAATTGATGAATAGAGATCGTCCTGATTCTCGGCTACTGCTTCATTCTTGAACATGCTCATCTTCGCTGAAACATTGCCTGAAAAACCTTCAGAATATCCCAACTGACTATAAGCTAACGAACAAACCAATAAGGTCGATGTTGTGATTGCTCGAAACATGTTATTTCCTAACGCATCCGTTTTAAAGCATTTTTGTCAAAATCACGATCACTTAAACCCGTTTGAAACTCATAGCTTTTCCACGCGAGCGTCGTACTTTTTCCTGTTTGATGATTATTCATCTCCATGCGTAGTGATCGCCAGTATTTATTCACATACTGTTTATAGTCATGATAGGTTAATGTTTTTAACAAAGTCTTTTTACGATCATAAAACTCTACTTTTAGTGGCTGATAAATCTCCTTGTCTATCCAAACCAGCTGTTTGCTATAACCTGATTTTTTATACTCGGGAATTCGCTCAATAACAAATGTATCTTTTCCATTCACTACTTCGTCTTTAAGATATTTATAGCTGTACTTTTCCAGCTCTTGTGAAGAAATATCTTCGTATGCAAACTCACTCCCCATAAATGGCCCCGATTTATTGGAAGAAGATATACGCTTTATCCGCTTTAAAGCCGGAAGAAACAGCCATTGATCATCAGATTTCTTCGCATGTGTATGACTTAAAAAGGCCGTTCCTTTAACATCAGCCGGGCTATCAAAAATGATGATAGATTTATCCCCATCACCAGGAACCTCAAGACTTCGCATACGATTTTCTCGTACACTCTCATCTCCACGCTTGTTCCTTAAAGTCATAACAACTTGTGCAGTTGAGTCTTTCCAACCAACATCTCTATCATCTGCTTCTTTCGCAATTTCATAACCGCGCTTTCCAGCATCCGCAGAAAAAACATTAAACGGCAGCAGAGCCAGCACTACTATTACTAACACTATTTTTTGCATTTTTTTTCCCCTCAAGTTTAATCAATATAGCAGGTAAAAATAAGAAATCCGCAACTAACGCTAACACGATGACAACAGCGGTTAACATACCCATATCAGAATTTAGCTGAAATGCTGATAACGCGAGAATTGAAAAGCCCAGGGTTAAAACAACTGTTGTTGTAAACAACGCTCGTCCCACCGTAGTGAATGCATATACTACGGCCTGACTGGCGTCATAACCTTTCTCGCGTCTCGCTCTTAAATATTTGCTCAACAAGTGAACCGTATCGTCAACAACGATTCCCAGCGTCATAGTTGTTACTATGCTAAGCGCTAATCCGACTTCTCCGACAAACAACCCCCACAAACCAAAACCCATTGCTGCCGGCACAAGATTAGGCACCATACTCACTAAACCAATTTTCAATGATCGCAATGCAAAAACTAGAATAAGTGAGATTAAGATCAATGCTACAGTTGTTCCTATTAACATGCTGGCAATGTTTCTCTGCCCAATATGTGCAAACATCAGTGAAGGACCAGAAGGATCAGCTTTCACTATATGTGACGTATTGTTTTTTAACCATGCATTTGCTCGACTCTCAAGATTAATCATTTGCTTGCTTGAAAGCGTTTTCAACGTTGCCGTTAATTTAGTTGCCGATTTATCTATGTTGATTTGATTATTCAGATCAAGGCCGTATGGCAACGACATCTCATACAATAATAAATATTGTGCAGAAAGCTCACGGTTATCAGGAATTCGGTACCAAGCTTCATCATCACCATGCATATTTTTATTCAAGCGCTTCATGGTATCGGTAATACTTGAAACATGTGTTGTCTCTGGCTGTTGTTTATACCATTGAGAAAATGCTTCCACCTCTCTCAAAAATTCAGGCTCACTAATTCCACCTTTGTCTTTTGCTTCCAACGAATAAGAAATGACATAAGTTCCTGCAAGATTATCGGTGATGTAATCTGTATGCGTTCGGAAATCAACGCTCTCATCAAAATAATTTACAAACACATCGTTAAGCTCATTCTTTGGCACCATACTAACTATGACTATAATAAACGCCGCCATAGCCCATAAAAGGTTTCGATGATTATTTACCACAAACTGCCCAAACGCCTGCATGGTGTCTTTACTTCCTTCTGCGGTTGGTTTCACTCTCATGGGTAAAATTGACATCAGCGCAGGCAAGAAAGTTAACGACAAGAAAAGTGAGACAATAACTCCCATCGCGACAAAATTCCCTAAATGCTGAAACGGTGGAACATCAGAGAAGTTCATTGTTAAGAAACCAATCGCTGTAGTAATACTTGCCAACGTAACAGGCTGCACATTGAGCCGTAAACTTTCCACAATTGCATCATGTTTACCAACACCTTTGCGCATCTCTTGCCGCATAGAAACTAGCACATGAACTGAGTTTGCAATGGCGATAGTCAATATAATAATCGGCGATGTGGATGACGGAGGAGAAATAGGATAGCCAATATAACCACCTAGCCCCATTGCTGCTGCGATGCTAAATCCAATCACCGCTAATGTGGCAAAAGTTCCGGTAAACCCTTTTATTAATAACCCTAAGCTCACGAGCATAACCACAAAGCTAAGTGGAACAAGCGACTGCATATCATTCATCGATTCTTCAGAGAATGCATTATTCATCATCAGCATTCCCGTTAAATGTATCTCAATGTTTGGGTATTCGGCACGAATCTCGTCAGCAATTTTACGCGCATAAGCAACTGCTGTTGGCGCCTCCGTCATCTCATCCACACCAGGTAGTTGAATCGTGATATTAACACCGGTGACACGAGAATCGGGAGAGACGAGACTATTAACCAACACCGGTTCTTTCAGTGCGATGGAACGAATTCGTTGCAAAGATTCAGCATCAAGTTCGTCAGCATCTACGATGAGATCTTCAACCGTCAAATCATCATCTTCCGACCAAGTATGTTGAAAATTTGCCAACGAATCGACTCGAATGGAAAACGGTGTCTGCCAAGCCTTTTCTGTTAACGACTCTACTGCGCTTAATGTTTCTTGAGTAAAAACATTCCCATCCTTGGGCGTCAATGCAAACAAGATGTTATCGCTTTTTGTATAAGTACTTTCTAGTTCATCAAAAGCGAGAAGTTGCGGATTATCTTCGCTGAAGAATACCCGATAATCACCTGTAAACCGTAGATTTTGACCACCCGACGCAGCCAAAAATATTAACACCACACTAAGCGCCATGATTAGCCACCGATACCTGAGCACCCAGCGACCGAATTGAGCTTCGAACTGTTTCATCGTTTTATCCTTATTTTATCTAGCACCATCTAAACAATTAACGCTGAATTTTTTCTTAAATATTTACTATTGAGTCCTAAAAAAACCGGAATCGTTACATACCGGCTCAAAATAATTTAGTTTTTTTTCAATCCGCTGATGAGAAGGTCTACAACATTGTTTGCCATATGCTCAAATTGCTCATGACTAAAAAAGCCATCAAAAAGAGGAAAATCGAACAAAACCAATGAGGCATGTACCGTTCCTGCAGTTTTAATCACATCATCTACCGCAAACTCACCCGTCTCATTTCCGTAAGCTAGTATTTCAGCAATAATCGCACATTGCGCTTGAATTTTATCTTTCACCAGCTCTTTATGCTTCTTGGAGATAAGATCAATTAACTCACTGATTTTTGGTGAATTTTCAAACTCGTCCAGATTACTCCTCAAGCTGGACAAAACAAATACTCGCAACCGTTCACTTGCACTTGAGCCAGCCTCGCGCACCGCCTCTCTAATAGTATGAGAGCGATTAGACATGCAGCGATCACTGCATTCAACGGCAATATCTTGTTTGTTCTGAAAATATCGATATAAATTAGCAGCAGACATGTTTACGTCTTTTGCGATCTCAGCCATAGTGGTTTTTCCATAACCATACGTCCTGAAGCGCGCTTCTGCCGCATCCAGAATTTTTACTTTCAGTTCGTCGTTTTCGTTATCAGTGTGTATTACATTCATATTTTAATTTAAGCATCAAATTAGTGAATATTCAAGAAAATATTCATAATTCACAAGATATCTATCGTCCCCATTATCCTAGATTAATCAGTTGGACGCGTATTTAGAGTGCAGGCAGTTGGTTTGATTGGCGTAATGAAAAGTTTTGCGTTCACCTGGTTGGTGAATCAAATACTTTTCATATAGCCAAGTAAATCAAATGTTTGTGCTATAAATCGTGGATCAACTGATTAATCTAGGATTATGAATAACCCAAGAACTTTATACACTTGTAGCTTTGTCTCTTTATACAAGCATTCACCTATAAATCCCTGTCATATCAAATAGAACCAATTCCCACATTATGTACGGTCTATTTTGTGCTTCATGAGTTTTCTCGAATTAACTGCAGGCTTTCGAACGAACAATTTTACCCCGACGAGAAAAATGGAGGGTCCCATGGAACGAATCCTAAAAAGAATTGATGCAGTCACCAAAGAACTGGAGAACACTAAACTTTGCTTGTGGCTAAAAGATGAAAACAACGTAAAGGAAGGTAGATTCGAATTCATACCTTCCATGCTATTTTTTGTTCTTGGCTTTAAAGACATACTCAATGCAATGAGTATTGATAAGCCTAAAACAAAGCTTGATTTGGGAATAAATACTCACTGTGCGGAAGATTTGGACCGTTGGAAGTGGTATTTACGCGATCTAGAAACGCTAGGCTTCATCCCGCAATCATGGAGACCAGATATGAGAGATCTCTTTACGCAAATATGTGAAGAAGACAGCACCGTTTCCCGAGATCTCGTCTACAACATTATTCACGAAGTAAAAAAACGCAACGACCCACTCATATCGCTCGTCATGATTGAATTATTAGAAGCAGCTTTTGGTGTTTTTATTCGTAATATGATTGTGCCGATTGAACGGGAGAATATGTATGAAAGACTTCAATATTTTGGAAAAATTCGTAAGGAAAAAGAAGCTGCCCACTCAAAAGGATCGTGGATATCGGAAGGAAGGAAGAATGAAGAAGAAATATTTACAACTCACCCGCTGACTGAAAAACAATTAAAAGCCGCTGGGGAAATAATCAGTTCGATTGCACCTCAGTTTTTTAAACTCTTTGATTACTGGTATTCCATGCGTCATAAATTCTCCCGGTTTGTGCCACAAGATAACCTATCGAACAAACATGAAGTTGAGCCCGCATAAATCATACAATAACAGAGTGCTCAGCTCGCAGCACTCTGTTGCCCATTAATAGCATCACTGATTTTGTCCGAACCAACTTTAGATAACAAACTGACTATTCGCTCGCGGCTAAAAGGTTTTTCAATAAAACCTTCAACCCCTTTCGTCAAACCTAGAAAAAGCAGTTGGACGCGCAATTAGAATGCAGGATATTGTTTTGAATAGCGTAATGAACTAATTATAATTTGTTACAATTAGGAGCATAATATGAGCCGTACTAACGGTAGCTAAAACACGGACACCACTTTAACAAGCTTTTTCCTATATGAAATTTATTCTTCTAGTTGCTTTCAGCATAATATTTTCTCTCGTTCTCTTGCACTTTCTCAAAAAAAGCATGGAAAACAGACCTTGGGTCTTTCCTGCCCTGCTCGCTTCATTTCCGTTTTTCTATTTTGCGTTTGCACTTTGGGCTAACGACAAAACTGCACTTAAAAACGAGTTTTTTGCTGCACTAGTCATATTTGCCATTATAGGTCTCTATTTACGCTATCGAACAACTTGGAGCGAATACCTTCTAGCCGGTGGCTTCATTTTCCACGCATTCTATGACTCCACACATAATCTATATTTTGTAAATCCTGGAACCCCTGAATGGTGGCCAGTTTTTTGTGGAATTATTGATTTATTTATTGGTGGCTTTTTAATTTTCCAGGTGCAGAATAGAAAAGCTCTGGCGAAATCGTAAAATAACAATTCCTCTCGACGATAATCCTAGATTAATCAGTTGGCCGTGTGTGGCTAGAGCAATTGCCGAATGAAAAGTGGCGCGCCCAGAGAGATTCGAACTCCCGACCAACTGGTTCGAAGCCAGTTACTCTATCCAGCTGAGCTATGGGCGCTTGTTTAGTTTATAGACAGATGCTTATCGTAAACACCCGTCTTTACAGCAGGTTGCGGATTTTATCAGGAATTTCCTAATAAGTCTTTTAAATTTGCAAGATGTGCCTGGCCTCGTTGCTTTTGCTCTACTGGGCAAGCATCTTCACCGCCGCCTTCTCGTTGAAGATCATCCTGAGGCAGCTCATCCACAAAACGGCTAATTTCACATTCCACTTTTTCACCATAACGTTTACGAATTCGGGAATAACTCAACGTTAAATTCTGTTGCGCGCGGGTAATACCAACATAAGCCAATCGCCGCTCTTCCTCGATGTTCCCTTCATCCATGCTCACTCGATGCGGCAATATTTCTTCTTCCATTCCGATAATGTGGACATGGGGGAACTCCAAACCTTTTGCCGCATGAAGTGTGAGCAAGTTGACGCAATCGCTATCGTTTTCATCATCGTCTTGGCGTTCGAGAATATTCATTAAGGTCATATAAGAGACAATATCAGCGAGAGAAGAGCCGCTCTCTGCTTGCTCATAAACGCGTTCGATCCACGAGAGCAGATCATTAACATTCTCCATGCGTTTTTCCGCAGTGTTTAAATCTTTGCAGGTATCTTCCAAGTAAGCTTGATAGCCGATCTCTTTCACCATATCGCGGATTGCTGACATAAAATCACCACGTTCAGCTCGCTCAGAGATGCGTGAGAGCCATTCTACGAATGTTGTTAAATTGTTAAATGCACGCTCCGGCAAGAAATGCGACAAGCCTATTTCATGACATGCACTATATAAACTACAATTTCTCTGTTGCGAATAAGCACCTAACTTCTCCAACGTACTTGGCCCAATCTCTCTTTTCGGTGTATTTATTACACGCAAGAACGCGGCATCGTCATCGTGATTAGCCATTACTCGTAAATAACCCATGATGTCTTTCACTTCGGCTTTTTCAAAAAATGACTGCCCACCAGTGAGAAAATAGGGCACACGATGTTCGCGTAGCGCTTTTTCAATAATGCGGGATTGATGATTACTACGATAAAGCACCGCATAATCTGAAAAGCTCGTTCGCTTTTGGAACTTGTGGCTCAATATTTCACTAACCACTCGTTCCGCTTCGTGCTCATCATTTTTACAGCGCATGATTTTGATAGGGTCACCATAGCCTTTATCGCTCCATAGCGCTTTCTCAAAAACGTGCGGGTTGTTTTCTATCAAAGCGTTCGCTGCTTTTAAGATGCGGCCCATCGAACGATAATTTTGCTCCAGTTTTATAACGTGCAAGTTAGGGTAATCTACTTTTAACTGGTTAAGGTTCTCAGGATTCGCTCCACGCCAAGCATAAATTGACTGATCATCATCGCCAACCACTGTAAGATTATTACGACCACCCAATAAAAGTTTTACTAACTCATATTGGCAGTTGTTGGTATCTTGATACTCGTCCACCAACATATAGTGAATACGTACTTGCCACTTTTCTAGCGTTTCGCGATTATTTTGAAAAAGTTTTACCGGCTCGTAAATCAAGTCATCAAAATCAATTGCGTTATACGCTCTTAAGGTTTGCTGATAACGTTGATAGAGGTTTGCACACACTTCATCTAACTTATCTTCTGCATAGAGTGCCGCTTGAGCGGGATCAATCAATGCATTCTTCCAGTTAGAGATTTTCCACTGCAATTGTTGAATCTGATCCGAATCCGCATCGACATCCGCATCGACATCCGCATGTACAATATCTTTTAACACAGCGGCAACATCTTGCGAATCGTAAATGGAAAAGCCCTTTTTAAGCCCAACCGTTTTGTGTTCTTTACGTAGGATATTCAAGCCCAATGTATGGAATGTAGATACCTTTAAACCTCTCGATTTAGATTTGTCCAATATCTGAGAAATACGCTCTTTCATCTCCTTTGATGCTTTATTGGTAAAGGTAACCGCAGCAATTAAGTTTGCTTTGTATCCACACTCTTCGATTAAGTAAGCAATCTTTTGTGTGATAACACGAGTTTTACCACTGCCCGCACCAGCCAATACAAGCAATGGCGAATCAATATATTTAACTGCGGCTTTCTGACGAGGGTTTAGCTGATCTAAACTCATAAACGACAATATCTATTATATACAGGAACAAAAAGTTTATTTAGCATCAAACCACTCTTTTACAAACGGCACAGTTAATTTGCGCTTTGCAACTAAACTCGCTTTATCCAACTCTTCTAACAAAGCGAATAGCGCATTCATATTTCGCGGAAAACGGCGCATAAGATATTTCGCAACATTATCAGGCAAATCAAAGCCACGTAACTGGGCACGAAATTGAAGCGCTGAAATTTTTTCTTCATCGGATAGCCCTAGCAAATGGAAGACAAACCCCCATCCTAAACGGGACTCCAAATCAGGTAGTGTGATATTTAATTCTTTTACATTCTGAGTTGCGGAAAAAATAATTTGTACACCACGCTCATTTGCTCGATTGTAAAGATGAAATACAGCCTGCTCCCAAATTTCATCACCAGCAATCGTATCAACATCATCTATGCAAATTAAATCACAGGTTTCTAAATTATCGAGAATTGTAGTTTTAAAATCCTGAGAATACTTTAACGGAACATAAGCAGAACTTCGATCTACTTTCCCAGCACGATGACATGCCGCTTCAAGCAGATGGGTTTTACCGGAACTTTCAGCACCCCAAATATATATGGAACCTTCGCGATCATCGCTACGCACACTATTGTTAATTTGCTTAACCGCTGCACTATTTTCGCCAACATAGAAGTTTTCGAAACTTGCTTCGTCTCGCAATGAGATGGATAAAGGAATTTGATAGCTCACACTATGACTCGTTATAAAACTGGCTATCCATGTAGCGCTCATGGGCATGACGCAACAAAACCATAATCACTGCGGCAACCGGTAATGCGAGCAAAATACCAAGAAAACCAAATAGCTGACCACCAGCAAGCACTGCAAATATAACAGCGACAGGATGTAACCCAATTTTATCGCCAACCAATAGCGGGGTTAGAATAAAACTCTCAAACACCTGCCCAATACCAAAAACGATAAATACCGGTACGAGCATAAACATCTCTTGAAACTGAACAATCGCAGCAATACTTGCCACGGATACACCAACAATAACGCCCAAGTAGGGAACAAAACTCACAATGCCAGCAAGCATTCCAATTAATAGGGAGAAATCCAACCCGATTAACCATAACCCAACGCTGTATATCGCACCTAATACCAACATTACCATGAGCTGACCGCGGAGAAATGCGCTCAATACTGTATTTGATTCACCAACCAAACGAACAATTCCTGGCTCATAGCGTCGCGGCAATAATTCGCGAATACGCTCCACCAAAATATCCCAATCTCTCAACAGATAAAATGTTAAAACAGGGATCAATAAAATATTTGCCACCCAACCAACAATCGCCAAGCCTGATTTGGATACAGTTGAAATTAGCCCAGCGGCAACGCCACCCGCTTTTGACCAATGCTCTTTAATCTGAACTTTTAAACTATTTAAATCGAACCCCACATCTGGCAAGCCCAGGTTCGCCACCAGCCAAGGCACAATCGCGGTCTGAATCCAATCGATATATCTTGGAATAGCCTGCACAAACTGAATCAATTGCCGCTCAATCATTGGCAAGAGAACAAAGGTTAATGCCAAAACAACCGTGCTTAACAATAAAAACACGATGGAAACAGATATTGCTCGCGGTGTTCGTTTATCGAGCTGATCAACCAGCGGGTCTCCCATATAGGCGAGAAAAATTGCAACAAGAAATGGAGTAAGTACCGGCGAAAGCAGATATATAAGAAATCCACCGATGATGACACCGGACAAAAGGAACCAACGTTTTGAATCAGTCATTAGCGCTGCTTTTTATGCGTTACCTGATAAGCTTTGCGACCCCACACGATTGCGTAGTTCAAGCCACTTAGGAGAATAGTAATTATCGTTATATATACAATCCAGTCAATAACATTGAGAGGAATTTGTGTTAATTGAAAACTCAGTACTGATGCGACAGTCAGTATTTGCATAAGCGTATTCAGCTTGCTGATATAGCTCGGCGCCATATCATATTTACCAATATAAAAATGAAACAGCAACGCTCCCGCAATAATCACCAAATCGCGGGTTAATACAGCAATCACTAACCAATTGGATACCAAATCCACAACGCTCAAAGAAACAAAAACAGCAACCAATAATAATTTATCCGCAACAGGATCAAGAATGGAACCTAAACGAGATTCCCATTTGAAGTGACGAGCAAGGTAACCATCAACGCCGTCAGAAATACCGGCAATAATAAAAAGCGCCAACGCAAAAAGATACTCGCCCTGCAAAATTAGAACAACAACTGGAATAACCAGAATGATGCGAGCAATACAGATGAGGTTAGGTATGTCTTTGAACTGCATTAGAAGGTCATGGCATCAGTCGATAATTAAAGCGACTTTCCGGCAAATCAATCGCAAATGGATCTTCAATTTCTGACAACACCTTGCTCAGCGCAATAGCCTGCTTAAGTGCTGCTTTGCTGCCGCGCAAATCCAATTGATAAACTATTTCATCCGTTTGCACTTGTGAAACAAACACTTTTTTAACCGCCGGCAGCGAGCTGAGATAACGCGTAACTTTGTCGTATTCCGATAATGTTGTTACATCTGCGATATAGATAAAAGTCCCATTTTCATCACCACTCGAAGGAACATGAGCATATCGCTCAGCCAATTTGCTGGCCAATGCATCAATCCCCTCTCTCACAGCCGTTTCCAAATCTGTCGCGGTGGAACGCCATTGATACTCTTCACTACCCTGATAAAAACTCCAACGACTCTCCCACATTTCGAACGGATCAAGATATAATCGAACGGCCACAATTGCTTCTGGCTGGTAACGCTCAGACGCACGTGTCACCGGCTCTTTAAACCCACCCCAGACATCGGTAATATTCAAATTTAACTGATCTTCTAAATCCAATAGTGGATAAAGAATTGGCAAACCGCGTTTTTTAGCGTATTTCCCCATGTGTTCCAACAACTGCCGAGGCTCAGATGCATCAATTAACTGCCGGGTGTCCTGATCTTGTACCGCCAACCAAATTAAAGTCGCAGGCCGGGTTTTACCCCAAACAGGTAATTTGTTTTTCCATAAAATATTTTTAACCGCTTTTTCATCAAACAAAACGACTAAATTTTGCTCAGGCTGCGGCGCTTCAGGTTCAAGTTCGTCAATAGCCGGTGTATCAACAACAATCTCCTGTTGGTCATCCGTCACTAAATCACTCTCAAGCGTTAAGTCGCTCTCTGGGATTAGCTCGACCACCTTTTTTTCTATCATTTCATAACGAAAACTGCGTATATACCTTCTCGCATTTTTGATGAGACTCGTGCCTTCATCCGAATCTGCAATAGTGCTTTTCCCTGTTACTCTGATCAACAACTCTTCAAAGGCCAGCTTTATCGCCTCTTTTCGCTCTTTGTCACTTTGCGAAAAAACGGGAACAGAAACCTCATAGAGTTTTTTAACCGTGGTTGCATAAATTGGCGAATAAACCATCAGCAGTATTATTAAAAGTAGAAGATTTCTCATAATTAGATCAGCAAGTGAGTATTTGGGTTGACGATCAATTCGTTGCATTTTTGTCAGATTGTTTTAATTTTAAACGAAACCAGAAAAGTTGCAGCTATGATACAGATTAATATCATAGCAAAAATCGTACTGAGCCGTAATCGTTGATGAGTTTTCTTTCGATTTGATAGCGACGAAAAACTCAACTGGTGAGGTAACTACTCAGCGTATTCATCTTTTGCCCCAGAATCGCCGTGATTTCGTACTCAATCGGTCACATATATCTATATGCTCCCTCATTCCGTGCGAACTAACGGCGATTCTGGAACAAAATCTAAACA
>Ga0316204_10001803_pt1 | contig 54141 bp, 44 predicted proteins | sample 6monrhotite_MG_2_FD_205661 | JGI IMG/M metagenome (GOLD analysis project Ga0316204, IMG submission 205661) | Microbial mat bacterial communities from mineral coupon in-situ incubated in ocean water Damariscotta River, Maine, United States -... | ecosystem: Environmental > Aquatic > Marine >... | reverse complement strand
ACCGTTGCACCCAGCTCTTTGAAGACGTTCGGTGCAATGTGATACGTCGCGCCATGGGCGCAATCAACCACAATTTTCATGCCACCTAAATCAATCTTCGATGGAATCGTGCTTTTGCAAAACTCAATATAACGTCCCGCGGCATCAACAATACGTCGGGCTTTTCCTAAATGTTTGGAATCAACCGTCACCATCGGTTTATCTAACTCATCTTCGATCGCAAACTCAAGCTCATCCGGAAGCTTTGTGCCTTCCGACGAAAAAAACTTAATGCCATTATCATAAAAAGGGTTATGAGAGGCGCTAATCACAATCCCCGCCTGCGCGTGCAATGTACGCGTAAGATAAGCGATACCCGGGGTCGGCATCGGCCCCAGCAGACTAATATTGACACCCGCAGCCGACAAACCCGCCTGTAGCGCCGATTCAAACATGTAACCAGAAATCCGGGTATCTTTACCGATGAGGATGCCATCTTTTCCATCACGCTTCATTACACGCCCAATGGCCCACCCCAGCTTAAGGATAAACTCAGGTGTAATCGGCGCTTCGCCTACCTTGCCACGAATTCCATCAGTACCAAAATAGCGTTTTTTTCTTGCCTTAGGCATGCTCTAATTCCCAGATGATCTACACATATAACTGATTCGTACCGCCTGAGATGTTTCCGCCACATCATGCGCACGAATAATCGATGCTCCTTGCCAAACTGCTATAGAAGCCAAGGCTATACTACCATAAAGACGCTCATCGACCGGCAGGTCCAGCATATGCGCAATCATTGATTTTCGCGAAACACCCACCAGCAGAGGTAGTTCAAATTCTAACAACTGATCAAGCTCTCGTAATAAGGCCTGATTATGAGCGAGTGTTTTGCCAAAACCAAAACCGGGATCAATCACAATCAACTCCCTCGACAAACCAGCGTCAACACAATGCTCAATTCGCTGCTGAAAAAATGCCTTCACTTGAGAAATAATATCGTCATATTCAGGCGCAACTTGCATCGTTTGCGGCGCTCCCTGCATATGCATCAGACACACAGGCACTTGCAGCGACACCGCCATCTCGACTGCACCCGCTTCCTGCAGCGCTCTGACATCATTAATCATTGAGGCACCGGCTACGACAGCGGCGCTCATCACCTCTGGTTTACTCGTATCGATTGAGATCGCGATATCTGATTCAGCGCGAATCGCCTCGATAACAGGAATGACACGTGACAACTCTTCATCGACAGAGATGATTTCAGCACCCGGGCGCGTAGACTCACCACCTACATCAATAATGGAAGCACCATCACCAATCATTTGACGCGCGTGTTGCAGTGCTTTTTCAGGCGAAAAAAAATCACCCCCATCAGAAAATGAATCGGGGGTGATATTTAAAATACCCATAACGGCGGGGTATGAAAGCGATTTAAGTATCGTCATAAAACATCACACCGCTCCCCATTAAAATTAGCTTAATGAGGGGAGCGCTGCGCTCTGACTATTGCTCAGTTAATCAATGCTGTTCCGCCGCATCACCCAACTTGCCATCAGCACCATCTTTTTTATCTTTGACGACAGTATCACTATTATCAGTAGACGCCTCTGCAGTAGTACCACCGCCCACATCATTATCTTCAGGGTCAGCAGTCCAGCCTTTAGGTGGACCAGGATCGCGGCCTTCCATAATATTATCAATCTGACTGCTATCGATCGTCTCATATTTCAGCAACGCCTCTGCCATCATATGAAGTTCCTTTTCATGCGCCTTCAAAATTTTTGTGGAACGCTCATAGTTACGATCAGCAAATGCCCGTATCTCTTTATCAATAATATGACTGGTCTCATCAGAAATCCCGCTCTTATTCTGCCCCATCGAGTGACCAAGAAATACTTCGCCACCTTCTTCTTCACCGTACATTAACGGGCCAAGCTTTTCTGAGAAACCCCATTTGGTGACCATATTGCGTGCAATCTCGGTAGCGCGCTGAATATCATTTGAAGCACCCGTAGTAACAGCCTCTTTACCAAAGATCAGCTCTTCTGCAATACGCCCACCAAACATGCTGGAGATATTGCTCTCAAGTCGCTCTTTGCTATAACTCAGGCGGTCCTCTTCAGGTAAAAACATCGTGACACCCAGTGCGCGCCCACGCGGAATAATACTCACCTTATGTACCGGATCATGATTAGGCACCAAACGACCTACAATGGCATGCCCCGCTTCATGATATGCGGTCAATTTCTTTTCATCTTCATTCATCACCATGGAACGACGCTCCGCACCCATCATGATTTTATCTTTCGCTTTCTCAAAATCGCTCATGTTGACGACACGCTTGCTTGCTCGTGCAGCAAAAAGAGCGGCTTCATTCACAAGATTCGCGAGATCCGCACCGGAAAAACCAGGCGTTCCACGCGCGATGATTTTTGGTTCTACATCATCACCGGCAGGCACTTTTCGCATATGCACACGTAAGATCTGTGCACGACCACGCACATCAGGCAGCGGCACTACTACCTGGCGATCAAAACGGCCAGGACGCAACAACGCAGGATCAAGCACATCAGGGCGATTTGTCGCAGCAATCACGATCACACCTTCATTCCCTTCAAAACCATCCATCTCAACAAGTAACTGGTTAAGGGTCTGCTCACGCTCATCATGACCACCGCCCATACCAGCACCACGATGACGACCCACCGCATCGATTTCATCGATAAAGATAATGCAAGGAGCATGCTTCTTAGCCTGCTCAAACATATCTCGCACACGCGAGGCACCCACACCAACAAACATTTCAACAAAATCAGAACCAGAGATAGTGAAGAATGGGACCTTTGCTTCGCCTGCAATCGCTCTGGCTAATAGCGTTTTACCAGTACCCGGTGAACCGCACATCAATACACCACGTGGGATCTTGCCGCCAAGCTTTTCGAATTTGCTTGGGTCACGTAGGAAATCCACCAACTCACCGACTTCTTCTTTGGCCTCTTCAACACCCGCCACATCAGCAAAGGTCGTCTTGACCTGATCTTCGCCCAGCATGCGCGCTTTGCTACGCCCAAATGACATCGCACCACGGCCACCGCCACCACCACCTTGCATCTGACGCATGAAGAAAATCCACACACCAATCAGCAGTAACATTGGGAACCAGGAGATAAAGATCTGCATAAAGACGCCTTGCTCTTCAGCAGGTCGCGCCTGAATAGAAACACGGTTATTAAGCAGCTCACCAATTAACCCGTTATCACCAGGGCTATAGGTCATGAACTTTTCACCCGCCTGAGTAGTGACGCGAATGTTGCGCCCTTTAATTTCTACCTCGCGGATCGCTCCAGCTCTCACATCCTCAATAAACTCAGAGTATGAAAGCGTCCGAGCAGGTGCCTGGGGCGGTCCAAAGTTATTAAACACGGAGATCAGCACCACCGCGATAACCACCCACAAAACGATATTCTTAGCCATGTCGTTCAAAATAATGTCCTCTATTCACAGAAATAGGCTTTCCATTCGATAACACCTAATATAATAGGTATCACCACGTTTTAACAATACAATCGGCGTAATTAGTTCAAATATCCTTTCGCCAGCACATAGACTTCACGAGAACGTGCTCGTGAAGCCTTGGGCTTTCGGATATACACCTTTGCAAAGTCACGTCTCATACTGCTGACATATTCATCAAAACCAGCACCTTGAAATAACTTGAGTAATACACAGCCACCCTTCTTTAGCACCTGATGAGAAAATTCTTGCACTAATTCCCCAAGATAGATTAATCGAGGCTGATCGACAGTTCCCATGCCACTAATGTTTGGTGCCATATCAGAGATCACAACATCCACTTTTTCGCCTTTTAGTTCGGTCATAAGCGCCTCGTAAATATCATCTTCTCTAAAATCACCCTGCAAAAAAACCACATCATTAACAGGCTCAATTTCTAACAAATCTAAACCAATGACCTGCCCTTTTTTACCTACAATCTTTGCGGCTACTTGCAACCAACCACCAGGAGCAGCGCCAAGGTCAACCACCTTCATCCCGGGTGACAATATATGGTCACGCTCATTTATCTCTAGCAATTTATAGGCCGCTCGTGATCTATAACCATCTTTTTGTGCTTTTTTTACGTATTCGTCGTTAACGTGCTCATCTAACCACTGCTGTTTACTTTGATGTTTTTTCATCACGCGATTTTCCAGTTTTCATCATATCTGTTAATTTCTAGCTACTCGATGGAGTATACCAGTATACTACCCGGCTATTTTTCGCAGATTGAATCAGGAAACAGAGATGGCCGCTGAAGAGATAATCCACCAACAACAAAAACGCAAGCTTCGCTCACTGGCGCACGCACTCAAGCCAGTCGTGACAGTCGGCGGCGCAGGATTAACACCCTCAGTATTAAATGAAATTGAACTATCCCTTAATCACCACCAGCTGCTTAAAATCAAACTTAGCTGCGGTGATAAAGCAGCCAGGATCAAGGTCAGAGAAGAGATTTGTAAAGAAACAGGCGGACATCTCATTCAGGAAATCGGCGGTATTATTGTTATTTATCGCAAAACAAAGGTTGCGGCAAAAAAAGCCAGACCGAAAAAAAATGCGCTAAGCAAGCGTCAACCGGGTAAAGCACGCATTGCAGAAAGTCGCCCCAGCCGACGACGCTGAACTAGCCCTGCTTGTTAACGACGTTGTTTTTGATGACCCGGCCTTTCTCTTTCAAGAAGGCCTCGACGCTATCAACCTCTACAATCTCCGTTGTACAGGAGCCAAACTTATCACCCGCACCGGTATAGAGCTTCATTAGCACCCCTTTCGTCATATCGAGCGAGATCATCTTTCGGATACGATTCTTAGGTAGTGATGCAAACTCACCACTACCATCTAAGTAGTCACCACTATATTCGTCATGGATAACGCCGCGAATATTATGCTCAAGCACTTCAAGCAACCTAAAGCGCGCAACTTTGACCGCACTTACGGACGGCCGATACTCCACCTGATAAATATACTTAGTATCATAGTCAACCACATAAGCCTCTTCCGAGGCGCTCTTCAATCCTTTTTTACAAAAAAAATAATTCACTTCCAGCGCTTGAACTGACATAGGGCAAAACACCAGCACTAAACCACCAACTAATTGCTTAAACACCTTAGCTACTGTCATTTTCGATCCGTTATTATCAAACTTATAGGCAGCAGCAACACACTGCATGAGCGATGATTATCGCACAACACATCGAGTTGTCATGTCGTAATTCTGAACGAGAAAAATCGTTTTATCTATGTCTAAATAGATAGAGGATTTAGATAACGAGGGGTATTTAAGAAAGATGGTGCCCAGGGCCGGATACAGAATTTCCATTAAATTCAATAACGTACATCATCTGATTCGCACATTATTCGCGCAATGCCCTCAAAAGCGATCTGACCACCTTCGATATGGAAATTCTACCTGCCCTAGGCACTCTATTCAAGGCTACCCCCAAATAGTTGTGCAGGATCGGGAATCGAACCTGCAAGGAAGATCTTGGATAGTTCGTAAATGTAGCCCTCCTCTACGGTATAACTGGTGCAGTTCGTATATGCACTTCATATAAGGGATGCAGTAATTGCTGCTACATTCTCTCCGAATTCGTGATTTGAGTTGCCATCGTATTAATTCCTTTCTGTTGTTTTCTTTACGGCCTGTAGATAATTTTCCGGAGATACAACACATAGAAATGCGGAAGGTCACCGCCGCCAGGAAACCGTATTTCGTCATTGTGCTTTAGTGACGGTAAATCAGAACCAGCCATAAGCAACGAAAAGAAAATAAAGGAGTTAACTAATTGATATGCTAATAATTTACCCTATAATGACCTATTATGTTATGTGACATAATTTATGTGACATAACATAATTTGTATGACATAAATTAATCGGTATGACATAACATTAGGTATAGGTCATGAGCATAGGAAATAGTGGACGGGTCGTTATTGAGATGGAGCCTGAGTTGAAAAAAGAGCTACATGCGGTGCTAAGAAAGGAAGGCACTAATCTAAAAACGTGGTTTTTGGATAATGTAGATCAATTATTAGCCAAAAAAGGACAGCAATCATTGCCGCTTGAAGAAGTGAGTAAATCTAGGAGGGTTCGGGGATGAAGTTCAATCCAGATAAAATGGCATTTGGTCGTCATGAGACATTTGCGGTTCGCTATGGCTGGCTATCAAAGGGCTTTCAGGCGATGACTGCTAAAAATGGCAGTAAAATCTTTGAATCTGACGAAGCGACGGTTAAATTAGGTGTCGGTAAAAATATGGTTGCAGCAATAAAATATTGGTTGCGAGCATGTAGTATGATTGATCCGGTAGAGAATATTCCCACTGAACTAGGCATATGTTTGCTAGCAGATAATGGCTTAGATCCCTATTTAGAAGACGAAGCCACGATATGGTTACTTCACTGGCTTCTTGCAACAAATCCCGAATTAGCCACATCATGGTATTGGTTTTTTAACCGCTTTCATAAGCCAGAGTTCACTGGTCAAGAGTTGATTACTGCTTTATCAGACTTTGTTAACGATCAAGTCATGAATAAGAAAAAGCCGTCACTTGGTACATTGAAAAATGACGCGACGTTAATACCAAGGATGTATACACAATCTAAAGGAAATACTCGTACCCCTATTGAAGATGCACTAGATTCTCCTTTCGCTTTGTTGAAGCTAGTTACACAGTCCACAGGTGGGCGAAGCTATCAGTCACGCCCTAACCCAAGACCTGATCTCCCCTTAGGTATCTTAGGTTTTGCCGTATGTGAAATGTTTGCGATGAAACAAACAACCACAATTCCTATTGAAGATTTTATGTATAGTAAAGACAACTACCCTGCTATAGGCTCGGTATTTCGATTGACTGAAAACGATCTCGTCGCCAAATTAGAAAAGTTGGTAGGATTCATACCTAATATATTTGATATAAGGGATACAGCAGGACAGCATCAGTTATACATGTCTAAAAATATTGACCCTATAGAGTTCGTAAAACAACATTACGAGAATTCCAGCAAGGGAATTGCCGCATGACAATAAAGAATAAGGTACATGTAAATACTCATTACACGCGTTCAATTAACCTAGAGCGAGACGCTAACTCCATTGAGGTAGTCAATGCTTATATTCCAACGTCTAGAGCACTAAAGTTATTTAGTCGAGTTTCTGAAGGCTTTACTAATCATCAGGCTCCAAGAGCATGGTCTCTAATTGGACCTTATGGATCGGGCAAATCTTCGAGTTCGGTATTCTTGTCTCAATTACTCTCTTCCCCTGATTTAGCAACAACCAAGGCTGCTTTTAAAAACCTTAAATCTGCTGCACCTGAAGTAGTCAAACCTTTCTATAAAGAAATAGCCAAGAGCAATGGCTACTTAAAAGTTTTGATCACGGGTTCTCCGGAAGCAATGGGGGGAAGAATCATCCAAGGTTTGTATGAATCTGCCGAAGCGTTCTTTGCTGATTTTAGAGGTGCAACTCCTAAAGTCGTTAGACAGTTGAAAGAGTTATCAGAGAGCGAGTCAGTTTCTACAAGTGATGTACTAAAACAGGTTAAAGCACTGCAATCAGCTCTAATCAACAAGGATTGCAAAGGTATTTACATTGTTATTGACGAGCTTGGTAAATTTTTGGAATTTGAAGCACGTCATTACGGTGCAAACGATATTTATATGCTCCAAGCGTTAGCAGAGCATGCATGCAAAGGTGATGAATGCAATTTATTCCTGTTTGTATTACTTCATCAATCATTTGAGCAATATGCAAAGGGATTAGGGGAAAGCTTAAAAAATGAATGGTCTAAGGTTCAAGGCCGCTTTGAAGAGATTCCTTTCTTAGAATCTGCTGAGCAAGTTCTACGAGTTGTTAGTGCAGCCTTTAATTACAACATGACTCAAAGAGAGACGCAGGCAATCAGATCGTCAACAAAAGCACTTGTTGAGATTTTAAAGCAAAATGAAGCTTTGCCAAGTGTCATGGATCAGAAGTCTACCGTGGACTTAATGAGTAATTGTTATCCGCTACATCCTGTCAGTGCCATTTTGTTACCAGCACTATGCCAAAAGGTAGCACAGAATGAACGAACCTTATTTAGTTACCTAGGGAGTCATGAAGAATCTGGCCTTCAGGATATGCTTGAGCGGTTATCTTCTACGGAAGAGTGGATCTACCCACATCATGTATATGATTATTTTATTACGAATCAACCCGCAGCATTAGGCGATTATCGAACCCATCGTCGGTGGGCAGAAGTTGTGACAGCCATTGAACGTTTAGGTGATGCACCAGACGATCAACTCAATCTGCTAAAAACAATTGGCTTGCTAAATATCATCGGTATTAAAGGTGGTTTTAAACCGTCAAAAGCACTTTTGGAAACATGTGGACGAAATAAATCATCAATATCCAAGTCACTAAAATCACTAAGTGAGAAATCAATTATCACATATAGGCACTTTAGTGGTGAATATAGAGTTTGGCAAGGAAGTGATTTTGATCTCGAAGAGGCACTTGAAGAAGAATTAAATAATATTGGTGAGTTTTCACTTGCTAGTGAATTAAATAGCGCTAATGCGTTAACGCCAATTGTTGCACGTAGATATACTATTAAAAGCGGAGCACTCCGATACTTTACACCTGAGTTTGTTGATGCTCAGACGTATAAATCGTCTTCCGTGCAAGCCCAAGAGCCAAGAATTATTTTCTTTTTAGCTTCAGCTAAAGACGATGAAAAAATATTTCATGAATCTGTTATTAACCACTATTCTGACCTTGATGTTGTAGCACTCTGCCTCAACGGCTCACAACTAAGAGAAGCAACAGCAGAAGTACTAGCCTTACGGCAAGTACAAAATAACAAGCAGGAGTTAAATAGCGATCCTGTAGCCAAGAGAGAGTTTGAAGACCGGCTGACAGCAGCAGAACATTCGGAGAACCTATTATTACAGCGCTTGCAGGATCAACCACAAGAATGCATATGGTTTAATAACAGTAACGAATTAGCTGTCTCTACAAAAAGAACTTTCCAAGAAGCCTTGTCATCAGTTCTGGAGCGTGTATATAACAAAGCCCCCATTCTGCATAATGAACTGGTAAACCGAGATCGCCCGTCTGCTCAAGCGAATGCCGCTAGAAATAAATTGTTAGCAGCGATGATGAAAAATATTAAAGCAGATGATCTGGGGATCGATAAGTTTCCTCCTGAGAAAGCCATTTATCGTTCATTACTGCGTCAAACGGGGTTGCACAATCGTGACACACATGAGTTTCAAGAGCCTCATAAAAGATCCACTATTTATCATGTTTGGAAAAAGATAAATAATTTTCTAGATAGCTCTGAAAAAACTCCAAAATCCTTTGCTGATCTAAATAACACTTTAATGGCTCCGCCATATGGTGTCAAAGCAGGTGTACTGCCAATTCTGTATATTGCTGCCTATATAATTTATCAGGATGAGTTAGCACTATATGAAGCGCGTCGCTACAAGCCTGTAATGACAGATGAGATGTTAGAACGGTTTGTAAAAAGGCCGGATGAATTTACTTTTCAGCGGTTTAAAATTTCTGGTCTGCGATCTTCCATCTACAAAGAATACACTAAGATTATTGATACTGGCTCAAAGCAAACGGTAGTCCAGCTAGTAAGGCCACTTGCTAAATTTATTGGTGATTTGCCTTTTTATACGCAAAAAACAAAAACTTCCGAACTTTCAGAAGAAGCGAAGAAAGTAAGAAATGCTTTTAATTTAGCTCAGTCCCCTGAGCATCTGATTTTTGAAGATATTCCGAAAGCTCTTGGTTTTGAAAAAGAATTAACAAAAGCTAATCCTAACGTAGAAGGCTTGTCATTGGCGTTACAAGGTTGTCTCTCAGAGCTTAACAACACATATCCCGATATGATTAAGCAACAAGTAAAAATGTTGCTAGAAGCGTTTCATATGAATGCGGGTTCAGATCTAACTAGCTTAAGAAGAAAAGCTATTGGTAGATATGAGGGTTTAGAACAGCACACAGTTGATGTTGATGGACTTAGGGCGTTTATTAAGCGTATTACTAAAAAGGAAGGAGATGATGAGAGTTGGCTAGAAAATATTCTCATGTTCTTAGGCCAGAAGCCTACCAAAAAATGGACTGACACTGATAGAAGTGAAGCCGATGTAAAATTAAGTGATTTTGCAAAACGCATATTGGACTTAGAAGCACTGAGAGTTCATTACGATAGATCTAAGCAGAGCATGGATGGTGATTTTGACGTGATACTACTTAAATCACTTAAAAAAGGTAGTGAGCCAATTGATGAAGTCGTTGCAATAGATAAAAAAAGAAAAGATGCTATTCAAGAGTGTAAAGCCGAACTTCTCAGAGCGCTCAATGAGCATTCAGATAGTGAATTACAGTTAGCAGCGCTTGCTGAAGTTGTGGATGAGTTTTTAACCGCACGCAATAATCCGAAAGTTAAAGCGTCAGGTAACCAACGAAGGCTAAGAGAGGTTAATAATGGCTAACAATAAATTTTCCATGAGTGCTAGTGCTGAATTAAAGGATGCTCGTCATGTACTGGGTATATCAGGCGGCAAGGATAGTGCCGCGTTAGCTGTATATATTAAAGATCAGTACCCGGAACTTCACGATAAAGTAGAATACTTCTTTACTGATACAGGTGCAGAACTTAAAGAAATATATGATTTCTTAGATAAGCTTGAGGCATATCTCGGAAAGGAAATTATCCGTTTAAGTAGTGGTAAGGATTTTGATCACTGGCTAACAATTCACAATGAGTATCTACCTTCAGCACAGCAACGTTGGTGTACTCAGATGATGAAAATTAAACCCTTTGAAGCATTTGTCGGGAATGATCTTGTTGTTAGTTATATAGGTATTCGTGCGGATGAAAATCGAGAAGGTTATGTCAGCAAAAAAGATACTATAAAAGCCGTGTTCCCGTTTATAGAAGATGGCTTGGTCAGAGATGACATCTTTGAAATTCTAGAAGATTCAGTAGGCATTCCCGAATATTATAAATGGCGTTCAAGATCTGGATGCTATTTCTGTTTCTTTCAGCGACAAGATGAATGGCTTGGATTAAAGAGAAATCATCCTGAATTGTTTGAAAAAGCCAGAGCATTTGAGCAGCGAGTAAGAACAAAATATGATTGGAAGGATGGAGAAGTACCGATAAAAGGACATGGCTACACTTGGTCTTCACAAGGATCAATTGATGAATTAGTAGCTAAAGCTGAGAAAAGAGAAAAAGAAACAGGGTTAACTGCTACGAGTAAACAATCTCCAGAGAGATGGCAAGAAGCGATTAAAAAAGTTATGGATGATGATCCTGAGGATCAAGCTTGCTTGATATGTAGCTTGTAAATTTATCATTCTTTGGGATTAAATATGACTTGGAAGAATAATAGTTGGGTTAAGTTTCTTGAGGGGTATTGCAAGGGTAAAAATCAAATTCAGGATGAATATGTAAGAAAGGTGGCAAAAAATCTTGGAATTGAAGAACCGTTAGATATTGATTTTCCATGGCAACAAGAAATCTTGGAAAAGTTTGATTCAAAAGATGAACACAAGCTTATCATTCTAACAGGTACGGCTGGAGATGGAAAAACAAAGCTGTGTCGTGATATTGTCAAATCGTTGGATGGTGATTGCTTTGATGAAGCGGCTTGGAATGCCCATGGCTATTTCAGTACAGATGAAAGAACTATCGTAAAAGATTTCTCTGAATTAAAAGAAGATAAAGAACGCTTAATCCGCGAATTAATTCATATTTTGAATGAAAACTCTATTAGTAAACCTATTTTAGTCGCTGTAAATGATGGGATCCTCATTGAAGACTTGGAGAAATTTGTTGATCAAACCCTAGATGAGAATGAGAAAGAAACAGCTCTACGATTGAAAGAAATAATTGAAGATAAAATAAATCTTGGCTTTAGTAATTGTTCAGGCCATGAGCTAGTAAATTTAATTAATCTTTCCAAGCTCAATGCAAAAGAAAACATGACTTTAATTTTCGATACAATCCTGGATCATTCCGGATGGAATGACTGCAATGGATGTCTCGGAAAGGAAAATCAAAGCTGTTCAATATATAACAAGTATAATTTATTAAAATCAGATCCTCATATTAAGGAAAATCTAAGTAACATAATATTATTGTTACAGCTTAACAATGAACATTTCACTATAAGAGAATTATTGAATCTAACAACTAACACCCTACTCGCTTCAGTTCCTAAATCTAAGGCTCTCCGTATTGCTGACTCACAATCAAATACATCTGTAATGAGCTGTAAAGCCATGTCTAAAATCGAGCATCCTCCCGTGTTTAACGATGAATCAAGCATAGAGGTTGGATTCTGGGGTATGAACTTAGGCCCCAACAAGATGATTACAACCAGACCCTATTCTGAAATCAACAAGCTGGGTTTTGGGGAACTGTCCAGTAATTATTGGGACAGATTGCTTAAGCAGAAAAATGATCGTGAGTTTGGAATTCCACTCGATATTGACAATAATCTTTTTGATGAACGAAGACTCGAAGGAATTGACTCTGACAATGAAAAATGGGATGCATTAATGCGACGTTCACGCATGCAGCTATACTGTTATCAAAATAATGACAGCAATGCCTTTCATTTACAGAAATATACCCACTTTGGCTCATACAGAGAAAATGTTTATGATGCTTTGATGTCTTCAGAAAGCGCAACTGACATACAAACTATAGCTATGATTGTCTTGGCACTCAATAGAGTTTTCCATGGAAGATATATCTCAGATAATTCGGGTAGAGACAGACTGTTTATCCCCGAGAAAGGGCAAGGTTCTATTGCAGCAATATCAATTTTCCACGGTGAAGATATTCGTGAAAGAGACATTTATATAAAGTCACTTAGCAATGATGTAAATCTATCTGGAGCCAGAGTAGAGCCAGTATTAACCTTGCGAATAGGTAGAGACGAAGAAATAAAAATATCATTGACTGTTGAGCTATTTGATTATCTCACGCATGTATCCAAGGGTGCTCCACCAAATACGACCGACCCAAGGCTTTATAAAAAATTATTAATTTTAAGATCAAAAATATCCTCAAAAATACGAAATAATCCAAGAACAGAAACGTATTCAATAGATAACGGAGAATTTAAGCAAATTATTTTAGAGGTTGATAATGGATAGACCCCAAATGGAACTGCCAGATATTAAAAAACTCTATACTCTCAAGAATCTTCCATTTATAGAGCACACATGGGGGCACAGATTCAGAACAGACCAAACACCAATGTTATTACTTTTCGAGCTTATGTGTGTAATCGAAAATCAATATCAAGCCAAGAAAAATGGAAATATAAAAAACATATTTTCGCCTGAGAATAATGTCCTTCATTTTAATCACAAAAGAAATTTCAAGCTTCGTATACTTCTTTATCAAAATGAAATACTGGAGACTCTTTTCCACTCGTCAATTACAGATGATGAGAAATGGGAAAAACAGTTTGAGTACCTGAGAAACTTGGGTAATGATCAATTTGATTTCACTGACTATGATATTGAGCATATAAAGACTAATTTCAAGAGCTTTGAAAACTTTTACAATGTCATCAGGATTTTAAGTTCAATTACATTTGATCCATTATCAAATAAACGATGGACATCTAAATTTGTATTCCCTATAAGCCGGGAATATATATGGTGTGACTACGACAATATCAAAGGCAGTGAGGATCGCAGGTTTTTCTCACGTGGTGGAGAACTGCTTTACTTAATGATGTGTCGTTCGTCTAATGATTTACGTATTGAGTTAGAACGATTATTCATTAATTGGATTGATGATGAAGACAACTCCTACTCAAGACTTGCCAAAACATTGGTTCGCAGTGAAGAAAGACACCCAATAGATAAACCTAAAAATCTTGGTTATTTACCACACCCCAATATGCTATGTTTTGAAACTCTATCAGAAGACATTGTTAAGACACTCAGATTATCACTAGAAAAGCTCGACAAAGTGAAGATCCTTGCCGACATGATTGGATTCCATACCGGAAACTACATATTGACTATCGGTGAGATGTATTCCGGATCAATGGAGAGCATTATTGAAAGTTCACCTCACTATATCGCTGAGGTATTAACTAAATCAACAAATAGCATACGTAAAACATCTATTCAGAGCATATCCACTCAACGAAACAAACTTAAACGCAGTCTAAGCAACAGAATTCCCGAGTTGTTTGAAGCCTGTTGCAATGATGCTGAAGATAAGGTTGAACGTGATAATATTTTAAGTGAAGCATCAGGTAATGCCGAGAAATATCTAACCGATCATATTTTGGGGTATCCCCATGTCTGCTTTAGAGCTATTGGGTTCGTTTCTCGCAAGAACACAAGAAGTTACCGCTTCGTAATCTCAGAAGACTTTTTGCATTCACTTGTTATTACATTATTAGAGAATGAGAAACGACTGGAACTTAAAAAATTTACTAGGGCACTACAAAACAGGTATAACATTTTCATAGATCAGGCTCCAGATCATAACTATGAAATCTTACAAAGCGATTTAAATCGCAATGCTAAAAACCTGGCTTCATTACTCTATCAAATGGGAATGCTGAGGCACTTATCAGATGCATGCAGCTATGTTGTTAACCCGTATATGGAAGATGCATTATGAAGTCATTAGCAACATATTATTTCAGAAAAATTGAATCAGAATACACAGAGTGGAAAAACTCAGTAAATACAAGCGGTGTACCCGGAAGATTAGTTCTAAGAGAATTCGATCCTCAAATAGTAATCTCGATCTTGGATATTATAAATTCTTCATCACTCCCACTAGCCCCTATAGGTAGCGAACAAGGATTTATTGTAGCAGTTGAAGATCACGATCACTATGTGGATATTAAGTTAGAAAAACAATCATTTGCTGATTTAACTCACGAAAGAAATAGAGAGGGAAGCTTTTTCTGCTTAATGTTTATAGCAGAAACCAAACCAACACATGATCAAGTAACCCGCATTGATCAAGGAGTTGTTTTTGAACTTTCTGAAACGACAAAATGGATAGAAATATCCAGAAACTTACATCCAAATGGACGATCATTTTTAGAAAACAACATTAACGATTTAGCATCATTTGTGAACGAGCTAACAAATTCCAAATGGAATAATCGTCCATTCATTGAAATAGATAAAATCAATACATTCATCGAAAATGTAATTATAGATACGATTAAAAATGGTCTTTTCTGGGATGCTTTAGGTAATAACTTTGTACATCTTGGAGGTATCAATCGCCTTGATGAATGCCGCCCACTACAAAATGCAGGCAATAACTACAGAAGAATTTTTAGAAAACTAATATCAATTACACTGTTCGTCGATATTGATTTTTGGAGAGCTATTTATAAAAATAAAGAAATTGATAACTCCGAGATAAAAGATAACTTACGTCAAATAACAAACAGCGAACCTGTGCACTCCGACTTTTGCAATGTAGTCTCAGACTATTTTGACTCGTATTTCTCTAATGCAGGTAATATTGATCAGCTAAAAAAACAAATTCAGTCCGACTTTGACTACCTAGCACCTTTTCCATCTGTGCTTCAACCAAAAAAGACTACAACAGCGTTCAAGCTTGGTGAACAGACTATATCCTTTCTATCCGATAATGATATAGATGTTAAAGATAATTTCCTGGGGACGCTTAATCGTGTCGATGATAAATCAAATAAGCCTGATAAAAATGACTTAAGAAAATTCTATTTTTCCTATTCCAAGGAAATATCCGAAGAGCCAAAACTTGACAAGGCATGGCTTAAGGAAATAAGTACCAGTAAGATTACTGAATGCAATGATTTAATTGATGGCTTAATGAAAGTTCTATCAAAAACAGTTTTCTTAGACAGTATTGGCGAAGACAAAATACAACTTCGGCTTGCTAAAGACCGAACGAAGAAGTCCCTTCTCAAGAAAAACCGATCTGCACTTAAATTCATCTTCAATGAATATCATGACCTCCCCGACTTTTGGTCTTTATTTGGCGATAACTTTGAACTAGACCTACCTAAATGTTTTTCGGAAGAAGAACTTTTCGACAGCAAAGAACCTAAAGACAACAGATCAGGAAAAGCAGCAAATGAACTCTATTTCAGAGTGTTACGGTATTCAGATGATCCAAACTCTCCTTCTCAAACATGGGATTTAAAATGGAGCTTTAACCCAAATGGGTTTGAATCAGTTAAATATGTAGATTTTGAAAAAGTAGTTGATCGTAGGGGCTTCTACCACAAACATGAGATTTCTGTTGATCCCCTCTTTATAAAGCGTTCCGAATGCAGCCCTACGATTAACAATAGCCAGATGTTTTTGGCAATTAGTCCCAAAATGAAACGAGGAGCTGTAGTTAAGAAACTGGATAAAGAAGATAATAAAATCACTCAACTTTTGTCACAATTATATCAGTACAATCATCTCTCTGAAGATGAACACGACAAATTTATTAGTACATACGAAGATTTTGTTATCTCTTGGAAAAATGCAGTTGAAGCAGCTCGGCTTAATCCCCTATGTGTTGAGCTATCAGATTTTGAGGTTAAATTCACTGAGTTCACCGAACTATTACTCTCGAAGATTACTTCTGGTGAAGTTTTTAGAGAACTATTGTACGAATTTATTACTGCGCACACATTATTTGTTAGCGACAATTCTGAATACGCAGTCTTCCTGCCATGGTCTCCATATAGCCTGTTGATGTCTGCTAAGAAAAATAAAATCTATAGAGATCTGGCAGCATCATTCAAGAATATGAATCTAATCATTGGCAATCAAGATGATGGAGTCATGTCAAAACTCTTCACTGAATTGAATGAATCATACGGTAAAGGGCTGTTTTTACGTAAGGACAGTAGCTCACAATGGAACGATCTTGTTTGCACTCAGTCAAGATTTGGCTACTACGAGTATTCATCATTAGCTAATTCTAAAAATGCTATAAACGAGCGAGAAATTCGGTCAGTACTGAAAGGAACGATATCTAAATTCTTAGAGACTTTCCCGAACGAACGACACCACCTGCAAGTCATGTGTGATGGACTTCTATCATATGAGCACATCTTGACCGTCTATGACGAAGCTCTAAAACTATCAGAGGATCAAGAAGATCAAATCTCTATCACTCTAACATTTACATGCAAAAAACGCTCTTTACTCGATGTAATCTATCAGCGAATTTGTGAAAGCTTCGATGCAAGTAAAATTGACAACAGCATCAACGTTAGAATTATCAGCTCTCTTAATGAAGTGGCGGATGGAGAAATTGATCTGCTATTCAGCTTCGACCCGCTATTTACCACGAACGTACAATCTCAGGATGCACCTGAATGTGTCATTTCGGAGAGTGATTCATATTTCTGGGAGTATTGTGCCACAAGAAAAGTTCCTTCCGATCCCATTTCTAAAAAGTCTGCATTTTCATTAAACAACCATATTCTCGACTCTACAGATTTTATGTTCCACAAAGCTTTTATGCTTAGCTCCGGCAATATCGGCACCACATCTTTCTGTCGTGAAGTAGCTCAGACGGGCTTAAAGGTTGAAATCAACAAGGGACTTACTAAGAGTAATTGGCTTGTTATTTATGATTATCTCCTTTGCAAAGAAACTTTAATGCTTAGTGAGAATATGACTAGCCCAATGGAGCATGGAAAACGGAGAGTCCTTAGATATGTTCAGGGCGAAGGGCTAAAACGTTCTTTAGCAATAGTGACCGAAAAAGAGACACATTACATAACAACTAATTTGAATAGAAACCTTCAAAACTGGCGATTTGTTCATCCAGAAGAAATTGATAGCTTAGTAAATAAAATATTTAACTTATCGAATTCCTTCAGCAGTGATGTTCTTCTCAAATCGGTAGGGAACGGAAGTTTTTCTCATGATTTGGTCGGCACAGCAGGCTCAGCTATTTTAATTGAATCCATGTTTAAAGCGAAGGATAAGGTCGCTCCTATTTTCTGGGTTCATTTGGATGACTATATTGGCTGGTTTAAATCTTCTATTGAAGATGACGCACTTAAATCAATTGGAAGATCAATTAATTATGTCTCGGATCTTTTCGGTATTTTTATTAGCGAAAATTCCGATGAGAAGGTCACGTTAAACCTAATAGTGTGCGAATCAAAACTTACAAACGGCTCTGCCATAGAGCAATCCGTTAAGTCCTGCAAACAACTTAAGTCAACCTCAGAGCTTGTTCAAGGAATGCTTGAAAGCGCCAACGCATTCGACTTTGGTTACTGGCTAAACAAATTTCTTGAGTTTGTCATTGGAAATTTTAAATTTATTCCAAATAAATTTGACTTTAACAAGCTCCTGAACCTTGATAAAAACTCTATCAACATTGACTTGTACGGATTATCTGTATTATTTCATTACGATAATGAGTCTATAAAATCAGAGGCATATACTATTTGGAACGGAGATGATGATTGTAAACATCTGAGTCAAATTAAATTGAGCATTAATGATACCAAGAAGGTATTTCAACATATGCTTGACGGTTCTTGTGAGCTGAAAATGGATCTCGCTTTTGAACCTATACCACTTAAACTCAATCGTGACACTCTGATTGACAAATCACAGATAGAAGTAGAGGTTCAACAGCCTAGCGACACTACAACGACTGAAACTGAAAAAGATAAAGAAGAACAGAGTATTAATCAATATGAGGAAGTTTCTGCGGCCTCTTCCAGCGAAGAAGTAACCCCACAAACCAATGAACCGGATTCTATTGGGCTTTCCACGATAAATAAGGGAACAACATCTCAATCTACTGATGGAACCGCTATAAATCTGATTAACAAATGTATCGACTACCTAGAAATCAATACAACCAAATCTCAGGATGACAATGTTGATATTGATTCAATAAAAAGTGGAATTAGAAAAATCTTTGGGCACTCCAATTTGCCATCTGAGTTTTCTGGCTCGATAATCACACCAAACTCCATTGTTATCAAAATACAAGGTGATGTTAATTTAAAAGAAAACAAAATTATTGGCTTGAGAGGGACATTCTTGTCAGTAGTAGGCCTATCGCTTCGTCAAGTATATCCAGAGCCGGGTGTAATGGTACTTGTCTTTGATCGGGATAAGAGACAAACAGTTTTTTTCGGAGAGCTACTCAAAAGCACATACAGCGAACGAGAATCTACGTTAGCAAGTGGCTTTAATAACAAGATATTAATTGGACAGAACGAATTTTCTGATGATTGCAGCTTCTTCAAACTTGATGGTGCCAGTCCACACGCATTAATCGGTGGGCAAACTAAATCCGGAAAGTCTATATTGATGAATAATATGGTCACAGATTTAATGATGACTAATACGCCTAAAAACCTCAAGTTAAGGCTATTTGATCCTAAGCAAGTTGAGTTCTCATCTTATTCAGACTCTCCTCACTTAGCACATCCAGTAGTACTGGATAAAGATACTGCTATTAAGCGATTAGAAGAATTAGAAACCTTGATGAATGAACGATATGTATCTCTCAAAAATTTCGGAATAAAAGATTTCGAAACTTACAATACAAAAAATCCAGACAATAGAATGTCGCGGGAAGTCGTATTCTTCGATGAGCTTGCAGACTGGATACTAGATTCAGAATTCAAGAATAACGCCAAAGACATTATCGTACGCTTGTCTTCCAAAGGTAGGGCTGCTGGTATTCACTTGGTACTAGCAACACAACGACCAAGTAATGACGTTGTATTCCCATTACTCAGAGCAAACCTTGACACCAAGATTGCGCTCAAAGTTGATCGTGACCTTAACTCTGAGATAATTCTTGGGGAATCCGGTGCCGAAAACTTACTAGGCTACGGTCATGGAATAGTGAAAAGCGAAGGTCAAACCTTGCATATTCAGGTTGGTTTTACTGAGCCACATATTTTCGATGACCTTATTAGAATGATTATAAATTACTGGAAAGAAAATGAGGATCATTAAAACATGTCTTTGTTCATTAGCGGTGGCGGTTGAAATTTTCCGCTATAGTCAAAGAAATCTACATCTTGCTCTCGCATTTTGATTTTAATCCGCTCCACTAAAAGCGGAGTGTCTTTGCTCCAGTCATCATATCTCATTAAACTAACTTTACCAGAGGTCATATGTGCCTTAATTAGATCCATACTATCCAGATCACCATAAAGCTGAGTTGCACAACCTATATAAATTCTTAACTCAGGAGGCAGTTCACCCAGATGTTTTTTATGAAAAATATAGCTGTGACCTTCAGCAAGATCACCAGACTTCAATATTTCGTAAGCTTTCACACATGCTTGTTCTATAAGCTTTGGATTTCCAACTGAAAACAAAACCTCTTTTGATTGCTCAATAGCTTCATTGTAACTATCGTAGAAATATTTTATATCCCTCTTTAGGCTTTCAGGCATTTTTGTTTGTGGCTTTCTTTTTCCGAAGAGACCCAATGCAAAGTAAACTAACAGATCATCTTTCCGGTTATTCTGAGCCTCTTCAAATAATTCACTTCCAAAATGTTCTACCAGCGCCTGATGTGCTTTGCTGTGAGATCCTGCTATTCGTCGAATCTGATCAGAGAATTCAAACTCACTATTTGTGGGGATACGACCCAACTCAAGCGAGGCTTCCCAAAAGTCTGTGAAAATCTCAATATTCTTATCTATAAGATCCTTTCGTACAGCCGGCTCTTTTGTTCTTATTTGTCGCTGTGTTCTTTGCTGCCAATCACGTTTAACATGCTGTCGTTCAAGAAGGAATAGTTGCTCTTCCATTTTGTCTTTAAAGACAATAAATATACCCTGCCCTACCGCAATAGCATTTTCATCTAATGACGTTTCAACATACGACCTAAACTCTGATTGGGAGTAATATCTCTGGAAAGTATTTCTACTGGTTATCACTCCATCTTTGTATGGAGTGAACTGTCGTATGACACTCTCACCCGCAACCATCACCGATACGATAAGTAAATTCCTGGCGTGTTCCCAAGCACGTCTCAGTGTTTTAGTTCGCTCTTCTCTATCTTCGATAACATTAAGCACAAAGCCAAGGTTAACTATATCGCTATTTATTAGCTCACCTTCAGGGTAATGAACAGGGTCGTAGCCGGAGATATCAATACCGTGAGCTTCAAGCTCTCGCATGTCATCACCTTTTCCACAACCATAGTCCAGCACAGACCAATCGCCGTTGAAGTAGTTGTGGCGGGCAAGTATCTGCATTGGCTGAGAGAGGTGATTTCGATCGATAGCTGTTTTATGTCTCTCTATCTCAACCTTTCCCTGAATAGGTATTATATTTTCTGAGACATCTTTTTCAGGTTTTGGCTTTAAACGACCTTCCTCATCCAAGAAATAACCCTTATTTGAAATCAACCGTTCCCAGTTCTTTTTAAATCCTATTGAACGAGGATTGTCATAGAGACCAATTTTTTCACCTTCAGCAGTAATTTCTTGGAAATATAACTTTAACGGGAAATCCCTTTTTACGAATGTTTCTTTTCTATGGAGAATGGGAGGATTTTCTGATTTTTCATAAGATGCTTTTCGCATCGAATGTTTTGCTAAATCTACTGTGTAGCTACGGTTAAGTGATGGATAACTATAGGTTTCAAAGTCTGGATAGCTTAAAAATGTTACTTTAAAATCGCGTTTACAGAGCTTTAGAATATTCCAGTCTGTTGACGGTATTTTTAGCGTGTTTGCAGTCGTTATCAATAAACTAAACAGCTCTTCGGGTATTTCTGATGCTGCACTTAGATGAAGATAAACAGCATCAGGAAGCTGTTTTCCTGTTTCAATTTTTTTTATTAAGTTTTTGTATTTATCAAAATTCAAAACGCCTAAAACCTTTAAAACCTTTTATGGGTAAAATGTTAGGAAAGGACCAAATGTAACGTAAGAATGTTATATTTTCGTTTTCTAGTAAAGTTTTTTATGTGATTTCTGCCTCCCCAAATTTGGTATGTAATAGATTTACGATTTTGGGGTCTGCGAGAGCAAACTCATCTTGGTTGTTTTGTCCAGTTGAAGGGAACCACTTCAAACACCTCCATTAGAAGGTTATATAACCCAAAATATTCCCTTTGATTGTGAAGAGTTCAGATGGCTAAATCTAACCTCTTCATATCAAACGACGGTGAAATGCGTGGTCTATATAACCCTCAAGCTTGTAATTAGTTATCGTGATAACAACACCGACCGTTAAATAGCTAAAGTCTATAATAGAAATAATCGAAGTTCAGAGCTTTGATTCTGGTTTCCGGAGTCGAGGCTGGCGGAATTGCGTTTGGGTCAACTGTAAGAGGGTTCGGTAGTCTTGCATCATATAATTTATCACCGTCTACCCTTGTTATTACATAGTTTGTTATCCCTGCAATATCCTCTATTTCTATACCGTTGGGCAAAATGGTTGTACCCTGCACCGTAGTTATATCTATCTCATAGGCAGACAAACCGGAGTCCGAGGTGATCTGATTGCCGATCACAATATCTTTTGTAGCGGTGAAACTGGTGACTAGCGTAAGGCAATCAGGATCGGAATAACTCGCCCCTACTATACTCAACCCGTTTCCCGTGTAAGTTATCACGCCTTTGCCGTAGCCGACACCAATGCCCACATCGATCTTGAAGCAGTCAGCAACCCACGTTCCCTCTAATATGGTTGCTTCTCCCGTTCCATATGGAACGGGCAAGGCAAAACCTGTGGTCGTATCGACACCACCACTATCACCATCACTACCATCACCGCTATTTCCACTATCGCTATCACTACTACCACAGGCAGACAGCACTACCACGCACAAGGGGATTATTAGCATTCTTAATTGCATTGCAGACTCCTTAATGTAAAGAAACGCCATGAGGTTTCATGGTCGGGGGGTCATTATACCCTAAATAAACACCATAGTGTGTATTTATACACACCATAGTTCCTTTTAAAAGACACTATAGCAGCGCAATCTATCGCCTTATTTAAGGGGTGATTTATGGATAATACTTATGAAACGGTATGTACGAAGTTCGGTCAGCAACTCCGCATTACACGTAAGAAACAGCTATACACCCAAAAGAGTTTTGGGGATTCAACAAGTGTATCGTGGCGATTCCTGCAAGAGCTGGAGAGAGGCAACAAGCAGCCCTCTATGTTGACATTGTTCGATATAGCATACACATTGAATGTATCGCCTTGCGATCTGATGGAAGACGCTTGGCAGACCTATCAAGAAATTAAAGAAAACCAATAACGTTAAAAAGCTACTTTTATCGAAAAAGGAAAAATCTCCCAAGACCAGATACGATATTTTGTGTCTCCTCTGGTCTTGGGAGATTTCTTATATAATTCAGTATACTGCCAAAACCTACCTAAATAAGCCAATTCTAATATAATATTTTTTTCATGAAAAACATGAACTTATGGAATTTAGCATGTTACATTTAAGCTATCAAGACGATCCCACCAGATCAGACAATAGGTAGGTAGCCAAAATCTCATGTCACAAGCAAAAGCAGCTCAACCGGAGGAAACTCCCCTCACCTCAAAAGTTGATTATCAGCTTAAATATCTAAATACCGATGTTGATATAAACAGGGTTGTAAAGATCCTTCAGCAGAAAAACTCGGGGCGGTTTCTGTTTTATGGCGTGGCAGGAAGTGGCAAGAGCTTACTTGGTGAGTATATAGCCAAAGAGCTGGATGCAGAATTGGAAATGGTAACGGCTTCCGATATCTCTGCCCGTTATAATGGTGAATCTGAACAGAATATAAGACAGATATTTGATTTAGCGGAAGAACTGCAAAAGGTACTGTTAATTGATGAAATCGGATATTTTCTGACTGACCGCAGAAATGTAGCCCATTCTTGGGAAACGAGCACGACCAATGAATTTCTGACACGGCTTGAATTATTCAATGGTATTGTTATCGGGACAACAAACTATGAGCTTGAGGGTTACATTGATCACGCTTTTTACCGCCGCTTCGATTTAAAGATCAAATTCAATTATCTAAAATATGCACAGGCAAAGAACCTATTTGATGAGACATTAAAACAGTTGAATGTCTCATCACTAAGCAAAGAAAGTCTTGATAGCTGTTATAAAGAGCTTAGCCATATGGTTAAGCTTACCCCTGCTGATTTTTCTCTTGCTGTACGCAAAGCTCCATATTTATATGATACCGTTACTCCTGAAACATTACTGAAGATGATAAAAGATGAAGTCGGCATCAAGCCGGATGTTGAAAGCAGGAGAATCGGGTTTTAAAAACACGCTATTAAGCAATGCGCATTAATCTCTCTGTAATGCCTGTAGAGTTCAATAAAGAAGATTGGCTTACCAAGGGTAGAAATTTGTGAAATTTGCACCCTGCGTTGAGCTGTGTCCCTTACAGATACCCCCTGCCCTTGCCATGTTCTCGAAATCTTTTTTGCCAAGCTATCTTCTTATAAATATATATAGTGAGCTAAAGCGAACACCTTTTATAAAGGCTTTGCTACGCAAAGGGCGAAGTGAGTGTAACGAACGTAGCGTTGGACTTGTCCGTAAGAACAAGTTTATTATGGGATTTAAGCCAATGATCTTAGTGCTTCAATTGATCTTCTAATAAGGCGTACTGATTTATGTATGCCTTTCTTCGCTATGAGGTGGTTTATAGCGAAGATCGCTTTCGGGTGGGTTTCCCGAAAGCCCGATTTTTTGGGGGAGATGGCAAGTATTCCTTTACTCACTATCCCCCCCCTGGTTCCTGATGTGCTACATCACTGCAAACAAATCTAGCTGTATCTCCTGACGTTCTGCGTAGTCGTCACATATGAAAGAATTCGGGTTGTCCTCTTCATTCTCCAGCTTATCAATAATCACTATTTTCGTATTTACAGCGGTGCCACTTGCTTTAAAGGAATTTTCGGGCAAATCCTGCTCACTGCCTCTTACCTCTTCAAACCAGAGTCGGAAACCCTCCGCTTTCTTACCACTTCTAAAAAACCCCGAAGGTGAACAGATAGCCACCAGACGACCACCGGCTTTAAGGCATTTATAGGCGTGTTGGATGTGTTCTATATCCTGTAAATTCTCAAAAGGTGGGTTCATAAGAATGCGATCATATTTAATTTCAGGCTCCACCTGTAAAAAATCCTCTTGCTCTACGCGGTGGCCTTTGCCTTTCAATATATCCATTAAAGTATAGTTAATCTCAAAAGCTTCTATATCGGCGTTACTGCATCGCTTGATAGCGTCGAGAATATCCCCACTCCCAGCGCTTGGCTCACAAACTTTGTGACTATCTTCAATCTCTGCTTCTTCTAGCATCTGCTCTATTACTGATGCAGGTGTCGGAAAATATCCGGCAATATTACAAAATTGCAGATCATTAACTTTATGGCGTAAAACTTCAGCTTCCTTGTCTTCCTCACTTTCTGGCGACAATAACGCCCATAATGCATGTGCCTGCTGGCTATCTCTTGAGGGTTCGCCAGTCTCCCTGTAATAAGTATGATAACCGTTTGAAACAGGTTCTTGCTTTGATCCTAATAAGTCGAATATTTCGCCTTTAGTTTTTAGATCAGACAATATAGCGGGAACTTTTCCCACGTCACTCAAAGTTGCTAAAGCATAAAGAGCCTTTTGTGTACGCTCTAATCTGTAACCATCATTACGCTTACTTTCTGCCTGTGCCAACCGTTTTGGTGTATTGGTAAGACGATCAGTAAAGCAATCATTAATTTTTGTAGTCATCTTGTCGGCAAGGGAACGGAATTTATCCGCCTGTTTTGAATTGGCAGCAACTGGCCTGGTTACAATTTCAGCCGTTGGCTTATCAGCTTCTTGTTCTTTATTTTCTTCGTTACTTTCGTCTTTTGGTGAGCTATCGCCCTTCTCCACTTGCAGATTATTAAACAATGCACAGAGAGGCCAGAATTCGGCTTTGCTCTCCAGATCATCGGCGGATATTTCCCCTTCCTGCTTATGCTCATCTTTTTTATTGATTCTGCGGGGAGCACCCCAAATATAAAAAGCTTTCTCGCCTTTTTTAACGCTATAGCCCTGCTCTTTCCATTGCTTGAAAGTATTCCACTCTGTAGCGCCCTGATTATCTGCCTGATAGTAACTAAGAACAATAGAATTAATAGTCATACTAGCCGCCGCTAAAGCTTCTATATTGCTTTTTGCTTTAGCTATTTTTTGCTTGCGATATTCTCCTGCCTTACGGCTGAGTGTCATTAATGCAGCTCTGGCCTGCTTGGTTTTCTCTGAAGGTTTGTATTTTCTTTTTGCCTTACCCACATGCACTTGTGGAGCTTCCCCCCGGAGGGATTGATTTTGATTTACTTCTATTGCAGCTTCGTTTTTAGTTTGTGTAATGTTCATGGTTTTTCTCCTGTTTAAGTTATGCTCTCGTTTTCGCTTCGAGAATTAAAACTGAGGAGTTTTTTTAGGAATGGTGAACATCACCGGAAGCCGCAGCTAAGAGACTGAGCATCGCGAAGGAATCTGAACGGGTGAGGATGATGGTTGAAGACTTTATTCACCATTCCTACAAAAATGGATCATAAATCTCGTTGTTAAAGCGAAGACGCGAGCATGAAACAGGTGATATGACGTTACTTAAACTGAAGCTGTGAGATAAGTGCTTTAATGGTTTTAATAATTGCGCCGGGAAAACTACCGGTGAAATCACAAAACAGCAAACGGAGTGCTGCCAGGGATTTATAGATGTTAGGGATATGGAAGCCCTTCAGTCCCACTGATTTTTATGGGATGAGCGACTAGCGAAGGTGGAGCAGCCCGACCCTTTTTTAAGGGGAACATAAATTTAGAAATATAAATGATGTTATTGAGTCGGATGTTGAGAGCAGAAGAATCAGGTTTTAAAAATAAGCTAATAATGAATCCGCATTAATCTCTCTGTAATGCCCGTAGAGTTCAATAATGTAGTTTAGCTTAGCAAGGGGTAGAAATTTGTGAAAGTCGCGCCCTGCGTCGAGCTGTGTCTCTTACAGACGCCCCCTACCCTCATCATGTTCCTGAAACCTTTTTTGCCAAGCAATTTACTAGAAATATATTTAGTGAGCGAAGCGAACACCTTATTATAAAGGCTTTGCGTTAGCAAAGGGCGAAGTGAGTGTAACGAACGTAGGGTTGGAGGTAGTCCTTTAGGACAATCTTATTATTGATTGCGTAGCAATTCCTTATTATTTATTCACTTTAAAAGTGCTGTTGGATTTATTTATTAATTATAAAGTTATCCACAAGCTCAGTCTCTTGTTCTTTATTCTAAATATTGTTCTTTGTTCTTGTTCGGCAGCAAAATGAACACTGTATTACAGTAGGTTATTGGATTAAAAACTACATTTTTTCACATTACTACTACATTTATTCACATAAAGAACTACAAAATTTCACAATATAACTACATTTTTTCACGCACAATAGTACAGTTATCCACAGAAAACCTACCAAAAGCTACCAAAAGCTACCAAAAGCTACCAAAAGCTACATTTTTTCACAATCGTAAGAAACAAAAAAGGATGGCGTTACAAACGGCATATTCCGCCATCTTTTTAGCATAACTGTACAATCTTAAAACTACATTTATTCACAACACAATCTTAAAATTTCAAAATATTTTCTTGCTACATTGTAAAAACATGATGTAGTTAATAACGTATGACTAATAAAATTCATACCATTGAAGTTAAATCTAGTAAAGACACTATGATTAAAGCCGGTGAGCTTGTTGACGTGGTGGAAGTCACTCCCCTCACTCTAACTGACCGGAAGATATATAATCTACTTATTGATAATGCTCAAAATAATATTGCAAAACCAGTAGAGCATTCCATTGATAAAGAAACACTAAGACAGTCAAGGCGTGGCAATGAACAAGTGGATGATTCTATCATGCGATTAATGGGAGGAATCGTCCAAATCAAAACAGAAAGAGATGGAGAGCCTGCTACTATTAGAGTTCCCTTACTAGGACGAAACATTATACATAATAGAGTTGACGGTAAATTTTATTACTCGTTTGATCCAATGTTACGAGAGATATTCTTGAATAGTAACGTATTCGCACGTTTAAAAATGGATGTCATGCTTTCATTTTCTGGTAAATACGGACTGGCATTATATGAAATGATTGAAAAACGCATAAATATGCGAAAATCAGAAGAAATTTTTTCAATTGCACAATTCCGCAACCTCCTCGGAGTAGCAAAAGACAAACTAAATACATGGCATAATCTTAAAACAAGGGCTATTGATCCGGCTGTAGAAGAAGTAAATCAGCTTGCTACTGATTTTAGAGTTGAAATTACAGGAATAAAAACAGGACGTACTTTTAATGAAATAAAAGTTCAATGGTGGAGAACTTCTCCAGATAAAGAAGAAGAAGCGATTGTAGAACATATGTATTCAAAAGTTGGCCGCAAGGCAAGGCGTGAAGGTACTGTTGAAACGTTAAATTTTTCTGAACCTAAGCTTGAACATCTACTTTCTGATACGGCAATGGAAACTGCTAGAAAAATACTAATCAACGGACATAATCGAATAGGATTACAAAACGCCATCCAAGAATGGGAAAAGGCTTTCAAAGACAAGGATAAACCGGATAACCCAAACGGTGCGTTTATAGCATTTTGCAAAAAAATAGCTGGCTAGCCATTAGTTACTGTTAAAAGCATATTCTTACATTCTATTATTTGAGCATGCCAAAATGGCAGAATATCAGAATGCTAGTATTCTAGAATTTTGATGAGTATTTTTCAAATAGCAAGTCAAGAGCCTCATCTAATAATTCCGGCCCCTTTTTTCTATCATATTCATTTTTCATGATAGCCACTAGAAGGTCAAACTTCCGGGCACGTGATTCTTCCATATATACACCTTTGCTAACTCTGTTTATCTTTTGCTTAGGTATGGTTACTTTCGCTGGATCAAGAATCGGTTGTAAACCTTTTTGATCTTCTTGTATTTTTTTTAGACTACGCAAGTTCGGGCTGTTTTTGCTTGGCATTGATAACTACTCCATCAATAAATTGGTATATTTCGTCAAATTGATTGCTTACTTGCTTATAGTTGTAACGAGCAAGTGGATCAGCCTTCATTAGCTGCCTAATAGATTTTTCTTGTTCAAATATTGCATTAAACACCTTTGACAACCTCAACGGTAATACCGGAATTTTTCCAAGATGTTGTTCTACTTGACTTTTTATGTTTAGATATTCAGAGCTTTGTTTCCAATCGTCTGTAAATATTTCTTTTCTCCCCTTTTCTAGTTTTGTGGCTACTACTAGTATGTTGTTAGTAAACCGCTGTATCTCTCTTATAGTTCCTATACCTGCTACCAGAGCTTTAACTTCGTTGCTTATCGGGACAATAACGATGTCGGCTTGTCGTAAAGCTGAAATAATTGATACGGAGTTCTCAGTTATAGATCCCGCTAGGTCAAACACAATATCAATATCATCTGGAATATCGGGGAATGGTTCATTTGCTTTAATAGCTAGTAAATTGTCATCGGGTATAAAACCATCAAATATATGGAAGTGCTCGTTCGTGCCTATTCCATAATTCCTATCTAACGCAATATTTGTAGCAATTGGAGTTTTACCATCCCCTCCCTTTCCACTATATACAACTATCCTCATTTACTATCCTATCTGATATTATTATAAATATTTACAAGTTAGAATAATAAGAAGTTAGAACTTAATAATGTCAATATATTGATATGCCCGAATTCCAGTATAAGGACATTTTATTATGACAATATGCTAAAAAAGCAACATAGATCTTTTTATGAATACTTTTATTCTTAAATTATTTTATTTAGGAAAATTGTTTTGCTAGCATTTTAGCAAATGAGAAAGATAACAATTAAGCATGTTATCTTCTTAACATTCTTAATTGTACGCTTTCAAATAACAATCTTCTCAATCTCGTACAGGGAGAGCTTGTCATTACGACGGTCATACAACTTAGTAGTACGTGTTGATGAGTGTGCTGCTATCTGTTGCGCCTTTTCTAACGTGCCGTTATTTTCTAGGAAGGCAGTTATACCGGTAGCACGGAAGGTATGATTGCATAGGTGAGGGGGCAACCACGCCTATACTGCCCTCCCTTTATCATAGTAAGTGCTTGTCGCCACCCCCCCCCCAAAAAAAGGGAACCCTTTTGGCAGGAGTAATAGACTCTTTCGGCCAAGACAATTGGCTTTCATGATACATCTATAATTCTAGAGGTAGATATTGACGGTAACCATCACTCGGCGAAAAAGAAGAAGGCGACTATAGCGACCAATTGAAAAGCATCATTGTGAATTAATTTCAAAATCCGCAAGCTCTTCTATTGCCAGTTCTGGTTCAGAAAGACTAGTAAGTAGTTCCGAAACTGAGCTTATCGACTCAAGATCAATATCGTAATCAAGTTCTATTCTGCCACCAAATATAAATACATCCGTTGTTTCCACATTAAAATAGTGATCATTAAGATCTTCGAAATAATATTTCTTTGGATCGAGTTCATATGCATCTGTTTTATAAACAGCAAATTCATACGTTAATTCAACCTTCGCATGAAAATCTACGACAAACAATGAGTCTCCATAATGTTCTATGTTGTCGGTAAATTCAATTTCATACGGCTTATCAACTCCTGAGACATAGATTTCATTAGATTCACCAGGAATGTAATCACCGGAAATCATATTGTATTCATCAGAAAGGAGCTTTTTTTCTATTCTGTCTATTAGCAATGATCTGTTGTTATTTAGGTATTCGCTAATCTGTGATTCTAGTGCACCTAGAACATCACTATCTACCTTTCCTTGGAGAAGGAGCTTAATCTCTTCGCTTTCTATAAAGGACGATAGCTCCTTATAGCATGTCATACCTGCCGAATTGCATGCCTCTCTCAGATTTCTATCTTCAACTACGATATGCACATGGTCTTTATCATGTATATGTAAAAGCGACTGAAAAATAAATGAATCAGGAATATCATTTCTTATCTTTGGTTCTTTAAGTGGTGGATTTCCTGCAAAGTATGCAGATAGAGCCGCAGCAGTTTCCTTTTCGTCTATGCCGTATCTTTTCGCATTTAATTCAGATGCCCACTGAACAAAATGATTACCACGTTCTTCAACTAGTATGTCTTTTGTATCACATATATTTTGGATCACACCACTCAAGTCAGATGTACTAGGGCCAAATACTGTGGATCCGCATATCTTATTTAAAGTACTCAATACAGATTCAACTTTTTTCTTCTGCTCTATTTCAATATGTGACTTGAACTCGTTTTCAACGAAAAAAGGTATGTGCAAACATACGCATTTATTCTTTGCCAAAAAAGACAACGCCTTAAATTCTGGAGAGTCTAATAGAGGCTTTTTTCTGTAAATATTTGTATCTAATGCAACGTGTATCACGGCTACCTTCTTTTATAAATTGAAATGTTGGGTGTCTGCTATGGCTATGTATTCCCATTATAAACGGATCACAACATTTTTCCCAAATACCTGAAAACCGTTCTCTCTGTAACGCCCAGAGCATTGGCAATTTCTTTTTCCTTTAATCCCTGTGCCTTTAATTCTCTGGCACGTTCTGGCTTGGCTTTGGTTGTACCTTTTTTCCTGCCTTTATAAGTTCCTTTGGATTTAGCAACGGCGATTCCTGCTGCCTGCCGTTCCTTGGAGTGCTGCAATTCTATTTCAGAGATGGCAAAGAGAACGCCAGCAACAAGATGACCGACAGTGCCGGAAAGATCAATTTGCTGAGTAACAGATACAACACGAATGCCGCATTCACACCATTGGCAAATAGTATTGATTCCATCACGCATAGAACGAGCTATTCTATCCAACTTCCAAACAACAATTGTTTTAACGCTTCCCTCGAATATGGCCTCTGAAAGAGCGTTAAATCCTGAACGGTTCAGATTTGCCCCTGTTTCCTTGTCCTCGAACCACTGCACATTTTTAGGATCATGACCGTGAGCCGTGAGCCATTGCGATATTTCCGCTTTCTGGCTATCAGATTTTTGACCCTGCGTTGATACGCGAATGTAAACACCTATTGACATGACAGTATGAGTACACCCTAAATGACATAAAGTCAGTACAAAAATATTCTAAGAAAAGTAAGGAGTCTAATCAGGATATTTAGACACCACCCTATTTGTCAGTAAGAGAGTGACGAAAGCGGATACCTAATAAATATAATATAGAATACAAAAATTATATCTGAGGTGAGGGGGCAAGAAAGAAAGTCTATATAATTAGACTTCATATATAAGTTTGGTGATTGAAGAGAACACAATATTTACAGGCTTTGCGTAGCAAAGGGCGTAGTGAGTGTAACGAACGGAGGGTAGGAAAGGGCTTTAAAGCTGCAAAACAAGAGTTCTTATTGCCTTCAACATATTAAAAGTGGAAGGCACCCGCCTGACTTCCTTATCATTGCCCAAAACAGGGGGGCGGCTTCCCCTGATTTGGGCGCGATTTTTAACCCTGCTCAATACGTATGATTTTGGTGGATACCTTCGCAGCACTGAACGTATCGCGTGGCAATTCTTCCATAGTTTCCCCGTCATCATGGTTATAGGTAATCGGCACAAGCGCAACTAGTACCGCGCTATCATGTCCTCCGGCACCTAACAGGTTTATTGCTGCTTTCATGTGCTGCTTTACCAGTTTAAAGGGTGGATTCATGATAATACGCGGATATTCTATTTTTCCTCTGGCTCTCTTCGCATACTCTAAGAAACACTCACAAAGCGGGTCTATATACTGCTTGTCCTTAAAGCGCTTTCTGATTTGTTCACATAAATTTATATGCCGTTCTATGGCTACTAATTCACAGCTTGAGTGACCGGAATCATACAGGGCTTGCAGTAAATTACCTGTACCAGCTGACGGCTCTAATGTTAAATAATCACCTGTACCGCCAAGATAGCTAACCATGCGGCGTGCTACCTCTAGGGGTGTTACATGGCATTCTGTACACTTATCAACGGTGATTATTTCGGGTAGTTCTGGAAGCACCATTTCTGGTGCTCCTCCTCTTCTGGTAACTGCCATAGTCCTTGGCTTTTTTGGACGCTGATATAATGACTTGTCCATTATGCTACCTCTTGAGCATCATCAATGATGGCGCTTGATTCTATCGCATCATGTTTTTTTGAATCGCTAAGCAGCACCGCGCACCACTCAGCATCATATCCACGTTGCTCTGGATTCTTGCAGACTTTAAACTTAAATTGTCCACATTCTGAAATCTTCACACCTCTATAATCGCTATATATGGCACTATATTCTGCTTTGGTTAGCTCGATTTGTCGGAAGGTCTGAACCCCTCCCCATGAATGCCCTTTAAGGTAGACAGCCTTAAAATTTAATATTGGTGGCTGCTTGGCTTTTGGCGCTGGTACTTCATACCCTGACGCTTGCATTAAGTCGCACCACTTGCAAACACTTAAATCCAGCTCGTTACTATCAGCAATATGTAACGGCAGTGGTACACTTGAAGATAAAACCCACTGTTCACCCTGTTTTTTTGCCTTGGCCTTATGTGCGCCATGCTCCCGCGCAAATGCTTGTATTATGGTTGCGGTTAATGTCCCCTCGAATCGTTCCACTTCGCCAAGCTCTAAGCGTTCAAAGGCTAATCTATTAAGAATATGATTTATCCACCTTGCTGTAAATATGCTGTTAGCCTGACGTTCGTGGAAACTCAGGCACCTTTCTACGATATCGGCGGGTGTTATGGTTTCCTCTCTGAGCTGTGACCAAAGAGAATCACCACTATAATACGGGGCTGCGGAGCCTGTTTTTAATTGTGCACCTGAATAATGTTCTACAAGCTTTTTATATTTCTCCTGATCGGTTTCATCTTTTATCTTCTCCCACAATTCTAGACAAATAAAAGCATGATTAATATCTCTTTGACGATCACGTAATTCAGAAAGTAGTGTTTTAATCCGTCTTGCTCTTACTCCCGCATTAGCTTTCCTGTTGGCGTGACGTTCCACCCCTTCGGCTTTCCAGTTCCAATATTGAATAGCATTTTTTGCCTTAACTGCATTATCCATAGCACTGTGCATTTTTGCCTGGTCACGTCTTGCGCTACGCTCTGAGTGATGCCCTATTAAAATAGGCTGCCCGGCATGGAAACGCTCAGATATGCGATCCGCTGCCTGATGAAATGCGTTGGCCTGTTCCTCTCGTTTTACTGCCAGATTATCCAGCCTTTCCGCCTTTTCTTCCGCACGCTCAATAAGTGTGGTTTCCTCTGCGGTAACCTCTCCGGCTAATTCTATACATAAATCCTCTCTGGCAGGTGTCCACCTTGGAGCAACAAAAAGCTCTTGTTTCGGTGCCCATTTAAAACTAAGTTCTTTCACTTTTTTATAAGTGTCTTCATCCAGTCGGCTACTTGCATAAAGTCTTAGTTTGTTATCTTCTGCGCTGTAAGTTGCTGTAATAATATTTGTCATGATCTTTCTCCTAAATCGGTTTAAAGGTTTTATGTCTGCGCTTTTGGCGCGCGCATGAAAACCTGCCCGACTGGCGAAGTCTGGGGTAGCAAGCGGAAAGCCCCAATATCGAAAAATGTGTAAGCCGCAGTGCGCCTCCGCAGGAGATAGGCGTGAATCGGGTGTTAAGCACATTATTCTATATTGCCGCAGGTTCAGGGCTTGCAGTGCGCGAGGGCAACGCCCTTAGCAACAAGTGGAGCGCGTAGGCGTGAGTGATATGTAGCACCTGTTCCCCTGTTTTTTAGGGGAATGAGCGTTTAGCGAAGGCGGAAAAGCGCGTTCTGAAAGACACGCACAGTTAAGAATCTATCACTATCTGATCCTCAAATATCGAAATTGACTTTTCAAAAGTAGTTGTTCAAAATTCCGAGCCATTCTAAAACTCTGTGAGTGATTTTAAAAAAGCTCCCTGTAGGGTAGTAGGTAGTTTACGAGAATATTCTACTTTTAAGCACCGTTGTTTTTAGGGGGAGGTTACCGTGCCTTATTATGTTTTTTAATGAATGTCATGGGCGACAAACTCTAACAAAGAGAAAGCTGGGAATGTTTAGATGGACGACAGCTAAATCGAAACAGACAGAAAATTAGCTCATTCGATGACGGTAGTCCTTTTTCTGATGAACTCGGACATTTCTGTTACATGTCAAAAAATCTATTGAATCAATCTCTGAATGTTCACACGACTTTCATCGTTAATTGCCGTAAAACTCTTTAAGACCGTATCACCTTGTGGGGCTATGACAAAATAACTTGGGGAGCTGTCATCATAGATTTTTAGGCCATGATTATCGAATATTTTGATACCCTCCCTAAACACAATAGTCTTTTTAAATTCAATACGATCATTAGCTATTATAAGATTGTTGGTCAAGCCCTTAAGCTCCGACATTAAATCACTGTTGCTTTCTTCTAATATTTTTATTTTTTCATTAAGATCAATCACGGAACTTTGCATCGTAGCTAATTCATCAGTTTTTTTTCTGTAATCATCACAAAATACCTTGAACCCTTCGAGAGTCATTTGTATACCCATTACTTTTACAGAAAGATTGTCACACGCATCAGCATGAGCGGAAGAAGAATTATAAATAAAAGTAAAAAATAGTATAACGAGTATATGTTTTTTCATTTGTATTCCCTTAATTTAGACTTTATCTATAATTCTATGGAAACCCAAACATGAATATACTTAATTTTGTATGTTTAAGCTATATGCCAAACAATTTATCTCCATTGTGGATAAAATAATTAAAGCCTTCCTTAACAGAGCGTACCATTTTTGATGCTCTTATATATAACGAAAACCAGAAAGAAAGTACCTGCGGTTTTTATTGCTCTGATAGTGAAAGCGAACCAGTCAGAGATTGCCTATTTCAACTATCAAAAAGTGATAGAAAATCAATTGGTGACGATATTAAAACAGTAGAGTTTGGTTGGCCTGTAGGAATGCCAACCTGTCGTCCAATGAGTGATGGTTTATATGAGGTCAGAACTGGACTTCCTTCGTTTCAGTAGACACTCGTGCCTCACGCCCTAGATTGCTCAAACGCCTCTGGACTAATGTTTTCCAGTGCTGATGGCGTCTGGCTTTATTATAAAACACTTCGATGTAATCGAAGAATTATGCTTTAGCTTTTTCTCGCGTACTAAAGATATGACACCGTATTTTCTTTTTCTTGAGACTGCTAAAAAACGATTCGACTGCCGCATTGTCATAGCAATTACCTCTTCGACTCATACTAGGCACGAGCTTGTGCTCGGTACAAAAGCGCTTCCATTCATCGCTACTAAATTGCGACCCTTGGTCAGTGTGTATGATCACCTCTTCTTTGGGTATTTTGGCTCATAGGTCTTTAGCGCTTGCAGTACTTTATCGCCAATATCCTGTGGGTCATCGGGTGTGGCAAATAATCCCTCTCCAAATTCAAAGCCTCCTGCGCTGCGATAACCGGGGGCAATTCTTATTTTAGAAGAACCAAGTAGATCAGGACGAACCTTGCAATAGCGGCTTTTATTTATAAAAGTCACATACTTTTTCACTCCGGTATCTCTAAAAATCTCTATATCCTCATCTTCAAACGGACTATCTTCAAACTCAAAGTTTCTAACTCTTTTAGATGCTTCTAATACTAGCCTCCCAATTTCAATGGCTGGAGAGTCATAAGAAATCTTTAGAGATGGAAACTCATAAAAATATCCAGCCTCAGTTTCGGACATAGGAAAGATAAATATCCGTCCTTGATATTCATAAACTTCAACAGCGAATATCATTTTCATTGGATGATCACTGTTTTTATTAACACTGATGAAGCTCCAGAGCTATACGCATCATTAAGACTAGATATTATTTTACTATATTCACTATCTAATCCCTTTGGGATACCAATAACTAACTCTCTGGATTTAACCATTCCTGGTTCTATCGTCATCCTAAGACCTGTTTCCACTGATTTACCTCCTGCCTCAACAAACTCTTGCAGCTCTTTAGCATATCCATTAATTGTATGTTTAAAGGCCGAAGCATTATGGTAGGTCTTAGCATTTAAATCCAGTGTTTTAATGCTCACAGCTTTTCCTATATCTTTGTTCCACATATCAATTGTTTTAAAGTTTCCGAATAATCCAATTAACTTACCATCCTGTTTTTTAAGCACCTTACCAATGGGGATTTCTAGCGCTTTACCTCTCGCAAAAGGTTTAAATGCCCAAGCCCCAATATTACCGGGTTTTGGCGGTAAATACTTTCTGATGACAGTGATGTCATCAAAATGTTTTTCTAGCAGATTAACAACTTCATAACGCTTTCTAGGGAACTTTTCAAGAAATTTTGTAATCCTTGCCCCTGCACCAATCGCATCACCAACGACAGGAACAAGACCAACAGCACTTAAACCAGCCCCAAGCCATTCTCCTTTAAATAAATTTGCGATGAGATCACGAGCATCAGAAACAACGAAAAACCCACCGACGATTTGTCCATAAAGCTCTGGCGGTGTATCGATATCGATAATATCACCACTTACACCACCTTTTGCTAATTCAAAGTAAAATTTAGCTTTGGTTATTGCATCAGATTTATAATTAAAAACATTGGGGTCAAACCCTTTTGACATGTTGAGAATTTCAAATTTATCAGCCGCACCATCACCATCACTATCATGGTCATTGGGATTAGTGCCGTATATTTCTATCTCATCAAAGTCTGTAATACCATCATGGTCAGAATCTTGTGAAAATGCGTCTGTAGATATGCGATATTCGTCTGGGTCTAATATTCCATCGCCATCTGTATCTTGATTATTTGGCGCTGGATTAGAGGCTGGGGTTTTTGCGACCCAAACGGGTTTTGACTTGGCGGCGTTGCTAAATCCTAGTTCAAGAATGCCAGCTTCTGCGCCATCAGAAACCCCGTCACCATCGGAATCCCATTTTTTCGGGTCGGTTTGTATTAACTTTTTTGATTTTGGAAAATAAAACCCCTGAATTTCCTGACAATTGGTTAATCCATCTTCATCATCATCTTTACCATCATCACCAAATACGGTTTCAAGATCGGTAAATATACTAGCGAGGCCAGCAGCGCTATCAATCTTCCTAAAAGCACCATTAGTACCGTCAGCGATATTTTGCAATAAGACGGCATCCACCGCGCCCGTTAATCCAATGGTAAAGGCGCGAATCCCTTCACCTGCCATTTGAACTGTTAGATTCTCTGAATAACTCCCCTGACCATCGGTGAGTAGAATAATGGCGCGAATGACGGAGCTGTTACTATTGCGCATCAGCTCACTAATTGCTGCGCTAACACCTGCGCCAATATTAGTACCACCACTAGAATCTATTCTATTAAGCGCACTGGATATCGCGGGCTGATCATTTGATAGCCCAATTAGTAAAGAGGCTGAGGAATCAAAATCAACAACTGCAACCCTATCTGTATCCTTCATGCCCTGTATGAACTGCCGCGAAGCGGATATTCTTAAATTACTTGGGTCGTTCACAGCCATGCTTCCAGATGAATCAATTACCAATACAACATCAGCTTGTATTGCTGTGGGGTCGTCAATCGCACTACATGTAGAAGGGATTTTGTCTAGTGATTGATTAAATGTTGTTTTCTTAGCAATTAGAAAGGGTGAAAAATGCGTTGTTGTAGCAGTAACAGAACCACTAGAGACATCTACTAGGCTGGGTAATTCTTCCCAGAAATTTGTATCTGGGCTTATAGTAAAAACGGCAAGATCATTAGCGTCAGACGCTAATGGGGCAGTGATATCAAAAGGGAGGGTGATATCCGCCGTTTGCATTTTTGCCAAATATTCGTCTGGCAATGAAATATCAAAACTACGCCCTAACTGTCCATCTAGTTTTGCATCAGACCAGTTAGTAACAATGATTTTACTACTAAGATCACCTGCCCCCGAAACAGCAATCTTTATTTCTTCTGTTTCTCCTGTTACATAGTTGATAGTTTTAATGACACTTGAAGAAACAACAAAACGATCTGCATCAGCAACTAGAGGGTCACTACTATTGAATACTTCACGCCCATCTAATATGCCATCGCCGTCACTATCTTTTATTAAGGGATTTGTACCATATATATCGACTTCCTCGGCATCATTGAGAAAATCACTATCCGTATCCTGCACTAAGGGATTAGTTTTATTATTCTGTTCTTCTAAATTAGTTAATCCATCGTCGTCACTGTCTTCATTACCGTCATGTACACCATTTCCATCAGTATCAAAAACATCTGGCTGTATTACTGGAAATCCATAAATAATTTCAAATTCATTAGTTAATCCATCGCCGTCATCATCAAGCAGCGTTAATTTTGCCCCAAATATCTGCTCAACTTTAGTGCTGACGCTCGTAGTATCACTTGAACCAACACTAATTGGTGCTGGGCGGTTATTATCATCACTACAGCCAGAAATATATATACTAGATATAACAAAAAACGCTGTAGCCAAGATACGAACTAAGCAAGCTTTATTAGTCATTTTTCATTTCTCCTTTACCTGAGTTGACGTGTTAAGCAGTCACTCACTAGTAGATGTATATGAGATGATTTATTATCAAATGCCATATGCTTATTTTATTGTAGAGACCTGTGATTAATGGACGGGGTAACCGCCCTCCTCGCCACTATCGTTGTTGCCGCTGGAGATATCGAGAGAATCGCAGACAGTACAAACTATATTTTCTGTTGATGATGCACCTCCTTTACCGGAGACTCATCCAGAACACCATGTTGTTGCTTTTTCTTCTTCCTAAGAAAATCCAGTATCATGTTCCACCCCACTGAAATGATTTCCGTGCTGTATTTTTTACGCAATACGGAGGTTTGTGTATATGTCGATTTCGGGGAATGACAAAAATTGATCAGGAAGCCATTTCTCATTTTTGCTAATATGATCTACTAACAAAAACTAAAAAGAGGGAAGAATAAAAATGGAGAGGAAGAAACCTTACTTCGTGTTGCCCTTGCTCATAACAAGGTATTCAAAGAAAATTGCAGAAGAAAGAGGAGAAAAAGCCCGACTGAACGTACACGCCCTCAAAACCGCCATTGAGAATACCGAGTATTACAAGGAAACATTCGGGCATGATGAAACCGACCACTCAAAAGCTCTTATGAACAGGCTAAAGACTATTGCCACCCTAGATGGCACTAATGACATGAAAATATCCATCACCCTGTCCGACCTGTACGCACTCAATGAATTATTTGAAGAAGAGCTGAACCTCACTAACATACCTATATTTACTCACGGTGTTAATCTGCTTCATATATTTGAATTGCAGCAGAGGCTCGATTATTTCATACCGGCGGTATGGAATGATCATGTCGAGAGTTTAGTTACTAATATGTTTCATAACAGGACATTTGAAGCATTACAGGAAAGCGAGTATCTACCTAAATTCATCAAGTACGCTCATGTGCGCCAGAGGGAACGAAGCATTGAAGCCTATAAGCATACTAACTGGTATAAAAGCCTGCATAATAATGATATCCATGCCCGGCTTTCTTGCAGTCATACCTATGCGAATCCGGCGGTAGAGATAATCCTTGCCGAGAAGATTTTCAATGTTGAGCCGTTCAAGCCTGTAGATAAAAATCTACAGAGGAAGAACTGGCTGCCCTTCTATACTTACTTCCCTGATATTAAAGAACAGGAAAAATCTGCCTTTAATCTTCCTATGGAGATGATTGAAGAATATATGCCGGAACATGCCGACTCTATGAATAATAAGCGCTGCATCATAGTAAACGGACAACCTTACATATCAGATAACAGAAATGAGTATCCTTTAAAGAAGGAACATATAAATTACGGCGTATTGATATTAAAGGCAGTCGAGCCTCCTAAAAATGTTAAAGTAACTTCAATCATATACGGGTCTTTATTTGCCACATATGCACCGGTAAATCTGGCTATCGCTGACAGGCTGCTATCAGGCAAAAATCCGGTTCCTTTTATTATACCCAGACATAAAAGCGTCAAAGAACCTCATGTATTGATGATAGTTGTTAAGGCAACTATCGGAGTAAATGAACAACTCATAGAAAAGTACGGCAGCATAGAAAATATCGGGGAAAAGGAAGAGTGGCGGTCGGTAAAAGAAATAGAAGTCGTTGATGCTACGCTCTCTTACTACAATGCAAGAAACAACAGCTGGAACATAAAAGAGTCCCTGAAAACCGCCAATGAAAATATCAAGTCAGGTGATGAAGATAGCGACCAATGGTATATACAGGGTCTCGGTAAATACCGGACTACCAAACCCGATTACCCTGATTGATACAAATTAATGACCGGGTAAATCAGAGGATGAGTTCCTTACGGCATGTTCCGCCATCGATTTCTTTCTCAGTGGCGGTTTCATGCCTAACTCGTCCCATGTAGGACGTATTCCCTGCTCCGCATCTTTTAGTAGTAATTGCGTATCAAGTTGGTATGGATTTTCCTTGGAAATATCCAGTGCTGTTTCACCGTTCTTGTTCGTCATTGTTACATCCGCGCCAGCAGCAAGAAGCAACGCTACAAATTCAGTCTTGCCTTCATCGGATGCCACATGTAGAGACGTGTTCCCGTCTTTGCCCTGATGATTTATTTCCGCACCATATTCCAGCAATCTCTTTCCTGCTAATACACTTCCACCTTCCGCAGCATAGTTCAACGCAGAATTCTTCCCTTCTTCAACATTAACAGAGGCATTCTTTTCCTTAATAGTATAATCAAGCAATTTCAAATCACCTTCATTCGCAGAAGTGTTTAACATTCTCTGTATATGATTATCCGGTGGATCACCGTCATAGTTAATCTCAATATATGCTTTATAATGCTGTTCAAGTTTACTATCTGCCATTTTTAACCGGTTTGTTTATTATTATTTTATCCAAATTTAATAAACGAGAAGTTAACAAAAGACAAGAAGAAAGTTACATGCTACTCACACTTATTGTTATAAGCGGCTATTAACCTCTTGGTTGATGGTTTTTCCTAACACTAACCGTTATTTTTGATTTTTCTTCCGGGCAGTTTTTCAGGTTACGGACCCACCAGTAGCGGTTCTAAACCAAATAGTTGACGATCATTGTCACGGACAAGTTTATCCTTCAGAAGCTTGTTCACTTTTACTCAAGGCGATAAAGATGAGCAGGAAATTGCTGGGATATATGTCATAGGCCTAAATAACATAAGGGTACCTAAAGCGTCTTAGCAGAATTGTTAATTTAAAAAATAATCTTTTCGTTATTTTCTTGTTTTAGATAGTTGTTCCTGTTATTTGCTTAATAATGGGACTTGTATACGCAAACATATCATTATCAAATCCACGTAATTCTGAGCTTAATTCTGTTGAGGTTGAGGCGTTGGCTGACACGGGAGCATTGCACTTATGTATACCCGAACATATAGCATTGCAGCTTGAACTTGAGTCTATAGAGCAAAGAGAAGTTACTACCGCAGACGGTAAAAAGCATTTAGTACCGTATGTCGGTCCGATTCAAATAGCCTTTGAGAATAGAACCTGTTTTACGGGAGCACTTATTTTAGGCGATGAACCTCTACTCGGTGCAGTTCCTATGGAAGATATGGACATACTTGTATCTCCTGCCCGTCAATCGGTTATCGTTAATCCTGAAAGTCCTAATATTCCTTTGTCAGTTGCAAAAACTGCCTAAATAACTAGCTTGTCAATACGATTTTTATTGCAGTTTATTAACTTCTTGTTTATTTGTTATCGTATTAATAATAAACATATAGGTACGATGTGGGCTTAAATAGAACAGAACAAAATCAAATAAATAAAGAGTTAGTAGAAGCTATAAAAAAGGATGCTATAAAAATCCCTAAAATCATTAAAGATGGCGCAACCCTAGGACTAGGTTTTGCACAAGAATATGGTTCAGCTACGCCACTACATATCGCTGCCGCTGAAAATAATTTTTTAGCTGCAAAATATTTAATGGAAGCAGGTGCAGATGTTAATGCAAAAGATAATAAGAATGACGAAACGCCACTAATGTACGCAGCTAAAAAAGCACAAAGCCCTGAAGTTACCCTACTCCTTCTTTCTCATCCGGATATAGACGTCAAAGCGAAGACAAAGCCAGTGGTAAGAGCAACTGCCGGAAGTTCTGTTACACTTCCGGGTGAAACCGCCCGTGATATTGCTGGAACTATGTACGCAAATTCTGTAAGTAAATTGCTTAAGGACGCAGAAAAAGGCATACGCCCTTCCCCTGAAGAATTTGGCCTTAAACTTCCCTTAAAAAAGAAGTCGATGACAGAACACGCTAAAAGAACACCAGATTCAGGCAAAAGACAGCCTTAATATAACTTCAAGCCTGTTATATGTTTGTCCGATTTTTCTATATGGCAGAAATACATACTTTCATCATTTGCACGTGAGAGAGATTCCTTGATCGACCATATATCAGTGTCACATCTGTATTCGTACAAATATGATTCTTCTATGTGGATCTCCTTAACTTCACGCCATTCAATATCATCAGGCATTACTTTACCCTTGAATTGATCCTTAATAACTTCCCTCACCCCTACAATAGTTTTCACTATCGTAATAAGAACGTGCGGCGTTTTTAGATTCCTGAGGCTCGGTACAATAAATGGATTCTTATATTTTCCGGAGAAAAGCCTTTCAGCAATTGCAAGGTTTGCCGGTGCGTAACTGCCGAAGATGCAACCAAAAGCAGTCGATGTTGCTTCACGATTATCAGGGTGTGGCTCAGCTAGTCTCAGGATGAATGCACCATAATTTACATGCCTGTCAATTTTGCCTATATCCTCTCTCCTGTCTGAAGCATAAATCTTTCCGTTGATAATCATGCAACGCTTATTTTCTAAATTCCCTTTTGCTTTCTTTTTATCTTTTTCTTTAACTGCTATTTGAAGTGCTACAGAAGGAGGTGCATGAAATGAGGAGCTATTAATACTCTTCCGGTCAAGCTTTTCATCAGGATAACAAACATAGAATGGTAGAAACTTATCAGGCTCATTAGCATTAAACCTCTGTATTCCGTCAAATGGCTTAACTGAAAATACTTTCTCAGCCAAAATACTTTCCATTGCAGGAGAGAGAAACATATTTCCACAGCAGAGCCTTACCCTGTCACTTTTATTATTTATAGATTCATACCATTCACAATGTTGTTCTTTGTAATCCTCAATATGTGGCTGTTTATTATTTCTCTTGCGGTTTACTACATCCTTATACTGGATAAATATATGGCGTAGATTATCCTGTATTATCTCAAAGGCACGAATATGAAAGCGATTGCTAACATAAGTGGATACTTCTTTACTATAAAAAGCAGGAACTAAGAAATCCATATTACGTTCAGCAGCGAATACATTTAGTAAATCAACTTCCTCAGTAAGAATAGGCATATGAGTAAGCTTATCCTCACCCTCAAAAATGGCGTTCAAAGCCTTAAGATCACGGAGGGTCATATTTACACCCTCATCGCCTCTTTCCGGTTTTTTTTCGCCTGCCAGCTTTTCCAGCTTACCTCTATCAATCCAATAGTTCGTACTATCTCCAATCTCAGACCGTAATTTATTTAGACTCCCATGTTTCTTTACATATTTAAGGATCAAATTTCTTAGAACAAAATAGGTAATTCTTGGTTCTATAAATTTATCGTTCTCATTCTCTATTAAGTTTCCGTTTTTCCCTGCCATATTAACTCCTTTTAATTTACCAATTAAGAATAAGAAATAATTCTGGATAACGAGAATTCGATCTTAATCTTTTTGGCTTGGCCAATGTTTCGGAAATTTCCGAAATGCAATCCTAAACTTCTCGGTTGGGTTTTTGAAGTTCCAGAAACACGATATTTTCCTCAATGCTAGCCTTTAAAACCCATGTAATAAACAGACCGGATACGGACAATAAAATGAACAACGACCATATTTCAGAAGTTTTTATAGAAATTATTTTTTATTTTTACTGTATCAATATTGTAGTAGCGATTCTTAGTTATTTACCACAGCAAATCATTCTGATTGACATGATCAAAGGTAAACGCCCCGCCGGTAATGACATCAGCGCACTACAATTCTGGGTTTGGACTATAGCAAACTTGGTTAGTACTTGCTATGTCATCATGGTAGTAGAAAACGACTTGCCATTGATAATACTCAGCAGCGTTAATTTCCTACATTGCCTGATTTCCGCATCACTCAATTCATACGTACATCACCTCCATAAAAACTCACTTGTGAGGAACCCACTAACGAAGGAATCCACTAGTGGAGAACCCACTAGTGGGAAGGAATATAACCATGATTAATACAGACACGAATGTCGCAGGCACGAGTGTCCTTGATACACCACTGGTAATGCTCGGTGAAAATGATCCTTGGACAATTAGAGACAGCTTTGAAGGCGTACAGGTCTTTGGCGGTACAGGTTCTGGTAAAACCTCCTCCGCCAAGACCTTCGCATCAAGCTTTCTTGAAGCAGGATATGGCGGGTTGGTTCTAACAGTAAAACCCGAAGAAACACAGCAATGGCAGGAATGGGTTAAAGAAGCTGGACGCGGAGATCAACTGATAACAATACACCCCTCTAATCCCTACTTCTTCGACTTTCTGGAATATGAAGCACAAAGAAGCGATGGCAGTGATACTCAAACAATGGTCAGCCTATTTATGCTGATCATTGAAATAGCCAACGGCGGCAGTATCAAGGGACGTGAACCCTATTTCGAGCTGGCACTAAGGCAAATGCAAACCAATGCCATAGACCTGCTTAAGTGTGCGGCTGAACCCATCACCGTTGAAAATATCTACCGCTTAATTGTCACCGCTCCAACAAGCATATCTCGCCTCGGCGCTTCTGACTGGCGAGAGAAGAGCTATTGCTTTAAATGTCTTAATCAAGCCTCTGACAATTACGATAAATCTGTCGGTGCAGGAATTACCGAACTACACTTTGAGGATTTTGACATAGCATTCCTCTACTGGACAAATGAATTCCCTAATCTGTCTGAGAAAACAAGAAGCATCATAGTATCAATGTTTACAACAACCGCTGATGCTTTTATCAGAGGGAATCTCAAGAAGTTATTTATTACTGACAAGGGCAAGCACCCTGCCCCGCCGGATCTTGCCAGACAAGGTGCAATTATCATTCTTGATCTGCCTATTAAGTTACGCGATAACGTCGGAAAGATCGGACAAGGGGTTTATAAACTCATGTTCCAGAAAGCTATGGAACGTAACGTTTATAGTGAATCCAGTCGACCTGTATTTATCTGGTCAGATGAAAATCAGTTTTTCATCAATAGCTATGATCTGGAGTTTCAACAAACAGCACGTTCCAGTGGTGTTGCAACCTTCTACCTCACACAGAATATTCCCAATTACTACGTCAATCTGGGTGATGACGGCCTGAATAAAGCCAACAGTCTGCTCGGTAATTTATCAACCAAGATTTTTCTGGCACAGCCTGACTCTGCCACCAATGAATGGGCAGCAAAAATATTTGGTGAAGCATGGGCTATGCAGAGCAGTTCGTCATCATCCTTTGACCCTGACAATGAAACTCGAATGAGTGCCAGTATCAGCGAACATAAGCGCCACATTATTGAACCGATTGAATTCACACAACTACTACGAGGAGGGCCAAAAAATGATTATATCGTATCCGCCATTATTCACCAGATAGGACGCACGTGGAGTAATGGTGAAAATTTTATTGAAACATTCTTTAAACAATCCACTAGTGGATAACCCGCTAGCAGGCAATGAATCCATCTTTAATAGATTGAGGAACATACCATGTCAGTAAATACTTCCAAGCAACAAGAAAATTTAACAGATCCGATGTCATATCTGATTAGCCCTGTGAGCAATCAAATAGCAATTCTCGAATTTTTCGCGGCTATATTATTTAATATAATACGAGCATCTTGTGTTCCAGCGGAATTGATTTTCCGAAGAGGATTTGGTGAACGCCACTTTAACCTATGGCTGTATATATCCGGTTCAATGTGGCTTTTTATGTTTACTACCGGATGGATTAATATCCCCAAACTATTCGGTTATTTTGATGAAGGATGGATGCCTAACTTCGCCATATTCTCGGTAGTCGGTATGATCTTCTTCGGTTCATTATTATGGCAGCTTTTCTTGCGGAAATTCAGAAAGATCAATGCCGAACTACACTCACGCTATGACGGTGATCCCCTGCCCTTTTTATACAAACTTCCTTTTGCTAAAGACAGAAACCAAAACCCTAAAGAATATTTCGTCAGACAAGTATATGAACCTTTATTTCTGCTGATACTCGGCGTAATCGTCAGCATCGCATTAAATCCACAAACGGGATCATGGCTACTTATTTCTGGATTAGGTATGGCGGTGAAGGAATATGTCAAATCACGCTACGTACGCAATGCCCTCCTCGATCATATTGATGCTGATATTGCAGCTCGTAATATTAAATCAGTGTTGAAAGGTGCCCCTCCTAGCCAAACTCAGGGAATTTACATTGCTGGATTACCGAATGAAGGAAAAAAACGAGACAAATTAAAAGGTTTATTTGGTGATCAGAAACCTCTTGTTTAAACCCCAAAAGCTTCAGGAGAATTTAATATGAACTACCAAGATAGACTAAATAACTTGGAGCTAGCCCCAGAGGGACTAGCTCCTCAAGAACCCACTAGTGGGGAACCGGATCATATCTACGAACCGGAAGCCCGCTCACAGGAAATTTCTGAGGATATTCACAGTGCATTTAGTGACGGCTCACTTTTTGGTGAGTTAATAGCAAATAGTGTTGGTGAAGCACTTTCCAAATCCATCGACAAATCAGGGCTTGATGCATATATAAGTGACAATATAGATGACCTAAAAGACACTGTTTCAGATGCCATATATGGCTCTATGAACAGTGACGAATTTGTCCATAAATTTGCTGAAACAATGGCGCAGAAAGAAGTAGATAGAGAGATGCAGAATCTCCCTGAAACAGCCACCAAAGAAGATAAGGAAATGGAGCTTTGAACCGGTAAATTAGGAATGCTCCACTAGTATTCCCAATCGTGGGTGCCCAAGCATTTTGGGTGCTGGCACCCACGATTGGGAACACTTGAAGCCCACTTCAGTGTGGCAAAAATACCTTAGAGCTGTGCAAAGGGGAGATGTCTGACACTATTTACTGGTTTTTCAGGTCAAGATTATTTATTACATGTTCTGGTTGTAAAGTTGGAGAAGAGACTAACGTGCTACGAGTGTATCAATCATCAAGTGCTGGCCAAGCCAAAGACTATTTCAGCAAGGAATTATCTCAAGGCGACTATTACACTGACGGTCAGGAGATAGCCGGAAGATGGGGCGGCAAAGCAGCAAAAATGCTCGGTCTATCGGGAACGGTAGAACAGGAGGCATTTAACTCACTGGTTGATAACATTCATCCATCAGGATCTGATAACGCGGGAGAGAGACTAACCGCTCACAACAAGGGAAATAGAAGACCTGGTTATGATCTGACGTTCAATGCACCTAAAGCATTATCGGTATTATATGAATATTCTAAAGACGAAAAGCTACTCGATGCTTTTCGTGATTCTGTGCATAAAACAATGGAATCTATCGAAGAAGAAATGCATGCACGGGTGCGCAAAGATGGACTGAATGAAGACCGTAAAACAGGCAATCTGGTATATGGAGAATTTGTCCATTTCACAGCAAGACCTGTAGATAATATGGCTCCCGATCCGCAGTTACATGCTCATTGTTTTGTGATGAATGCTACTCACGATTCTATTGAGGATCAATGGAAGGCCGGACAGTTTGGAAATATCAAACGTGATGCACCATATTTTGAAGCAATGTTCCATAGTCATCTGGCAAAGTCGCTAAGCGACATCGGACTTAACATTGAAAGGGATGGTAAGTTTTGGACAATCGAAGAAATTGATAAATCTACGCTTGATAAATTCTCAAATCGCACAGCACAGATCGAAGAAGTAGCGTTAAAGAAAGGCATCACTACCGCCAAAGGAAAAGATGCTTTAGGACAGAAACTTCGCGGTCAAAAAGTCGGGGGGCTTACCCGCGATACCCTTCGTGAAAACTGGTGGGATCGTCTTGATTCAGATGAAAGAGCTACACTGGATAGTTTACTCAATGATGATGGCAATGATCCTGAACCGTCACATCTAGATGTGTCTCATCTAATCAAACCTAGTTTGACTGCGGATCAATGCCTTGATTATGCGGTTAAGCATCACATTGAGCGGCAATCTGTTGTTCCCCTCACCCGCCTTAAAGAAACTGCCTTACGTTATGGCGTTGGACAAATTACTCCAGAAGAACTTAATCAGGCGGTTAACAACCATAAGGAGCTTATTACTGTCGAGCGTGACGGCAGGGAAATGGCAACCACTGAACATGTTCTTCTGGAAGAAAAAGTCATCATTCAGTTTACTAAAAACGGTTATGCCTCTCAGGATAAGCTCAATGATAATTATGAAATAGGAATGGTCACAGATCATAAAACACAGCTAGCTGGCGGCACTCAGTTCGAGCTTAGCAAAGAACAGAAAGAAGTGGTCAGTAATTTACTTCAAAGTCGTGATCGTGTTATGGCATTACAGGGCAAAGCCGGTACAGGTAAAACCACAACGTTAGCTACTTTAATTGACGGTATTGAACAAGGTGGAGGTAGTGCGATGTGTCTCGCCCCTACTGCTGATGCTGCATATGACACGCTTAAAAAAGATGGTGAAGCATATAAGAGCGAGGCCATGCAGAATGCTCATACTCTGGCACGTTATTTTGTTGATGAAAAACTATGGGAACAGTCCAAAGGATCTGTACTGTTAGTTGATGAAGCGGGTCTGATGAGTGTGGATGATATGCATACGCTATATTCACTTGCACATGCTCATGATAGCCGTATCGTCCTGATAGGTGATACAGCCCAGCATAACAGTGTAAATCGTGGTGATGCTTACCGTATTCTGCAAGAAGAAGCATATCTTGAACCTCTTGTACTTGAGAATATCCGCAGGCAAAAAGGCGAGTATAAAGAAGCCGTCAGTGCCATCTCCAAAGGCAAGATCCTGAAGGGCTATGACAAGCTCGATGAGCTGCAAGCCATTACACAGGAAAGCGATGATGATTTACGCTATCAAATGCTTAGCAAAAAATACGCCGATATAGTTGATAAAGGCCGGTCTGTACTGGCTGTCTCCCCTACTCACGCTGAGGGCAAAAAAGTAACGAACGCGATACGTGATACTTTAAAAGAACGTGGGCATATTAAAGGTGATGAACAGCTAGTTACCCGCTATAAAAATCTTCATTTTACCGAGGCCGAACGTTCCGATATTCATAACTATAGAGAGGGACAATTAGTCCGCTTTCAACAAAATGCCACGCCCACTAGTGGGAAAAGCATCAAACGAGGTGAGCAATTCACCGTTTCACATACTGATAAAGAAGATGTTTGGCTGAAGGATAGTAATGGCAGGGAAATGGCTTTAAACATTTCGGAGCCGTTACGGTTTAATATTTACGAACGCCAAGATATTGCATTGTCAAAAGGTGAGAAAATTCGTATTACCGAGGGCGGAAAATCAAAGGACGGGAAGCGGCTTAACAATGGTGCCATTTATCAGGTAAAGGAAGTAAATAAAGAAGGTGATATCGTACTTGATAATGGGCGTGTACTAGATCATAAAAAAGGTAATTATGATTACGGATACGTAACGACTTCTCACAGCTCTCAGGGTAAAACTGTTGATCATGTACTAATTGCTCAAAGCAGTGATTATGGTGGTGCTGCAAGTAGCGAACAATTCTATGTTTCCGTATCACGCGGCAAGAAATCCGTTGAGATTTTTACCGATGATAAAGATGAATTACGCACCCAGATCCAGAACAGTCATCAACGTATTAGTGCCACAGAATTAATCAGAAATGAATCTGATTTTGATGCACATAACCATATGGCAGCAATGAAGCATTATGCCAAATACACAATGGGTCATCTGGCAGGAACAGAGAAAGATTATCTGCAAGAATTTCGAGATCCGCCCTCACCTTCTAATGATACTAACAAGTGGCAAGAGCATGTTCGGAGACAAGATAAAGACAGGGACATAACGATATGAAATCTGACGATCCCACTTCATTTAAAGACAGGCTCAATCAGGATATTCAGAATCATCCCGTAGCTGATAATGATACCTATTTAGATGGTACGCATCATATCACCCGCAATAGTTCTTCCGGTAATACCATATTATTCATCTCCCAAAAAAGTAAGCGTTCATTTTCTTACAGCTATTTAACCAATATCGGTATGGACAATAAAACAGGAACTATTGATGTGAACTTCACTAGCGGAAAAATTCTTATAGAGGGGAAAAACCTTAACCAGCTCTTTATAGATCTACATCGTCATAAAGTCGCAGATGTTGATGTCGCTGCGGAAGATATTGACGATATTACAATCATACTTAACGGAGAACTCTAGCCCATGAACGACAATACCAATCCAAACCCACTGATGGGAACCAACGAGTTGGGAAAACAAACCGTAACTCCCTACCCTGCACTTGATGTGGATAGAATGAGTGATGAAGACATCAAACAACTCATTGCGCGAGCCTACAGGCTGCTTGATAAACGCAAGCGTGAACGAGAAAAAGCCATTAAAGAACAAATACGACAAATGGCCAATCAGGCAGGGATCAAAGTTTCATTTACCGGAAATAAGGCACACAAGTCCAAGTAATCCTCATGGAGAAATTACTGCTAGAAATTCTTAATGAGTTAAAGTCGCATAGTGCTGCTACCACAGAGCTATGGAATGTCGATGATATAGCTCGCTATACACGACTCAGCCGCTCATCCGTCCAGTCACGGATTATTTGCAGGGGAGACTTTCCGCGCGCCGTCAGAATCCCGACTGACTCAGGACTTGGTGGTAGACGGTGGTATGCAGCGGAAGTGAAATACTGGATCTCCAAAAACAGAGAGCCGGTATCATGATAAAAGCGGAGAAACAACATTATACTCTTGACGAAGTGTACCAATTGTGGTACGTTTGAATATGACAGGTAATAGCAGGAAGAAAGTACCGGCGGTTTTTTATCGTTCTAAAAGTGGAAATGAGCCTGTACGCGAATGGCTACTGGAACTAAACAAAGAAGATAGAAAAACTATTGGTGGTGACATACAGACCGTTGAGTTTGGTTGGCCTATCGGTATGCCTGTATGTCGTCCTATGGGTGATGGGCTATATGAAGTAAGAACAAATCTCGATGATAAAAGAATTGCACGAGTGTTATTTTCCTTTAAAGACGGAAAAATGGTGTTGCTAAGTGGTTTTATCAAGAAGGCGCAGAAAACACCTAAACCGGACTTAGAATTAGCAAAGAAACGTAAAAAAGAGGTAGATAATGGCTAAGCATAATAAACACATAGGATCATCCCTTGATGATCTACTGGAAGAAACCGGTGAGTTAGCAGAAGTTAGTGCTATTGCTATCAAGCGTGTTATAGCATGGGAGATTGCCAGAAAAATGGAATCCGAGCATATTTCTAAAAAGAAAATGGCGGAATTAATGGACACTAGTCGTTCTGCACTGGATCGTCTTCTTGATCCTGCTAACACTTCCGTTACATTACATACTCTTGACAATGCTGCCCGTGCCATAGGTAAAACTTTGCGTATAGAATTGTCGTAGAACCTGCTGCTACCCCAACCTCATGGCAATTTCTTCTGCTGTAGCATTGTAATAGATCATCAGAGAGCGGGGATCTCGATGCCCTACCATACGGGCAAGATCAAGCACATCAAGCTTTCTGGCTAACCGTGTGAGTGCTTCATGCCTCGTATCATGAAAGGTCAATGCCTTAATTTCTGCCAATTTCAGACAACGACGAAATATCGTGGCAGAGGATTGCTGATTACTCGGAAATACCTTGTCTTTATCCCTGTCTAACAGATTCAGTAATCTTACTGCTTCCGTAGATAATGGCACATCCCTCTTTGTTCCGTTCTTGGTATCAGGTAGTCGTACAAAGCGTTTATCCAGATAAACATCCGTCCACTCCATAGCCCAGATCTCTCCCTGACGCATGGCAGTCTCAAGTGCAAACAGAAAGGCTATGGCAATCTCATGGCGTTGCTCACTTACTGTTTTTCCATCAAAAAATAGTGAATTGAGAATACGCTTGATTTCTGCTTCACTGATCCTACGATCACGAGGCTGGGGATTTTTGGGACGCTTGATTCCACGAATGGGGTTAATATCCGTCCAATTCCATCTTATAGCCTGTTCAAAGACACTACTTAGTAGATTAAGATCACGATTCACACTACTGCTTTTAAGGCTGGTAAGAGCTTCCTGAATCCACTCATAGAAATGAGCCTGTGTAATGTCTGCCAGAGGTCGGATTGCCAGATGATGACGCATAAATTTGTTCAGACGATTATATTCTGTTCGCCTACTTTTTTTATGGGGTGTTATTTCATCGCGATAGCGTTCAAATATATCGGATAATTTTTTACCACAAATCAGTGTATTAGAGGACAGGCTTTGTTCTGTTTCTGCTGCCCAAGCCATCGCCTGTACTTTGGTGGTGAATGTTCTGGATTTATATTGTCCGAGCTTTCGGATCTCGGCTAGAAATTTCTTACTCTTGAGTTTTCGGATAGTAGCCATTAGCCTCTCCCGTTCGTAATTTCATTCGTAATTTATTCGTAAAATTACGCGAAATATGATCTGTTATGGCTAGATATACTAAACCACTAGACTCACGAATCAAGACTAAGCTATTGAATTATATGATATAAGAGAATATAGCCGGATATGGCAATATCTTTTTATCTGGAAATGGTGCCCAGGGCCGGAATCGAACCGGCACGGCCGTGAAGCCGAGGGATTTTAAGTCCCTTGTGTCTACCAATTTCACCACCTGGGCAAGTGGTACTTAAAACTGGAGGCTGAGGGCGGAATCGAA
>Ga0316204_10001802_pt1 | contig 54143 bp, 56 predicted proteins | sample 6monrhotite_MG_2_FD_205661 | JGI IMG/M metagenome (GOLD analysis project Ga0316204, IMG submission 205661) | Microbial mat bacterial communities from mineral coupon in-situ incubated in ocean water Damariscotta River, Maine, United States -... | ecosystem: Environmental > Aquatic > Marine >... | reverse complement strand
GACTCAGTTTTTTTGGTGGTTTGTTTTATTAAAGGCAATATTTTCAAATGGGATGAAAAATAGACAATATTTGAGGTTACTTGTGTTCTGCGGCAAATAGGGGCGGGTTTCGGGTGTTATTAACAAAATGGGCGTTAAAAGAAAAATACCAACCTTTGCCAATCACAGATTTGGATTGGGATTCGCTGACTATTCCCTTATTGATAAAAAAACCTGTTTTGTAACAAAAAAATTAGGCTTTTCCGCTTATGACACACCTTCACTCGGGGAGAGGCTCAGGTTATCGATAAAATTATTTTGTTTTGCCCATTGTTTCCAATCCTTTTCAACCGTGCTCATGATTTCAAGTTTCCCACTAAACTCATCATGATTGTTGGCGTATAGAATAAGATTGTCACAGTTCCAGCGAGCTGATGGTGCGATTAGACCGTCAAAACCCAAAAATTCGATAGCAGCTCCGATTTGTTGCGTCAGACTGTATTCGGATTCTTCATCTAGGCCGATAAATTGTTTTAATGAATTAATATCGGTTTCAACGAGCTTTATTGTATTTTCTGTTACGACATTAATTTTATGCATGTAGATGGGTTTGCTAGGGATAGGTGTAAGTTGCGCCCAGTGATAAGAAATTTCGGCAAGAGCACCTTCTTCGGTTAAGCTCGTATAGAGAACGGGACAAGTACCGTTGGGTGCCCAACGGCCACCTCGATTTGACGGTGCGACGGGGTCCAATCCAGCTCTTGTCGCTCTGTATACGTCCCCTTCGAACTGAGTTGATTTACATTCACTTAAATAGTCAGTCAGCTTTAGATCATAATTCACGGATTGGCTCCTGTCTTACAAAAACAGCCCATCCCTAAGCTGATCGATTACGGATATTACTTTGTCAATTTCTCCCCCATGAATAAGGAACGCTGGCGTTTTGCCACCTAAAAGTTTTTGACGAGAAAACAACCATAATCTTGCTTCATCCGGTTCGTAAAAATCGGAAAGTTGATCGACGATATATTCCAGTTCAAGTAAAATTTTTTCCGCATCACGCTGGGGAAAGGCTTTGCCTTGGTTCCAACGAGATACTGTTTCGGGCCTTGCACCAACGATTTGGGCAATGTCCGCTGAACGCATCGCGCCTTTCGTTTGTATGCTTTCAATTTTACGTGCTATTGCATTACTTGCCATGATTCACACTCAACTTTTTTCAATATGTTAATTAACCTTGTGCCTCGCGAGCTGCGCGTGTCTTCGGGTGTAAGGAATAAGACTTGGGCGGATTATTTTCTATTTGATCGCCCAGAGCTGTTCGAATAGCATCCAATCTCAGTCGATGTTTTTGTAGTTTGTTCATCAACTCTTGATCATCGATATCGCGACTACTGGCCTTTACTATTCGATCAGTGATAGGCATGAGTATCTTGTCTAAATAATTTCTTGGCCTCAGCGTTTCTGGCATATTATCCAGTGCAACTATTTGTTTTGCTCTTTGATAAAGAAAGTGCCTGACAGGATTATTAATCGTGTCATTGATGCCTCGTTGGCAACACGTCTTGTCTTTACACCCAAGCAAGCTTCGAAAACGGGAATCTTTCTCAAATAATTTTTCTGCTTGTGGCGCTTTCAGCATCAAATCAAGCTCGGGTACGTATATTCGTCGCGGAGGAATACGACCTCCTCCATTTCTTGGTTTATGCCAGTGGCTAGTATCGAATCGTTCCCTCAAAGTAATTCCATGTGACAATCCACCTACGGTGCCAAAAGCCAAAAGTGCAAGGCCTGGTGTCCCACCGATTTGGTCCGCAATGATGGGCATTCCCAGTAAATGAAAATCTGACGCTGCGTTTATGTAATTGCAGGTTTTAGTTGCAGTGGCATCCGAGCCTAGTTTATCTATTCTAAGCCATAACATATCAGCTGGAATCACTTTCAACTTGTCGATAAGGGAAGAACGCTCCACATCGTTTTTTAATAATGAATACGGTATGTTTAGCGGATAGATTAGCGCGATTTTTTTGTCGGATCTCTTAATAAGTTGATTGCGCAGTTCAAGCGTGTTTCGAATATCAATATCTAACCATGGACTCGTCATATCGCTAATATAATGAGTAGGAGCCATTACTTGGGTAAAGCCAGAATCTGACGCAAACGCGGATATAGAACTGATAAAACGGAATCCTTTGGTTCCTGAAAAATCTTCTTCAACAAATTGTCTTTTTTGCCCCCAAGGCAAAAGCCCTAATTTGTCGGTATAACCACCCGGTGTTGAAGCTTCGGCTGTCTTTGTATCCAGAATAGCTTCTATTCTTCTATCGAGAACAAGATCTAATAATTCAGCGTGTTGAGTTATATATGTTGGATTAAATACAACACCTGAAATCGCGGCATCACCCGACGAAAAAAAATCTAATAGTGCGCGATGGTCTCTGTACTCCGGCCGGATATAGAAACCAAGGGGGTCTGTTACTGGGCGCACGGACCTTGGAAAGTGAGTAACGTTGGACATTGGTCTATCTCTCCGATTGGTTACTATTTTGATATCTATTCTAGTCTTGATGTAGTTATTGTCAATATTATTGTCGTAATAATTGACGTAAAACTTGACATAATCATTGACCTAATTACCAACAAGCACAGTAACCTACTGAATACAAAGCTTATATCATACACAATATTCTAGGAATTAACGACAATAGACAACAACGCGAGGCATTTTCGGGACTGATAGAGACTTTTCAATTGGATAGATTACAGAAACAGGCAAGTATTATTAATAAACGACTCATATGGGGTAATAAGGGTTAACGCTATGACTTCTTCGTGTTTAGTTACCATTCGAAATTTTTTGTAACATCGTAATTCGGCAAAAACGGACCTTTAGAAATCACTAATATAGACTTAAAAAAATCTCAAACACATTTTTCCATTCATTCAGTTTATATTTGTTAATTGAGTTTCATTCTTCCACCATATTAATGAAAGATAGTCGTAACCATTTGAAAAAACGCTTTCTAAAACTGTAAAATTTTCCGCTCCATCGTTATTTATCCATTTGTCAGCGTCAACTTCTAAACCATTTGATGATACAAAGGTATCCTGTAGTCGTGAAATTTTTTGATGTGGCCAAATCTCCTCCGGCACTATTATATTTCTTTTAAACCACCGCCTGTTACCATCTTTTCCCCAGCACACAAGCATGCAAGGTTTATTAGATACTTCGACTAACCGAATAGCCGTACTAGTTAAAGATGCTTGAAAAATATCTGCCATATTTTTAACAGCTTCAATAGTAATATCCATGTCATTTAAATATCGGCGGAAGATATATGAAGGCATCATTAATTCAGCGGAAAACTGATTAGCGCGAACTTCTATATTCTGCCTGAAATTATTTTTCCGAATACTACGCTGTCTCATGTCGTTTGTGTCGCAACGGTAAGTCAGGTTTTTTCCTCGATCATTAACCCAATGCCCAATTTCATGTCCAAGCGAAAAACGTTGCCTTGATAGTGGAGCGTTTTCGTTAATTGTTATAATGGCTTTATTAGTCGTTCCAATGATATTTCCTTCGCAGTCAGATAGTGGACTACGATTTACTTCTGCACCGAGTGAAAATGCGACTAGATCCAAATCAATATCATCAGGTTCATAAATCCCTAACTCTTGTAAGATTTCATCAGGCTGTCTTTTGAATGGCATAGTTACTGATCGTCATCACTTATTTCGATAAGCCCTAATTCTACTAGTGTGTGCCACAATTCCTTAATGTCATCGTCATTTCCGTCTTGTCCCTGCTTTCTAAACGCAACCAGTAATCCTTTAGGTACTTTATCTTTATCTTGCATTGCTACAATTATATCTGAAAACATTTCTGAAACGGTTTTTGTCGTTTTTGCAAACGCACGTGAATGCTCCCGCTCTTTTTTAGCATCAAAATATAAAGCCCTATTTTTTTCTAGACGCTGCTGTCTTTTGCACTTTACGGCTGTTAAAATAAAATCTTGTACAGAATGAATATCTTCCCACGTAGGGTAGTTGGTGTGCCCAATTGTAGATAAAATTTCGTCGTCATCCGCCTCTATAGTAGATTCAATGACATAATTATTTATTTGTTTTATGAAATTAATGTTCATGACTCTATTTCTCCCCATGGAAGACCATTTGGAAATCGCTTTCTCACTTTATCTTTAATTCTCTTTTCAACGTTTCTATAAATTTGATCACTAAACTCACAAATAATAAGAATTTTAGACTTTTTCTGCTCTGCTATCTTTTGCTCAATAAAACAACTAGCTTCCTTATCCTCTCCAAATAACTGTCGGACTTTTTCTATCCACTCCTTAATGATACTCGATGACTGAGCTGACTCTAAACCAGATTGTGGTGACGGATTAGAAAACCTAACAACCGCGCTCGTATGAGCAACTTTATTATCTTCATTAAATACAACTTCATCAATTGTTGGTGCAATAAGTAGTTTAGATCTTTTTTCCTCTTCATTGCTAATAGTGCTTCGCCCTGATTGCGTCAAATAGCTAATTACACTTACATCTTTTGGCCATGGTCGTTCATTAGCTAAAACTTGAGAAATAGCATTATGAAGAACATCATGTCCCGACATACCTGCCCTATTCGAGCTACCGAGAACAGCAAAAATTTGCACCAACCTAGCTATATCAGCTTGAGTTAGGCTTTCAAGATTCTCTTCAACTTCAATCTCTGAATAATAGCTATCAGTATCCATTCGATCCAACGTTCTCTCATCCGATTATTGACTATTACTGGTGATATTAAAAAAGTGGCGAAAAAGATCGGCACTTTTTCCTATTCGCCAGCATATATAGGTAACGGGTAAATTAATACCCGAAACCATCAAACCGTATAATTATTCGTATAACATATAGATTTAGGAATAAAAATGAGCAAAAAATCAACCGTTAGCCACTTTCCCGTTGGAAATGGCGACATGACACTATTAAAAATCGCATCAGGCAACAAGTACTACTATATTCTCGTAGACATGCATATTCGGCAGAATGGAAAATCAGACGATGATAAATGCGATGCTTTAGAAAAACTTCATGAAATGCTAGAAAAAGACGACGATGGACGCCCCTATGTTGATGTCCTTATCCTTACCCATCCAGACGAAGACCACATAAAAGGGTTCAATGAACATTTTCACCAAGGCCCCCCTAATGATTACATATCTCCCAAAGATGGCGAAAAGAGTAAGATTTTTACTAGAGAAATTTGGTCATCTCCTTTGATTTTTCGTCGTAAAAGCAAAAATAATAGCCTGTGCAGTGATGCCATTGCTTTTAATACCGAGGCAAAACGTCGTGTAAACATTTACAAAGAAAAGAAAGTCATAGGCGAGGAAGGTAATCGAATTCGCTTAATTGGCAAAGACATTGATGGTAAAACTGATGAGATCATGAATATTGTCTACCAGAACGAAGATGTTATTAACACGCTTAATGAAGTTTACATTAAAGAACTCAAAGCATTAGTTTTAGGGCCAATTCCAGACAATGAATTTGAGGATGGTACCAGCCCAGATAAAAATCGCTCAAGTATAATTATTCAATGGGGGTTAGCTAGCCATGGTTACACATCTACATCCAACTATATTTTGTTGGCTGGTGACGCAGGTGTAGAGGTCTGGGACCTAATGTGGGACAAGTACAAAAATAATACTGACATATTGCAATATGATATCTTGTTAGCTCCTCATCATTGCTCCTGGCACACCTTGTCGCACGACAGTTTTAGTAAAGTAGATAATCCTCAGGTGTCTTCCAATGCAAAATCAGCGCTAAGCCAACCTCGTCAAGGTGCGGTTATCATTTCAAGTAGTGACAAAATTAAAAATGATGATAGAGACCCACCAAACTACCAGGCGATGAAAGAGTATGAAAGCATAGTTGATGATGTAGATGGAACTTTTAAGTGCATTGACAATAATAAGCCTTCAAAAGGCAAGGCACCTGAAGTGCTTACGTATAAGTTAACAAATGGTGGGCCACAAGAAGAAATTGCAACTTCCCAAAGAACGTCTAAGAGCACTAGACGCACTGCTGCTACCGGGTCTGTGTTCGCTGGAGTAGGAGATGCCATTGGTCATGGATGATGATTTACAAAAAATCACTCCAATAGTCCGGAAAGTCATAGAAGAGATAAAAACTTATCAAGCTGTCAAGCATGTGAGTGAAATTACGGTAATAGATAATATTGTTTTTATAAAAACTGAGTGGGCGGTTACACTGCCCAACACAGCTCTTAAAAAAGGGATATCAGCGACTGGCGTAAAGCAAATAGAAGACGTCTACTGGCAAGTACCTTTGGACTATCCACAGCGTGCACCTTCACCTAGGTTAAGAAAAGACTTTCCCACTAACCTTCCGCACATCAATCCATATACACCGGGTAATTTAGTTTACCCCTGTATAACAGAAGTGCCTTTAGAAGATTTACTCCATAGTCGCGGATTACAAGAAATTCTAAATGCAATGACTCAATGGCTGGACAACGCAGCGGTTGGCGAATTGCATTGCCCTATTCAAGGTTGGGAATATGTTCGTCGGGACAATACAACGGGCATGGTAGTTGTAGACGCACATAGCGTTCGTGAAGAGCTACATGATAGTAATAAAACCGTACGATTTTATAATTTTCGATATAGCTACTGGAAGAACTCAAACGAATTTTTACTTGGTAATTTACAAACACCTCACTTGGGATCAGCGAATACATCATATAAGAAATCATATGTAGGTATTTCTGTTAAGTCAGATGTACGCCATTCACCTGGAATTTTATTTCAAACACAAAAAGATAAAATTGTGGACGAGTATCGGCCAGAGATGGTTGCAGATATGAAAACTCTCAGGGAATTTGCTATTTACTTAGGATTAGGAGAAGCTTTTGACGCGCGCATAAAGTACATAGCTTCAATATTAGCACCTAAACCAGTACGAAAAGGCGATAAAATTCCTGTAGAGGAATTTATGGTTACATTCGCTGTAAAAAGACCTTTTAATTTAATTGGGAGTAATAGCCCATGGGAATTGCTTCCGTACCTTGTTAGCTACACTCCAGAGACAAACAACATTCTGACAAATAACACTGTTGTTCGTCCAACCCATTTTATAGAACGTTGTTGCTCTAAACTGTTACAAGCGGTATCTGCCGAAAATATTATAACACCAATAAAAATTGTCTCACTAGGATGCGGAAGTTTAGGATCTAAAATTACTCTACATCTGGCTAAAACCGGTTGTTATGAATTTGAACTCATTGATAAAGACGTTTTTAGCAGCCACAATAATGCCAGACACGGGTTAATTGTTGGCGACTTTGAATCTCTTATTGCCAGTAAATCTCACTTATTAAGTAGAGAGATCTCACGCCTCAATATCTCATCTAAACCAATATTTAAAGATATTCGTGAAATGGGGAAAACGAATGGTTTTTCCCTAAGCGTAAAAACAGACTATGTTATAGATTCAACAGCTTCTTTACCTATAAGGAATTTTCTATCACACAACTGTAAAAAAATACCGGGACAACTCATTCATTGTATACTTTACGGAAAATCTACAATGGGGGTTGTTGCTATTGAAGGACTTGAGCGTTCTGTTCGAATTGATGATCTTATGGCATTTGCAAATACCACTTGTATTGAAAATAATTTAATTCAAACTGCTATGTACGGAACTCCCGGCCCTGAACGTAATTATTATGGCGAGGGGTGTGGATCTGTCACTATGACGATGAACGACATCGATATATCATTGATGTCAACCGCAATCACATCAAAAATAAGTAGTCATATTACTCAAGAGAGAAAGTCGACAACTGGATTTCTTCATGTTGGCACTATAGATAAAAAATCACTAAATATGCAATGGGAGGCTTTTCAATTCCCATCTACATTTGTAATCCCTCGAGATAATACTTTTGAATGGGATGTCCGAGTCTTGGGTAGTGTTTCTCATGAAATAGAACAACTCAGCAGCAAGGATACTACTGTAGAAAATGGCGGCATAATAGCGGGGCAAATATGTTTTTTAACAAAGACTATTTATGTCACATATTTGCTCGACGCGCCTGAAGATAGTATTCGTTCTTTTAGCAAGTTTGAATTAAGCACTAAGGGCTTGCCGGAGAAATTTGAAGAAATCCATAAAAAAACGAATGGACAAGTCACTTTTTTGGGAACTTGGCATAGTCATACCCAAGCAACTCCACCATCCTTAAAAGACAAAGAATCACTAAAACAATTACAAGTTAATTATGATTTACCGATAGTAATGCTTACCTATACAGGAGGGCGCATTGTGCGCGTTTAACATTGAAAGAACTTAGCAAATATTTTGACCATTACACTATTAACGCAAGGTTTAAGCCTGCGTTTTTTGCAATACTTCCATTTGTGTTGACGATGTTAGTCTGGTGCCCAAGTGCAAAAACCATAATGGGAGGAACTCTAACTATATTGATAAGCTTTGGTGTTATGGCGTTTATTTCCAGTTTAATATCTAACCTCGGAAATAAACTGCAAACAAATTTATTTGAATTGTGGGGTGGCGCACCGACAACAGTCGTCATGCGATACTCAAATTCCTTATTGGATAAATATACTAAAAAGCGATATCACCAGTGGCTCAATTCAAAAATTAGCAATTTACAAATGCCTTCTCATGAAGAAGAGAAGAGTGACCCAGAAGATGCTGATCAGAAATATCGCAGTGCGACCAATTTCTTAAGGGAGTTTACGAGAGACAAAAAAAAATATTCAACAATTTATTATGACAACGTGACATATGGATTTGCTAGAAACCTGCTTGCCATACGATGTTTTGGTCTTGTTGTGGCTATTATTAGTATGATAATAAACGGCTATTTTATTTTATTACTGCTTCAAGATGAAGTATCAATTGATAAAAATATTTTAATGGGGAATTTATTTGGCATAGGGTCTGGTTTCGTTTCTATTGTATTTATGCTCACTTTTTTGCTTATTGTCAACAATGAATTTGTAAAGCAGCGAGCGTTTCGATACGCAAAATCGCTATTTGAAGTATGTGAATTGAATTAACGACATTAAAATATAGATTTTAATCTTAGAATACCTACTTTCGGATATTCCCAAGAGACAAAATTATCAATTAAATGCCCGCTATTGAGAAGATTGAAATATCGAAAAATTTCGTAGCTATTAATCGTTGCATAAATTCTCGCACCTAAATACATCGTTTTTCCCGGAGAAAGGCATAGGAAGCACTGCGAATACTTATGCAACGATTAATACTTCCGCAACGGGCACATTTCTGACCTTAATCGAGAATAAAGCAATAACCGAATGATGTATAAATCCCTGACTCATTAATATAAACGCCAAGGTCTGCAGGGTGGAAGCAGTCATTCAATGAGAGATCCATAAACTAAACTTTCGTCCGTAAAAATTGGCTAGATTGAATGTCGCCTACGTCTATGGTGCTGCTGTTTATGTCATCAAACTTCATCGGCTACTATTGTGGTTTTAAGTCATTCAGAGTTTGAATAAATCTGACACTGTCTGTCGAGCCTGAGTGAATACACGTAATGCGTTGATGAGCGCCAAGCCCTTTCCCTTTTCCAAAGGAAGCCCTTTCGGATAGGGCCTTTCCATTAAATTCCCCCTTCCCTTGTTAAAAACCTTTTTATTCCCTTTCCGGTTGGATTGCTAGGGCCGTGTAAAAGATGAAAACAGAAAATTATTGATCTAGATTTTTTATCTATTAATGGTTGTTATGGTCCTTACTGTCATTCTCTGTCTCAGAGCTTAGTTCTGCTTCTAACTCTTCAACCGTTGGCATGATGCCTTCAAGATTTTTTGGCAGCGCTTCAGTAACGTAAGTGGACACGCCAATGGGTTTGCTGGTATCACGAAGCGCGTATTTGACAACAACCCTATTATTCTCTCGGCAGAGTATTAACCCGATTGATGGTTCATCACGATTATGGCGCAAGGTATCATCAACCGCAGATAAGTAGAAATTCATTTTCCCACTATCTTCAGGTCGAAATTTCCCCGTCTTCAATTCTATGACTACGTAGGCGCGCAAATGGAGATGATAGAATAGCAGATCCAAATAATAATCATCGTCACCGATTTCAAGGTGGTACTGACTGCCGACAAAGGCAAATCCTTTGCCTAATTCCAGCAAAAAACTCTTCAAGTGTTCAATTAATCCTCGTTCCAATTCCCTCTCATGAGCGCCTTTCTCTAACGAGAGAAAATCGAAATTATAGGGATCTTTCAGAAGTTGGTGAGCCAAGTCAGATTGTGTCTCGGGCAAGGTTCTTTCAAAATTGGTAACTGCCTGACCTTGGCGCTGGTATAAATTGCTGTCGATGTGGTGGATAAGGACGTTGCGGCTCCACCCGTTCTGGATTGTCTGTTGGACATACCACTCTCGCTGCTCTTTGTCCTTTAGCTTCTGAATGATCCGAATATTGTGGCCCCAAGGCAATTGTCCAACAAGCTGTTGGACAATTTGCTTATCAGGCCATGACTCAGCAAAAGACTTCATATTCATAAGGTTAGAGCGTGAAAAACCCTTCATGTCAGGGAATTCTTTTCGCAAATCTTCCGCTAGTCGGCTGATCACCTTCGTTCCCCAGCCCTCGTCCTGTTGGCGAAGGAGAATATCTTTCCCTATTTGCCAATACAGCAAAATCAGCTCACGATTAACTGACAGGCTTGCACGTAAACGGGCATTACGGACTCGTTGTTTTAACTCATCAAGAAAAGTGACGTAATTATTTGATAGTGATTTGGCATTGAAGTCATTCATAACGCCGTATTATAGCGATTAGGCACATTGAAATTGATACTAATTTAGTTTCTTGTGTGGTGAAATTGGGTTAATTAGCTGGAAGATGGGTTGAGGGTAGGCACTTATGGGCAGAAAAGTGGTGCGCAGCCAGTCACTATGTTAAATCTTTGGTCAATAAAGTGGTCTGTGTAATCAATATATCCTAATATTAATCGGGACATTTGGAGAACAACACAATGAGAAAAGTAGTCCTAAAAATCATGGATTCACTCATGGCCCTGTTTTTGGCAGTGGTGGTTGGGTTCTTTACTCACTGGTTGGTCGGTATGGTTATTGGGGTATATTGTATTACCCGGATATTGTTTCCAAAACCAGCGATGTTGGCACCGATCAATTCTCTTGCAAAGCAGAAAGCATTGGAAGATATGAGAAAAAGAGATGACGAGGAGGAAGATATGCAGCGTCTTCATCGATATGGTTCATATGAGTATTTGAGAGAAGACGATTACAGTCGCCTCGATTAATCAAAGAAGTCGTTAATCAGTTTTTTCCCTCTATCCTTGATGCCCTCAATCTGGCGTTCGCTCGGCAATATTTGTTCAACGCCATTTCCAATGGCATCTGTTAGGAGTGAACTATTTTGCGGGTCTGTTTGATATTCTGTTTTATCTTTGACCACTTGTCCCGCAGTCGCCGATCCAGTTTCTCCCTTGTCAATTTTTTCTCCAACATCCAAGAATCTCTGATCTGTTTTAACCGCGAGATTGAGTGCATCTGAATTAATCTGTGCATCAGATTGTATCCCTGAACGTGCAGTCATTTGGCGAACAGTAGCGCCACTATTTCTTGCCACATCTGTTATCTCATCGGATTGATTGTCGACTTCATTCATATAGCGTTGACCTGTAGAAGTTACTCCGTCTATTGATGGCGATTCTTTTACTCCCGCCAGTTCAACACCAAATGTTTTGGCGAACTCAGCGGCTTCTCCCGCGATAAACTGAGTGCCTTGCATATTGCCTTGGTTGTGTTGAGCGATCATTTCTGACACATGATTGTCATCATGCCTGGATCGCATAAACTGCAACATTGCCCCGCTGGCATCCGCAGAAAAAGTAAATCCCTCTTCGTTCATCCGGGAGGCTGCTTGTTGCCAGCTCTGCGACTCTTGTAGCGATGCTTGGAGTCGATCCCCATGGCTCGTTTGGTCATTCAGAGCACTTGTCACGCCTTTAGCGCTACTGTCGTTAGTCGCCTGGGAAACCTGAGCTGCTGCGCTGTTTACAGCACTTTCAGCTTCTCGCCATAGTTCACCATAGTTGTTGTCTTTAACGAATTGCACCGCCTCTTTGAAATCCTGCCCCACCTGTGCGTTATTTCTGCCTTCCAAATTCAATTGACCTTTCAGATCAATGGGAGATATAGCCGATATTAAACCTGGCTGGCTGGCAGCAAGAGAGGCCATTCCCAGCATTGCTGCTGATTGATTAGTACTGTATCCGCGACTCTCCCCAAACTGAGTTTGAAGCCGCTGTGCTTCGGAATACTCTTTCTGCGCCGAAGCCATTTCATCGGAGCGCCAGGAGTCACTGGTGGATACGCTACTATTGGCTTGCGACATAAAGCTATCGATTTTTTGGTTGCTGGCCTGGATCATACTGCCGTGTTCAGCAAATTCATTTCTGGTTGCCGCCACCATCTCGGCCGCTTGTGTTTGTGTTCCCGATTTCATCGCGCTGGTGATCGTAGAGCTAGCGCCTAGTGAATGTTTTTGGTAGTTCTCAAAATCGCCACCAGCATGAGTCATGGTATGGCTCGTACCTTGGCTGTCTATCATCGTGCCACCACCCGCATAACTAGGTGCAAAGTCGTTTTTAAACGCACTTTGGTTATACATCCCCATATTGCCCATGCTGACGTTACCTTGCGATACATCCGCCGCAGCACGAGCACCAGCTTGCTGGGTAATAGCTCCAAGTCCAGATGCCAACATAGACATCGACATACCGGCTCCCGCATTGACCACGCCCCACGAGATCAACGGAATCATCCAGGCCATGTAGCTGGCAATAGAGGCGATATCGGCATTGACGGCTCCCAGTGCCGTCGTCGTGGCGAGTGTTAGTTCTTGGCCGCCGGTTGCCAACGTCGCCACCGCCGTTCCTGTGTTGGCGGAGTAACTGACCATGATGAGGTTGAGCAAGGCATAGAGTGGTGCCCACAGTTGTAGCCAAAAAAGCGATTTGAGATAAAACATCAGCGCTTTACCGGCAGCGGGGGTAAACATCAAAATCAGAAAAAATGGAAACATCCCATAGATCAGCACTTCAAAAACATTGCGTAGCAAGGGCAGAGTTTCCCCTGCCAATTCGCCAAGCACCGAGTAACTGGTTCGGCGTTGTGCTTCGGCTTGGGCCAATGCTAAATCTTGTGCAGCCGCACCGGCATCAGCACGGGCGGCAAATCGTGTTAAGGAACGTTTCACCGCATTGGCCATCATGTTCTGACGAATGGAGTTTGCGGCTGTAGTGCTAATGTTACTCATATAGGCATAGGAGACCGGAAGCGCGGCCATGAACTTTGCCTGTGCTAGCGGGTCGCCAGGGAACATTCGACTACCGTAGACCGCTTGTGCCTGAGTCATTTCATTGCTCCAGTCAGCATTAAGCAAGGCCGCCCCGGCAGGACAGGTGAGAATGCTCTTGCTGCCCGAGGTGTCTTGATATTGAAACGAACGTGCCGGATTGGCGGTGGTTTGTAACATCGTCCACAGATCAGGTTCATTGACGATATCACCCCAGGTATAAAACCCGGTGAGAATGTCGTAGAAGACACACTGCTGCATGAACTCTGAAACGTTACTGGCCAAGCGACTATCAGTGATTTCAAATTGAGATGCTGCGCGTAACAGGTTGCTGCCAAACAACAGCCCGTTGGTGCCGTATTGCAGTTCATTGGGCAGGGTGAAAACAGTCTCGAACGCACGGCTCATCCAGTCGCCTGTTGTACTGGCCATGGACGCAGTAAATCCTAGTCCAATGGGCACATTCGCTACCACACCGCTATTACTGGGATCTATGCGATCGGTGATGATGACATTGACCCGTGGAATGAATAGGATATAGAAAACCAAGATAACAACGAGAAAGGGTTGAACACTGAGCGGCCGCTTCATGAACAGCGCTTCGATGATGACCCAGATGACGGTGATCAATGAGGTGAGCTTGAGCAGCACCAGAAAGTTGTTATCACCGAGCAGAGCCACCAGGCCATTGAATAGCTGAAGCAGTACATCGCCACCGCCGTAGGTATAGATATCCCAGGAACCCATTGATGTTTACCTCTCCTGCGTTATCTAAGCGATCCTGCGTAACGCATGCTCTCGGCTAAGGCGGGTGACATGGCAGCGACTAACATCCGTTCATAGAGTTGTGTTTCACGGATCATATCCACATGGCGTGACAGATCACTGAAGTTTGCGGACTTCATCAGTGCGATTTGTTGACGCGCTTCAGCGATACCTTTTTTATATTCTTTGCCTTCTTCGCTGGCCATAAACGTGCTGCTGGAGGTAGAGGCAAGCACCATGTCGAGTAGATCATTGATGTAGCCGTAAAGAATATCTTTCGCAACAATGTCGGCGTATTTTGAGGTCTGATTGGTGACTACGGAACCACTCATCGCACTGGCAACATTCAGGATTTTATAGACGGGGATTTTGGTGGCACTGAGCAGACCGATTTCGTTATTGGCCAACGCCTGACGATTGCGAATCTTGTCAGCGATGGCGGTCATGATGACGATGACACGATCATTAAGGCCGTTATTCGCACCAAGTTGGATGGTTTTGTTAGTGAGGCTGGTGCAGGCCATCTCATCACTATCAGAAACGCAGCCTTGAATCGTGACAGATTGGTTGCCTTCTAGCAGTGCATTCAGTAATTCACCTCGTCGAGTATGTAAAATAGAAGGCAATGTTCGGGTTTCTGTGGATGAATTTTCATTGCTGAGATCTTTGCTCAAAATGACGGTGCCAGAGAGATTCATCATCATTTCCATGAGACGTTTATCACTCCGTAGGAACATGTTTTTCCACATCACTCGCCATGCAATGTTTCCGCGTGTGAATGCGGTTTCATTGAGATTGGAACCTGCCAAGGTACTATTACGTTGGCCACCGGCACCACAAGCTTGCCGTGCATCTTCCATGGTATCGCCATTGCCGTAACGGGTGAGTATGCATTGCGAGTTCTCCTTGGCATCAATGCCCATCATGCCGCCGACTAGACCCGCCGCAGCTTCACAGGAATTGATGTTGAGCTTATTGATCAGGTCGGCTTTTTCCTTAACCCACTCCATGACATTGGAGATCTGTGGTGAGATGACCCGCAGTCCCAACATAAAGGCATAAGAAGCTGCATTTTGCCCCACGTTACGCAGTGCCGCGATTAATTGCGCTGAATTGATGTAGGAGAAACCACCGCCGTAGAGATCCACACCACTACATCCCGCTCGATAGCTGGGTGCCTGGGCGCTGGCTAGTTGATAGTTACGCGAAGGGGAGCGAATGAAGAGCCTACCACCGGTGTAATACCCCGCTGCCTGTCCTTCATAAACACCGGGTGATGTGACATTGCTGTTGTACCCCATGCTATTAAAAAAATTGTTCATGTCACTGCCAACATCCGCCTGGGTGGAAAAAGAGAGTAGGCAAGTCAGTAACATGAAAAAATGAAAACGTCTCTTCATAAGGTCCCTCCTGAATCGGTGTTCATCAAAGTTAATACGCGTTGTTCAAGCTCCGACGGCCCTAGCAGACCGAAGGCGACCGGCTGCACCGATCGTGTATTTGGTTGAACCAGATAAACCGCTGGCACGGTGGTGACACCTAATCGTTGGGCTGCTCCGTTGTCAGGGCGAGGATTGGGAAAGCCAGGTGACGTGCCACCATCTAAACTAATTGCGGTGACATGAAAACCATAACGTTTGGCAAAGCTTTTCAGAATCGGTGAGAATTGCTGGCAATACGGGCAGCTTTGGCGAAAGAAGTAGAACAGGCCATGTTTCTGGGCGATCTGTTCCAGCGACACCTTGCGGTTGGCATTTTGTGTATCGTAATAGGCATGAACTGCCTTGGGGCTGGTTGGCCTGACTTGAGTATGATCCAGTTCCGGGGTTAGCCACACGACTCGTTGCCACATCTCAGAAAAACGCTGGGAGTTGTCCATCGCCTGTTTTTGCAGATAGAGATAGTTCATGACGTTTTCATGCGTGGGGCGCATGATCGCCTGGGCTTGGGCGTTCTCTAATTTTTCTTGAAAGGCTTCAAGTTCAGCTTTTGGATTGAATATAGCGGGAGCGATAGCCGGTAGTGGTACTTGCGCCGCTTCAATAAGTTCTTCCGTTTCTTCCTCTTCCACTGGTGGATCAATGTACCAAAACCATCCTTCGGCTTGGCGTTGAAACCACTGATTGGACTCTGTTGCTACCGATAGTGTGGGCAAACCTAATAACAGAAATAATATTATCGGTTTCATTGGTACGACTGCTCTATGTAATTGTCGATAATGCCTTGCAGTTCGCCACTGCCTGGACTGTTAGCGTCGCCCATAGCATCCGCGTAGAATTCAGAAAAATCGATCTGCGAAAAATCCAGACTTTGCAGTTGTTCAATGGTGATACCGCTGCAATTTGGATTCTCGGCACTGCCCCAGCCGATCCCTAATTGTGTTCGCCCCTGTTCGTGAATAATGCGAGCCAGCTTCGATTTAAAGCAGCAGTGGGTTTCTTTGCGGTTGGTGCAACCAAAAAATGTATCGTTGGAGCAATAACTGCCAACGTAGTGACATAACTTGCCTTTACGGGAGAGTGCTAAGCGTTGTTCGTCGGTGCCACACTGGGTCAAGCCAACATCTTGCCCCCAACCATCAATCTTGCAGCAGTTGGAAAATCCTAATACGGCTTTACTGCAACGCAAATCATCGCCTTTAAAGATCTCATTCGCATCCACATCAAAATCTTCTCCAGCGTCGGTGAGAGCGCCCAAACTCGCCGCTGCTTGGCCAAGGTCATTACTGGGTTCGTAGGCGGTATCAAAACATCCCCCTTCCATACACATCGTTTGACCACCGCAGTCCATAATCTCGGTTGCGGTGCCGGTTGCGGTTTCGCACTGATAGGTTTGTTCATAGGATTCGCACAGCCCATTATTCAATGTGCCGGTGCATTGCGAACTGATCTGAGAACAGCCGCGATCACGTAACGCTCCACAGTAATCCTCTTCGGTAGTCGAAGGCGCCGCGCATTCATAGGTACTCTTATAAGACCAACAGTCGCGGTAGACATCAAAATCAGCGATAGTCCGAGTCTCGGTCGGTTGAGTGCAGATGCGGGCAGGCTGGGCGCAAATACCTCTGGCCAACTCATTTTCCAAATCACTGCAAGTGTTTTCCCAGGTCTCCGACCACTCACAATCACAATACTGTGTTGCCCGAAATTTCATCCAACCTTCTCCGCCACCGGCAACCACGACGCGCATATCAATGGTATTGCCACCGGTTTGCAGATAGGGCTTGATATCGATGTTGAGTGATTGATTCCAACTGGTGCTGAGTTCACAACTTGCTCGCTGGGTTGCGTTGTATTGCACTTGCTTGATGGTGATGCCAGAGAAAATTTCTGTATCAACCACGTTCAGCCGATCTCCACCATAAGGCCCAACACGCACGACCGACCCGTTAACAGTGATTCTGATCCAGTCGTCGAAACCGGCCTGGATTAAGGCAAACTCTGCGACCTTAGTGATGTCTTCAATCATGAATGTGGTACTGCGATCATAGATGGCACAAGAACCGCCCCAGATATTGTTGGCGATAGTGCCCAAGGTCAAGATGGGGTAGGTGTAATCCCAGTGCATGTCACTCTGTAGAGTAGATAATTGAATGCCCCCAGCGTCGCATTCCACAGGACGATTACAGGTGAGTTGTAGCGTCTGAGTGCAGGTATGCAGTTCAGTTTCACGCCATTCCATGCAGACCTCTTCATTGTATTCTGCGGGCGTGCTGATGGTCGAAGTTTGGCAACCAGAATATTCTGCCTCGATACTGCCAGAGATGGATTCAGGATCATCTTGAATGGCATTGGAACGGGTTAGTAGCGGATCAGAATCTCTATCAAACTGGAACTGTGGACGATTGACCGAAGATTCGGAGACCAATGAGCCCGTGTCGTTTTGATTGACTTGAAGACGTGCTTCATCTTCTACTGCCAGGGGGTTATTGCCGTACTGCGCTTCCGGCACGTCAGTCCCTTGGAAGCCAGGTACGGTGTTGGCATCCTGGTTGGTAGAGAGGCTTTCCAAATTGCTTTGGTTCCTACTGCCAAATGATTTGCCCAACGCCATCGCTTCAGTGACGCTCATTTCTTCAGAGATAACAACGCCGGAGCACAGTAGAGTTATGCAGAAATATGTTATAAGAGACCACTCTTGTATTCGTTTTTCTTCAGGCATGATTACAAACCTTGCTTCAACCGCTTGAGGATAGTCTGCGCACACTCTCTCATCATCGGTGCTTCACGGGCAATGGTTTCGAGTGCATATTCAATCGTGGTGTCACCACTGAGACGTGCATAGTCGGTGTCGGGGCATCCGCTTTTATTACAGCGTTCCGCTGGCGTGTTGGTCACCACAAAACTGGGCGCCAGGGAGATATCAAAGCGTTCAAAGAGCGTTGGATCAATCGATAATCCGCCGTCGATTTGGGTATTACCCATGGCATCGGCTTCCAATAGCTGCATGATTTTCTCTTTGGTTTTACCCATATCGCCTTCGACTAAACCGCGCAGTATCAACGAGCCTTTAATTCGACTGGCTTGCACTAATAACCGTTTAAGTGTGATGTTAGGCATGGAGGTTGACACAAACACGTAGAGCTGAGGCCTGGTTTTTTGATCCGTTGGTGCTGGTTGTGGTTGATCTTGCGCCTGATTCAAAAGCTTGTTGATATCAGTACGTGCCTGTTGCAACATCTCAGGAGAAGGATCAGGGAAGTCGGGCAGTGCCGGTGTCGGCAGAGTATCTACATCTTGCATTGCTTTAGCCGATTCCTTGTTTAAACCTTCAAGAAATTCAGGCGACGTTGATAAGGCATCGGCGCGGTCAAACACCTCAGCAGTATGTGACTGCATCTCTTTGGTAGTTTGTTGCGCTTGTCCTATGGCTTGTCCAACATCTTGCGCTGACCATGTGATAGAGATAGTCATAGACACCATAAAAAGGGCTAAGGAGTACCAATACAACATACGCGCCGCCTCCAGATCATATAGGCGAAGTCTTCACCTTTAAGCGGAAACTCCTTACCCGTATTCCAGATGTTTGTCGTCATCCCATAAGGATGTGCTGCATAGGTAATGGGGACGGGACGAATGAGTTGAGTTTTGTACCAGCTCTTCTGCATGATGGGCGCAGGCAAAGGTAAGCACATGGACAACGGAGTGCTGACGTTCATAGTCAGAAACGTACGATGCAAAATGGCATGTAGCCGTTGTACGGCAACGGTAGAAGAAGCCAGCCCGCCTTCGTGGGGCTTTACGGTTCCCGTTAATGGATGTAAACCGACTTGGCAACCCAAACACCAGAATAGAGCATCCAGCGGGTTCCATAGTGACGCTGCAATGCAATCCGCTGCACAAGCGGCTTGAGCGATGGGATTGTTGAATAACACCGCTTCAGGATTCAGAATAAAAGTGATTTCATCGTTGTTCCACATCGGGTCAAGCTCGGTCATAAACGCGACATCAAACTGTTCGGGAGAAACACAGCTATCACTGACCATCATGTTGAACCAATACATGACGGGATAGATGAACCAATGGACGTTGTAGAACGATACCGATTCGGCGTTTTCCTGGGTGTTGCGGTTACCGCCCTGACCGACCACGGCGGTGCTGGCTGACCCTAATGAGATACCGCCCAACATAGGTGAGCACCACGGCTCTCTAACTGCTTCGGCAATACGAGCCGGTTCCCAAAAGGTCACGCCGATACCAATACGAAACCAGGGTGGTGTGGGTTTTGGACAGATACAAACGGGTGGTGGATAGCCGTTCGAGGCACCTGAATCAACTTGGCCTATGGTTGCTACTGGCATCGCGCCGATAAAGATTGGAAAGATACAGCTCCAACAAATATCCGTGATGGGATTGATGAAAGGCATGGCACCGCAACCACCGCCAGCTTTTGCAGGCAAAGAGGCGAAGCTTGATAACGCAAATACAAAACACAGCGTTGTTAATAGCCGAGATCTTCGTTTAACCATGATTATCTTCCGGCACGATCTCATCAATCCGTAGTTTTTTTCCTTCCTGACTGATGAGTGAAGGCACGGTTCTGATGCCAAACTTTTCGATGTATTTTCCATGTTGATCGAAGTAAAGTCTTATCTGCCACACTTCTGTTAGCTCAAGCACCGCGCCTTGCGTGAGGATGGGTCTCACTTGATTGGGAAAGCGTTTGAGATAGTCTTGTGCCCATGCCGCCTGTTCAGGATCATCGGCATCAAAAAATAGCCACTGTTGTGTCATGGGCACATAATCAAGTGGATTAACGGTTGTCCCTGCTGGCCATAACACATTGCCTTCGTGATCAACGATGTTTTGAGACAACACGACGGTGGGATCGAAATAATGGACACGATGTATTTGGGTGCGCGGTAGCACAACACCTTTAGGGCGATTGGCGTGAGCGATAAAGCGTTCCTTCATCTGCTCTTCAACTTCGGCCATTTTGCCGTTGGCTTCCGCTTCCTTGAGCTTGCTGTAGAAACCTTCAAGCATATCCGGCTCGGCAATGTCATAAGTCTGACCAACTACGCCTAAGTCATAAACCTTTGCGTGGGTAGTGCAGGAAATTAGTAGCAAAAAAATAACGATTAAATATCGCATTACAACAGCCTCCTGGCAGTACCCAAGATGTGTTGTTTTGTCACCCAACCCACTTCACTGTAACGCGAGTCGTAACTGTCTTTATGCGGTGTCCAGACAAAATAGTTATCAGGTGGAATGACGCCTGTCGGGCCTAGCGTCAGTGGATTACCACGTTTGGTCTGTTCCTTCGCTTCACCGGCAAATACACCGTTAATGAAAAAACGCCTGCCATCGCAAGTAACCACATCCCCCGGCACACCCCGAATGATTTTGAGAAACGGTGCGCCTTCAGGGTAGTAGGGGTTTTTGGGAACACTGATACCGACAACTTCATTACGCTTAGGTAATTCGCCGCGATCTATTTCATAAACAATACCTGGCAAACTTTGATCAATGTTGGTGATGTACCAAGGCGAACACAACGCAATGACCAGCATTGTGACTGAGACTGTCGTGGCTGCCGTAATGATCAAAGCACTCATTAGTTTCTTAATGCGATCCATTGAGCCTCCTACGCACTTCCTCTGTGAGATTAGGTGCGCCGGTAATGACCGCTGGGCTGACAAGGATTACTACATTGTATTTTCGTGAAACATGGGTAATGGCCGCATCAAGACGTTTACCAAAAGCTTGGCCATTTGCCTGAATCGCAGCGTCATCCAGACCAGGGGTTATCTGCTTGAGTTGTTCTGCGACTAATACGGTAGGATCAATGACGGCAATTTTGGGTGACGGTGTTTCCAAACGATCATTGATCATAGCTGTGGCAACACCGGAAAGTATCGCCACGATAACAACGACAATCATCTGCGAGTTGAATGAGAAATTCATCGTTTAACTCCCGCTGCTAATTGTTCTACCGCTTGTGCCAGCGTCGCACCTTGTGCCATCGCCTTCTGAATAAAAGCGAATTCAGTGCCTTTGGTGGAGTAGAGTTTTTCGGTAAAGGGATCGACGATCAGTCTGCCAATGGCCATACCGTCAGGGCTGTAGGTGGCGACTTCAGAATATTTACCATGAATGGTATGAATCGAGCGTAATAACTTCATTTCAGCTTCATCCATGGAGAAACGACCCGAGGCTTGTAACTGCATCAAGCTCTCTTTCTTTTGTCGAAGTAGAAACACCCAATCAGAGTTTTCAAATGCGGCTTGCGCGGTGCCTGATTTGTAGTAGTCGTTGACACCTTGGGTGACTGTTAGAAATGCCCCTTCATATTTACGAGCGGTGCGGTAGCCTTCTTCGATAAAAGCACCCGCATTACCGTAGCCCATCAGCTTCCAAGCTTCATCAATGACGCATAATTTTCTTTGTGATCGATCACCCTGATACATGTCTTCGGTGATACGCATCATCAATAACAGCAACACCAAGCTTTGCAAATCTGGCATAGCATCCAAATCTTTCAGCTCTAACGCCACAAACGGTCTGTCGAGATCGAGGTTGTTTTCACCTTCAAATAACTTGGCGTAGACACCGTGTTTGGTATACGGAAAAAGGCAATCGGCCAAATCACCTTTACGACTGTCACCATCCTGTTTTAACGCATCAAAAACATGACTTACTGTGGTGTGTTGTTTATGCGCCGTCCAAACTTCTTTCAGGGCTTGTTCGATCCAGGAGGATTCCATTACACACAGCGGGCTGTTAGGTGACGCCATGTGGGCGACTAACGCTTTGAGCATGGGGAGTTCATCCGTAATACTTTCAACACGTGTAAAGGGATTGAGAACCACTTTGGTGTCACGGCTAAAGTTGAGATAGATGCCATCAAGCAATTTACTGATGTTTTTGTAAGACTCACCTCGGTCAATCGTCCAGACACGGCCACCTGTGCCAAGAACGGACATGATGATCTCCTGCGTCAGAAATGACTTACCTGAACCTGATGCTGCCGCCATCGCCATGTTGTAGTTTCCCTGTTTATTGTCCCAGGGATCGACGTGCATGATCTGGCCACGGCGGCCTTGCAGCATGATCAACGGTGTTCCCGTGCCCCACCATTCAGCGGTTGCCGGTGCGAGGTTGGCACATGACCAAGTGAGAAAAGAGCGTAGACGCGAAAAGCTTTCTAGCTCTTTAACAAAGGCGGGGCCTGCCATCATGGGTAGTGCCGATAGAAATGCATGAACGGCGACAAAAGAATCACGAGTCAGCGACCAACCTGCACTTTTATACAAAGCTTTGAGTTGATGTTCCGCTTGGCTACCCTTGCCATGGGGTGCCAATAACACAATCTGAAAACCGCCTCTGACCAACGAGTGTCCCGCTTGTATTTGTGTGCTGACAAAATCCCAATCTGCTTTACGATCTTTCCACACCGGCACGAACTTACCCATCTGTGAGTCAGCCATCTGGGTAGCACGGGCGGATTTGTATTTTGCTTCACCCGCCGCTGAGACTTGATCGGGCACGAAGACATTGAACGTCATCAAAAAAGGGCAAGGAATACGCAGGGTGTTGGACATGAGATCGCCGATCAATTTATCCATCCCCCAACCGGCCCATTGAGGCGGATATTCCCGCACGGAATACATGCGGGTATCCAGCAACATGTCACCGTGTTGGATTGCCAGTCCTTCGCGTCCAACTAAAGCAACGGTGTCACCATCGACCACCTGGTCGCGTATCAACTTGTCTTCTTGATAGCGCAAGGTGTCGCGTTTAACTTGGCGAGGATTGAGCAGGGTGTCTAAGAAGTTAACAAAAGCACCGGCATCCATCGGGCGGGAAGCCAAACCGGCTGAACGTAGTGTGCCAGTGATGGATTCACGTAGTTGGACCAATGTTTCGCTATTGCGATTTTCATTCAATGGTTGGTTAACACTGAGAAAAATGCGGAAATCTCTGACCAACATAGCTTGATCAGAAAAGAGCGATTTCCATGTGCCGCTGAGTAGGTAATCTACACGCCGTCTTAATGTTGCACGGAAGATGTTTTCGTTGCGGTGATGTGCCCGGTTGTGATTCTCGTTATTATCCTCTTTATTTGGTTCGTCTTGTTCACGCAGATCAGCCCAACGTTTCATCAAAGGCAAGATGTCAGGTGAAGCGTAGAGTGTGTATTGTGCCGTGTAACCGGATGGCAAAGCACTGTAGATGCCGGATAAAACGCGCAACGTCTCTTCATCCATACCCACAGAGGGTGTGACTTCTAATAGAAACGACAAACTATCTTCATTGTGGTAAAGACCGATCTCTTCATCCCACGACTCATAAGGCAGTAGGTGTGCTAGCCCATGGCGTTGCAACAGCGCATTCCATTCGTCTTGCGTGGGTGGTAATGCTTTGTGTGCCAATGCGTCACCAGGCGGTGATTCCGCAAAAAATGCTTTGAAGGGTTTGCTTAACAGTGAAAACAAAACTACATTCCCTCCATCAACCAGCGGCCATTGTCGAGCCTGAGATACAGGTAGGTTTCATCGTGTAATGTGCCATCTTCATCAGGCCAGCGTGAAACCCACACCCGCATGGTGCGTGGTGGAATCAGAATCGGTGTGCCTGGGGTGGCAGTCACGATATTCGGTGTCAACCGTGGCGGTGCGACCTGTTCGGATTCTGGATCGGAAACCGTATTCCTTTTAGTGCCACCGGCCAACCGCATTACATCGGCTTGGGTAGCGGGTGCTTTTTTTGATGGGTTTTCCTCGTCATCTCGATAGTTCGGTGCCGACTTCATTTTAAGGGTGCCGTCCTTAGCCATGCGATGGACTTCACTGAGGGGTTTGCAGCCAATGCCATCTGGAACACCACAGGCGTATTTTGGTGTGGCGCAGCCCACGAGCAATAGGGGGGAAAGTAAAAGAGATAAAAGAAATAGTCTAGGCATGGCGACTTATCCCTGTTTCGCGGCATCGAGCCACGCCTTGAGTTGTTCCGCTTGAATATATCCAGGACGCATACGACCGTCTGGTGCCACCAAAGTGGGTGTGCCATGGATGTTGTGGTCACGCGCAAAAGCTTCGACGTGTGAAAGAGACGTAGTTGCTTTGCTCAAACAAGCTTGATCAGTGTTATCAGGTAGTGCTCTGCCTGCCATGGCAGCATCAAGCGCTTGCAAAGGATGGGCAGCGCATAAAATGGTGGCCGCTTTACTTTTGGCGCTGGGATGCAGATCTTCCACTGGATACAGGATGGCGTAGACTTCAATATCCGTGAGAGCCGCAAGTTGGTTATGAAGTTTCTTGCACCAGGGACAATCAGGATCGAAAAAGACCGCCAGCTTTTGCGGGCCACTGCCATCATATTTCACTGCGGTGTCTAACGGCAGACTTTCCCATGAAATCGTCTTCCGAGATGAAAGACCGGCTTCCAACTTGCGCTCTGCTGTCAGGTCGGTAGCGGTGTGCATGTCATAAATGTTGCCTACCACCAGATACTGGCCAGTAGGATTGGCATAAAGCACATTATTTCCTGCAACAATTTCTACCAAACCAATAATCGGTGTTGGTTGAATGGAATTGATCTGAGTGGTAGGAAGTGCGCGTTGTATGGCCTGCTCGATAGCAGATTGGTTAATCGTGCGCTCAGTATCGGCGAATGCTAAATTAATCGAACAGAGTAGAGCAAATAGCCAAACGCGCAAAAGGGTAAAAAAAGAAATGGTGGAAGGATATTTATTGTTGTTCATGGGAACCCCGTATGACTTAAGGACTGCGAATCAATACAAGATCTTGAAGAAGGCGGGGATTGCATACAATGGAAAATTAGATATGAGATTTGAAAATTAATGAGCTAATCGAGACTGGAAAATTGGAGACGAATGAGAAGCTCCGGTATTTATCAATTTTCGATGAGTTGAATGGGATTTACCCATGGACGGACAAATTACTTATCAAGTGTGCTAACTCTCTGCGTAATATATTAAAAGCTGTTTAGTATAAATCGGCATTTGCCAAAGCTATATGCGCAACGAAAGGAATATAACTATGGCATTAACAAAAGCAGATGTAGCAGAAAGGATGTTTGAAGAATTAGGTCTGAATAAACGCGCAGCAAAAGAACTTGTTGACCTGTTTTTTGAAGAAATTCGTTTTGCGCTGGAAAATAACACCGATGTTAAAATATCTGGTTTTGGTAATTTCACACTAAGAGATAAAGCCGCTCGCCCAGGTAGAAATCCTAAAACAGGTGAAGAAACCCTCGTTTCTGCTCGACATGTGGTGATTTCTCAGGTTGGGCAAAAACTGAAAAAGAGAGTTGAAGCCTTTGTTGGAGAAGCCGAGAACAAATCAACCACTATTGAGTGATAATTGTTCAAGAAACGGTAGTTGTAATTAATGCATAATTCATCAGTAATTTGCGCTTAAGCAGCAACCGATCATTATAGAAACATATCAAGCTAAGAACCGCTATAATTTCCTTCCGCTTTGCCGGTTTTTGATATATGGTTGATCAAATGTCAGCAAGGCGCCCAAAGCGGAGTGCATCAGGACAAGCTGGCAAAAGATAGACAGTTAATTAAAAACGAATTGCGAAGACGCATGCACGATACTATCGTCGATATGGGGAAATGGATACGAACAGTACTTCAAGGACACCTGAATTGCTTTTCGGTTTCTGGAAACGACCCCAGTATCTGGGCTTATTTTGCTCAGGTAAAATGGTACTGGTTACGCGCTATACGTCGTAGAAGCCAGCGTGCCTTGGTCACCTGGGATAAGTTTGTAGAACGAACAGGTCACTTCTTTCCAAAAGTCCGATTAATGCATCCTTATCCAGATGCGCGATTTGACGTTCGTACTCGAGGGAGGAGCCCGGTGCATTAGTAGTGCACGCCGGGATCTGTGCGGGGGGTGCTGGGTAACTAGTATTTCTACCATGACCGTTAAATTGGGTTTTGCGGAGAACGAAATTTTCTCAACAGCGGACATTGAAATGAAAATCATCGATTGGTGGATTTTTATTTTTACAGTAAAAAAATAGTTTTAATCAAGAATTTATTCCGACAGTCATATCGGAAAAATAGCTCGCAAATCACATTTCAGTATCAATATCGCTGGAGTACTTCTTAAACAATTGCAGTGGCGTCAGGATAATTATGACTTCTACAGAACCTTTCCGTGTTCTTTGTCTCGATGGTGGCGGAATACGCGGTGTATATCAAGCAACCTATCTTGACACTTTTGCTCAACGGATTTACCAAACTGGCGGAGGTGTGATCGACGCCGGGCGCGCCTTTCATCTATTGGTAGGTACGAGTACTGGTGGCATTGTCGCATGTGCGTTGGCTGCTGGTATTTCACTGAGCGAAGTATTAGTGCTTTACAAAACATATGGCGCAAAGATCTTCCCACGTCAATATCTGCGCGCTATACCAGTACTGGGAAAGTTGAGTCGTTTATTATTCTCGGGGCTTAAATCTGGCAATTTGGCCCTATATTCGGTATTGAACAAGACATTTGGGTCGCTGACTATGGGAGAGGCCTATGAACTCAGAGGTATCGGTTTGGCTATCACCGCAGTTGATCTAAATCGGCACGCATCAACGGTTTTTAAAACACCCCACATGGATAGACTCAATGGACGAGACAACAACCGATCACTGGCGGATGTGTGTATGGCAACTAGTGCCGCTCCTATCCTACGTTCTATTGCACGATTGACGGAACCTGGAACAGCTAACACTACAGTCGATTATGTCGATGGTGGGCTATGGGCGAACAATCCCGGAACAGTGGGAATGATTGAGGCTTGTGAAATATTGAAACAGCGAGGTGAGAATGATCGTCCAATCCACCTTTACATGCTTGGTACTCTCCCCGTTCAAGGGGGTGAAGAGGTAGGGCTAAACAAATTGCACCGTAGTGCGTGGGGCTGGCAAGGTGGCATTAAAGCGATTAGTGCTAGTATGAATGCACAAGCAGTAGCCAATGATTACATAGCCGCAAAGATCGCTGAGTTACGTGGGGACGGTAGTTTTGCTTATCGGTTACCGGCACAGTGTCCGTCCAAAGAGTTACACGAGTATCTGGAAAATATGGATGACGCTCGTCCAAAAGTTATCAACGCTCTTTCCAGGCAAGCAATTTCCGATGTCGATTATTTATGGGCGAAGATCGATTCTGATGCTCATATGAAGGCTTTTCGTGATGGGCTTTTAGATACGACCGATAACAACTAATAACAGCATGAGGTATCAATAGATGACAAAAATTGATTGTAACAAGGAGATGAATGGTTATCACGCTTCTGAAGTGAATTTACCCATATCTGACCAAGGCGAGATGCGAAACCGTCGTGACAACGGTAGAACGCGTTTGAAAAACGGGCTAACTAAAGCAGGCTACCCATTACCTGCTGAGTTCAGTTCACAAGGGTCATATGCGATGCGTACAATGGTTCAAGATGACCAGTGTGACTATGACATTGATGATGGTGTTTACTTTGAAAAAGAAAACTTGAAGTCTGATGACGGAAGCTACTTAGGCGCACGTGATAGTCGTACCCGTGTCAGGGCCGCCCTTAAAGATGAACGTCTGGCTTATGATGCAGAATCGAAAACCAATTGCGTACGCCAGAAGTATCCAGAGGGTTACCACATTGATATTCCAGTCTATAGGATTAACCGTTCGACAGATATTTTTGAGAATGAATCCATTGAATACGAACTTGCGAGCGGCGAAGAGTGGGTTAAATCTGATGCACGTGCGGTGACTCGCTGGTATAACGACTCTATAGGGCAAGAACTCAAAACTGGAGAGAATGATGTTAGCCAAACACGTCGCGTTACCAAGCTGACAAAAAAAATGTCGAGAAGTCGTATCGCTTGGAAAAGACAGACGACTAGTGGTATTTGTCTTTCTAAACTTGTTGTTGATTGTATAGTGGTTGTTACTGGTCGCGACGATGACGCCTTACGCGATAGTTGGAAAAAGATCAAAGCACAGTTGGATATTACGCTTCAGATCCCCCATCCAGTCCTTCAAGGAAAACAGTTAGCTAAGCCTGATGATGACGGCGTTAGTTTCTTCCGCGATTGCCTTGCCGATACTCTAAAGAAACTTGAAGTTCTTGATGAGCAAGAATGTACACGTGAAAAAGCGCTCAAGGCTTGGAGTAGCGTTTTCAATACTAACTATTTCACTAACCAATTAAGTGAAAATCAGGCGACGAATAAATCATTACTTCAACCGGCAGCAGTAGCGATAGGCCTTACATTTCCTGATGAGCCAATCATACCTAATAAACCATCAGGTTTTGCCTAGTGAAGTGGGTGGTAAACGATCCCGCTCGTTTTCTTCATGAAAGAGCAGAGCTAGGTCGTCTAGAGCATGAGGTTGATTGGTTAGCAACGACTTGGCGAATTGATACAAATGGTTCGGTCGAAGTCGATTTCAATATTATGGTGCATGGTCATACTTACACTGGTCGGATGACCTATCCTGACGTGTTTCCGAATTCACCGCCTCACATTTGTCCACTGGATCCTTCAGAAAGATGGACAATACACCAGTATGGTGCAGGGGGATCTCTTTGTTTGGAATGGCGGGCTGACAACTGGCAAACCCACGTTACTGGCGCAGATATTATCAAAAGCGCGTTCGACTTACTAAGTGCTGAAAATCATCCAGTAAAATCAGTTAGTGTTCCATCTGCTCATTGCGTGACCGAAGGGCAGTCGATGCGTAATGAAACGAATCGCTTCGTTGTTACCAATGAACTTATTCAGACTCTACTAGCTCTACCTCAACATACCAAAGCAACACTAAAGTCTCACACGATACTTCATAATACGGCAACAATTGGGTTTGTTTCCGAGATTTCGACAAATGAAAGCTCTGTGACAACGATCACTGACTTGCCCGTCGGTATTTCAACATATCTCCCCTTATTTGCTTATAAAGGTGATGGGTGGGTATTCAAGAGCGAAACTTTCATTCCTGGTGCGACGATTGATTCGCCAGATGATCTATTGGATATGTTGGCTGAATTCGGACTACATTCGGACGACCTTTTAGTAAAGAAAGAGGGAAGCAATAATTTCAGCGAAAAGATGGTAATACTGTTTGCTCACGAGCTGACATCGATTCGCATCTTCTTGATTAAACCCAGAGAACAAGCGGCAATAAGTGAGTACAAAGTAATAATGCCTTCTGACTCGGATCCACGGTTACCGAAGGAATGTGAGCAGTTATCTAGTGTTCGTGTCGGAATTGTAGGGCTGGGTTCTATCGGGAGTAAAGTTGCTGTTTCACTTGCAAGATCAGGTATTAGGCGATTTTTGCTGGTAGATGATGATTATCTGGTGCCTGGCAATCTCGTTCGCCATGATCTTTCTTGGACTTCTGTTGGTGTGCATAAGGTGAATGCAGTTCGTGATGCATTGAAGCTGGTGGCAGCTGAGGTAGATGTCGACGTTCAAATCCACCGAGTTGCTGGCCAAGAATCGGCACTGAGTGCTGCTACTGTTTTGAAGGATCTCGCGAATTGTGATTTATTAATTGATGCAACTGCAAATCCAGAAGTTTTTTTGCGCATAGCAGCTGTTGCTAAGGTTAACAAAAAGCCTATGTGCTGGGGCGAGTTATTTGCTAGTGGATGTGGTGGATTAATTGCGCGTGCGCGCCCAGACCTAGACCCAAATCCACTTGCGATTCGATCTGCCATTCATTCACACCTAGCCACCGTTCCTCCCGCACCATTTCAGCAGACTAGTGGGTACGATATTGAACAGGAACAACCGTTGATTGCTTATGATAGTGATGTGGGGCAGATTGCTGCGTTATTGACACGTATTTCCATTGATACTGCGTTGCAGAATGTTCCGAGTCAATTTCCGCACCCTGTGTATCTCATTGGAATGCGTAAGGAGTGGATTTTTGAGCAGCCTTTCGATACGCGGCCAATCGCACCTCAGGGAGAGGGTTGGGATGGTGCGACAGGGGTGGTGACAGAAGAGGAACGGATGGCTGCATTAAAAGAAGTGTTGGAAATATACGGGGAGACTCGACGTGTTGAATCTGATTCTACCCTCTGAGCAGCTTCAAGTTCTTCTTGTTGCACTCAAAAAATCAGGTCAGCGAGAGATTGGCGGCATATTAATGGCCGAACATATTGGGCCGAATGAATTTAAAATCTGTGAAATCACAGTGCACCAATGCGGCGCAATAGCGTCCTTCGTGCGATACATCGAGGATGCACTTGGGAAGTTGCGTTTGTTCTTTCAACAAACAGATCATGAATATCGACGATTCAATTATTTGGGCGAGTGGCACTCACATCCGTTGTTTGAGCCCGTGCCTAGTACAACAGATGATATGTCTATGTTACAAATTGTCCAAGATGAGTCAGTTGGTGCCAACTTTGCTGTCCTGCTTATTGTGAAGCTAAATAAAAGTGGGGAATTGATTGGGACTGCTCATACCTATCTTCCGGACGGAAAAAAAGTTCGCTCAAGAATCATCTTCGATGTTTAGCTATAAAAATAATTATCTAGGATGAGTGTAGTATCATTTATGAATCAAGGGTTAATGATTGAAATAATTAAAAATCGAGTGTCAATCGGGCTGAATGAAGACTTCACTGGGATCGGTATTATTATTGTAAATGATGATGCGAGTAATCTTCCAATTGCTCCTCTTGTAGATAACTTCGATACTATTGAAAGGTATTGTGATGAAGATTCTATTGTTGAGTTCCTGTTTAGGGTTTCTAGGAAAGACGACAAATTTCACGATGGGTTTCATGTGGTAAGCAATAAATTAGGATTAATAAAAGCTTCCCAATTTTTTAGTCCACCTATACCTATGGAATTTAAACATACAGTCTTTAATGTGGGATCTCGTCAAAGAGCTGCTCAATATGGATCACTTTGTGAGGGTGTGTCCTCCATCATCACAATAAGTCACTCAGGTGCGATTTATATTGCTGAAGACGGCTTGATCAAGCGGGTATATAAATGAACCAATCTCAGATTAAGATATTTTCAGGAGTTTCGGTATTTATAGGTGCCCTCGTTTGGTTTATTTTGTATACCATAAATAAAATTGACGTGAATTCCCTTGAAAGTCTGAAGTACCTTAACTTGGGAATTACAATTACAGGAATATTTTGGCTTCTCTACTTTAAATGGGTTTGGAAATGGAGTGTTTTAGGGAGGCTTCTCTATAAACCTAATGTTAATGGTACATGGCTTGGCGAGTTCAAGTCTGATTGGAAAGATCAGTCTGGAAAAATGAATCCACCAAAAAAATTCGTTCTTGTAGTTAGACAAACTTGGTTTTCAATTTCAATTAGAGCTTATACTGAATTACAGAAAACCGAGTCATATGTTGAAACTTTAATGTTCGATGACACTAGGGGCATTAAACTGATTGCTTACCTTTTTTCAGAAAAACGTATTGGCTCAGGAGAGCATGGGGCAAGACAAGGGGCAGCTGAGCTTGACCTAATTGAAGATGAAAAAGAGAATATGCTAGAAGGTCATTTTTGGACACAAGCCGGCACAAGGGGTTATATTAGAGTTAATCACGCAAGTCATAACATTTATGTTGATTCCTTTCAGCAGGCAAATACCAGATGGAAGGAAATTGATGAGTGGGCATCATTCAAAGAGTGAATGTAGCTAACAATAAAATTAAACAGGGACATTTAAAATGTGTGGCTTAAGTGTTAAGGCCAAGCTTTATAAATCATATTGCCTAAGCCGGAGTGCCCGCTTTTCTTGTCTGGCATAAAGGAAATAAGCATTGACTAAATATCTTCTAAAGGGGTACTTAAACGGCGGATAACACTATGGACAAAATGTATATAAAAGACTCAATTGAAGAGTTGGCTGGATTTTTCGATCCTGGCGCTTCCCTGGTCACATTTGGTAACTCGAATATTCCTCATGAATTGTCGTTAATACACGAACTAGCTCACAAAGAACTCTGCGAAGCCAGTACAGTCGGCAATTTCATGAGTATTGCTTCAGCACTTAAATCGCATAAGCATGCTCAAGGCGTACTTGAGGGTGTTTTGTCGTATTGCTGGACTGTTCACGAAGGCTATGCCGTACTACTTCAGGCGATATCTGCCGTGATTATGGAAGACTATAGTTTAGAAAAAATGTTAGCTTCCATGCCTAGGACCTATACCAATGCCTACAATGCGTTTGGGATTGATGTCGCTGGAATCTATTCGCGTAAGGACGCACTGATCAAAAAAATCCCCATCACTAACGAAATATATTCAGACTTCACACTGGATAAAAAGAGACTATTAGAATATTACGTTTTACTAGACGCAGTTAAGCTTGCCGGCTTCTCGATAGCCCGTGCAGCTATGTCAATACCTCTTTCCCAGGCTATTTCAAAAAATGGATTTTTCTCTCCTTTAATCGCTAAAGAAATAGGTTTATATGCCCCGGATCTGCGCCTCAGAAAAATATCCGAAAATAACAACGAGAAAATCGTTGAACTGAGTCACGGAATGTTAGTTGACAGCTTCAATATCGACACTAAGCTCAATGAAGATCGATTAATAAAAAAATCTGAATTTATAAAACTTGAAACAACGCTTTGTGAAAAAATTTGTAGCGATCACGACTTACCTTACGAATCACATTACGACGGAAAGCTCTCTAAATTACTAAATGAGTCACATTTGTCGAAAAGTATTATAATTCTAGACAATACTTTAAGTGATCCAGAGATACATGACCCTCAAGATACAATTAACAAATTCGTGTCTGTAGAAAACGAAACACCTATATGGTTTAATAACCCCAATGAATTAATAAAGCTGGCAGATGGAATATATACGATATATACCCGAGATATAATAGTAGTTGCTGAGCTATCACCATTATCCAAAAACGAGTTTAGAATGGTTTACCTCCACGGCTATACCACGGCAAACTCGTTTAAGGGGATTTACAAAACGCACCAGACTTCCTTCAGCAACAGTTCCGCACTATCGACGCTTTTAAATTCAAACATAGAAACCATGGTGCGTGTGTTTTTCTGGCAAACATCCATAAAAGAACAAGACATAGTTAAACTTCATAAAATTATTCCCAACTCCCATTGGGTACTGCTACGTGGTGAGCTTAATGCAGAATTAGATAGTCTAGTTAATCCTCCTTACTATATTCAACACGTACCTCACATTGGGCCACTTATTCGCGTCAATATAAGAAAACAATGCCATATACCGCCAACAAGAAGGATTTCACCCGACAGCGAAAATCCAATTTTGAACGTTAATTATGGATTGGACGAAAAAGTTATGCTGTCATATCTTAACGGTTTATCACCCTCAGTGTGCTTATCGACATTAAATTTTCTACAATACGATTTAGTCCATGATCCAACACAAGAAGAAATATGCCTAGCTGACACCTTACATAGTGGGCTATTCCAGCGAGTGAGCAATCAAACATTTACTACCCCATTCTATGACGAACTAAAAACCGCTTACTTTAAACCAACGCAATAGGAATTCAAGAGATGGACCACTATACAGAAGAGTATATGATAGAACAATTAGTTGAATTCGGACTAACGGAAGAGGAAGCCTCCACCGTACTGTATTATAGAGAATTTGATCAGCTTAAACTTATTTCAAAATCCTTGACCGATGCAAGTTACCGTGTGCTACTTAATAAGGAGCTCAATCTATTGAAAGAAGGGTCATTACTAATAGCTAGTGCGATTTCCGCAGGATCGATACCAGCAATGGCTCCAGTCGCCCTGGCCACCTTAATCTGGCTGTATGTTGATTACCGTACTAAAGCAATTAAATTGAACGCAACTCAAGGGATATTATTAAGTCACCTTAAGAGATATTCTGATCAAACTACTGAAGAAATATTTTCCGCGCTGCACCCGGATTTAAATCTATCACAAGACCAAATTGAAGATGAGCTAGCTAAATTGCAGAAATTTAATAGGCCTAATTATCCAACAGGAAAAGTTACTTTGGTTACAAAAAACGCTGACGATCAGTGGTCTGCGGTAAATATATAGTAGAAACGACGAGAACACGTAGTAAAATTTAATGTCTAGACTTTATGAGATTTTCAGTTAACTTTTATGTAGTAGTAAATGCATATATTACAAAGTCTAGTTTATTTCCTGACTCTAGGAGTTGAAGACCCAGCATGTTGGAGGTGGAATTCTTCAATATCTTCATGATCTATAGCACTACTTCTTGTTGTCCATGAGTTATTTTAAACCTGATGCTTGTGTTTTCTATTCTCATGTGAATGGATCTCGAATTCATCAGGCTGCTAATAACCCACCTTTTCGCTCACTCGCGGGGGCTCCATTTGACCAAGCATAAAAGAAAGAGTGGCGTTCTTTTCATCTTCTACTCGTTCAATAGCAGCCATTCGAGGCAGTCATGTTGGTCGACTAACACGACAAAAGCTCAGTTCACTCAAATCCATGCGAACGGCCACTCAAGGGTGAAAGTGATTTTAAATCAGAATTGAAGTATTTTAGAAAATATTTCAATACGCATATTAAAACCGTCTAATTTAAATGTCCGCTTTTGTAATTTTATAGTGCAAATATAAGCATTTCCTAAAGGTTAGCTCTGTGCCGAAATCTGTCATCCGCAAGACGCTCCATTCAGAACTATAAATGGCAGCAAAGTGTGAGTACACGAAAGCGGGATTAAATAGATCAAGAATGCTTGTCTTCAATGTTGAGGGTCAGGCATGCATAGTTGCATTATTGTTCTAGACAAAATTGTTGCGTGCTATAATTTTACAAGGCAATATAAGGATTTAAATTGAAGTCTGTGTTAGGGTGTTAGTGATCAAAATTGAATTAAGATTATTTGGAAATATTTTTAAAAAAATATATGTGATACGTCAATTTTGAAAGTCCGCTTTTTATATTTAGCACGATGAATATAAGCATTTCCTAAAGGCCAGCAACGTGCCGAAACTTGTCCTCCACGAGATGCTCCATTCGGAACTATACATGGCAGCAAAGTGTGAGTACACGAAGGCGGGATTAAACAGATCAAGAATGCTTGTCTTCAATATTAACCCCCAGCTCCACGCCTTCAGTCAGCACAATCTCAACCACTCGCCCAGCGTCAATCTCAATGATGGGATAAGTTTCGTCGGCGCGTTTTAGATACCAGTCGCTGATTTTCCCCAGGGCCGTGCCAAAGCCCGAAGCAACACCGAATTCCAATGTTTTACTTGGATCGATAGTGCTAACTGCACCAGTGGGTGAGGTCTGAACGTTGCTATAAGACTGAGACAACGCCTGGCCAATACCACCGGCTGTACCGGCAAGCAGGGCGCGGGCAAGCAAGGCCCCTTGTTTTGAAATAAGATGGCCACGCATCCCATTCTTGCCGTCTTCACCGGAGACATAGCCTTTGATGGGTACATCCAAAATCTCACCGCCCCGAAGCACACAAGAGAGCCGTTCTAAGCGTAGGTATGCACGTTCATCGGAGATCCGCCCAAAGCCCGCCGCGACAATGCGGCACTCTTTAACACGACTGCGATAACGATTCGGAAGGGAGGCGGTATCGAGCAGTTCCAGTAGAACTGGATGAGGGTTGGTATCTGCTCGACCGCCAGTGGGGGCATCTAAACCGGATAAGAGCGCTGCCGTGGCAAATGCACCGGGAGGAATGCAGTTGCTTATATGGCAACGCTCTTTTTGCTTTTTAGCGTCTTTTGTTTTACCACCTGCTGCGCTGTTATCCAGCAAGCTCACCGACAAGATGGCGGGAGGTGCGATGGTTTGTGTTTTGGGTTGGACACCAAGATTTGTGGCTGTACGTCCTGCCGCATCGGAGAGCGCTTTGTCCATCATCTCGCCCGATTGCATCACTTGTGCTTGTGGTGCAGGTGGCAAAGGCAGTGTAGGAAAAGCGATCAGCTTGTCCGCTTTTTGTATCGGTGGTGGCACTCGCATTGAGCGTGTGGCGCTGTTTCTATCTGTTCGTGCTTGATCCTGTCGTAGTATCGAGATCTCTTCTCGCAGCTCTTCGATAGTACGACCAAACTCTGTGTTGCTTTGTTTGAGGGAACTGATGTCTGCCTCGCCTCTTGAAATCCACACTTCACGGGGATCGACTTTTTGTCCGGGTAAGCTGAAGTGTTGGCTGATTTCATCATCGGTGGAGACTTGATTTGACTGATCATGAAGCTGGCGTTCTGGGTCGGTTAGATAAAGGCCGAGTAGAATGCCACCGAAAATCAGTACTGTAATAGTGACGGTAACAAGGGTCTGTTTTTTACGCGCCTTAGTGTTATTGACAGTCGGCGCAGTGCTATTTTCTGTCATGGCTGTTGCTCCATCTTACGAATGATGAAAACTTCGGTGGATTCATGGGGTTTAAGTAGATGTTTGTCGATCGCCACAGCTGCAATGGGATTACCCTGAATAGCACGAAACTCGCGTTCTTCGAGTCGCATTTCTTTTTGTGTCAAGTTGGTCAGCCAGTAGACTTCACCGCTCAGTGAGTCACCGCTGTAGACGATCTCTCGTTTGAAATGCACTTCATCCCAAAGTGGTAAAACGCGGGAGGATTGAATCGGTGTGTAGTCATCCGGTAAAGCGCGTCTACCCATGGCCTTAGCCAGCCGTTCGACACGTTTGATATAGGGCAACGACTGTTCACCTGAACTTCGTTCGGTATTACGATATGGCGGACGAAGAAATATGGTTTCGGCCGGTACATCTTTGGGTGCAGCTAACAAAGTGTAGGTTTCACCGTTGTCAGCTTTCACAAACAAAGAAAATGGTTTGGCACCAATGGCACGCACAAAGAGCTGTCCGCTATCGGTGTCCGTCTCCAATGTCATACGATCTCGTGGTCCCCAGATATGCTCAATGCGCGAGCCGTCTGCCATAGTGAGTCGGTTCAACTCTTTTAGAGAAACAGCAATGGGGATGGTTTTACCATCCATTACATCCACAACTTGTAACGCAAAAGCGCTACCGGGCAGCAATAATATCGTGATCAGTAATAAAAGGTTTTTCACGATTGACCTCTTTGAATTCAATGATGTGAAGGAAGCCGCCATCGAGACGGAATTCCATTCGGTAGGCGATACGTTTTTCAGAGACGATCTCCTTGCCGACACGCAAGACCTGTTGACCAGTGATGGCAACAAAACTACCCCTAACCTTGGCATCCACCGGAAAGAATAGGCTCGACATCTCGTTACGTTTAATGCGTATGGCCTCATCCTGCAAATGGGTCTGCAAAACACTGAAGTTTTCGGGCGCAGCGTAACGGAGAAAAACGTTGATGCGGTAATCCACATTTTTCGGGGTGTAGGAGAGCGCAAGGGATGAAAACCACTCACCGACTTGCATCAGGTATTCAGGACTTGCTTTGTTTCCTTGAATCGAGAACGGTTGTTCCATATCAGGCGGGACAAAGACCGTCTTCTCGCGTGTATCGTTGGTGATGATGTGCGCCACCAATAACACGTTGGAGATCACCATCACAATGGCAATGCCCGACCACATACGGCTGCCCCATTGCGCCGTGGTGAGACTGGAGCGAAAACGTTTGAGCTTCATCCTATATACTCTCGCACATAACTGGGCGCACGGCACTTGATCCACAGATCCGATCGCGTGTACCAGTAGAGAAAACGCAGGATTAAACCTCGTCCTCCGGCCTGTTTGATGCGAGCCAATGCACGGGACATAAAAACACCCAACACAATGCCCAAGATGAACTGTTGAAACAGGGCACCAAACAGCATCAAAAAGATAAAGGTGCCTGCCTCGTCAGCGTCCCACATAAAGACCAGGGGAGGGTCGTCTAAGTGGCGCGGGATCATGTAACGTTCCATCTCCATCGTGTTGACTCAGATCGTTGCTGAACTAAAGAGTGCATTAACGATAGTGGGGCCAAGCATGCCGAAAATGGCCAGGATAATTCCTAACACCGCAGGTAATGCGGAGCCTCGACCGATTCCGTAAGCCAAGCCGAAAACTCCACCGGTAATCGCCAAACCACGTCCCAAGTAACCGGTCGCCGCGTCATAGATGAAATCGTAAAACGCCTGGAATTCACCGCCGGTTGTTGCAGCTAATGCAATGCCAGGTACCAATATCGTGATGCCGAAAAAGTGAGTTAGGTTCTTTGCGGAGAGTCGACCGCTAACGGCAAGTTGTTGGCCAATCAAAGCCATCGTAATGCCGTAGAGAAAACCATAAGCAGAGCCAATGTTGCCCGAGGAGGTTGTGGCAATCGCAATACCAGGCAGTAATAACATGGCCATGTTTAGAGTGTTGTTATAAGAAATGGATAAGGTTCTCGTTGTGTTCATGGGTTTTTCCTATTGGTTGACAAAGAATTAATGACGATTTCGACGCGGCGGTTTAAGGCGCGACCGGAATCGGTGGTATTAGGTGCGACATAACAGCAAAGCGGTGATGCTTTGATGATGGTTTTACTTTTATCAATCCCAAGCCCTACGAGAAAATCAAATACGACGGTTGCCCGATGTAGAGCCAGTGATTCATTGGTGATACTGCCTCCTGGTGTGGTGTCATCGGTATAACCTGTAATCATAAGTTGATATTGGTCAGGTAGTGATTGATACCAGCGTGTGAGCAATTGTTGTTGCTGTGGGCTTAGAGCATAAGAGGCTGGTTCAAAACGAATGACCAGTTTTTTTTGCTTGCCTTTTTTATTCTTATTTTCGTTTTTCTTAACCAGCTTGTTTTTTGTCACGTTCTTTGGTGTGACACATGGACAATCAGAGCAGATGATGAACTGATCTGGTTCGCCTCTAGTTTGGTTGATACTGAAAGGGGCTGGTTGTTTTGTTAATGTGTCATGGTGGCCAGGGATCGACCATGGATAGTTATCATCAACACGATTGATTGGTTGGTTGCAGTGATTAACCTGTTCAGCATCTGGAGTTTGATTCTGCTCAGTATTTGGTGCGGGCGTAGACGCGCAGCCCATCATCGCTGTGATGCTTGTCATTAAGCAAATTGTGATAAACCCGTTGCGCATATCTCATTCGTCTTTGTTCACGAACTACAGACTGAGCAGGGCCAGCGTGGTATGCGCCGATCGCTTGCCAGGTGTAGCCGAAACGACGGACTTCGCCCGCCAGTATCCACGCGCCAACTTGAATGTTAGTACATGGATTCCAAAGATCTCCGGGCTGAATTCCGATTTCAGCTAAGGAAGGAAACCACCGAGAATTAATCTGCATTAAACCGATATCCACCGATCCATTGGTGTTGTGGTTAATGGCTGTTGAATCCATTGCACTCTCGGTAAGCGCAATGGCGCGTAAGATGGTCTCGTGTATGCCGTAGCGCTCAGACGCAGACGACCAACACGAATTAGCAAAAGCACTGGTAGCCGCTGTTAATAAAAATATGTAAATCGGTATGCTTTGCATCAAATACCATCCCACGCGGCTGCGGCGAGAGAGATATTGGCTTGGAGTGGGGGTTAAAACAATGAAGAATTAGTAATCGGTTTTGAACAATTAATTGTGGATTACTCGCATAAGATGACACTCAAGGGGAATGCTCATGAGGAACAAAGAGAAAATCAAAGGAAGGTTATCCACATTATCTGTGGATAACCTTATTGATGAACAATTGAATATGCCATGTATTCAACGCTCAAGAGAAGCGGCTAAAAATTGTGTAAATTATTACGAATTTCTATCGTAAATTTACGGGTAGGCAAAATGAAATTTGCCAGTAAATGAACTACTGGCAGAGTGTTAAACGAATTGAGAAACTACAGTAATCCGCGTTCCGCGAAGGACGTGGTGCCTGAGTCTCCAACAACGATATGATCTAGCACTCGCACATCAATGAGAGACATTGCCTCTATCAGTCTTTTAGTGATGAGTTTATCCGCCTGCGATGGTTCTGCAATACCGCTGGGATGATTGTGTGCAAAAACAACCGCAGAAGCGTTGTGTGCCATAACATGTTGCATAACAACCCGTGGGTATACCGATGCTCCGTCAATGGTTCCAGAGAACAGCTCCTCAAATGCAAGGATTCTGTGTCGTGTGTCTAAAAAGATGGCGCAAAACACTTCATTCTTGTAACCAGATAGCTTGATACGTAAGTAGTCGGCTGCATCGCTGGGTTTTACTACAACCTTGCCAATCGCATTACGTTGAGACAATATATTCAATGCCATTTGAATAACGGCATCTTGATTAAGGCCTGCAACGTTATAAGTTGTGTTTGCTGGAGGTGGAGTAAGACTCAAGTTCATTTGAGTGTATGGGGCAGCATTTTCCATGGTGATCTCCTTGGAATGGTGGCTAGGAGATCTCGCCCGTGACGGGAGAGTAATCTCCCGTGCTTGGGGTTAATAATGGAACCATGACTAGGGTTTAGTAAATCTCCAGCCAGGGCCTGTTGTTAACTGCCTAATCTTCATTAGGTTGCATAATGGTTATGGCAGATTCGCCCTGGTCGCCAGGGCCAATCACCGATTTAAGAATAATTTTACGCGCTTTTTTACCTCGACCACCGCGGGGAACGCGATAGACTTGATAGAGAAAACTTGATTGATTTTTTCTCATACGCGCAACAAAAAACGCCATGTTGATAACATCCCAAAGACGACCAGAAAGATCTTGATGAGTCTGCCTCTTAGAATCAGTATCGTTCCATTCGACGCAATCTTCCCAAACCGCTCTGGTGAGTGCGACGGGAATTGAAAATCCTGCTTCACGAGCTGTTTCTGTTACATCCACGAGAAAGCCATCAGCTATGGCCTGTTCACGAGTATACGAATGGATAGTTTCACCAAATATTTCGGTGGCTAGTGTATTCATGTTGATCTCCTATTGACGGGAAAATGAGAGACCAGAATCCCCACGGGAGAATGGCTCCCGTGATGGGTAAAAATAAAAAATGGATCGACAGCTTTCACTGTTGCACTTAATTTTTCGATCCTACGAAATGCATGGGTGCCAGATTAACCAGCAAAGGTGTATGTTGAGCCGCAACATACAACGGTGAAAACTGTGCTTTCCTAAATGTCGTACGCCGGCACTTAGGAAAGACGCCGCTTATTGACGGCGACCAGCCACAGGTCAAACCTGCATTGACATTTAACTCGTATTTGTTGTGAATGTTGTTATCAAGTCACTTCACTGATCCCAACACGATTTCATGGCCAAAATTCGGCCTTAATCCCTATAGCAAACTCCGAATGACGCGGTGTGCTGCGATACTTGTCATTCGCTCGTTTGTGTGACCTATCGATTAGGGAAATAGGTCTATCAAAACACTGGGCACGATTGTTCGCACAAAGGGGCCTACCTCGAACCGGCGGTAGGTTGTCGGTGACTATCGATGGAAAGACTATAGCAGCCTTCCTAAAAGCCCCTTAGTCGTCTCTAAAGAGTATTTGGGAAGGCAACTACAATCGGGTGATAGTAAACCGATAGTGCATTATCATCATGCCCGTTGCACCTACTTCATGATCCGGCGAGATGCTGGGTGCTGAATATTCAGCAAGGGTGTCACTTAAACCAAGCGACTATGGGTAAAATGAGGTGAAGCGTTTTTCCGCAGTACCGTATTACCGATACTCTGAAAAAACGCTGCAATACAGCGTTGATCCACAGAAAATTCTGTAAGTAGGTTAATCGAAATTAAGCAACATCGGGCAGATCAAACTCGATCTGCTTGCCATTGACCTTCACCCATTCGATGCGCAACAGACGGGCTTTGAGTGAGACACCCGGTTGGCCAGCCTTTTCGCCTCGTTGATAAGTGAAAATCTCTGAATAGAGATCACTCAGTTTGAATCCAATAAGCACCTTGGTTTTATCGTCTTCAATCAGGGGTTGAATCTGTTCAATGATTACCTGCGCTTCGCTACCTGATACACGGCAGTCGAAACGTGTGTATTGAACATCTTGGCTGCTGCCATGCAGTGCTGAGATATCAACAGCAAAGAATGGATTGCCACGTTTTACGGGGACTTCTCGAATACGGTTGAGGTAACCGATACCCGTGATGTGTAGATCGAAATATTTTTGATCTTGAGATTGATTTGAATTGTTGACTGACATGGTATTTCTCCTATGTGGGAATGTTTGGAGAAACATGAATCCCCAAGGGGATGATGTTTCCCCGATGGGTTGGTAAAAATGGATCGACGGTAAAGGCTGTTGCCTTAGTTGCTGCACTTGTCTCACGATCCTGCGAAGTGCATTAGGCGCTGAAAAAAAATCAGCAAAGGTGCTACTTTTTACCCAAGCAGCGGGGTGTGAAAACGTTAAGACTCAATGCTGTCATTTATATCGACAACTATTGTTGATTCGTCATTGAATGACAATAATTAATTGTTTTCAACAACAATAAATTAGTTGACTAGTAGGTCGCACCACTTGCTATACCCAAAGCGTTTGGGATTTAGTGTTTAGTGCGAGATATATTTTTGTTCTGGCAAGGCGAAATGACGAGTAATAGCTAGACTATTGCGAGGAATTTCAACGCAGCCAGAGCAAAAAGAGATCAGCAATAAAACCTAAATCTCAAACGCTTTGGGTATATATTATTGACAATCCTTATCCGCAGATATTAAAGCTTCATGGTGAAGACCATGAAAAAAAATTGCATTCTGGAAATCGTGTGCAACCGATAAAGTGCTTGCCAGTGTTCTTTCCATCCTTAATTGCACGTTGCACCAATGTTCCTGTTGGGCATTGAGGGCAGCTATCACCGATTTTGGATTTATTGTTATTTGATTTTTCTGATATGGATGGTTTGGCTTTGCCAGGCTTTCCCTTATTATCTGGTCGCGTAGTTTTGCATTCTGGATAACCGTTGCAACCCCAGAAGAAACCATTCTTACCCTTTCGCCTTCGCAAAGTTTTTCCACAGTCTGGGCAGGCATGTAGCGATTTGTCATCGCCCCCTGAAAACGGTTGGGAGGACGAATTGTTTGATCCAATTTGTTGTTTTGCTTGGCGCAGAACTTCAGTAATCCATTGGGTCTGGCCGTTGATGAACGTACTCAGATTACCTCGTCCCTGCGCGATATCATCCAAGCCTTGTTCCCACAGCGCGGTAGTAGCTGGGGCTTTGATTTCCTCCGGCAGAATGGCAATCAGGGCGCGGCCTGTTTGGGTGCTAACAATCTGCTTCTTCTGCTTCTTGATAAAATTTCGCTGCAACAAGGTTTCAATGATGCTGGCGCGTGTTGCTTCAGTGCCGATGCCAGAGGTCTCACGTAGTATCTTTTTCAGTCGCGCATCGGTAATCGATTTTCCTACTGATTTCATGGCGGCGATGAGTGTGCCCTCGGTAAATCGCGCCGGAGGTTTTGTCTGTTTGTTTTCGACAGTTGTTTTTAGTGTCTTCGCAACTTCGTCAACTATAGTGGGTGGCAAGGTTTGGTTTTCGTCGTCTTGTTGGTCAGTTTTGGTATGTCCTAAAACCGTTCGCCAACCGCTAATTCGTGGCACCATACCTGTCGCACGAAACTGCTCGTCGCAGACACTGACTTCAATGATGGTATTGTCATACTCATACGCAGGATAAAACTGCGCAATATAACGACGGCAGACAAGATCATAGAGTCGGCGTTCGTTCTCAGACATGCGTGAGGTATCGGTTGGTGTGGATGTTGGAATGATGGCGTGATGCGCGGTAATTTTTTTGTCATTCCATACCCTAGCGGGTAAGTTGGTGTCAGCCTGATCGACCAAGGTACTGTAAGTTGAGTCGGATTGTTTTAGTGTGGCTAGCACCTGCGTCGCTTCTGATCGTTGTGACTCAGGTAAGTAAGGGCAATCTGTCCGAGGATAGGTCAACGCCTTATGAATCTCGTACAAGGCTTGAGCGGTATCCAGTACTTCCTTAGCCCCCATGCCCCACCGTTTTGATGCTTCCTGTTGCAGGGACGATAGATCGAAAAGCAGTGGTGCAGATTCTTTTTTGCGTTCCGTGTCGGCTTTGATAATCGTGCCTTGGCGAGTTTCAACGCGTTGCGCCACATTGATGGCCGTCTGTTGATTGGTGCAGCGGCCCTCGGAGTCGGTTACATCATTGGGTGGTATCCACTTGGCTTTGAACTGGCCACGGGTAACAGAAAACTCAGCGACTAAATTGTAGTATGGTGTTGGTTTGAATTGCTCAATCGCTAGGTCCCGCTGCACAACGAGATTCAGCGTCGGCGTCTGTACACGACCTACGGAGAGAACGCCCTCATGGCCGCTCTGTTGACCGATTAGCGTGTAGGCGCGAGTCAGATTCATACCAACCAGCCAATCGGCTCTGGCGCGTCCTACACCGGCATAATAGAGCGGTTCAGTCTTTGACCCAGGTAGTACGTTGTCCAACGCTTTGCGGATACTGCTATCGTCTAGTGCCGATAACCAAAGTCGAGTCACAGGGCCACGCCATTTGCACAACTCTAAAATCTCACGGGCGATGGTTTCACCTTCCCGGTCAGCGTCGGTAGAAATCACAACATCCGACGCTAGTTTCAAAAGCTGTTGGATGATCTTAAATTGTTTCCGAGCCTCTTTCTTGACTTCCAACTTCCAGTCCTGGGGTACGATAGGCAGTGTTTCAAAATTCCAACGTTTGAGGGCAATGTCGTAGGCATCCGGTGGGGCCATTTCTAGAAGATGGCCAAAACACCATGTCACTACGGTGTTGTTGCTTTTAAGATAACCATCACTTTTTTGCTGCACACCCAACACCCGTGAAATATCACGGGCCTGGGACGGTTTTTCGCACAGATAGAGTTTCATAATTTGAGTTTCACATGGAGCTTTAAGCAACGCTACGCACGGTCTCTTTGAGCGTCTTTCCAGGAGAGAACGCAGGCGATACCTTTGCGGGTATTTTCATAGGTTCGCCTGTTGCTGGATTACGACCGATACGGGCACGTTGTTTTTTTGTGTGAAAACGGCCAAAACCGACTAACGATACCTCACCACCGTCCGACAGTGTTTCAGTAACGACGCATTGAAACGATTCAACAAACCGTTTTGCTTCTGCATCTGCGATTTGCAAGTTGGATGAGATCGCGCTAATAAGTTCTTTTTTGTTCATGATGATTTCTCCGTTGTTTTTTTACGAACTTGAATGGATTCCACTCGACCTAAAACAAGTGTGATGTCGTCGGCATACAACACCAACTTTGATCTTTCTTCGCCATTGTTATCATCCGTCCACGCCGTATATTTCAGTGAACCTTCAACTTTGGCGCGCATCCCTTTTTTCATGACACGCATGACATCTTCTGCCAGCCAGTCCCAAGCTGAAACATCTAGCCAGAAGCCGCCGTTATCCTTAAACTGTTCTGAATCGTGATCTCGAACGGGTCTATCGAAATAGACGCGCATGTCGGCGACTTGACGCTGTGCTTCGCCAACAGGTGAGGTTAGCGAGGGATCGTTACCAAGATTCCCTGTTCCACTAAATTTATTTGACATGTTTCCTATGCCTCCTGGTTGAGTTAAAAATGCACCGCAAAAATGACATGAGATACGTCACTAATAAATGTTTTATAAATATCCGTTGATGAACATTTTAGTCATACCTCCCGTGTTAGATTGTTTACCCGCTTGGTGTTTTCAATCAGTTTTTCAAGTAACTTGGCTTCGTAAAAATGCAAACCATGCAACAGGTTTAATCTGAGTCGGTGTTGCTCGAAATCGAGTAAGACTTTCCGAACGGTGACTGACTGTGTACGTAGAAACGTTTCGCCAATCTCATCGTTGGCAATGGCAAAGTAATGTTGTTTGACACCCTTCATGCGCCAACGAACATAGTTGCCGTTTGCGGTTTTGTGAAACGCAAGGTAAGCGGTCAACGTGCCGGTAAAGGTTTGGTCGTAATCATCGATCAGTGAGTACATCGTTTTTATTATCGCTTGGCGTTCAGCTTGTAACTGCTCAACTCTTCCACGTAGCGATTTAATCCGCCAATCATTTTTGACCTCCCCCTTACCCTTAAAAGGCCCTTTAGCAAAGTTCTGCATTAGCTACTTTTTTCCTGGTTACGAGTTAGCTACTTCTTCGTCAATCTCTTCAGTATTCGATGAGACTGGCGTGGATATTTCAGGAGCAACCTGAGCACGTTGCGTACCTTCGATAATCGTTTGTGGCAGTTCTCCCATCATCGACATGGCCTCGTTGGCTTTCTGCGCCATCGGTGTGGCATTGAGAACATCGGCACGCGTGACTAACGTGAACTTCCAGCGTGCAGACAACGCAAAGGCATGGCGAACCAGCTTGGCACTGTCATGTAGTGCCTTGGTGCTTTTATCGCGTGGCGCAAGGCCGACGTGACGCGCCGTTAGAATGGTGCGAACCAATTGGTCGTAGTCAGCAATGAGATAAGCGCCCATGTAACCGTAGGCGTTGGCGAATTGCAGGGGGATTCGTACTGGTTCTAGTGAGTGCGCGACATCGATTTGGATACCTACTGATACACTTGATAGCAGAGTTTCGGTTTCTTGGCGTAGTGCGTTAATTTTTTCCCGTGCTTTGTTCAATGCCTCTTCAACGAGGAGCAGTGTCCAGTCTGCATAGGGATCATCCCTGCCAGCAGAAGTCCAAATGCGTTTCATGTTCATGCCAAATCGAACCAGACCAATGATGTGTTCTTTGTCTTCAGTCTTTCGCCGACCGTAAACAAGGCGCTGCGCCTGTCGTGTCTGTATGTCGAGGCTAGCATCACCCCGCAATGTGCCGGGATGTGCTGCGGCTGTGGTGTAGTCAACTACCGGATCGGCATTGTCTGGTAGCTCTCGTTTTCCTGATTCAGTTTCACTCATAGCGTCACCTTTCGTTGTTTAGTTGTTTGTAACAAAACTTGTATACCTGCATTCGGCAAAGGTGTTGGCAGTGCCAACACTGAAACCTCAGTCTTTCACCGGCCTCCGGGGTGTTGGCAGTGCCAACACCTTGAAGTACGATCTACTCATTGGTTTCGCTCTCTTTCGCACCTGTATTTTTTTTGCAAATTTGTTCCATGCGTCGTTGAATGCTGTTGTCTCCTATGGAGCCTGGGTTTGCTTGTATGGCTTTCACCAACTCTTTCTGTTTGCGCTGCTCTTCCTCTTCACGGCGTTTTTCGTTTTCTTTTCGCCGTTTCTCCCGCTCTCGTGTGTCACGTATCCTTACGCCTATGGTGATTTGAAACTCACCGGTCTTCACTCGTTTGCATAAGCTGGCCAAATAACCGATGGGATTTTCGATGGGCGTACTGCGTCGATTGGCGGCAGATAGGCGACCGTGCCATTCGTCCAGGACATTTTGTTGCTGAGTGTTGTCGATGGAATCGAGGTACATCATGGCGAGCTTGCGCTCATTGGCGGAGATGATGGGCGGGAAGTGCAGTGCCTCGCGCGCACGCGGAAGATTACTACTTGTTTTTGTTGTAGTAGTATTTATTTTATTACTACTACAACAAGTAGTACCCGTGTGCAGTTTTTGCAAAGGCCCACTTTCGGCTTTTTTGTCCATGTGCATTTTCTGCACACGGCTGTTTTCAGGGGATTTATCCATGTGCGGTTTTTGCACTTGGACAGATTCGGACTCTGTACCCGTGTGCGGTATTTGGACATGGTGATCACCATTCACATCCATGTGCATTTTTTGCGTGGGATTTTCGTTGGTGGGCATTTCTTGAGTCAGGGCATTAATGCGCGTATCTGAGATGGCGTAAAATTCAGTGCGCTCGGTGAGTTTTAAATCAGGTTCTTGTTGCTTTTGGGTGATGGCACCAATGCGCCTTTCATACGACCAGGTTTGGATACGATCACCGATGACATCAATACCGTCATCGATCATCTCCTCAATGGTGGCAATGACGTTTTCTACGATCTTCCGTACCCGTTTGTGATTATGTTCCATGCTTGTGTTCAAAAACGTCATGTACTCCGAGTCGAGATACATGGCATCACCTAACGTAATCGGTTCATCGTGTAAAACGTAGATGTTGCCCAGATAGCGGCCTCGTTTATCACGTACCCTGGCGCAGAGGGACAACCAGCGCATCGCACGCAGAATGGCAAGCGCACGGGCAACGGTATGGTTAGATCTGATGTTAGCGAAGGTGCGTATCGTTTCGTAGTTCGGGAATGCTGTGACAGATCCCGGCGCGCTGATATGTAGGCGAATGATTTGCCATGTGAGCTTATCAACCGGCTCAAGCACTGGATCAGTGACCAACAGACGAGGATAAGGATCTTGCCAATTACCGAGATAGATAAGATTGCTTTGTTCTTGGTGGTCTTTACTTGTGGTGAGAGTCGAACTGCTTTTCAGATGCTCCACTGCATTTTGAATGTAGAGTGATAGAGCCTTGGCTTGTGGCGATATAGATATAGTGGAATCAGTCACGATCAATTACCGATGCAGTGGCTTCGTTATTCATGTTTTCCCAACTCTGAATCAACGACCATAGGTTACGTAGTGGGTGATTAGTTTCGCGGGCTACTGCAAGATAATGCTTTGCTGTTTTGCCTTCTCCTGCATCACGCCAACAATGCCATACAGTGGCTTGATCTTCGTCGGAAAGGAGTAATGGCCGTCCAGCACCGTGTGGCGGAATACCCAATAGCTTTTGACGTTGGATATACTCGGCGGTGGACATGCCGTATAACGAAGCCATCATGGCGATGGGGGCTTCGTGACGAATCAGTTCATTTTGTAACTCATCCTGTTCGAGTTCGTGTTTAAGGTAGGTCATCATCTTCTCGAAGCAGTGGTGATCTGTTTTCACCCTCAAAAAGTGGCCACTAATCCGCGCCAAATGCCTAAGCGCCTTGACCGGCAGTTCTGATAACTGTTGTACCTCATCGATGGTGAAACCCATGTCATCAATGGATTTATAGTCGCCTTCGCTTAATGCCTGGATCGCATACAACATAACGGTGTAGGCAAGCTGTGCATCGTGATTACGCATAGTTATTCCTTTCCAGCCACAATGGATCGTCGCTGTCATTACCGACCTGTTGTCGGAGCGTTTGTCGTAGCGTTCGGCAATGCCGGATCAAGGTGATCAGTTTTTGAAAATGTTCGTCTGGTATCAGTGGGTCCGCAAGGAGTTGGTATGACAGTGAGAGCCACGCAGGCTGGCCAACCCGTCGCATCAATTCGGTTTGATTGCCTCCCAGGCATAATACTCGAATAATCATTGATTCAGGAATATTGGGGATTCGCTCTGGTCGAACCGTTTCCTCGGAACAGACATAGAGCAGCCACCATATCCATTGCCTGACCATCTGTTGCCAACGTTGTTTGGCATCCAACTCTTGGCTGCTGTCAGGGATCAACGGCTCTTCAGGTAGATCGATAAGAAAGCCCAGTCCCCAGTCCTGAGAAGCTTGTAAGCACTCTTCTAACTGATAATAGCTAGCAAGTTGATGGGCTGTTTCATAGGCGCTAAGGCGGAGATCAGCAATGCCGAGTGTCGCTACGTGCTCTGGCTCTTCATCCTCAAAAACGTGCATTATTTCCGTTACCACCGGAGGATCAATCTGGTTTGACGATTCAGTGGTTGTTACCGGTGTTGTCTCTTCCTGCTCTATTGTTGGGATGGTGGATGCAATTTCTAAAGTGCTTCCAGAAGTATTGTTATCACCGATGTTAGCGGGATTCTGATCTGATATTTCCGCTTGCCAGGGGGATTCTTCCGGTGTTGGTGTAATCTCGATTTCACGACCGTGTAGCAATGCATCTATATCCAGACGTAGGGTTCGGATTGGGATATCAAGTAATTCGGTAATCCGATCCTCAAGCGTCTGCCGCAGTGCGTCGGCATCCCACTCGGGGCGATTATTTTCCAGGAGGCAGTCTTGAAACAACTCGTCAAAAATTGAGGCTTGTTGTTGAGAGATTTGAGTCCAGTAATGTAAGAAAGCTTTTTCGATTTTGCGAATCCGTGCGATCTGTGGTCTACCCATTCCGGCGCGAAGTGCTTCAGGGATTAATGGCAACAGTACATCAATGGCGTAGTTCATCCGTGAGAGTAGGTTTTGATCGATAGCGTAACCCTCTTTTCTTAGGCGTTCCGTCAATTGGCGTATCGAGTATTGTTCGCCTTTTTCTGTTTCAAACAGGGTTTTTAATTCACGTATTGCTAAGGCTTTATCAATGAAAAGCATGTCGCCACGTTTGTCGTTCTCGATCAAGTGGGCGGCTAATACATGGGTTTCTGATTTCCAGGGACGGTAGAGCACATGAAGTTGATTGAAGATGTCATCACCCGTTTCTTCAAAGAGTTCGTTGAGAATTTGTAGTCGCGTATTGCCACCTGACTCAACCATATAGATCTCTTCACCGGGGCGACGTGTAACGGTAAGAGGATTGTTCAATCCGCCTTGATTGCGAATGGAGTCTTTGATGTCGTCAAAAAGAGGATTACGTTCGCGGCGAGGATTGCGGTCATACAATTTGACCTGTTGTAGCGTCAATACCATAGGCGTGGGGGCAATAGGATCAGACGCAGGCAGTTCGCCACCTTGACCGAAGTGAGGCGTTTTTAACAAGTTTCCTAACTGTTCATCCGTTGGCCGTCGATTCATGGCAACTCTACATCGCTGAGATGGGGGAAGAGTTCATGCACTAAACTCAGCATGGTTTCTCGGGCACTCGCCGATGGCCCAGAGCGTCGTCGCTCCCATTGATGAACAGGTACTTGCGATGTGGCCGCTTCCCGGTAGGCCACAGTAGCGGGAATAACCGTGTCAAGAATTCTGATTTGCCCACGACTGGGGGCTGATTCACGCCGCAGTTCTCGTGCGATGCGTTGCGCGTCAACGGTACGATCCATACGGTAGATCAGTCCATAGAGTGGGCCAGCCGGTGCCCCCATGTAAGTCATCGGTTGCAGGCGTTCAAGCATCCCCAGTGTGCCGCGAGTGAACTCCCGTGCCGAAAGAATCTCGGGCGGAATGGGTGATAGCAACATGTCGGCGGCGAGTACGGCGGCATCTTGCAAAGGGCCGACCGCGCCTTGAGTATCAATGAGAATAAAATCGTAGTCGTCGTCAAATTTGCTCAATAGATGCTTCAGGCGCACCCGACCATCCGGCGTATGCAGTATCCAGTTTTGTAATGCACTGTCGGGGTCATCTGATAGAATGATGTCCAAGTTGGTTATCGCTGTGTGACTGATCACCTCATCTAATTTAGGGCCGGTAATCAAAGCAGATAGACCATTAGGGGCTTGTTGCTTCAGCTCAAAATAACTGGAGAGTGTGGGCTGAGCATCGGCATCCACTAACAATACACGCTGCCCAAGATCGGCGAGAATACCGCCAAGGTTGGCAGTTTGAGTGGTCTTACCAACGCCACCTTTAGTACTCATGATGGTGATTTTAAGGGTCACATCAATCTCCTATTATTTTGTGTACGGTGCCATTGCATTGATAGAAACAGCCGGGTGACCGGGGCTGCATCAATGTAATAACATCAACGTTTGCATTGCTTATGCACTTCCAGTTACTTGTTGTTTTGTTTCGCACAATTTGAACAACACGAACGCGGCCGACCGAGAGTGTAAAGGGTTAATGCCGCACCGCACTGGCAACACCGAAAGCGGTGGTAAATACGGCAACCCGGACAACTACTTCCCAGATTTTCATCCGCAGAGGTGAGATAAAGTTTTTGGCAGTAGTCACAACGCTGTGCTTCCCAGACAGATGTTGCGACTAACTTCAATACGGTTTCAATGCGAGTGAGATCCAGCAAAGGCTCGTTGACACAGTTCAAATAAAGATCATAGATATCGAGCATAATGCGCGCTTTACTGCGTCCCAATGGCGCGACCAAGTTATGAATACGCCAGACTGCGGAGGCATGTAACATACGATGCTCATTTTCACGAAACCACGCATCAGTAAAGGGTGTCATACCGCGTGGCGAAGGTTTTCCCTTTAATTCAAGGTAGATCCGTTTGACATATTTGTTGGGTAGCTCTGTCAGTTGGCAGACCAGGGTTTTTCGGGCACCCGCCTGGATTAATCTCACGGCCTCATGCGTTTTTACTGCGTTGGCGCAGGGCTTTATGTGACATGAGTAACAGTCCTTCTCCGTACGACATGTCGGAACGGTGGGCATGTAGGTGGTGGCGTCGATAAGCGATAGTCCTGTGTTCATTAATCGATACCTCCCGTTGGTGAAGTTGCGACGAAACAGGCGTGTTCGATAATCGCGTCGATCTCCTCTTTCTTGCCGTCATTAATGGCTGTGAAGAATCGCTCCCACCACCATGTTTCAGCACGAAGCGTCAGCAGCGGTTCTTTGGTATTTAACAGTGCTGCGAGTCCTGAAGCAGAAGTTTGTGTTAGCGGTTCGACCAACTCTTTCGGTATACCCAATAGGGCGACAACCAAATCAGGGTCCCTTTTCGCCACGTCTCGCGCTTTAAGTAAATATTGATAATTAATGCTGGAAAAATCCGTATCTAAAGTCATCTCCTTTGCCCTCCATACAAAATGTTTTTAGGATTGCTAAAAAGAATGTCTCTGCTTAGACTATCCAGTTGGAGTGCAAAAACAAAAAAATGTGCAAGGGAATCTATTGCGAAAATAATGTGAAATAACAATTCCGGCGCACTTGATAGCGATACAAAGTCATAGTATTGGGGCTGTGATGGGCAGGAATACATGTTGGAGCTTGCTCCATGTCGATTAAGATAAGCGACCTATTTTAGCTGTTGCGCAAGCATTTAACTCCCCGACTAAGTTGACCCTAGGGTGCAGTTTTCGAACTTTTTTTTAAAAAATGGAGATGTTTTAAGTAGATAAATACACAAAAACTATGTGTATTTATAAAGTGTTTTGATACATACGAAGGTGAGTTTTTAATATCGTTGGGATTGCAAGCGTAGATTCCCTATACGCTCGAGACGAGGTACGTTAGCCGGTCCTCCTCCTGCTGGTTAATCACAGCTCTGCCAACTATGAGTGGTGTCCGATCAACGTGGAAGACACGGGGGAAACAACGAAAGCGCCACCCCAAATAAAAATATGATGAGGCCTCATACTAAACTCAAGCTCACTCACGAATGCAAAAGACTATTTCAAATCCGGCAGCTTTGAAATATTCGACACACTCGCTCACCAAATCAGCGACAACTAGGGAGGCGGAGCAACTACAAGAGGCTGTCAGAAGCTTTTCTCATGGAAATGCACTAAAACTGACTAACAGAATACTCTTTCACCCGTTGTTCAGACTTATTTATGGGTTGGGATGTGCTCTTGCTTAGTCCGGCTTGCTTTCATCACCAAATATTTTTTGTGCATCAACTTTAATGATACTACTAATAAACTGGTTAAATTCAATGTCGTATTTTTGCTGGCAATGATCTGCTTTGACACTTAATTTATTAAATATTAAAACCACGTCCTTAGGACGTGGAGCAGGTTCGAGGCTACGGCCTTAAGAACCGAAATTTATATGAATTGAAAAAAGTCGTTATCGTGGGGATTGGTTTGGAAAGA
>Ga0316204_10001801_pt1 | contig 54155 bp, 46 predicted proteins | sample 6monrhotite_MG_2_FD_205661 | JGI IMG/M metagenome (GOLD analysis project Ga0316204, IMG submission 205661) | Microbial mat bacterial communities from mineral coupon in-situ incubated in ocean water Damariscotta River, Maine, United States -... | ecosystem: Environmental > Aquatic > Marine >... | reverse complement strand
ACCGAACGAAAATTAATAGACAAAATAGACGAGCTAGAGTTCCGCTTTCTAAATAGCAAAAAAGAATGGACTGGGTTTTGGCCACCGATTAACCAACAATCAATAGCGCCTGCAGGCCTACCAAAGGCTATTGAAATCACTTTAATTCATAACAGTCTCGGAAAAATTAAACGCTTGATCGCGCTACCGAATTAAATATGCATAAGTTAAACAGTCATATTATCAACAATCAATCAGGGGTAGCGCTGATAACTGCGCTGCTCATCGTTTCTCTGGCCACTTTTATTGCAGTAAACATTACTGAACGGCAGCAATATGATATTCGCAGAATGCAAAATCTATTCAATAACCAGCAAGCCTATTATTACGCCACTGGCGGAGAGGCCTGGGCTAAAGGTTTGCTATATAAAGACCACAAAAACGATCTACGTAGCAATGGCACTGACAATCTATTTGAGGATTGGGCTCAACCCTTACCACCAACATTAATTGAAAATGGCTCTATCGCGGGCAGCGTCACCGACTTGCAAGGTTTATTCAACATTAATAACCTATATATTAAGGACATAAATGACACCAGTGAAAAAAACCGATTAAAAGAGCAAACCCTTGTCTTCAATCGCCTGCTAACGCTTCTAGATATTAAAATTAACGTGTCTGACGCTATTGTTGATTGGCTCGATGACAATCAAGACACCTCACCAAATGGTGCTGAAGATGATATTTATCTACAAAAAACACCTGCATATCGAACGGCCAATCAAATGATGAGTAATCCCAGTGAATTATTACTCATTGAAGGCATTAATTTTAAAATTTATAACACCCTCAGACCTTTTATTTGCGCTCTACCTGAACACAGCACGATCAACATAAACACAGCGCCTGCAGAAGTAATTGCGGCTCTATCCAGTCAAATAACGCTCGATACAGCTAGAAATATTATTGAAGATAGAGGTTCTGCATACGAGTCCATCAAGAACTTTATTGACGAAACCAAGGGATATGCACAAAATAAAGTTAAATATGAAGAAGACATAACCACCTTAATTGGTGTAACTTCACAGTATTTTCAGGTAAACGCTGACGTAAAAATTGATAATATTAATAAAATGCTAATCAGCGTCCTTAAACGAAACGCTGACAGTAGTGTCAATATACTTTCACGAGCACCCAAGGATTTTTAATGGCAAACGCAGTTTTTATCAGAATTCATAATGATTACTCGGTAGATTGGTGCATACCAGGTAATGGGCATGAAAAGCTGGGGCAACCCAGTACTACGCTAAGTGAATTAGCGGACCTGTGCCCAGGTAAAAAAGTAATTGTTTTTATACCCGGAGAAATGGTGCATCTTGGTTCTTATATTATTCCAGCAAAAAATAGACAAAAAATATTACAAGCTGCCCCTTTCGCTATGGAAGATGATCTGATAGGGGATATTGATGATTTTCATTTTGCATTACCAGCCAAGACACTCGGTAAAAACATTGCCATCTGCGCCATTGAAAAAGCTAGGATGGTTTCGATACTAAGCTTACTTAAAAAATATGATATACAGCCACAAACCATTACTATCGATACACTAGCTCTTAATTGGCAAGCTGAAACCTGGACCCTATTACTAGAAGACAATGTGACAACGATCAGAACCAACCTGCTAACAGGATTTACAGTTGATACTTCCTCGTTAAGGGATTATATCGATATAGCCATCGATGAAGCGGGTGAACACTCCCCTTCTAAAATGAGCGTAATTGATGCTAGAACTTTAGATGCAGGACAAACCATTGAGTCACTATTACCGGACTCAATGACAATACAGAACATCACCCCTCAGGAAAGTATTATCTACACTTTCGCCAGCTCATACGTAGAAAACGAAACTATTAATCTTTTGCAGGGAAACTATGCCGTTAAACATATACGACATCAAAACCTAAAAAAATGGTACCCTGCTGCTGCAATTTTAATTGCCTTCCTTTTAGTTAAGCTAATTGGCGGCATTTTTGAATACAAACAACTTACCAATCAGGTAGATAATCTGGATCATAAAATAGAACGGTTATTTCGTCAGGCTTTACCCGATGTAAAACGCATCGTTAACCCCAAGGCACAAATGACTCAACGACTTATTTCTTTGAAATCCAATAACCAAAATGGTCAAACCGACTTTTTCACCCATTTCGCTAAGTCAGTAAAACCTTTAAAGGCTGATAAAAGCATTGTCATTAAAACGATAAACTTTAGAAACAATCATCTCGATATAGAATTAAATATTAGCGATCTACAAGCATTAGAAAAGTTAAAACAAACTATTGCTCAAACTGGTTCAAAGGTAGAAATACGATCAGCAGCTGTGCAAGGTAAACAAGTATCCGCTCGTTTACGCATTACAGGAGAAGCATCATGAAATCCTGGTTTTACGCTAAAGATCAGCATGAACAACGAATCATCCTTGCATTAGCAGGATTGATTGGTTTAAGTCTGGCTTACCTTTTAATTTGGTCTCCAATAACTGAAGCATTCCAGCAAAAAAAGAATCAGGTAGCAGCTAAACAGCAGCTCGTAAGCTGGATGGAAAAAACAGCCCGGGATATCATTCAACTGAAGCCATTAACCACTCAACAACAAAAACGTAATAGCGGCGGCCCTTTGCTTTCAACTATTGATAGAACGATAAAAATAGCAAGACTAAACCAAACCATGAAGAGATTAGAGCCTCAAGGTAATGATCGCGTACAAATATGGTTTGAAAAAACAGCCTTTGATACCTTGATAAGCTGGCTAGGTAAAGTTGAAGGTGAATATGGTATACAGATTCAAACTATCAATATCGAGCGCCTCGAACAATCTGGTCGAGTCAATGCACGACTAGTATTAAGAAAAGGATAGTTCAATGAGTCGTTTTAGTCTTATTTTAGTTGGCATCATCAGTTTCAGTATAATGGCGATTGCAACCATGCCTGCACGAATTGCTTATTCTTTTTTCAATTCACCTAATAGTAAAATACAACTTCAGGATATCAGTGGAACAATATGGAATGGACAGGCTAATAAACTCCAGGTCCCGGGACATTCATTCTCAAACTTAAAGTGGCAGCTACATTTCGTGGATATATTACTCGGAGACATTACATTTGATGTACAGGTTAGTGACTCGGACTACCCGCTCACATCAACTATTACGCGAAGATTTGGCGGGGAACTTAGTGTCAAAGATCTTAAAGCTATTCTGCCCTCATCCATTCTACGCCAATTACCCTATGGCAGCTTAGTTAGCTTGAACGGCTTACTTAATATAAATATGCCCTACTTCACTTTAAGTGATAACAACTTAACCTCAGCTAAAGGAAAAATCAGCCTAACTGATGGTCAGTTTCTGGCACCAATCCAGGGAACATTGGGAAACTTACTGTTTCAAATATCTAACAAAGACGACGATATTTTGATCACCATGAATGACCAGCAAGCCCCTATTGGAATAAGAGGCTCGCTGCGCTTGAAACCTAAACACCTGTATAGCTTTAAAGGGGTATTCACGCCTAGAGCGAATGCAGATGCCTTCCTGACAACGATGATTAAAAACGCTGCTCGCCAACAGCCTGATGGCAGCTTCTTGATTCAATCTGAAGGGAGATACTGAATACCCAATCGAGCTTTGCTTTATCTGCCCTGTTATTTATCACTTTCTGCTTAATTGTAATATCTTATGTACTGAATGAAGACTTTTTGCTAAGCTCATGATGTAAAGATATTTTTCCCATATCTAAAGTTTACAGATATCGGCCCGAAACCAGTAGAAAACAGGGTATTAACGGGCAAATAGCTAATTAAAATAATAATTTTGAGGTTTATGGTGTAACTTATTGTTTTTAAATATGAATTCATTAATTAACAGACTGGTTTCCGTTGCTAAAAGAGGCTCTCTCCTCCTCGCATTTTTGTGCCTGCCAATCTTTGCCTCTGCCAATGATGGCATCACCTTAAACTTAAAAGATGCCGATATTACCACCCTGATTAATACCGTCTCACAAATTACTGGCAAAAATTTCGTTATCGATCCCCGCGTAAAAGCCAGAGTCACCGTTGTATCTGCCAGCCCACTTGCCAAAGATGAAATTTACGATATTTTTCTGTCGATTCTGGAAGTACACGGATTTGCAACGATTCCAGTGGGTGAGATCATCAAAATCGTGCCTAACAGCAAGGCAAAACAAGGTAGCGTACCTACTGCTAGAGGCCAAAACAACATAACAGGTGATCAGGTCGTAACGCGTATTATCCGCGTTAAAAATGTTACAGCTGCTCAATTAGTGCCTATATTACGGCCATTAATTCCATCACAGGGACATCTCGCTGCTTACCCTTCAAAAAACGTATTGATTATTACCGACCGTGCTGAAAACGTTAGTCGCCTTGCCAAAATAATTAACCGCATTGATCAGGTGAGCGATAACAGAATAGAAATCATCACGCTCAACCATGCTTCGGCCACCGAAATTGTCAGAATATTGAATGGTCTCGCGAAAGGTAAAAAAGGTCAGGCGGCACAAGTGTCATTTGTCGCTGACGAGAGAACCAATAGTGTATTACTTAGTGGAGAACCATCAGCCAAATTACGTTACCGTGCATTAATTAGTCATCTTGACACACCATTGGAAGCTGATGGTGGCACGCGTGTTGTTTATCTCCATTATTCGAAAGCTAAAGATATGGTTGCTGTACTAACCGGTGTAAGTAAATCTATTGAAGGCAAAAATAAAAAATCGGGAACACGCTCTACCTTTGGCAGCAATGTCAGCATACAAGCTGATGAGGCGACTAACGCTCTGGTGATTACTGCCCCACCTGATATTTTCAGATCTCTACAGCGTGTTATCAGCCAGCTCGATATTCGCCGCGCACAAGTCTTAGTAGAAGCCATTATTGCTGAAGTAACGTTAGACAAAACCCGTGAGCTGGGTGTTCAATGGGCAGTCGATGGCAGCCCTGGTGGAACCGGGCCTATTGGTGTCGTTAATTTCGGTGGCAGTAGTGGCATCGCCAATGTTGCAGGATCAATCGCTGCTGGTGTCGCACCTAGTATAGGCGATGGTATTACACTTGGCGCAGGCAGGTTTAATAGTAACTCATTGAACTTTGCTGCTATCGCTCGTGCACTTGCAAGTGATGCCGATTCGAACATTCTCTCGACTCCTAATTTAGTGACGCTTGATAATCAGCAAGCAGAAATTGTCGTTGGTGAAAATGTGCCGTTCGTTACCGGTGAGTTCAGTAGCGCAGGAGGCACATCAAGCTCAGTCAATCCATTCAGAACCATTGAACGTCAGGATGTTGGTCTTACACTTCGAGTGACTCCTCAAATCAATGAGGGTAATGCAATAAAACTGGATATTGAACAGGAGATTTCTGGCGTTGTCCCTAGCAGCACAGGAGCAAGCGACCTGACCACAAGTAAGCGATCCATTAAAACGGCCGTCATGATTGAAGATGGTCAAACGATAGTCCTCGGTGGATTAATCGATGATACCTTGCAGCAAACACATCAAAGCGTTCCTATATTAGGAGATGTACCTTTAATCGGGCGTTTATTTCGATTTGATAGTACTGTGAAGAAAAAACGCAGCCTGATGATTTTTTTACGACCCGCGATTATCAAGGACGCGGCCGTTTTATCGCAAATTACTGACGGGAAATACTCTTACATTCGTGCGCAACAGCTTGAACACAGAGAAAAAGGCATTTACCTCATGGATGACAATTTATCACCTTTATTACCTGAAGAGCTGCCTAACATACCTCAGCCTTTTAAAAAGAAGGAACCTGTAAACAGCTCATCTGATGAATAATTATGGATATTACCGAGCACCAAGAAACCAACTTACCAGCTCAGGATAACCCTGAAACGAAAGGTCACTTTTTACCCTATACCTTTATCCGTAAACACGGCGTTGTCGTTACCGCTATTAACGATGACGTTGTTGAGGTTTTATACAAACCTGGGTGTAAACTCTCTGTTTTTTCTGAGCTCAAGCGTTTTTTCAACCTCCCTTTGAACATAAAAAAAGTAGGCGTTGAAGCCTTTGAAGTAAAAGTTTCAGAATTGTATGAAACCGGCTCCAATCAAGCTATGCAAGTTATGGATGATATCAGCGATGATATGGACCTCACGCAAGCCGCCATGAATTTAGGTGAGCCTGAAGATTTGCTCGATGCACAAGATGACGCCCCTATTATCCGCCTAATTAACGCTTTGTTAACTGAAGCGCTAAAAGAAGGTGCATCCGATATACATATTGAACCCTATGAATTTAATATGATTGTCCGTTTCCGGGTAGACGGCATCTTACATGAAGTCCTACAGCCTCCCAGAGCGGTTGCCCCTATTCTTGTGTCACGCATCAAAGTTATGGCTCATTTAGATATTGCCGAAAAAAGACTCCCTCAGGATGGGCGTATTTCTCTACGAATAAATAATCGTGCAGTTGATGTGCGTGTATCGACCTTGCCATCCAATCATGGCGAACGGGTTGTTTTGCGTCTTCTGGATAAACAGGCCGGGAGAATGTCACTTGAACATCTGGGCATGGAGCCACACGCTGCAAGAGATCTTGAAGAAATAATTCAAAAGCCACATGGTATCATTATGGTAACAGGGCCGACTGGTTCTGGTAAAACAACAACTTTGTATGCAGCTCTTACCAAGTTAAATAATCGCACACGCAATATTGTTACCGTTGAAGACCCGATTGAATATAACCTGGAAGGCGTTGGACAAACCCAAGTAAACAACAAGGTAGATATGACGTTTGCACGTGGACTTCGCGCCATACTCCGCCAGGACCCAGACGTTGTAATGATTGGTGAAATTCGTGACTTGGAAACTTCTCAGATTGCTGTACAAGCCAGTTTAACTGGCCATATGGTTTTATCAACACTGCATACCAATACAGCAATTGGCGCTATTACTCGACTGAGAGATATGGGTGTCGAACCATTTTTACTCGCCTCCAGCCTAGTCGGTATTCTTGCGCAACGACTGGTTCGCAAACTTTGTCCGCATTGTCGTGAAGAAATGTCTCCAAATGAGAAGGACTGTGAATTGCTTGGCCTCAACCCGACTGAGAAACACACAATTTATCGGGCACATGCAAATGGCTGTAATCAGTGTCTCAATCTTGGTTACCATGGCCGAACGGGGATTTACGAATTCATCGTGCTGGATGAAGCCATGCGTACCCTTATTCATGATAGCGCTGATGAGCAAACACTTATGAAACAAGCTAGAAAAAAATCAACCAGCATCCGCCAGGACGGTATTCGCCGCATTCTTAATGGCGATACCAGCATTGATGAAGTCATTCGCGTAACACAGGAAAGCTAGTGGCAGCTTTTGAATACAAGGCGCTTGACGAACACGGCAAAAACCGAAAGGGTATTATTGAAGCCGATACTGCCAGACAAATCCGACAGCAATTAAGAGAGCAGGGTTTAACGCCATTAAATGTTGACGAAGTCACGCAACAACAAAACAATAATCAAGGCAACAGTCTTTTTCAACAACGCATTAGCGCCATGGATCTGGCATTGATAACTCGCCAATTATCCACACTACTAAGTTCTGGTATGCCGCTGGAAGAAACACTACGCGCCGTTGCCGCTCAAAATGAAAAAAATAAAATAAAACGTGTATTGTTATCTGTTCGTTCAAAAGTACGTGAAGGTCAGAGCCTGAGCACAGGCCTCGGAGAGTTTCCATCAGTTTTCCCCGAGCTATATCGTAAAACAGTAGAAGCTGGCGAAGAATCAGGACATCTGGATAATGTCTTAGACAGGCTCGCTGATTACACTGAAGCAAAACAACAAATGCAGCAAAAAACCCTAATGGCTTTATTCTACCCTGCCTTACTGATTATTATCTCGATTCTAATCGTTATTGCGTTGCTAACTTTCGTTGTACCTCAAATGGTACAGGTGTTTAATAATGTGTCGCAGGAATTGCCAGCGGCTACACAAATTCTAATTGCCATTAGTGACTTTCTCAAAAATAATGGCCTCTGGTTGATATTAGGATTATTTTTAGGTGGCTTCATGATCCGTTCAATCTTACGTCAACCTGCACCCAAAATGGCGTGGCATCAATTCTTGCTAAAAACACCCTTTGCTGGCCGACTCATACGCAGCAGTAATAGCGCAAGATTTGCACGCACACTAAGTATACTTACCTCCAGTAACGTACAAATACTTGAGGCGTTACGTATTGCAGGCCAGGTTGTAAATAATTTGCCCATGAGGAAAGCCGTTGAATCCATTACCAGCAAAGTAAAAGAGGGAGCCAGCATTCACGCATCTATGGAGCAGTCTGGTTACTTTCCACCCATGACCGTTAGCCTTATATCCAGTGGTGAGGCCAGCGGTAATCTTGAAGACATGCTAGCTCGTGCAGCCAATATACAGGAACGTGAAATCGAATCTATTTTGGCTACAACATTAAGTTTACTTGGCCCCATCATGTTACTGATAATGGGAGGAATAGTATTATTTATTGTTCTTGCCACTCTCTTACCAGTTTTCGATTTAAACCAATTGGTAACTTAGTATGTTTATACAATTCACAAAACTTTGTCATAGCCTCTGCTTTATAGCAGCGATTCTATCTATTGCAGCATGCGAAACAAACCCTCCTCTGGAAAATAAACCACAAGCCACCGAGTCATTGCATGATGCTCTATTTAAGAGAGCAAGAGCTGCTTTTTTAAGCAACGATTATAAAACAACTGCTATTTTATTGGAGCCACTTGCAGCTAAGGGTAATGCAAAAGCTCAATACACCCTAGGTTATCTCTACTATCATGGAAAGGGAGTAAAACAAGATATACAACAAGCCCGTTCATGGTTTATTAAATCATCAGATCAAAATAACCTCAAAGCCATAAGAGCACTCACACTACTAAACGCGACAATAAATAACAACGAAACCCAAAAAAAAATTACTCCTAAAGAAAAGACAAGCACTTTACCCCTCCTGGATTTAAGAAAAACGATCAAACAACCAGTCGTGCAACCTATAGCGCAAAAACCAATAAAAAAAATTACCGTACAACCAGAACCGCTACAATTATCAGTAGAACAAAAAAATATACTAAACTCAGTTCAAAATGAAGCTGCTAACACTACAGTTCAGCAGCGAAACAATCGCCTCCCCTCAACCAACTCACTGACTGTGGGGAACGAATGGGTTATTATACAGCCAGCCAGGAACTTCACTATTCAACTTGCCAGCGGCATGAAAGAAAAATCAATTATCAGATTCGTTAAAAATGTAGAGCTTGATGGCGTGCACTATATAAAGTCAACCAAAGAAGGTGTTACTCGTTATACTGTTATTCATGGCAATTTTGATAGTTTTGAACGAGCCAACCTGAAATTAGCTCGATTAAAAGAACGCGGCTTCAAAGGCGCATGGATCAGAAAAATAAGAAACCTACAAATACTGATTAACAATCAATAACCAAATAAATATTTTTCCATATACTATTAACTTTTTTATTTTAAATTCAAACTCATCGTTTTAGTTTGACCACTACGTTCAACCTTAACTTCTACTTGGTCAGATTTAACTAACTCACTAATCACCTTCATGGCTTCTCGCTCATTACTCAATGAAATGCCGTTTATAGCTGTAACAATATCAGACGGCCTCAAGCCTAAACGATTATAAAGTTGACGATTCTTTTTCGGTAGAATCCTGTAACCTTTCAAGCCTTTCCCTTTTCCTGCGAAAACCGGCACTATCCTTACATTGTCCATGAAACTCTGTTTATTATAGTTTTTTATCGGTTCTGATGTTTTGATAACATTTTGTTTTATTTTTACACCTGCAGAAGACTGTTTAGGAAACTTTAATAATTCAAAATTACCTCCACGTTTTAATAAAACATGATCTTTTCGCACCTCTGCAAGCCATACTCCCGTATCAACTTTATCATTAACCTTATAATGTTTCTGTGTGCCAGTTTTTGATCCAATAATTGCAGAACCTTGTTTTAAACTATCACCTGCAAAAACACCGTACAAAATTAAATTAAGTCGCGTTTCTGGAGCAGACACTGGCTCTCGCTCAATAATAGAACTAGTATCATTTGCCGAACCGAACAAATGCATATTCGATAAAGCCTGATAGTTAATATTCTTATTAGGTCGAGACAATTGCTTTTGTAAGGCAAGGTTAGTTGATTTTTCAGACACGGGAGCAGAATAAAAAACATCTACAATAGACCAACTCGTTTTTGCTATTTGTGCAGATAATAATATAACCAATAAAACAAGTACCCCTCCTGGTAACTTTTGCAAAAAAAATGCTTTAAAGGCTGGAGAGAGAAAATCTAGTTGCATTATTCTTGCTGTATTTATCTGCATATTAAGTGATTAATGATTAGCTGACTAACTATAGCCTATCATATATCTTTTTTCTCTTTTAAATCAAGCTATTATCCAGTCACCATAGAGCATTAAAGACCACCTGATATTAAACACATTCGATGACATGCAATCTTTTCTAAATAGCACTTCACTCAGAAGGCAAAGGGACTATATAATGTCAATAATTTAAAGAAAACAAGGAATTAAGCATGTCTAAGAAATCCATACTCGTTTCTGGAGGCGCAGGTTACATCGGTAGCCATGTTGTAAGACAACTCGGCGAAGCTGGAGAACGTATCGTTATTGTTGATAATCTATCTACTGGATTTGAAGATGCAATTTTGTATGGAGATTTTGTAAAAGGCGATATAGGTGATAAAGACCTAATTAGCCGTGTTTTAAAAGAATACGATGTCGATTCTGTTATTCATTTTGCAGCGCATACGATCGTGCCTGAGTCAGTTACAAACCCTTTAAAATACTATGGTAACAATACATGTAACAGTCGCAATTTGATGGAATGCTGCCGTGATGCAAACGTTAAGAACTTTATATTTTCCTCAACAGCAGCTGTATACGGCATCCCAGACACCGATTCTGCGAGTGAAAGTAGCCCACTTAGCCCTATCAATGCTTACGGCACATCAAAACTAATGACTGAATGGATGTTACGTGACCTGTCAGCGGTAACCGAGCTGAATCATGTTGCACTAAGGTATTTCAACGTTGCTGGCTGTGATCTTGAGGGACGAATAGGACAATCAACAGAAAAAGCTACGTTGCTTATCAAAGTTGCTTGCGAAGCAGCAGTTGGTAAACGTGATCAAGTTTATATTTTCGGCACTGATTACCCAACACCTGATGGCACCGGGGTACGCGATTATATCCATGTCGAGGATCTGGCCAGCGCACATTTAAAAGCACTTGAATACTTAAGGAATGGTGGCGAGTCTACGACACTTAATTGTGGCTATGGCCATGGCTATAGTGTTAGAGAGGTCTTAGATACCGTTGAAAAAATCAATGGTAAAAAGCTTAATATTATAGAAGAAGACCGTCGTGCCGGTGACCCACCTGCATTAATTGCGGAAGCCAACTCGATTCGTGAAGTGACTGGGTGGCAACCCAAATATGACGATCTCGATATCATCGTTAAAACATCCCTAGAATGGGAAAAAAAATTAATTGCTAATAATAAGTAATCAAATTTATTATTAAAAAAATTTACTAACCTGTATTGAGAAAATAATGATAACACTGGATCAAGTTAATATCGGAATCATCGGCCTCGGTTATGTAGGCTTACCACTTGCTGTGGAATTTGGAAAAAAATTCCCCACCAAGGGATTTGACATCAATGAAAAACGTGTAGCTGAACTCAAAACAGGTGTCGATAACACTCTCGAAGTAGAAACTGAATTACTAACTGCTGCAAAACAGCTTACCTACATAAGTAATTTACAAGATCTCAAAGACTGCAATGTCTATATCGTAACCGTGCCTACCCCTATTGATGCACATAAAAATCCTGTACTAACGCCTCTTATTCAAGCGAGCAAAGACCTATCGAGTGTTATTTCAAAAGGTGATATTATTATCTACGAATCTACAGTCTATCCTGGAACCACTGAAGAAGTCTGCGTCCCTTTTATTGAATCTGGTTCAGGATTGAAAATGAATGAAGATTTCTACATTGGTTATAGCCCTGAAAGAATTAACCCAGGTGACAAAGAGCACAGAGTAACTAATATCTTAAAGGTCACTTCTGGATCCACCCCTGAAGCTGCAGACCTAATAGATGAACTCTACCGTAGCATTATTACTGCGGGCACGCACAAAGCCAGTAGCGTTCGTGTTGCAGAAGCATCCAAGGTTATTGAGAACACTCAACGTGACCTCAATATTGCACTTGTGAATGAGCTTGCCATTATTTTTCAACGCATGGGTATTGATACACTAGAAGTACTTGAAGCTGCTGGCACAAAATGGAATTTTCTACCTTTCCGACCCGGCCTGGTTGGCGGACATTGCATTGGCGTAGACCCATACTACTTAACACATAAAGCACAAGAAACAGGACACCACCCTGAGCTCATTCTTGCTGGGCGTCGTATCAATGACAGAATGGGTGAATACATCATCATCCAGCTCACGAAATTAATGACGCAGAAAAAAATTCATATCGTAGACTCAAACGTTTTAATTCTGGGTTTTACTTTTAAGGAAAATTGCCCAGACCTGAGAAATACACGCGTTATCGACATGGTGCATGAATTAAAAAGTTATCACGCAAATGTCGATGTCTACGATCCCTGGGTGAGCTCTGAAGAATCAGAAGCTGAATACAATATTAGTTTAGTTGATAAGCTAGAAGCCGGTAAATATGACGCTGTAATTGTTGCCGTGGCTCACGACGAATTCAAAAAAATGGGGATTAGTAAGATACGTGAACTCTGTAAGCCTAACAGTGTCGTTTATGACGTTAAATACGCTTTTGATAAAGACGATGTTGATGGAAGGATCTAGGCGCTAATCATTAAGCATATTATCGACTATTACGTTTCTGATATTCAAAAATATAAGAAACGCTCTTTTTTCTAACTAATATCAAACAGTTTTTCAAAGTTTGATATAGAAAGGATTTGTTTAATCGTAGGCCGACAACCTTGTATCTTAATTTTCGCTGACTCATTTCCAGCATGCTCTCTAAGTAATAACAACATGCCTAAAGCTGAACTGTCCATATAATCTGTAGAGCCCATATCGATAATATATTGAGATTCCTCTGGTAAGTCTTTATATGCATCCCTGAATTCCTTGTGCAAAGAAAAATCAAATCTTCCTTCTATTTTAACTTGCACTGTGTTTCCATCATCCATTTTTTTAACTTCAATACTCATTCGTAACCCCTTATCTGTTTCTTAAACCTGCTCTACTGCATCAGAATTGATTTATCCTTATGTTCACACACCCAAATACCCAATATCATCATTATTTGAAACACTAGTATTCAGCTTTACATATTAACATTCAGAACAGGATGAAAGTTTTATGTGCACTTATTCTTTCAAGCTTTCAGTAATAAACAGGTTATCGGTTAAAAGATGAGAATCTTAAATTTATAGATACAACTAATTATATATAATAATCAATAGCTTATATGTTCTATATATTGATGGCGGGATGTATAAATTAGTGTGTAGAGATTACAGGGGCTAATACCCCTGCAATCAAAATTGGTGGAGCTAGGCGGGATCGAACCGCCGACCCCTTGCATGCCATGCAAGTGCTCTCCCAGCTGAGCTATAGCCCCAAAAGTTTTGCAAATTTACGCGACTGCATAGTTTGTGTCAAGTGATCAGTAAATACTACCACTATCTACTCTTTGACAACTAATCACAATACCAATTAGCGAACAACCTGATTCTCAGCTCTCGCTTTTATAAAATCAATTGCTTTTTCCATTCGCACAATCGTTAACTGCTTACCTAACAACTCCAGTGTAATATCGATGGCTGGTGTAGCTGCCTTTCCGGAGATAGCCACACGGACAGGCTGGCCTATCTTACCCAGATTTATTTCAAATTGCTCAATCACAGCATCTATGGCTGTTTGAATTTCTTCGGCATTCCAATTTTCTATATTCGTAAAATGTTCTGTTAGTCTTTGCATGGGTTCTAATGTCGATACTTTTAGATTTTTCTTTGCCGCCTTTGCATTATAGCCATCAAAATCTTTATAAAAGAATTCAATATTACGTGCTAATTCTTTTAGTGTCCGCGCTCTGTCTTGCTGAGGCTTGATAACCGATAAGAGATCAGGCCCATTAGTTGGGTCGATATCCAGTTCTTTCAACTGCCAACTCAGATGATGTGCAATATGTTCGGGCGTTGCCGCTTTAATGTACTCCTGATTAAGCCAGAGTAGTTTTTCTTCATTGTATGTTGACGCGGCCTTATTGATATCTTTTGAATCAAATAAGCTAATCATTTCATCTAACGTAAATAGCTCTCTGTCACCATGCGACCAACCAAGTCGAACCAAATAATTAAGTACGGCTTCAGGAAGAAATCCTTCGTCACGGTATTGCATCACACTAGTCGCCCCATGGCGTTTAGACATACGTTTACCATCATCGCCAAGAATCATCGGAACATGTGCATAAACAGGTAACTCTGCACCCATAGCTTTTAATATGTTTATTTGTCTCGGTGTATTGTTCAAATGATCATCACCACGCACAACATGGGTAATACCCATATCTAGATCATCTACAACAACCGTAAGGTTATAGGTAGGCGTGCCATCACTTCGTGCGATGATCAGATCATCTAATTCATCGTTACTGATAACAACCTGCCCCTTCACCATGTCGTCGATTACCACCTCACCCTGCTTAGGATTCTTAAATCGAATAACATAGGGTTTATCTGTGTCATCATGATTATTATCTAGACAGAATCCATCGTATTTAGGTTTTTGCTTGTTCTCCATTTGCTGTTCACGCAACTGCTCAAGACGGTCTTTAGTACAATAGCAACGATAGGCTTTACCATCTTGTAACAACTGATCGATTACTTGCTTATAACGATCAAAACGATGTGTTTGATAAAACGGGCCTTCGTCATACTCGAGCCCAAGCCAGGTCATCCCTTCCAAAATTGCATTAACTGATTCTGTGGTAGAGCGTTCAAGGTCAGTGTCTTCAATTCTTAATACGAAAGAACCGCCATGACGACGAGCATATAACCAAGAGAAAAGTGCTGTACGTGCACCACCAATATGAAGATAGCCCGTTGGGCTAGGTGCAAAACGTGTTTTTATAGACATGATAATTCTAAACCGTTAATTGAATATTTGCAGATTGTAACAAAAAATAGACATGTATTGCAGCTAATGTCGTATACAGAAACGTTGCATAAATTGATATTAACTGAGAAGGGAACTGCTTTTATTCTTCTAAGCGCAAATACCTATTTCGATTCATAACAAGCAATTAATCTTTTGGTATGTGGCGTAATATTTTTTGTGCCACACTACTCAATGGAACAATAAAATCAACACACCCAAGCTTTACCGCTTCACCGGGCATACCCCAGACAACACTGGATTTTTCATCTTGGGCAATAGTAGGCGAACCCATATTATGCATTTCCTCCATTCCTTTTGCTCCGTCATCACCCATCCCAGTTAAAATAACGGCAATAGCATTTTGCCCAGCACATTGTGCAACAGAACGAAACAAGACATCAACTGATGGTTTGTGACGATTAACTGGCGGGCCATCATTTAGTTCACAGATATATCGTGCGCCATTACGCTTGACCATCAAATGCTTGCTGCCAGGTGCAATATATACATGACCTGCCAGAATTTGTTGTCCGTCTTTTGCCTCACAAACAACCATCTTGGATAACCCATTCATTCGATTTGCAAATGAAGCACTGAATGCTTCAGGTATATGCTGCGTAATCACAATTCCTGGTGTATCAGCTGGAAGATCGATCAAGACATCCTTTATTGCCTCTGTCCCACCTGTTGAGGCACCTATAGCAATTAGTTTGTCAGTAGTATTAAAACTTTTTGCTACATTTTGCTTTTCAAGAATGGCATCTGCTGATAATTTTTTATCCACCGAAATGGTATTAACTTGTTTTTCTATTGCTCGAACATTTGCTTTAGCCGCATTTTTAACCTTACTAATTATTTCAACTGCATAATCCTGTATCGCGTTGCTAATATCAATTTTGGGTTTAGATACAATATCTATAGCCCCATTCTCTAAAGCCTCAAGAGTAAGGTCAGCGCCTTTTTCTGTTAATGTTGACACCATCACTACCGGCATAGGATGTAAGCGCATTAGATTTTTTAGGAAAGTAATGCCATCCATTTTTGGCATTTCAACGTCTAATGTTAGAACGTCAGGATTTAGCGCCTTAATCTTATCTCTAGCTATAAGAGGATCTGACGCTGTACCAACAACTTCAAGACTAGGGTCTGAATCAAGTATCTCAGTTAGCAATTTACGAACTAAGGCCGAATCATCGACAACCAATACTTTTATCTTACTCATGAATTACCCTTTATTAAAATAACTCGACGTCACCAGAAACAGGCACTTCTTCAATAGTATTCATATAACGCTCTTCACGAACGACAATAGTACTATTATGCTGAGATCGCATTTTTTTAACTTTCACTTTACCACTTAAAGGATGATAGGCGACTTTACGTGGATAAACATCTCCGACATCTTCACCTAAAATAGCAAAACCTTCTGTTTCCAAATATTTTCTAACAAATTCAACGTTCTTTAACCCAATGTTGGTCATGTTAGCTATAATTCTACCCCCGCCAACAATCTTTACTTCAAGATTTTCACGGCGACCACCATTTTTTAAAATATCATTTATTAAATGCTCCATGGCAAAATTACCATAACGAGCTGCATCACTCATATCGACGGGTAAATCATCCTCCTCAGAAACCTTTTTAGGTAACATAAAGTGATTCATACCACCTATGCCAAACACTCTATCACGTATACAGGCTGACACACATGAGCCCAAAACAGTAATTACATATTCATCATCGAGTGTAACGTAATATTCACCTGGCAATATCTTAGCAGCTATTCCTTCACGCGTTTTATCCCAATAACGATTAATATGACTAAACCCCTTAATAGAAGGCCTTGGGAGATTACTACGACGATCAAACAACGCAACCACTATTCTACCTATCCTTATTATATATAGTATTGCCAATCAAACTAAATCGATCACTGACTTTAAACAATGTTTCAGAATGACCAAGAAATAATGTCCCATCATCTTTTAAAATATCAGCATAACGATCTGCCAATACTCGCTGCGTATCTTTATTAAAATAAATAACTACATTGCGACAAAAAATTAAATCAAAACCACCTCTAAACGGCCATTCATGAAGTAAATTCAATTGATTAAATGTAATCATTTCCTGTAAAACAGGTGACACCTTTACTTTTCCTGCAAAGTTATCTTTACCTTTTTTAAACCAGTCACGAGCCATTGACTGAGGCAACCCTTCAATGCGCTCTTCTGAATAAACTCCTGCTTTTGCAGTAGCAACAACATTAGTATCAAGATCTGTAGCTAATATCTTAATATCCCAATCGTCTATTCTTGGAAAATGCTTAAGCAACGTGATAGCTATCGAATAAGGTTCTTCGCCTGTAGAACAACCAGCCGACCATATTCTTATGCGCCTTTCATCATTGCGTGTTTTTAGCCAATATGGAATTAGCGTATTGGCAATATAATCAAAATGATGTTTTTCGCGAAAAAAAGACGTGAGATTAGTTGTAATTGCATTAACAAAATTGACCAACTCATCTTCATTTTCTGTTTTCAAAAAATCACAATAACTAGAAAAATTTACAATTGATAATGCTCGAAGTCGTCGGGCTAACCGACTATAAACCATACTACGTTTTGCATCACTCAGAACAATGCCTGTTTTAGTCGATACGAGATTTTTTATAAATTTAAAGTCCTTATCTGTAAACTTAAATTCATTTGACTGATCCAAGGTCTTACTCCATGCATAAATACCGATAAATAAAACAAGATGAATTTAAAGCTAACACACATCCATGTGCAATAAGGTAAACTAGATCTTATCTAGGATACTCTATAAATTTAGAACTCATCCCACTCATCGTCTGCTTGTTTTGTGCGCCTAGAAGATTTTGATCTCACAGCAACAGGCTCACTTCTGCTAGATCGCGTTTGTTGACGCTGCTTATTAACTGACGGCTTACGTTCAGCCTGCTGATGCTCTTCGCCAGTTTCAAAAAACTCCATGAGCTTACTCATTCCTATTGACTGCTCATCCAACGACTCACTCGCGGCTGCGGCCTCTTCAACCAAAGCAGCATTCTGTTGAGTCATTTCATCCATTTGCGTAATGGCTTTATTAATCTGTTCAATACCCGATGATTGCTCCTGACTCGCTGCTGCGATTTCAGCTATAATGTCACTCACCTTTTTAACAGCATTAACGATCTCTTCCAATGATTTACCTGATTCATCAACAAGTCTAGTACCTTCTTCAACCTTCTCAACACTATCCTTGATTAATGATTTTATTTCTTTTGCAGCTGACGCACTTCGCTGAGCTAGATTACGAACTTCCGCTGCAACAACTGCAAAACCTCTTCCTTGTTCTCCTGCTCTTGCGGCCTCAACAGCTGCATTTAGCGCCAATAGGTTTGTCTGGAATGCTATCTCATCAATCACACCAATGATATCAGCGATCTCTTTACTACTACTATTAATCTCAGACATTGCAGCACTAGTTTTAGCGGCAACTTCACCGCCGCCTTCTGCTTCTTCACGTGCACTGCTAGCAAGTTGATTAGCCTGCCTTGCATTATCCGCATTTTGTCTAACTGTTCCTGTCAACTCTTCCATACTTGACGCTGTTTCTTCTAAAGACGAAGCTTGCTCTTCAGTACGCTGACTCAAGTCAGTATTACCTTGAGAAATCTCGCTTGCTGCAGAAGCAATATTTCCAGTAGAACTCTGAATCTCACCCACCATGTTTTTCAAATTATTAATAGATCCATTGACAGAATCACTCAATATTTTGAATTCACCTTCATAATCATCGTCCATATTTTCTGTTAGATTCCCTTCAGCTAACTGCTGCATAACAGAAACTGTTTCCTTAATTGGCTTAACCACTGCATCCATAAGAGAGTTAATTCCATCACCCAAACCCTTCATGAAACCTTGGTACTGATCTGTCTGAATGCGACTGTCCAACTGACCAACAACAGCATCAGAGATCATTACCTCTATTTGATTTTCAGCATCCTTTTGTTCTGTTAGATCCTTCCATTCCACCATGTTACCCATGTACTCTCCATTAGAGCCTGTAATCATGGTTGCATGCACCTCAAATGCAAGCTCACCTACATTTATCTCTGCTTTAACAGGTAACCGTGAAGGATCACTCAATAAACTACGCTGATGCTCTGGACGTTTATGAAATTGATCAATATTTTGACCAATTAGATTTTTTGTATCTAAGCCAGGCCAAATCTTACGTAACTCAGTTTCTCTACTTGCGAGCATTTTAACAACTGCCGGATTTGCATAGACTATTTCTAAATCAGAATTACACATCATTAAATTGGATGCGGCACCTTCGATAGCGGATTGCAGCCGCGCTACCTCAGACTCTTTCAGACGAGTTTCTGTCACATCAGACCATTCAAGTGCATTACCAATATAATCACCCGTAGAGTCCATTACTGCCGTCACATTTAAAGAAAACTTCAACGGCCCAACTTCAATATCAGTTTGATATGGAAGATTGTTTGGATCAGCTAATAATTTTCGTTGATGTGATGGATTTTTATGAAACGTATCAATATTCGATCCTAAGATCGCATCTGCCTTGAAACCTGGGAAAACTTCTCGAAGTTCATGTTCGTTCTTTTTCAATAATGTTAACGTAGACTCATTGGCATAAGTAATATTGAAATCACGGTCAATCATCATCATTGCAGTCATCGCGCCGTCAACCATGCCTTGCAAACGCACCGCGTTATTTTCTTGAGCACGAAGTTCAGTCACATCTGACCATTCGAGTGCATTACCCGAATATTCACCTGCATTATCATACATGGCAGTAACATTAATCCTGAACGTCAATGGGCCAACGACAATATCAGTTGAATAAGGCAAGTTATTAGGATTACCTAATAACTGACGCTGATGCGCTGGATTGCTGTGAAAAATATCAATGCATGTTCCAACAACTCTTTCTACTGAAAACCCTGGGTACAGAGACTTAAGTGCTACTTCATGTTCACTCAGTAACGATATCGTTGACGAGTTCGCATAGGTAATAACTAGATCACGGTCAATCATCATTATTGCAGTCATCGCATTATCTAATACGCTCTGCAACATTTCTGATGTATCACCATCTTCTACTTCACTATTTACTTTATTCGTTGCGGCCATAGCAACATCCTCCGATTTATAAGCACTTAACATAATTTCTGCGACAGTATTTAATGCATCTTCCCAGGCTTTAGCCACATCATCTGTCCACAAATCACCTGCAATACCTGACATAACATCTAATAGCGTACCAGCCACTGCTCCATAGTGGTCCACCACAGCACCATAACCCTGGTGTCTTTCACCTAATCCAACTAATGCTTTTTTAAGCACCGCAGGTTTACGTAAATTATTAACAACAAGCTGTAAAGCAGCCAGAAGTTTTTTCTGCTGCTCCTCAGGCGTTGTGTTCTCAAACAAAGGAATGACACCGGGAAAACGTTTAAAGAGTTCTGCGTAAAATCTTGCGACTAACAATTCGCCTTTTGGAGCCAATGCTGCAAAACTGCTTTCAAGCAAGTCAACATTCAACCCTGACTTGGCAGCAGCCGTTTTTTTCTGTGTTGCAGGTTTCCTTGCCGCACGCTTTTTCGCCGCAGGTTTTGACTCATTTGCCTCATCTTCATTCATCCAGGCCAAAGGATCAAAACCCATTTTTTTCTTGGTAGCCATTAAATTGCTCCTATAACTCTTTATTAACCGTTCCAGGCTATACCGGCCAGAACACTTTCTGTTAACACCCACCAATATTTTTGCTTTCCCTTTCTTTGCATTTGTTTGACGTCCTGGTCTATCTCATAAAGGTGACTATAACTCTGCTTACATTTATTTAATCTGCCAGTTTTATGCATTACATTACCCTCTCATGTAATAGGTCATCGGCCAGTTTTCGGTAATCTTCAGCCCCATTACTGCCTGGCTGATAATCGAATATCGACTGTCCATAACTTGGACTTTCTGCTAATGCTACTGACTCTCTCACGGGTGTTGCCAGTACCTCGCTTTTAAAATATTCCGTTAATTTTTCTTTTACTTCCTGCGACAATTTCCGCCGTCCATGGTAACGAGTTATCACGAACCATTTCTTTGAATTCTGCTTCATAGTTTTATCAATAAAGTCGATAATCCCAACCATCCTCGATGCCCCATGTAGAGATAAAAAATCACTCGATACGGGTATCAATAACTCATCTGCAGCAAACAAGGCATTCATACCTAATAATCCCGAAGAAGGAGGACAATCCAATAAAACAAAATCACTTTCCTGGCATTGCTTTGAATTCTTTATGGCCTTTTTCAGAATCCACCCTCTTTCAGCACCGCCTTTCAAACCTACTTCAACTTCGCCCAATTTTTCGCCGGCTGCTATCAAAGATAATTTATCTAAACCTAACCTATCTGTTATTGGGATAACAATTTCATCCAATAATGCTTGGTCAAAAAATACTGTATAAAGTCCTTTGTTATTAGCTTCCTGTGCTCCCATCCCTAAACTAAGATGCGACTGTGGATCCAAATCAATCGCTGTAACTTTATATCCTTGTTCCGCAAGGGCATGTGATAAATTTATCGTTGTCGTTGTTTTGCCAACCCCACCTTTTTGATTCATCACAGCCAAACATCGCATTTCTAAACCTTAATCCAGGATATTTAATTCACCAGAATTCAATAGTTGGTCTATATCAAGTAGAATCAACATTTTTTCATTAATTGTTGCCAGGCCTTTCACAAAATTAACTTCAATTTTTTCTCCAAAGTCTGGTGCTGGTTTAATACTGTCTTCTGGTACGTCATATGTGTCAGATACGGTATCAACTACAATACCCATTACTCTTTCACGATTTTCACCAATAACTTTGAGAACAATCACAACTGTTATAGGCCCATATTCCAGCTGCTCCATTCCAAATCGCATACGTAAATCAACAATGGGTACAATAGTTCCTCTAATATTAATAACACCTTTAATATAATCAGGTGCATTAGGAACAGTTGTTACAGATTCCCAGCCTCTTATTTCCTGCACGCGGAGGATATCAACGCCATATTCTTCATCAGAAAGAATAAAAGTCAGGTACTGATTTTCAAGGTCGGTATTCTCACTGTAATCGGTTTGCGTATCAATTGGTTGAGCTGTTGTAGTCATATTACCTCCTAAGCAACCTTATCTTCGTTCACACTTGTTTTAGCACGCGAAAGTACTACCAAACCAGCTACATCAAGTATCATCGCTACTGTTCCATCCCCCAATATCGTCGCCCCTGACACACCTTCTATACGTCGATAATTAGTTTCCAAACTCTTAATCACTACTTGCTGCTGCCCTAACAATTCATCAACAAAAAGACCTATTTTGCTCCCTTCACCTTCAACCATAACTAACAATCCATTACTTACATCTGTTGAATCAGGCACTAGGTCGAATGTTTCATATAAACGAACAATATTAATGTACTCATCACGTAGCTTATAAACTTCAGCATGATCAACAATTTTATTGATACTTTCTTTTTTAGCTTGAAGCGATTCAATGATAGAGACAATTGGAATAATATACGTTTCTTTACCTACTCTAACTAACTGACCATCCATAATTGCAAGGGTTAGTGGTAAGCGAATAGTAATAGTTGAGCCTTTACCTTCTGACGATACGATATCAACTGCTCCACCCAATTCACGAATATTCCTTCGCACAACATCCATTCCAACTCCACGGCCAGAAAGGTCACTTACCGCCTCGGCTGTGGAGAACCCTGGCTGAAAAATCAAGTCATATATCTTTTCATCTGTTAATACTTCACTCTCTGTTATCAGCCCATTACTTATAGCTTTTGCTCGAATCCTATCTTTATTTAATCCCGCTCCATCATCGGTAATTTCAATAATAATGTTACCGCCTTTATGATAAGCATTAAGATGCAAAATGCCTGTTTCTGGCTTGCCTGCAGCTAGACGTATATCGGGTGTTTCCAAACCATGATCAAGTGAATTCCTCACAAGATGAACCAATGGATCACCAATTTTCTCCATTACTGTCTTATCTAATTCAGTTGATTCACCTGATAATTTCAATTCAATTTTCTTCCCTAACTTACTACTCAAGTCATGTACTAAACGGGGGAATCGATTAAATGCAAAACTGATCGGTAACATACGAATACGCATGACACTTTCTTGTAATTCTCGAGTATGTCGCTCTAACTGCGACAACCCATCCATCATTTTTTCTATATTAGAGGACTCAAAGTTTTGCCCCATTTCACCTAACATCGATTGCGTTATCACTAACTCGCCAACAAGATTAATCAACTCATCAACTTTATCGATACCAACACGTATAGAACCACCTTCTCCAGTAGATTTTGTTCGTGCTGGCGTTGCTTTATTTTGAACAGACTCTTCATTTTTGTTTACAACTTCAACTTCAGGTTTTACTTCTGTTTTTATAGACGGTGAATCAACTGATTTTATTTCTTGAGCTGCAACTTCCGTTTGCAACGGTTTAATATTCAGGTCACATTCATCTTCCACCCATTCAAATATTTCTCGAATCGCGCTTTCATCTACATCGCTATATAATTCAATTTCCCAGGACAAGTAGCAATCTTCAGCATTCATTTCAGCAAGGTCAGGTAATTTTTCCAAATTAGCTTTTACTGAAATCACCCCTATTGACTCCAACTCACGTATAATTCGAACAGGGTCATTTCCTGTCTGAATCATATTTAAATGAGGTTTAAAATCTATCAACCATCCGTTGCTGCTATTTGACTCTTCGGCTACATCTGTTGTTTCCTCAGAAACTTCATCATTACCTAAAATTGCTTCCAGTCGGGTTTGTACCGCTTTTACCTGCGCTTCATCATAATTACTATTATCACGCTGTGCTTCCAGCATGTTTCTTACGCAATCTACTGATTCTAATAATGCATTGACTATATCCTGTGTTACATCACGATCACCAGACCGGACTTCGTCAAGTAAGGTTTCCAACACATGTGTAAACGTTGCAACATTATCAAAACCAAAGGTTGCACTTCCGCCTTTGATCGAATGCGCCGATCTAAAAATAGTATTAACTGTTTCTGAATCTGACTCACCCGCATCAAGATTCAATAAACTGGACTCCATAACATCCAGACCTTCAAAGCTTTCTTCTAAAAAAGTTTCATGGAATTGTGAAAGATCGATTCCCATTTTTTTCAGCCTAAGACTTTTTTAATTGTTGATAATAATTGATCAGGATTAAAAGGCTTAACGAGCCAACCAGTAGCACCTGCTTCTTTACCTTCTTTCTTTTTCTCAATACCCGCTTCTGTTGTTAGCAATAGTATCGGCGTGAACTTGTATGCAGGTAGTGCGCGCAGCTCCTTCACCAAAGTGATACCATCCATTTTTGGCATATTGACATCCGTTATAACAAGATTAAAACGACTAGACTGAGCCTTTTGCAGACCTTCTGCTCCATCAGCTGCTTCAACCACATCAAATCCTGACTGTTTCAATGTAAATGAAACCATTTGACGCATGGATGTTGAATCGTCCACTGTTAAAATTGTTGCCATACTTTTTTCCCTCTAGTCATATCTTTTATTTTCAATAATCTCTTATCAACATTAGAGTTGCATAATCCCAGTCAACCCTAGCAATTTAGCGGATTGGCATGTTGCTTCCGATGCATTTTTCCATTCAACCTGAATGCCATCCCTCTCTGCACTTCTCATAAATGCACATGAAATTTGCCCAATGGATGCATCGAGTATCTCAACATTTTCAGCATCAAAAATGACGTTCTTTGGCTTTTCTTGTAACAGGGTTAAAAGTGTTTTTTGAAACTCTGCGGCAACGGAAATATCAAAATATTCTGGGCACAATAGTAATTTTCCACTTTCTGTTTCTGTTACTTGAATTTGATCAGCTGACAATGAATTCTCCAATTACCCTAAAATCACTAATTGTTTTATTGAGTATCGTCATCAATTTAAAAAGCTTTAGTGGTCAGTAACATTTTTTTGCTAATAATGGATAAAATAAAAAAATCTTTTGAAATCAAAGATGTTATTTCACAAAGTTTTACAATAACTAATAATTATGAACGTAATTAGCACTAAGAAAAGGAGGGATAAAATAGGGTAATAATGTATTTATTTAGTGCTTTTCAGGACTTCCAAACACTTAGATCGCCACTAGATTTAGCAATCATCTCAAGGTATTTCTCATGCACTTCAATTTCAGCCGAGGTAGCTTCTATTATGAGTAGTGAAGGTCTATTAGTATCTAACTTAACAACTAATTCCTCCTGGTGTGACTGTTTCTGTTCCTGTTGACCACCTAAACTAAGACTTACTTGCCCACCTGTCATCATCAGATAAACGTCAGCTAGTATTTCCGCATCTAATAACGCACCGTGTTTTTCTCGTTGTGAGTTATCGATATCATAACGCTTACAGAGTGCATCAAGACTATTTCGTTGCCCAGGATGCATCTGCCGCGCCAAAGTTAGTGTATCCAACACCGTACAGATATTTCCAACGTTACCTGTTTTAGTACCCAGTATTTTTAATTCACTATCAATAAAGCCAACATCGAAAGGTGCATTATGTATGACTAGCTCAGCGCCACTGATAAAAGTTATAAAATCATCCACAATGTCTGCAAAATGCGGCTTATCATTCAAGAATTCATTTGTAATCCCATGGACTTCGATAGCCCCTGCATCGATTTCGCGGTCAGGCTGTATATATTGATGATAATGATTACCTGTTAACTTTCGATTAACCACTTCGACGCAACCGATTTCAATAATACGGTGCCCCTGCTTTGGCTCCAGGCCGGTAGTTTCTGTATCGAGTACAATTTGACGCATTAATTAGACCTTTATCTTAAGCTTGCATTTCATCGATTGCTTGATTCGCTAATTGATCTGCGAGTTCATTTTCTGCGTGGCCGGTATGCCCTCTTACCCATTCCCACTTGACATCGTGTTGTTTCACAGCCTGATCAAGACGCTGCCATAGATCAACGTTTTTAACAGGTTTTCGTGAGGCAGTCTTCCAATTACGTTTTTTCCAACCATCTATCCATTCAGTAATCCCTTTTTTAACATATTGGGAATCAGTCGTTAAAGTCACGTCACATTGACGTTTGAGTGTTTCCAGAGCAGCAATGGCGGCCATAAGCTCCATACGATTATTTGTGGTTTCTGACTCAGCGCCGTACATTTTTTTTTCTGTGCCATTATATCTTAATAAAGCCCCCCATCCTCCTGGACCGGGGTTGCCGCGGCATGCGCCATCAGTATATATTTCAACGTGCATTTGGCTTAAAGCTCCTTGATGCTGCGCCTCCTAAACCGGACACGACACTTCTTTTAGGTCGCCACCTGGGTTTAATCGGCGTCATTGTTGATACTTTTTTACGTGCCACCAGTATATAGGCAGCACCCACAATGGGACAACAACGTCGCCCCCACAATTCCAGGAAATTCAGTCGATCCAAAAGACCTGTATTATTCAAAGGCGGCCTAAAAAAATAATGTTGCGTCATGCGAATCTCAAAGCCCAGGAGTTCCAACCAGTCTTTCACGCGATTATTGCTTAAAAAGTGTCCATTCCAAGGCGCTGTCGTCACTTTGCTAATCGAGCGCCTGAGACCCCACATACTAACTGGGTTGAAACCCATTATAATGACGCTGCCTTCTGGTACTAATACTCGTTCAGTCTCACGCAGCACTTGCCGCGGGTCTTGAGCAAATTCTAGTGAATGATAATGCAATACCGCATCAATACAATCTGGTTGTACGGGTAAGTGTTCTACTAAGCCATGCAAATCACACGAAGATCCCAATGTCATATCCTCACACATACTTACTTTATGCATCATTCGACTAGCAGATAGTAACGATGGAACCATAGCCCCTACTTGGAGGAAATGATATCCAAATAAGTCTGGTAATACTTCATCCAATAAGTTTTGCTCACAATATGCCAGTTTTTTACCTAAAGAACTGCTATACCAGTCGGCGAGTTGTTGTGGGTGTATTGGCAATATATTACTCTTTTTCGGGTTTCTTAACTCTGAATCATAGCATATTGAAATTAAGAAACAGCCCATCAAATTGAATCAACCTTGACCTACAATGCAAGATAAGCCACGATAACCTTATGATCAATGTAACCCCTATTCCTGCATTTAACGATAACTATATATGGTTGATTAGTAAGGAAAATAATAAAAATGTTGTTATCGTAGACCCAGGTGATGCTGAGCCTGTTTTAGCTACCCTAAAAGAACACCAATACCAGCCTATCGCCATCATCATCACCCATCATCACGCTGACCATATCGGTGGCATCAAGGCCCTGACGGACCAATATCAGGTACCTGTCTATGGACCAGCGAATGAGCATATAACAGCAATTAACCACCCTTTAACAGAAGGCGATATTGTTTCCATTCCTGAACTGGGTATCAATTTACAGGTTTTAGATGTTCCCGGACATACTCGTGGGCATATTGCTTTCTATGCTGACAACATGCTCTTTTGTGGCGACACTTTGTTTACAGGAGGCTGCGGCCGTTTGTTTGAAGGCACGGCAGAGCAAATGCACCATTCACTCAGCAAAATTACAGCACTACCCAATGAAACACAGGTATATTGTGCGCATGAATATACATTAGACAATCTGAACTTTGCCAAGGTTGTTGAGCCAGACAATACAATGTTATTACAACGAATTTTAGATACTCAGGTAGCAAGAAAGTTGAACAAATTTACTGTCCCTGCCACACTTGAGTTAGAGAAAGCGACCAATCCTTTTTTACGCTGCCATGTTCCAAATGTGATCAAGGCAGCAGAGCAATTTGCTTCAAAACCTTTAAATTCTGGAGCCGAAACGTTTGCAGTAGTCCGACACTGGAAAGATACTTTAGATTAACCATTGGTAAAAATTAGTATGCCGTACATATTACATAAAATTATTTCGTTTGCTCTGTGTTTATTCATAACAATTAGCGCCATTGGCATTACTACAACTACTGCGTCAGCTAACTTAACATCAACTAACTCGTCTCCATGGTTCTCTCCGCCAGATGAAACTGATCTTTGGAAAAGAATCGAACAAGGTATGCAATTAGCTGACAATACGCACCGACCAAGAGTCATAACGCAATTAAATTGGTACCGTAAACACCCTGACTACATAAACCGTGTTGGTGAACGCGCCTCACGATTTTTATACCTAATCATGGAAGAAATAGAAAAACGTAACATGCCTGCAGAAATAGCCTTACTGCCGGTCGTTGAAAGTGCTTTTCAACCGTTTGCATATTCTCATGGTAGAGCTGCAGGCATTTGGCAATTCATTCCTAGCACCGGACGTATGTTTGGTTTGAAACAAAATTGGTGGTATGACGGTAGACGCGACATTATTGCTTCAACCCATGCTGCGCTGGATTATCTACAAGCATCACACAAACGCCTTAATAACGACTGGCTATTAGCATTAGCGGCCTATAATTCTGGTGAAGGCACCGTTAGAAGAGCCATCCGAAAAAATAAAAAACAAGGCAAGCCTACTGATTTCTGGCACCTTAATTTACCCGATGAAACACGAGCATATGTTCCAAAATTACTGGCTATTAGCTCTATTATCACAAACGCACTGGATTATAATATTGACCTGTTTCCCATACCTAACGAACCAAAACTAGTAGAAGTCAATATACAATCACAAATTGATCTTGCGCTTGTTGCAAAGCTTGCCGACATCACGATAGAAGAGGTATACCAGCTTAACCCAGCCTATAATAGATGGGCCACTGAACCGAATGTAATACGTAAATTACTTATACCTATCGAGAAAGAACAGTCTTTTACTTCACAGCTAGCCAGCATACCTAAAAGCAAGCACATACAATGGAAACGTCATAAAGTAAAAGCTAACGAAACGTTAAGCCATATAGCCATTAAATATAGAACAACAGTTAAACTGTTAAAACAAGTCAACAATATTCGTTATAATACTATTCGTCAGGGTAAGCATTTACTTATCCCGCTCGCAACTCGCTCATTAAAACAATACTCATTAACACAACAACAGCGCTCATCAGCAAAACTGGCCGCCAACCGTGCAGGACACAAACTTATTATCAGGGTAAAAGACGGTGATACTTTTTGGGGTTTATCTCGGCAATATAAAACATCTGTTAGCAAACTTGCCAAGTGGAATGGCATGGCTCCACGCGACACACTAAAGCCAGGCACTCGCCTGGTGTTATGGCTTTCTCAAAAACCCGCCCAGAGTCACCGAATCAATAAAAAACTACCTGCCAATACGATCAGGAAAATACATTACACTGTTAGGCAAGGTGACTCGCTTGCAAGAATATCAGTTAAATTCCGCGTTACTATCAGTCAGTTACGAAAATGGAATCATTTGCCAAAAGGGAAATACTTGCAGCCAGGGCAACAACTTAAATTGTATGTTGATGTCACTCAACAAACCTGAGCTAGTCTTATAAAACATCAAATATATTCCTATTTTTTCTAAAAAAAAACTAAATATATTCTTTTTACTGACGATATATTGGTGAAATAACTACTCTTAGAAAGAATACAATATGACTGAACCAGTCTTAACTGATGATCAAATAGCAAATGTTATGCGCGGGATGGATATCCCTGTACAGCCACAAATCATGGTAGATCTGCAAATGGAACAGGTTATGCCTGATCCTGATATGAGTGAAATTGCTCGTCTAATCAGTCGCGACGTTGGCATATCTGGCCGCGTACTGAAAGCAGTAAACTCCCCATTTTTTGGACTAAGAAATACCATCACCTCTATTCATAAAGCCGTCACTCTTCTCGGAATGAACAGCGTTATTAATATCGTCAATGCGCTAGCCGTCAGAAATGAACTATCACAAAAACCCGATATGACAGAAGACGAAATTAATGGAATGAATCGTTTCTGGGATACGGCTCAGGAAGTAGCATTAGTGTGTACTGCGATTGCAAAACAAATTGGATTTCAATCACCCGATGAAGCCTATACTTTAGGTTTATTTCATAATGCAGGCATACCACTGTTAACAGAAAAATTTGATAATTACCCAGCCATACTAATCGAATCATACAATGGTAATGATAAACGTATAGTTGATACCGAAAATAGATTGATCAATACTAATCACGCAGTAGTCGGGTTTTACATAGCTAAATCATGGCGACTATCGTCTAATATTTGCGATGCTATACAACAGCATCATAATATTATAGAAATGTATAGTCAGGTCGGCAGTCAAGGAAGTGATGTTTTAAATTTATTATCTATTTTAAAAATGGCCGAACATATAGTCGGCAATCATAAAATAATCGGCGAGAACGATGTCGATATCGAATGGAATGAGTGTCGCGATATTATATTTCACTATCTTGGTATTGGTGAAGATGATTTCGAGGAAATTAAAATTATATGCCAAGACATGGGGATCTAGTTCAACTTCTATCAGCAATAAAAAAGCCAGTGTTAGCACTGGCTTTTTTATTGAAACATTAATGGTTGAACTACAAATTATCTATCATAAAAATCTGTTGCTGCTTTTACTGCTACACAGCTTTCAATCTTTCCGCCCATTGATGTTAATACTGCATCAAGTGCACCAAGGCAAAATAATACATTTGTTTTATTACTTGCGTAACCCATTAAACCAATGCGCCAAACCTTACCCGCAAGATCGCCAAGCCCTGCACCAATTTCCAAATTATAATCCTGCAATAATCTAGTGCGTACTGCAGCATCATCCACCCCATCAGGTAATGTAACGGCATTTAATTGTGGTAGGCGATCTGCTTCATTAACAATAAAACTAAGTCCCATTGCTTCAATACCTGCACGCAAAGCAAGATGATTTTCAGTGTGTCGCTTCCATGAATTTTCAATACCTTCTTCTTGAAGAATTACCAGTGACTCATGTAATGCATAAAGCGCATTGATTGGAGCAGTATGATGATAAGCACGCTTGGTTCCTCCACCCCAATAACCCATAACTAAATTCAAATCCATAAACCAGCTCTGAACAGTATGCTTACGATTTGCGATACGTTCTTGTGCTGCCTCACTAAAACTCACTGGTGACAACCCAGGTGTGCACGATAAACATTTTTGTGTACCAGAATAAATTGCATCGATACCCCATTCATCAACCAATAGAGGACTACCTACCAATGAAGTAACCGCATCAACAATCACCAAGCAATCGTACTTATGTGCTAACTCAGCTAACGTCTTGGCATCAGATATTGCACCTGTTGATGTCTCTGCGTGTACAAATGCCACTGTATTGACATCAGGGTTAGCTTTTAGTGCCTCTTCCAGTTTATTAGCATCAACAGCATCACCCCAAGCATCCTGGACCATAATTGCCGTTGCACCACAACGTTCAACATTTTCCTTCATTCTGCCGCCAAACACCCCATTTTGACAGACAATCACCTTGTCTCCAGGTGATACAAGATTGACGAAACAGGTCTCCATCCCTGCAGAACCAGGAGCTGAAACCGGCATAGTCAATGAATTCTTGGTTTGAAAAGCATACTGAAGAAGTTCCTTCATTTCTTCCATCATTTGTATAAACATTGGGTCAAGGTGGCCAATCGTAGGGCGCGACATCGCCTCAAGAATACGTGGATTTACATCAGAAGGGCCAGGGCCCATTAAAGTCCGCGCCGGCGGATGAAAGGATGAAATACTCATAAAAAACCTGCCAATAAATTAATTAATTAATAATTACCTAAATTTCGCATTATATCATAGCAAAATAGTAGGTTTTTCGGAATCGTTAATAACTGTATGCGACATTTAATTGTTCTTATACAAGAAACAGTGCACATAGTGTTTATCGCCAATTCGGTCAGGATACCGCTTCCGACACTCAGGCATTACTTCAGGGCAACGAGGGTGAAAATGACACCCACTAGGAGGGTTGATTGGAGAAGGAATATCACCCTCCAACCGTAATACTTCAGTTTGGTTGTCGGGGTCAAGCTTGGGTACTGCAGACAACAAAGCGCGCGTGTAAGGATGCATGGGCTCCTGAAGTACCGCATCAACGTTGCCATGCTCCACAATGCGCCCAAGGTACATAACTGCTACCTCATGAGCTAAATAAGCCACAACAGAGAGATCATGAGTCACAAACAAGTAAGACAACCCAAGTCTTTGTTGTAAATCATTCAAGAGATTTAATATTTGTGCCTGCACTGACACATCCAGCGCACTGGTCGGCTCGTCACATACTATTAATTTTGGATTCACTGCTAATGCACGCGCAATACAGATACGTTGTCTTTGCCCACCAGAAAACTCATGAGGATATCGGTATTTCATATCAACAGTAAGCCCAACCTGAACCAAGAGCTCTTCTACCCTAAGCTCGCGTTCAGCTCGATCAGGTAAAATACCTTGTGCAAGCATTCCTTCTTCGACTATATCAAACACTCTCATTCTAGGGTTCATTGATGAATAAGGGTCTTGAAAAATAATTTGAATATCTGTTCGCTTTTGCCGTAATAGCTCACCGGATAATTCAGTTAAAGACTGTCCTTCAAATGAAACCTCACCTTGAGTAAATTGACGTAAGAGCTGAAGAATACCTTTTCCAACTGTCGTTTTTCCACAGCCCGATTCACCGACTAAAGCCAGTGTTTGGCCTCTCTTTAAACTTAAATTAACATCGTCAACTGCATGAACATGACCAACAATCTTTCTTAAAATACCTTTGTGAACAGGGAAATATACTTTAAGATTTTTAACTTCCAGTAAGGGCGCTTCATTTATGTTTGATTCTTCTGCAATAAACCCATGGTTCTCAGTTGAAACCACCTGACTTGTTTCGCTTAGGCTATTTAATAAATGACATTTTCCACCCTGTTTTTCTGAAACATGTTGCCACTCTGGTTCATTCGTAAGACATTGCTCAACTTTTATTTCACAACGAGGAGCAAAACGACAACCTATAAATTTTTGTGAAAGTGACGGAACAGTCCCTTCTATCACTTCTAGGGAGGTTGAGCGTTTATCCATGTCGGGTAAAGCTTTGAATAATTTTTTGCTATATGGATGACCAGGTGATTTAAAAAAAGTTTGTCTATCCGACATTTCAACCATTTGACCGGCATACATTACACCAATACGATCTGCCATTTGTGCAGCAACACCTAAATCATGTGTAATTAATAACATCGCCATGCCTGTCTCTTTTTGTAATTTCTTTAACAGGCTGAGCACCTGTAACTGAATCGTTACATCTAGGGCAGTAGTTGGTTCATCCGCAATAAGTAAAGCCGGATCCGCGGCGAGAGCGATTGCTATCATCACACGTTGCTTCATGCCTCCGGACAGTTGATGCGGATATTCATTTATTCGATTAATGGGGTCAGGAATACCGACAGCATCGAGTAACTCAATTGAACGTTTACGTGCATCAGCTCCTTTCAGGTTTTTATGACAAGTCAATACTTCTGAAATTTGTTGCCCAACTGTCAACACAGGATTCAATGAAGTCATTGGCTCTTGGAAAATCATGGCAATACGATTTCCTCGAACATGACGCATAGCAATTTCTGAAAAATCTGTTAACTCATCACTTTCAAGTAAAATACTACCATCAACTATATGCCCACCAGGAGAAGGGAGTAATCCCATAATTGCGAGTGCGGTCATAGACTTCCCGCAACCTGATTCACCGAGTAACGCAAAAGTTTCACCTTTATTAATCGATAGTGTCACACCATCAACCGCTCGAACAGCAGTCTCGCCACGACCAATCCAAGCTTTTAAATTATCTAGCTTTAGTAACGGCTGAATCATGCTAGATCATTACCTGCTAGTGACAATTCGAATATCACTTTTTTCAATGCTTCTCTTTGTTGTTCAGGTAACTTCATCCACACCAATGCCAGTTCAAACGCTTCCTTATCTAACTGTGGAATTTTACTTACTTCTATTTCTTCTACATTATCTTCTTTTACAACACTTTCTTTATTTTTTATTTCTTGTTTTGCCTTTTCTACTTTATTACTAACCAGACTCAATGCTGGATTTTTTTTTGGGTATTTTGAACCAGAACCAGATAATAACCAATTAGAGCGTACATTAAGGAATTGCGATATTTTTACTAACTGTGAGGTTTTGGGATACTCCTCGCCCTTCAACCAACTACCAATCAACTGAGGCGATAATTTCAATTCTTTAGCTAAAGCAGATTGACGCCCATGGCCCATCCTCGGATAACTCATATCGTCTAATGCTTCATGTAACCGTTGAGAAAATTTCTTTTTTTCTTTCGACATTGCCTTTACCTCAGATAATCAATATCATATTTTTTTGAACAACCTATTAATTCTTTCACCCCTTATGCCCGATGGCTTCTTGGGTCAAATGCATCACGTACAGCATCAGAGAATAAATTAGCTGCTAATACTAATATAAACATAAAACTAAATGCCGCCACCAGAGACCACCAAACCAATGGCTCTCTAGCCATCTCCAGGCGAGCACCATTAATCATGTTTCCCCAACTATTTGTTGAGGGATCAACCCCTACGCCTACATAGGATAATACAGCCTCGGCCAGAACCAAGCCACTAAAATCCAACACCACGACTATCAAAACAATATGCATGATATTCGGAAGAATATGACGACTGATGATTCGTAAGTGGCCTACTCCAAAGGCTTGTGCAGCCTGTATATATTCTAGCTCTCTTATTTTAAAAGCCTCACCCCGCAAAAGCCTGCATAATCCCGTCCAGCTTGTAATGCCTAATATAAAACATAGCGCAAGTAGCCTAAGATCTGCACGTTCTATAGAAGTTGCAAATAACTCAGGGTGATTCGAAATATAAACTTGTATCGATAAAATTGCTGCTGCAATAAGTAGAACACCAGGAATTGAATTCAATGTTGTATAAATATATTGTATTACATCATCTATCCAGCCTTGAAAATAACCAGCAGCTACACCCATCATTATTGCGAAGGGCAACATAACCATCGTGGTAAGACTTCCTATTACCAAACCGGTTCGAATACTTTTCAAGCTTAGATATAATACATCCTGACCAACCTTATCCGTACCAAACACATGATAATAACTTCCAGTATTTACCAAGAAAACAACAATAAATAAGATTAACCATGAAACCATAATGGCCGTTAACCAAGGTAGCCTATAGTAATGATTTTTTATTTTCCGCAGCAATCCAAAAATATTTTCTCGGACAACGATTGATACCAAATAAATAATAACTAAAAAAACCAGGCTTCCAAATATGACGGTTTGCCATACGCTATGCACTATACGCAAAAAAACATCGTAGCCCTTTTCTTTCTCAGGATCTTCAAGATGAGAACCTGCATACTTTAATCTCGGATAGACTCTTTGACTGCCTCCACCAGGAAGATCGACACTTTCCTTAACAAATGAATGCGTTGCAAAAGGCGCCGAATAAGTCTTTTCTACTTGTGTATGCAAGGCATGCGTCAAAACATCCAGCACACTACTGACATCAACAGAATAATGAACCTGATCGCCTTCTTGTTCGACTGACAAAGGTTTTCTAAAGTGAATAGAATCCAATAAGCCAATAATTATAAACACTAACAGCACAACTGCTGAAGCCATCGATAGTTTGCGTTCAAAAACCTTAACCCAGGGACGAGATAAATGCTCTTTACTACGAACATAGGCAACGAACATCGTAATCATGACCAACAAAATAAATATAAAAACATCGGTCCACAGGTAAGTCGCTTTGACTGATAAAAAGCCTGGTAGAATATTCAATAGCAGCAAGATGCTACTCAGTCCGACAACAGGAAGAAACCACCATTGACGTAAACAAGCACTCATCAATTCAACCTCACACGAGGATCTGCCATTGTGTAAGATATATCAGTAAGTAACAAACCAAAAATATAAAGTACAGAACCTAAAAATACCATTGAACGCACAATTGCAAAATCCTGACTCTGAATTGCATCAATGGTATAGCTTCCCAAGCCTGGAACACTAAAAAATGACTCTAACAACAAACTGCCCATAAACAATAACGGTATAATAACTACAACACCCGTCAAGATAGGGATCATCGCGTTTTTTAAAACATGTTTGAATAAAACGGTTAATTCAGAAAGCCCTTTCGCCCGTGCGGTACGCACGTAATCTTTACCAATCTCTTCCAGGAAAATTGTGCGATACCATCGTGTGCTAGAACCTATTCCACCCACTACACCAATAACTACCGGCAACACTAAAAATTTAAACCCACTCCAACCCGTGTCATAACCAGATATTGGCACCAACTGCATGAGCTTACCAATAAGGTATTGGCCTCCAATAATATAAAACAATGTAGAAACCGACATTAATATAACGCAAAAAATAACACCCCACACATCAATATAGGTTGAACGAAAAAAAACTAATAATAATGCAAAACTAATATTAACCAGAATCGCAACCAGGAAAATGGGTATCGCTATCGCTAAACTGGGCCACATACGTTCCAGTATGTCACTTCCAATCGAACGTCCATCATCAGCATAGCCAAAATCAAAAACAAATAATCTAACTGATTTCTGATAAAAAATCGTATCCGTGACAGCATCCAGACCAGACTTTTGATCATTATAAAACAATGGGCGATCGTACCCTCGTTCGTGCTTCCACTTTTCAATAGCTTCAGTAGTTACGTGTTTTTGCCCAAGATGCATCCTAGCAATATCATCAGCCGGATTAACTATAAAAAACAATGAAAACGTGAGTACATTAACGCCAATAAGAATGGGTAATGCATAGAAAAAACGTCTTATGATATACGCCAGCATAATTAACTCTCTTTGCTCACGGGTGCATGCTCTTTCTTTTTATAAGCTAACCACGCCGGTATAATAATAACGCCCACAGACAACAGCAGTAACCAAATCGGCCACGTCACAGGATTATTCCATAAAGTACGCTTTTGCTTACGTTTTGACACGTTAATCCGCGTATACTTCAATCCGTTATGCGCCATTAAATTTATTTTTTTATTATTAAACCAGTCATGGTGCAAAACAAATTTTTTCGGATGAAACCCCCATAACCATGGTGAATCATAACGTACAACCTCTATCATTCGATCGATCAACTTTAATCTTTCTTGACTATTCGTCATATTTTTCATTTTTTCAAATAAGCGATTAAATTCATCATTGTCATAATTAGATGCATTTTCACCTTGATATTTAACCTTACCGTTCGGTCCATACAATAAGAAAAGAAAATTCTCAGGGTCAGGATAATCTGCATTCCAGCCCCAACCAAATATTTGAGCATTACCATCACGCATTTTACTTCTAAAACGATTGTAATCTGTATTTCTAATAATTAATTGTATATCTATTTTTTTAAATTGTTTTTTATACCAGTCCCATACGGTTTTTTGTTCTGAGCCAGCCCCTGTAGCATCATAAAATAATAATAACGGCTTACCTGTTTTTTCTTCTCTTCCGTTTGGGTAACCCGCTTCAGACATTAACTGTTTTGCATACTCAATTGACTTCCTTATAACTTTCTCATTTTTTAATTCATAGACATAAGGGTTATATCCTTCCCTTCCTTCATTGTAACCAAATATTCCAGGAGGTATCGGTCCTTGAGATGCAATTCCTCTTCCATTCCTGAAAATAGAAATGTAATCATCATAATCCACTGCTATCGCTATTGCATGACGCAGCTTTCTAGCGCGCTCACTATTCCCGCCAATAACCGGATCCTGCATATTAAAACCAAGATAAAAAGTTGATGTCTCTACGGCCGTCAGTAATTTTATTCCTTTTTGCGACATCTCTTCTGTCAGACTTGCATCTCCGGTCGAAGCGAATTGTATCGCCTGATCAAAACTATCAGATGATATTCCTGATGCATCATAATAACCTTGCAAAAATTTATTCCAATATGGAATAGTTTCCTTTTCAAGAATGTAAACTGCTTTATCAATGAATGGCATCGGTTTACCCGCATCAATTAACAACCCTTTTTCCAAATCACCGTCTTCACCTTCTGTCGGATACCTGTCCACTCTGAAATTAGGATTTCTCTCAAGTGTCATACGTCTATTAGGGTTATTTTCTGTCAGCATATACGCACCTGTTCCAACAGGATACCAATCCATAACCAGATTACGTTCTTTCATTCCTGTTTGTGAGTAAAATTTTACAACCTCATCTGCGACAGGCGCAAAAAAAGGCATCGCAAGCCAATAAAGTATCTGCGGGTACTTACCTTTTATCTTTATTTGATACGTATACTTATCTATTAATGAAACACCTGATAACGGATAGTTATGCAAATTCAGATATTCATTTTTATCGTTACTGCGTTCTTGTTCCGCCAGCACTTTACTTAATTTTTTACTGTAGTCCTTTAACCCTACGATGTACTCACTCATGATACTGAAAATAGGTGAACCAACCTTTGGATGTGCCAGTCGTTTTATTTCATAAATATAATCTTTTGCAATCAACTCACGCGTACCCGTATGCTTAAAATCAGATAGGTCTTTAATAAGTGTAAGATCGTCTAACGACATATTATGATATAAAAATTCACCACTAGCCTTTTTTGCGAATGCTGGGTGCGGCTGAAATTTAATGCCTTTTTTAATTTCAATTGTATAGATACTAAAAGCAATATCCTTATCTGACGCATCGTCAGGCAGAGGCTTGCCATTTTTATCTTGATATGTCAGCTTTGGCATGTTCACTGCTGTAAGCGGCTCAAGCTGATAAGGGCGCTTCAGGTAGTTATACTGTAATGGTGGCTCATGAATCTGACCATGAATAGAGTACTCTTCTTCACTATAAGAACGAGCAGGATCAAGGTGTTTCGGGCGCTGAGAAAAAGAAGAATAAGCTATGTTTTTTTCATCATCAATAGCCATGTATGGGTTATTCCAAGTGTCATCCGTACACGACCCTAACAGCAACCCCAGGCAAACTAGTGTGGATACAAATACTGACCTCATAATAACTGACATACTCGTTAACTCTCGATATCCCTTTTCTTTAAACCATTCCTGACGATTACACCCTACAAACATCCTATTTATGTTACTTTACAGAAAAATGAGGCAAAATCCATTACTGACGAATGTTTTTTGGTTTGTTACAATCGATTATAATTTATTTCATATGATATAGACGAGACAAAACTATGGGAATTTTATCCGGCAAGAACGCCCTTATTGTAGGATGTGCAAGTAACCGATCTATCGCTTGGGGCATTGCTCAAGCATTACACAGAGAAGGTGCCGACCTGGCCTTTACCTACCAAAATGAGAAGCTTCAGGATAGAGTAGAAAAACTTGCCGCCCAATGTGACTCTGAAGTCACGCTACCCTGTGATGTTAGCGATGACCAGCAAATTAATGCTGTTTTTGAGCACCTAGATGACTATTGGGATCACCTAGATATTATTATTCACTCTGTAGCATATGCTCCACGCGAAACCCTCGCTGGAGATTACCTGGATAATGTTACACGAGATGCGTTTGCTATTGCTCATGATATTAGCTCTTATAGCTTTGCCGCCCTTGCCAAAGCGGGCCGCAACATGATGCAAGGACGCAATGGTGCCTTACTAACCTTGAGCTACTTGGGTGCTGAAAAAGTTATCACTAACTACAATGTTATGGGGCTTGCCAAAGCTAGCCTCGAAGCCAACGTAAGATACATGGCCCAGGCACTTGGTCCGGAAGGCATCCGCGTTAATGCTGTCTCTGCGGGTGTTATCCGTACTTTGGCAGCTGCAGGTATTAGTGATTTTCGTAAAATGCTTGACCATACAGAAAGCATTTCACCACTACGTCGCAATGTAACAATTGATGAAGTTGGCAACGTTGCTGCGTTTCTCTGCTCTGACCTGGCTTCTGGTATTACAGGTGAAATTACCCATGTAGACGCTGGTTATAATACAATAGGTATTTCTATTCCAGAGAAAAATAAAGAATAATACAGATCAAACAACACGACTGAAAAAGCGTTAAGACACAGAAAACTCAAAATCAATTTAAGTGTCTTAACGCTTTCCCATACAAAGAAATATATAAAATCCCTAGCTAATCTTTAAGAATATCCTTCTCGCCCTGCAGCTTACCAATCACAACCGCTCCACAAGAGTCACTAAAAACATTAGTTGCTGTTCTAAACATATCCAATAAACGATCAACAATCATTATCATCGCAATACCATCAGCTGGCAAGCCGATTGCAGCCAGAATAACAGTTATTGCAACCAAACTCGCAGAAGGAATCGCAGCCACACCGATCGATGTCAGCAACGCAATCATGACAACAGTCAACTGAACAGTAAAAGGTAGATCCAGCCCGTACGCCTGAGCAATAAACATCGCAGCCACACATTCATACAACGCAGTACCATCCATGTTAACTGTCGCACCCAAAGGTAGCACGAAGCTCGTTGTACGGTTTGATACCCCAGCATTCTTCTCAACACATTCCATAGTTAACGGTAAAGTCGAGGCTGATGATGATGTTGAAAATGCTGTTAATAAAGCAGGAGCCATCGCTTTATAATGTTTCAAGGGATTCACGCCTGCGATAAACCGCAACATAAGAGGGAGAGTAACCAGAAAATGAAAAGCCAAGGCGCCTAATACTGTCATAAAAAAGACGCCAACTGTTTGTGCTAGCTCATCCAGTTTATCTGTTTCGGTGTCAGCAACCACTTTAGCAACTAATCCAAACACACCAATCGGTGCAAACTTAATAATAAGATCTGTGATTTTCATCATGACCTGATTTAAACCAGACCAGAAATTATATAGCGCTTCAGCATAAGGCTCTTCAATACGCGACATGAAAAACCCCATCAATAATGCAAAGACAATCAACCCTAACAATTGGCCATTACTGCTCGCAGCTTCAATAATATTAGGTGGAAATAATTGCAAGAAGATACCAGCAAGATCCCCTGCTCCCTTGCCTTCAACGCGAGCCATAACATCAGATACGGCAGACGCATCTAATTTACCCATGACTTCATTTGCAGGCTGCCCATCGATAATGCCTGGAGTGAACATATTGACCATGAACAGTCCAATCAAGATAGCGAATAAACTTGTACTCAAATAGTACAACAATGTTTTACCGCCCAAACGACCTAATGCACCTGAAGAACCGATGCCAGCGATACCCACTACAATAGATGAAAACACCAAAGGAACAATAATCATTTTCAGGGCATTAAGAAATAACGCCCCTATAAAGGAAAACATTTCATAAAAACTTATTCCAAAAACGCCTGCAGCCTTACCACTTAGTAACCCGGCAAAAACCGCCAATACTAACGCAATAAGAATTTGCCAGTGTAATTTAAGTTTCATCATTATTTAATCGCGTCTCAAATAACTTGATGTCTGCTTGTGACTTCAACTCTTTCACAAATGCATTTAATTCATCAGAACTTAGCATTCGTTGCATGAATTGATTCATAAATGGCCGTGCAGGATCATCTGCACTTACCATGCCTTTTTGAAGACCTTTAATCGCTATAATAGCTGCATTACCATTACCGATAATTGTAGACGTATAACTTATTTTATCTTTTTCGGATTTAGGCGCCTTAAATGCAGCAGTTAACATCATTGAATCATGTTTACTGCCCGCTCTCCCTACAAAACCCAAATCGGTATATACCAATGATTTCTCTTTTGCTAACGCGTTTAGCGATCCTTTTTTACGCACTTGTTCCAAATAGGTATTAACGTCAGCATCCATCGCTTTACGTGCGGTTTTATTTGCTAATGTTTTTATAATTTCTGCTTTAACAGTCTCTACTGCTTGCTGCTGACTTGCCTGATAATCAGATAATCGCACTACAACAACTGAACTAAGACGTTTTTTACCTTTAGCACTCAGTTCAATCAATTTACTATTTAGCGACTTCGAAATATCGCCAGCAGCGAACACATCACCCTGAAATGCAGTATTGATTACTTTCGAATCAGACAGCACATCATCTTTTGGTAAGCCTGCACGTGTAAACCAAGCAGATGTTTTAATTTTTATGCCCAATGCCTCGGATGCTATTTCCAGGCTATCAGGATTTTCATACGTTTGATTATACAAAGCTTCCTTTCGATCATAAAATAGTGACTCGGCCTGTTGCTTTTTAAACTTGGCCTCAATATCTGATTTAACTTCTTCAAAGGATTTATTTTCACCCAGTTTGATATCAAGCACTTTTACAATATGATAACCAAAAGCAGTTTTTACAGGCTTACTGTATTCACCCTTTTTAAGCTTAACAGCAACTTCTTCAAATGCTTTATCAAGCGTTCCTGCTTCCAACATTCCGATATCACCACCATTGGTAGCTGAACCGGCATCTGCTGAATATTTTTTTGCTAACTGATCAAATGTTTCGCCTTTTTGAAGCATTTCATATACATCATTCGCTTGTTTTTCAGCTTGGACGGCGCTAGCGGCATCCTTATCATCAGTTACTTCAAATAAGATATGAGCAACTTGTCTTTGATCCGGTGTAATAAAACTATCTTTATTGTCCAGATAAAATTGAAGCAGTTGCGCATCAGTATGCTTAATTTCTGATTCAATATCTTTTGGTGACAAGAGTAAATAATCTACCTTGATTTTTTCAGGCGTCATAAAATTACGCTTACGCTCATTGTAATAAGCGGTTACTTGCTCATCAGTCACTTTTACTTCATCTTTGTATTTTTTAAAAGGCACTTCCATATATGCCAGATCCAGTTTTCTACCCTGCTGTTCTAGCAAATGATCAATTTCGCTAGATGTAACAAAACTGGATGCAAGAATACTACCCACATACTGCTGAGTGAGCATGTCACGTGCAAGTCTGGATTGATAACCTGATGGGCTCAATCCATTATATCGTAACAAATCTTCATATCGTGCCTGATCAAATTTACCATCAACAAAAAATGCAGAATTACTTTTTATCTGTTGTGCGATAATTGCTTCATTCACACGGAAACCCTGCTTTACTGCAGCCTGATAAATCAACTCTTCCTGAATCATTTTCTCAAGCACTTGCTTCCGATAAGCAACTAATGCCTTGCCTTCAGGGCGCTCCTTTTTTCCACGCAATTCACTGTCGACTTGTGTGTTGAGCATATTTCGAGAAATTTCAAGATCATTAACAATCGCTACATTGACGGCAGTTCCACCACCGAGGTATTCCTGGATACCCCATAATGCAAAAGGAATAATAAGCAAGATCACAATAACCCAGGCAAACACACCTGAAGCACGGTCCCGAATAGACATTAACATACTGACACCCTAATATTTTTTATTCTAACAAATCCATACAATTCCCATGTAATACATGGAATATCAGTGATATATCATACCTGAAATAAAAAAAAGGCGCTTCTAAATTAATAGAAGCGCCTTTTTAGATTGGCGGAGCGGACGGGACTCGAACCCGCGACCCCCGGCGTGACAGGCCGGTATTCTAACCAACTGAACTACCGCTCCAATTTGGTGGGTGTTGAGGGGATCGAACCCCCGACCCTCGCCTTGTAAGGGCGATGCTCTCCCAGCTGAGCTAAACACCCGGTCAAAGAGCGCGCTAGTTTACAGAATCTTTTAACGCTTTACCAGCTTTAAACGCAGGAACTTTGGCTGCTGCAATCTCAATTGCCGCACCTGTACGAGGGTTACGACCAGTACGTGCTGCTCGGTCTCTTACGAGGAATGTGCCAAAACCTACTAATGTAACTTGATCCCCATTTTTTAGTGAATTTGTTATTGCTTCTACAACACCATCTACAGCTTTTGTTGCATCTGCTTTGGACAGGTCTGCTGAATCTGCTACGGCTTCTATTAATTCTGATTTATTCATGACTAACTCCTAAAATTTATATTTATTAATTTTTCCAGCAGTAACACTCGCCGACACAAATCATGGCGCCAACTATCCGGCTGGTTTCCGACAAAACTATATTAAACGAATTTATACCAAGCGCGCTCTATAGGTGTCAACAGAGATAATTAACAAGGTAGTGCTTATATGTAGATCAACTAATATAATACGTTCAAAACTTAAATTAACATTCAACAATAACTCGTTGTTTTATATCAATGAGCATGAATCCTGACACTCGCTGATAATCAAAAACAAGGGTAATAATTTTAATTACACAATTAAAATTTAATGTGGCCTAATGTCTTTCTTGACCACTTTATCTTTTTTAGCAGACGCAACTGGCTTCCCATCTTTTGTTGTTAATGCCACTGGCAAATGAACCAATGCTAATTCAAGCACTTCATCGATCCATTGAACAGGAATTATATCCAGTTGCTCTTTTATATTCTGAGGTATCTCTGTCAGGTCCCGACGATTTTCCTCAGGAATCAAAACTGTCTTGATTCCACCACGATGTGCGGCCAATAATTTCTCTTTCAAACCGCCTATCGGCAACACTTCTCCACGCAAGGTTATCTCACCAGTCATCGCAACCGTTGATTTAACCGGTATTTGTGTCAAAGCAGATACAAGAGCAGTACACATTCCGACACCAGCGCTAGGGCCATCTTTTGGTGTTGCACCTTCTGGAACATGAATATGAATATCATTTTTTTGATAAAACTCATCTTCAATTCCCAAGCTTGCAGCACGCCCACGTACAATTGTCATAGCAGCCTGTATGGACTCTTGCATAACATCACCCAGTTGCCCAGTATGCATCAGCTTTCCTTTACCTGGAACAAGTGCTGTCTCAATGGTTAACAACTCACCACCGACTTCAGTCCACGCCAGACCAGTCACTTGACCTACTTGGTCTTCGTCTTCTGCCAGCCCAAAGCGGAAACGTTTAACGCCCAAATATTTTTCAAGATTTTCAGGTGATACTTGTTTTTTAGCATCTTCCGTACTCAATAAAACTTCTTTTACAACCTTACGGCATACTTTTGATATTTCGCGCTCAAGATTTCGCACACCTGCTTCACGCGTATAATATCGAACCATATCTCTAATAGCTTCTTCAGTGATATCTAGCTCATCAGTCTTCAGCCCATTGTTTTCTAACTGTTTTGTTAATAAGTATTTGCTAGCAATATTTACTTTTTCATCTTCGGTATAACCCGGTATGCGTATCACTTCCATTCTATCCAGCAAAGGTGCCGGGATATTGAGGGAATTTGAGGTCGCTACAAACATTACATCAGAAAGGTCGTAATCCACCTCAAGATAATGATCAGCAAAAGTATGATTTTGTTCAGGATCCAGCACCTCTAACAATGCAGAAGATGGATCGCCACGAAAATCCATCGACATTTTATCGATTTCATCTAGCAAAAATAACGGATTACGAACACCAACTTTGGACAAATTTTGTACGATTTTTCCTGGCATAGAACCTATATAGGTACGACGATGACCGCGAATTTCAGCTTCATCTCGCACTCCACCTAAAGACATACGCGAAAATTTTCTATTAGTCGCTTTTGCAATGGAACGACCTAAAGATGTTTTCCCGACACCTGGAGGCCCAACAAGACACAAAATTGGCCCTTTCAGTTTTTTTACTCGCTGCTGCACAGCTAAATATTCAAGAATACGTTCTTTGACTTTATCTAAGCCATAATGATCCGCATCAAGTACATCTTGCGCTTCTGACAAATCATGATGCACCTTACTTTTCTTTTTCCACGGCACATTAACCATTACATCTATATAATTTCTAACAACCGTGGCTTCCGCAGACATCGGTGACATCTGTTTTAATTTATTTAATTCAGACACCGCTTTGTCTTTGGCATCTTTAGGCATACGAGCCTTTTCAATTTTCTTGGTAAGATCCTCAAGTTCGTTTGGGGCGTCTTCCATATCGCCTAATTCTTTCTGAATCGCTTTCATTTGTTCGTTCAGATAATACTCACGCTGACTTTTTTCCATTTGGTTTTTAATGCGTGAACGAATACGTTTTTCAACCTGCAATATATCTATTTCTTCTTCAATCAATACCAGCAAATGTTCAAGGCGCTCCTGAACATCTATCATCTCAAGAATTTTTTGTTTTTCTTCGAGTTTAAGTACCATATGTGCAGAAATAGTATCAACAAGACGCCCTGCTTCATCAATACCAGATAAAGACGTTAAAATTTCTGGCGGCACTTTTTTGTTTAGCTTTACGTATTGATCAAATTGCGTCATCAAAGAACGCATTAATACTTCAACTTCTCGCTCTTCTACTTGATCATTTTTATTCAGCAATTTAATTTCTGCAGAGAAATGTTCTTCGCTATCATCGTAACTCAACACTTGAGCCCGCTCAGATCCTTCAACCAAAACTTTAACAGTGCCATCAGGGAGTTTTAATAATTGCAAAATTGTAGATACCGTGCCCACACGATGAATGTCTTCATCTGACGGATCATCAACGTCTGCACTTTTTTGTGATACTAACAAAATCTTTTTATCTGATTCCATAGCACCTTCCAGCGCGCGGATTGACTTTTCCCTGCCAACAAACAAAGGTATGACCATATGTGGATACACCACTACATCTCTAAGTGGTAAGACCGGTATAGTTGAATTATCCAGTGTTGGTGATTTATTATCTTCTTGATCCATTATTTATTCCCTCTCATGGAATAAGGTCTCCCACAGACATATTTTTGCTGCAAGGCCAGAGTCTCTTTATTTAACTATAAGTTATTGTTTGATATATGGCCACGTAATTGCCATTTCAATGCGGAATAAAAAATATTTATTACCCCAAGTATCATTATAAATACTCAGGGTAAAATAGGAAATTGGTTACTTTTTGTACAATTAGATTAATCAGAAGCGAGACGTTGCTGGTCATTGCCATCAAAAATCATATAAGGTTTAGCTTCACCCTTAATAACAGCCTCATCAACCACAACCTTACTGACATTTTCCATTGATGGTAGGTCATACATCGTATCAAGCAGAACTTGCTCAAGAATCGTTCTCAGGCCACGTGCGCCGGTTTTTCGCTCCATCGCTTTTTGGGCAATTGCGCGCAGACCATCTTCTCGAAACTCAAGGTCAGCACCTTCCATTTCCAGCATCTTGCCATATTGTTTAACCAAAGCATTTTTGGGTTCAGTTAGGATACGAACAAGTGCCTCTTCATCAAGTTCTTCAAGCGTCGCAACCACAGGGAGTCGACCGACAAATTCTGGAATTAATCCATACTTAACTAAATCTTCCGGCTCTACATCATACAATGTTTCACCAAGATCAATTTGTTCATCTTTACTCTTAACTTCAGCAGAAAAACCGATACCGCCTTTCTCTGAACGACTCCGGATAATTTTTTCCAAGCCGGCAAATGCACCACCAACAATAAATAATATGTTAGCCGTGTCAACTTGCAAAAATTCTTGTTGTGGATGTTTACGCCCACCTTGAGGAGGCACCGAAGCAACTGTGCCTTCAATCAATTTAAGCAAAGCTTGTTGCACACCTTCACCCGAAACATCTCGTGTAATAGATGGGTTTTCAGACTTACGTGAAATTTTGTCAATTTCATCAATATAAACAATACCGGTTTGTGCTTTATCAACATCATAATCACATTTCTGTAATAATTTCTGAATGATATTCTCAACATCTTCGCCAACATAACCTGCTTCTGTTAACGTTGTTGCGTCTGCAATAGTGAACGGCACATTCAATAAGCGTGCTAATGTTTCTGCTAACAGCGTTTTACCAGAACCGGTAGGACCAATCAGTAAGATATTACTCTTGGAGATTTCAACATCAGACTGTGACTGGGTAATCTCAAGACGTTTATAATGATTATAAACAGCTACAGAAAGAACACGCTTAGCGCGAGCTTGGCCGATAACATATTCATTAAGCACATCGTTAATTTCACTTGGTTTAGGTAATTTACTTTCTTCAGTTGAAGACTTTTCCTGCATCTCTTCACGAATAATGTCATTACAAAGTTCAACGCATTCGTCACAGACAAAAACTGAGGGGCCAGCAATTAATTTTCTGACTTCATGCTGACTTTTGCCGCAAAAAGAGCAATACAGCAGCTTGCCACTATCATCACCCTTATTGTTATTTTCATCACTCATAATAAACCTCAAACCATTCTATGGCGTTACTAATTGCAGGTTGCACTATTTAAATTACTATTTCAAGTAAAGTGCAATTCCTATGCCATATCGTTTATTTTATTAAACCGTTTACTAATTCCCTGTAAATAATCAGTTATTACTCCTTGGTATCACCGATCTCACGCTGTGATAACACTTCATCAATAAGACCATAATCAACTGCTTCCGTTCCACTCATAAAGTTATCACGGTCAGTGTCTCGTTGAATGGCATCCATATCCTGGCCTGTATGATTGGCCAAAATTGTATTCAAACGCTCACGTATATGTAAAATCTCCTTGGCGTGTATTTCAAAATCCACTGCTTGCCCTTGAAATCCACCTAGTGGCTGATGAATCATGACGCGTGAATGAGGTAAAGCGTAACGCTTGCCTTTCTCTCCGCCTGCCAACAACAGCGCACCCATACTTGCAGCCTGGCCAATACACAGGGTACTAACATTAGGCTTAATAAACTGCATAGTGTCGTAAATTGACAATCCTGCGGTTACCGAGCCACCCGGTGAATTGATATACATATGAATATCCTTATCCGGGTTTTCAGATTCAAGGAATAATAATTGTGCAACAATCAGGTTAGCCATATAGTCTTCAACCTGTCCTACACAAAATATCACGCGCTCTTTTAATAAACGTGAGTAAATATCGTAAGAGCGTTCACCCCTTGGGGTCTGTTCAACCACGATTGGTACTAAACCCACCGATTGTGGATTTAAACCATCCTTATTAAAAATATCGGTCATTATTGTTTTTCCTTTAGCGAATCCGTTAACTTACGCAGACGGGTTCTCATTCATAATTTCATCAAATGTCATGGTTTTTTCAGTCACTGTTACTTGTGCTGACAATAATTCCACAACCTGATCTTCCATTACAAGCCCTTCCAGGCTTTGCATTAGTTCAGCACTTTCTGTATATGCCTTTACTACCTCTGCTGGATGCTCGTAAGTGCCGGAAATCTCTTCTAATTTTCCCTTCACCATAGACTTATCGACCTGAATATCATTTGCTTGAATCACTTCACCGACTAATAAACCCAATTTCACGCGTTTATTGGCCTGATCTACAAATAACTCCTTGGGTAATGAAGGGACATCTTTTTGTACCTGTGGGTTATTACCTATGGCTTGCTTCATCAAGCTTTCTACTTCGTTATCAACCAAAGCCTGCGGGACTTCAATGTCATTGGCTTCAAGCAATAAATCCATCACTGCGCTTTTAGCCTGGGCTTGTAGCCTGCTTGCTAACTCTCGTTCCATATTGTTACGAACTTCGGTTTTGAATGTTTCAAGCCCTTCAGATACACCATAGGCTTTTGCAAACTCATCATTAATTTCTGGTAATACAGGCTTGTTAACTTTTTTAACGACTACGTCAAATTCCGCTTCTTTTCCAGCCACTTCTTTACCCTGGTAATCTTCTGGAAAAGTCACTTGGATTGTTTTTGTTTCGCCTTCTTTGGCGCCGATTAATTGTTCTTCAAAACCAGGAATCATGCTTCCTGAGCCTAACACTAAAGGCATGTCTTGATCTGCTTTACCGCCATCGAAAGGCACGCCATCAATTCGACCTTCAAATGTGATAATAATCTGATCAGCTTCTTCTGCTGCTCGGTCTACATTTTCCCATGTCACACGCTGGGTCTGAAGTTTTTCAAACATTTTATCAAGGTCCATATCATCTACGGTAGCGCTTACTTTCTCGATTGACTTGCCTTCCAATGAAGCTAATGTGATTTCAGGATACACATCAAAACTGGCACTGTATTCAAGATCTTTACCTGGGTCCATATTAACTGTGTCAACTTTTGGCCCTTCAGCTGGCTTAAGGTTTTCCTGATTGATGGCTTCATATAACGTAGTCTGCAGAACTTCACCCATTACTTCCTGGCGAACCTGGCCACTAAATTTCTTTTTAACCACGCTCATAGGAACTTTTCCAGGCCTAAAACCATCCAGTCTGACAGTATGGCTTAGATCCTTAAGCTTTTTATCAACAGCATCATCAACACGTGCAGCGGGTACTTGCACTGTAATTTTACGTCCCAAAGTACTGATGGATTCAACTGAAACTTGCATGGCCTGACCTCAAATCTAATAAATAATAATTAAAGTAGATAGCCGACTTCGTGGTGCCTTTATAATATTAATCGGCCATTTCAAAAAAAACAGGCAATTATAATTGCCTGTTTTAAAAAATATGGTGCGAAAGGAGAGACTCGAACTCTCACGGGATACCCCACTGGAACCTAAATCCAGCGCGTCTACCAATTCCGCCACTCTCGCATATTTCAACATCACCAAAAAACTACTATAATAAGCTTACTAAAAATAGCCTAACTATTTAATAAATAATTAATTTTAACTAAATTAAACAAATAAACTGTAGCCCAGTTCAGCAATATCCGCCGCATTATACCGTATCTATCATATAATTTGCACGACCACCTTATATAAACTCTCATAAGACGAGAAAATATACAAAACCCGTATTATATAATGGGAATAAAAAAGGAATGAATTAGTCTAACTTTCTATTTTAATTGAATTTTTATGATTATGCCGATTGTGTACTGGATGTCACAGCATCTGTGTCACTAAAATGAAAGATGTCCTTGTGGTGACGCTTACCTGCCTGCAAGGCTCTATCTGCTTGGTACATTAACTCTTCAAGGGATTTTTGTGTGTTTTCTGACATTACACCATCATTCGTAGACAGTCCTATTTTTAGATCAAGGAATGCTAACTCATCCACTTCAGACTTGGCTTCTTCAAGCACTTTGATAATACGCTCGCCAAATAATCTGGCACCTTCAGCATCCACTTCTGGTAATCCAAGAACAAATTGCTCTCCACGTAAATAAGCCAGAATATCACCCTCTCGAACTTGTAATTTTAGAATGTCAGCTACGATTTGCAGTACATTATCACCAGCAAACAACCCTTGCTCATCAAGTAGATTCTTGAATTGGCAGATTTCTATCAAACAACAACTGAAGTCACGACCATGCCGGTTACTACGAGCCAATGCAGCTTGTGACTCATTACAGTAAAATTGTCGATTAGGCAGACCTGTTTGATAATCAATCAAAGCAAGATCCTGGACATCTTTTTGTAAAACGGCTGTTTTCTCCAACGCTTTCTTTAATTGTTCATTTTTAGTTACTAACTGAGACTCTAATTCCTCTGTATAACGATTATTCAGTAACATTTGAACTAAAAATTGTGCAAACAAACTAAAAAAACGTTCATGCTTAGCATTGAAATAATCACTATTTGAATGATGCAAACACAACACACCATAGACAACTTTGTGATTAATTAATGGAACGCATAAAATTGAACTTGGAGAAGCCTTTGCGCTGATGACTTCATTGGATTCTGTTTCTTCTATCCTATCTATATTTAAAAATTCTGGAAATGTTTTACATTGTTGATTAACTATCAATTCTGTTTTTGCTGCTCTCCCAACGGAACCTTCACCTAACATAAATACGACCTGATCATCAGTAAAGTATTTTACATTAACATTAGAGTGTCCCCACTCTGCATGACTGACGAGTCGCAAATATTCATTCTCTTTTAAAAATAACGCCCCGCATTCAATATCTCTATTTTCTAACAAAATGCGCAAGACTTCGGTAAAAAAATCAGCTTCAGTCATTGATTGGTTATTAAGATCTGATAAAGCACTAAAAACAGACAGTGAATCAACCAAATTCACAGTTCCATCATTCACTGATCGAAATAGCTTTATCAAATAATCTGTATTCATGATTATGCCAACGCTAATACATTCGCCAAATTTTCAATATCCTGGCGATCGTTAGACATTTTCAATTGTAATTTATTAACCTGCCCTTCAGTTAAACCAAGTTTATTTAATGAAAGTTGAATATCAATGTGCCCCATTGTTTCATCGCTATTTTCATGATTAATAAAATGATTACACACCCTCACAAGATGCATTAACTGCCAGTGTTCACCTGAATAATCAAGGTCATGATAATGGTTATACATAACTTGCAAATCAGATGGTAAATGCCATCGTTGCGCCAAAATGGCACTGGCTTCATAGCTATTAATTCCAATAATATCATTTTCCAAGTCTTGTTGATTTGATGCAGGCTGTTGATCCATCTGTCTAAACACATCATTCATTTCAGATGGATACAAATGCGTTAATACCAGTTCACCTAAATTATTTAACATACCTGCCAGATAAGCACGGTCTTGAAAATCAGGCTGCCCTGTTTTGATATAACGTGAAAGTCGCTGAGCAACCAAAGCTGTTAATAGTGAATCAAACCAATACTTATCCATATTAAAACCTGGGCAGTCTTCATGCTTAAAGGGCTCATTAAGTACCATACCCAGCGCAAGACTTTTAACCATACATAAACCTAGTACACGAACAATGGCGTGACTAATTGTATAAATCTTATCCGGGCAGCCGAAATAAGCTGAATTAGCAACGCCTATGATTCGACTAAAAACAGCGGGATCTTGCTCAATCGTTTTTGATAATTTGGGAATATCTACATGTTCATTGCTGATTTGCACCATAATTTGTTGTGCAATGGCAGGAAAGGGCGGCAAATCAGTTAACCCTCTGATTTTCCCCCTTTTTTCTTTGAGAATTTGTTGATACATTAAATTGTATACCAAAGCCTATAGGCAACTATTTTTTCTTTATCGATAAGCGGCTTATCGACAAAATACATCAGAACTTTAATTAGTTATAGAAAGTAAGCTCTACTAGAAGACTAGTATAAAATGTTCATATGAGGCTTAAGCAGACGTTTTAGGCACAAATCAATTAAGCAATGCTATTTTGAACCTGTTCGTCGATGGGTAGTGCACGATCAAGATCCAGGCTCACCGCTTCGATCAATTTTTTCGACAATAATGACTGTACTTGCATCGAAACAGTTGATTTCAATTGTAGCTCATGGCAATTAAATCTTGTAATGCGAGCATTTAGCGAAGGTCTTGAAAATACTATGATTTTTCGCTGCTTAAACTGATCACGCAGGTATTGATAATAACTTGTAGCGCGATTTCTAGATATAACGGTAGGCGTTGCCCAGCAACGCTCTTCTCGATCCGATTGCATTGCTACTAATTCACCGACGGCTGGACTGATACCTATTATGTTGTCGTGCAGCAGACGCATAGGCTGCTCAGTCGTTCTACGAAAACTTCCGTCATCCGTTTCCTTAAAAATAGCAATCTGATGTATACCATTGAGATCAAAGTAGACTGGCATTCTGATCATTTCGACTACCCCGCAGTTACCGAAACAAAATAAATAGTAATTTTAAACATCCACCATCATCATGATACTAAATATATAAATCCCGCAATTCATACATGGATGATTAGATAAAATCTTAGCACAACTTATAGTATGTGTATATGGCACTTAACACAATATAGTGGCTAACAACAAAAAAGCCTGAAGAAATCAGGCAATTAGCAAGTGGTGGGCCATGAGTGACTCGAACACTCGACCAAGAGATTAAGAGTCTCCTGCTCTACCAACTGAGCTAATGGCCCAAATATGGGGTGGACGATGGGGATTGAACCCACGACCGCCGGAATCACAAT
>Ga0316204_10001800_pt1 | contig 54199 bp, 51 predicted proteins | sample 6monrhotite_MG_2_FD_205661 | JGI IMG/M metagenome (GOLD analysis project Ga0316204, IMG submission 205661) | Microbial mat bacterial communities from mineral coupon in-situ incubated in ocean water Damariscotta River, Maine, United States -... | ecosystem: Environmental > Aquatic > Marine >... | reverse complement strand
CCGTCCCGTTGAAGCTGAGCGTCCGGTCATGATCGGTGAAGCCGAAACTCGTGCCGTCCGCCCGCGAAATCCGCCAGCACCAGGTGAGCGTGGTGGTGCCATCGTCGAGATGGGCTTGCAGGTCAGGGGAAAGGGTTTTCATCGGCAGGTTCCTGTCATGCGGTCGTCGAGATCGGCGATCCAGTTCGCCCATGTTGGCGGCACATCCGCGACGGTCTCAGCAGCAGGCTGGGCCAGCCGTGCCTCGCCGTAGGAGGCGCAGCCAGCATCACCACGCATTGTCGTTGTCGCGCAGCCTGTCAGCAGGAGCGCCAGCATCGCGCCCGTCGCGAACCGCCTTGCGCCCGGCGTCCAGCCGGTCTGTCTGATCGCGTTGTGCATCCTGAAAGGCCTCCTCTCGTCCAGTGCGTTTGCCTTCCGCGCGACCCAGCAGGCGGCCGAGGACGACACCGCCGATCGCGCCCAGAGCCGCGACAAGCCAGATCAGGAGCTCAGCCATCGTCCCGTTCCCCGCGCGCCGCGGCGACGCAGAGGGCTACGATCAGCACGCCGAGGCTGCCGCCCATGACCAAACCAACAAGGAACTCAAGCATCGCCCTGAAACCCGCGCTCGATCCGGTCGCGCAGGCCGATCAGGCCAAGCCCGAGAAACATCAGCCCGGCCGGGGACGTATCGCCAGAGCCCGCCAGCAACGCGACCAGCCGAGACAGCTCAGCAAGCGGGCCGGTGGCGGGCAGCAGGATTGATGCAACGCCGGTGAGAACGGCGAGACACCCCGCCCACCAGGTCAGGGAATTGGGGCGGATATAGCGCATGGGATCAGGTTCTCCGGATCAGGGTGGAAAGAAGGTTTGCCAGCCGAGCGAACCAGCTGGTCTTTGCGGCTGGCGTGGATGGGATAATGAGTGGCGGTGGCGCGATGGCCGGGCGCAAGAGCGCCAGCGCCTGGTCTTTGCTCAGGCGTCGAACGGGTCGGGAGAAGTCGACGCGTCCCGATCGGTCCACCGCCCAGACCGGGATGGTGCCGCCCGGATACCGGCCATGTTGGAACAGATCGCGCTCCGCCTCGCGGCGTGGAATGATCGAGGCGGGCTTGCTCCATCCCATGAAGGCCTGCGTTGCCGCCTTGCGGTCGCCTGCGTTCAGATGGCGGGTCAGCCTGGCACGCGCGATTCCGCCGGTGTTGTAGTGAAAACTGACCAGCGCATCGAATTCATGTGGGGCCAGCGGTACCGTTACGGCCCGCCGCACTTCGGCCTCGCAGGTCTGAATGTCGGTGCGGAACAGCCGGAATGCCTCCCGGATCGCAGCATCGAGATCGGCGGGCATCCCGTGCGGCATGCCGATCGGATCAGGCGGCCCGGCGGCGACGGTATGGCCGATGCCGAAGGTCCAGACGTTTTTCACGTCCCGATAGGGCCCGGGCACGAGACCTTCGTGCCGGGCGAGGGCCGATAGGCCCCGGTCTGTCATATGCATGGTTTTACCTCAGATGTGAGAGGAGCAGGATCAGGGCCGCAACAATGATGCCGATGCGGATGCGGTGGTTGAAGGTCTGGCTCGGATCGGCAGCGTCGCTGCGCAGGGTGCGCGCAAGGCGGAGGAGATCATACATCGTTGTCGCCGCCTTTCGGGTGGCGCATCCGGGCAAGGACGATTTCGATACAGGCCGGGCCGAAGACGCCGACCAGATAGGCGGCTGATCCAGCGGCCCCGCTTGCCGGGATCGCCTCGGGCGGCAGGCCGAGCCAGGCGGTGATGACCGCCATCGACAGGCTGCCCATCCCGGCTGCAATCAACCCGCTGAGCAGTATGTGGCGCAGCGCGTCGCGCAGGCGCATCCTTGTTGTCAGCGCATTGGTCGCGCCGCCCAGCGCACCCCAGGCGGCGAGGATGACGGCGGTGGACGCCGCCAGATCGCGCAACACCGCAGCCAGAAAACGGGTCTCTTCGTTCATCTGCGGATCTCCAGCAGCGGGATGGATGTGATGGATCCGAGCCGTTCGATATCGAGGGTGACGTCGAGTGTGTCGGTGTCGAAGCGGACGGGCACGTCGAATTCGAAGCCAGCGGTGATCACCACGCCCGCGCCGGGAGCAATGTCGAAACTCACGAGGCCGATGGTGGTGTCGACGCTCCAGCCCGACATCTGTTCGACGCCGTCCAGCGCGACGCGCACGCTGCCCGTGACGGGCTTTGCGATGGCGCGAGTCCAGGTCTGTGCGCCGGAAGTGTAGTGCTTCAGCAATGCAAAACTGGTGACAGCGCCGGTGCCGATGAGCTGGTCGGTTGGCGTCACGGGTTGCGATGGCAGGCTGGATTTGTAGTCGGCCCAGTCCTTGTAGCGAAATCCGTGGAGCCGCCCATTGCGGGCCTCGAAGAAAGCCACCACGGCTGCCAGATCGTCCGCACGGCGGATGCCATAGGCGACGTCATAGCGGCGGCGCGAGTTGGCCCAGCTGGCATTGCGTTCCTCATCGCCACTCGCCAGCTCGACGATCTGGGTGCGCCGTTCAGGCCCTCCGCGTGCGCCGCGACTGATGTTGTCAGGAAACCGGTCCTCGTGAAACGCCATCACATGCCCCTCCGACCGAGGGACACCGCGCGAGCAATATCGGCCGCGACTTGTGTGCGGGATTGGCGGAAACTATCGGCATCGCGGGCGTTGATCGTGACGGAAATATTCGGGGCGGCACTCTGTCCTTGGCCATAGCCAGCGGCCTCACGACGGGATAATACCCGTTCGCCGCGTTGAAGGATCGCTGGAACCTCGTCGGGTTTGATGCCAGCCCAGCCACCGGAATGCATACGTGGTGCGCCTGCGAAGGCCAGCGCCGGAACCATTCGGCCCGGGCCCGGCGATCCGACCACGCCGCCTGTGTGCAGGATATCCGCGAACAAACCGCCAGCGCGGCCCGCGTCGCCCGCACCGCCCAGCGCGCCCGAGAGCGCATTGGTGATTGGCCCAAGGATGAAACGCCGCGCCGCGAGTTTGGCCAGATCGGCAATCATCGAGGTCACGAGGTCGCGGAAATCCAATTTGCCGGATTTGACGAATGTGGCCACCGCGTTCTCGGCGCTTTGGAAGGCCCCGACCAGTGTCTGGCCGATATCGCCACCAATATCGCGGGCCTTGGCGGCATAGTCGGCGAGCGACGCGGTTACCGCAGCCCATCCGGTTGCTGCTGTTTCGGCACCGGCAGCCGCTGCCGCACCGGCATTACGTGCGGCTCCGCCCGCGCCATCTGCAGCATTGCTCGTGTCATTCAGCCTGGCTGCCAGCGCGTCCGCAGAACCGGCGGCATCTGCCAGCGCCGTCTCGGCCTCCACCCCACTGTTGGTCACGGCGTCGCGCAGCGCCTGCCAGCTGGAAAGCGGCCGACCTGCGGCATCGGAGAGCATGCGCGCGGCTTCGCGATATCCGTCTGCACGGCCACGCGCATCCTCGGCCATCGCGCCAAGACCGAGGTCCGGCGGTTCAAGATACGTGCGCGACAGCGCCGCGGAAAAGGCGTCTGCTGCAGCCGTACCTGCTGCTGTCGCCGCTCCTTCAAACGGGTTTCCAATCCGCGCCAAGTCTACCGGATCCAGCGCGCCGATCCGCACGCCGCCCTCACCCGTTGCCCACTCCGGCAGCAGCGCCAGCGCCGCGTTCAACCCGGTGATGAAAGTGTTGATGCGGGTGACGACGCCGTTCAGCATCGCTTCGACGCCCGAGATCAGCCCGTTCGCCGCCTGGAATGCGAAGTCACCGATGGCACCGGGCAGACTGCCCCAGATCGCCACGGCGGCATCATAGGCTCCTTGGAAAATCGCCGCCGTCCGGTCGCCGAAGCTGACGACGCCCGCGATGGTACCTTCGAGGGCCGATATCGCTGCCGCCTTCATGCCTTCCCATCCAGCGGCCATGTTGGCAAATGCCGCGTCGAGCGAGAGGCCGATGCGGGACCAGACCTCTTTTGCGAGATCGCCCAGCAGCTGGAACGCTTCACCGACGCCGCCGACCTTGTTCACAAGTTGCGAGAATTGATAGACCAGCTCACCCGCACCGACGATCAGCGCACCGATACCGGTTCGGATCAGCGCACAGCGCAGAACAACCAGTGCCGTGGCGACCCCGCGCACGGACAAGGCAGCCGCCGCCATGCCCGCCACCCAGCGCCCGGCCATGATGCCTGCGAAGGTCGCGGCATAAGTGGTCAGTCGTCCGATGTTGTCGAAGAGCACTTTGATCGCGATGCCCACCGGCCCGGTGGTGCGCGCGACGCTGGCCAGCGCATTGGCCACGGCCTCCAGAGCCGGGGCAGCCGCAACCGCGAGTTGGTTCGAGACGCCGCGCCAGATCAGCCCCAGCCGGGAAATCGCATCATTGGTGCGTTCGATCTGGTCAGCATCAGCTTCCGAAACCACCACCCCGAAGGCAAGCACGTCCTCGGTTGCCTGGCGTAGCGTTGCGGTGTCGATGCGCGACATGGCGATGGAGCCTTCTTCGCCGAAGAGTTGCCCCGCGACGGCGGCGCGCTCAGCCGCAGGCACGAAGCTTTCGATGGCGGCGTTGATCGCCCCGACACGCCGGTCCAGCGGCAAGGCGATCAGGTGAGAGGCGGAAAGCCCGAGCCGGTCCAACGCGTCTGCCGCGGGACCAGTCCCAGCCGCCGCCTGGCTGAGCCGCCGCGTCAGATCCTTGGTTGCCTGTTCGATACCGGACATGGATACACCGGCCAACTCACCCGCGCGTTCCAGTGTCTGGACCGAAGCGACGGTTGTGCCCAGAGATTGCGCCAGCTTGGCCTGCACATCGACGGTCTGTAGCCCGGACCTGATCATCGCGGCCCCGGCTGCGGCCAGTGCAGCCGTGGCCGCTGCGGCAGCCAGCGTGGCGCGGCGGGCGAAGGCGGCGACGCGCGCATTGGCCAGGTCCATTTCGCGCGACAGCCGCCCGAACCCGCGCGCCCCGGCCTCACCGACGCCTTCCAGCTCGGCGCGCACCTGGCGGCCACCTTCCGCCACGAGGCGGACGGATACGCGTTTTTCAGCCATCGCGACTTCCTTCCATCTGTTCGTTGAGTTTGCGCACCATCACCGCCTCGATCTCGGGTAGGAGTTCAGCGGCGATCAGGGTGTCGATGCCCAGCGCTTGGGCCAAAGCGATGGCTGCCCCCATGTCCCAGCCCAGCACCGCGCAGGGGATCACGCGCAGCTGACCGCCAAGACGGCCGACGAGGTCCCAGACCTCCCAGCCGTCTTGCGTTTGGGGCTGGTTCAGTCTGGCCGGGCAGTCGGCGCAGCGCCCTTTGCAGGCTGCACAGTAGCTGTCGCCCCCGCCGAAGGACCACTCGGCGAGGGCGCGGAGGCGTTTTTTTCCGCGTCCAGGATCAGGCCGCGCGCGACATACTGGGTCTGGAACGCCTCGAACACTGGCCAGATTTCCAGAAGGGCGTCGATGCCGTCTGGTGACACGGGCGTGGGTTGGCCCATGGCATCACCCACGCCCTCCCAATCCAGAACGGCGCGGCGGGCGACGGCCTTTGCCATCGCGAGCGCCAGCTGTTCCTGGCTGGCATCTTCGGGCAAGGCTTCGAGGGTGGCATCGGCGCGGGCAGACACCATCAGGGCGGTGGTCAGCGGCGCGACCTGCAAGCGCAGGCCGGGGGCAAGCTCCAGCCATTCAGGGGCGGCGGTCAGGTTCAGTCGGATCATCAGTAAGCCTCGATATCGTTGATCAGGGTTGCGGTGCACATGCGGGCGGGGCTGGTGGCTTTCGCAGCCTGCCAGTCGAAGGTCGCCTGCACGCCCTGCGGTCCGGTAATCTCGATCCGGGGGCGCGGCAGATAGACGGCATGCACGGTGAAGGTGAAGCTCTCGCCCGAGGGCAGGACATAGTCGAAGCTGATCTCGCAGGGATCACCGTTGATCGCCTGGGCCACCAGCGTGCTGTCGGCAAAGCGCACCTCGATCCGGCCGGTGAGTGCTGCGATGGACGGGTCGGCCCCGTCGATCTTGCCGTCGCTGCGGATGGTCTCGATCCGGTCGAGGTTGTTGGCATAGGTGATCTCGGCCGAAACCACATTGCCAAGCGCAGAGCCATTCCGGCTGATCGCGCCGTTGAAATGACCGAACCGCTGCAGGGCCAGATCGGCAGGCGTGCCCGCGCCGGTCGTCGTGGCGATGGTTTCGCCCTGCGCCATCAGCCGGGCGGTGGCCGTCAGCAGGCCCGAGCGTTGCACCTGCCAGGACAGCTGATCCAGCACGCAGCCGGAATACATCGCAAAACGCGGCACCTCGGGCATGCCGGTTTCGATCGACATCGATGGCAGCGTCCACGATCCGGATTGAAACTCATGGGTATAGGGTGCCGCAGCGCCGGTGGTTGTGGGATCGCCGAAGGCTGCCTTGAGCCAGAATCCGAAGGCCTGGGCATCGATCGGCACAACGACATCGCCATCCGCCGTCACCGCGTCCTTGATCGGGGCTAAAGGATCGCGACCATAGCCCAGTAGTTCGCTGTTCAGAAGCGGCTGTTCCGATCCCAGCGAGGTGCTGGCAAAGGGCATTTTGGTGAACCCGCCCGCGGGGGGCGTTCCATAGGTCGTCTCGAACGCAAGCGCCATCTGCGCCCGCGCCCCTTGGGCTCGTGCCATCGTTTTCTCCTTGGATTGTTGGGGTCAGCCGAGTGGATCGGCTGTGGAATAGTGCAGCACCACCGGAATGACGGCCGCCTTCAGGCTGGCCGCCCCCTCGACCGGCAGATCGACGGGACGGGGCGCTTCCGCCTCGACCCAGTCGCAGAGACCGCCCAGCGTGCGGTCGGCTGCAATAGCCCCGCCGATGCTGGAGGTCAGCGTGTCAAACGCCGTGTCACGGTCGGCGCCCTGAACAACCACTTCGATCTCGGCGCGGTGCTGGTAGTGGTAGCGTAGCGGCGAGAGGGTGACCTCGGGCTCGCCCGGTTCGCCGTCGCGCAGGATCAGCAGGCCGTCGGCCGGAACGCGCTCGGGCAGCACCTCACCGCGCAGGGCAGTAGCGTGCAGCGCTGAGAGCCGCGCGTGCAGCGCAGTGAGGATGGTTTCGCGAGGGGTGGACATGGTTGTTTACCGTGATGCAGTTGCAGAGAACGTCTGTTTCGAGCCCGGATTGACGGATGCTGCGCGGAACGAATGTCGGCTTCTTCTTGCCCGCAAATGTGTCAATGGCCGCTAAGCAGTCAACGCGGAACCAATAGTGCAGTAAAAATTATTTATAATACGATATTGACTATATAATGTATTGTAACTGCCTTGAGGCGACCCTATCTTCAAGACATGACCCAACTGATTCATAATTCAGCCTGCGCAAGTACGTCGCCATACGACGGCGTTTTTGTTGGGTCATTTGTACCTGCACAGGCTCTTTTTAAGGAGCAAACCAAATGGGAAATCTCAACCACCAATCCTGCTTTCGGAACAGGGCAAGTGTTCGGTCGCGATAACGCCGATACACGCACTCTTGGCATTGTTCAGCTGATGATCCTCAACCGGATCAATGCAGACCCCGAAAATGCAACCGCACGAAAGATCACGGATGACTTGTCCGAAATCTTTGGCGAACGCATCCCTGACGCGCAGGTCTTCGTGACCCTCTCGCGCCTACGGGATCGAGGTTTAGTCAATGCCGCCATCCCTAAAAACCCATCCACGATTGGAGAGAAAACGAAGATTACTCGTTCTCCTGCTTTGCCGTCTAAATCAACCGCACAACGTCGCGGGCGAAGGGCAGCAATCATGCAGTTGACGCCGGAAGGTGTCAGCGCGGTTGAGCAGGCTGCTGCCCAAATTCGCCTGTCGGCTAGTGCCACAAAGTCTCTGAAAGGGGACCGCGATGACACGACGACGACAAATGCAGCCTCGGCTGCCACGTTGGGTTAAGGTGTTTCTATACCTTGCCTTGTGGCCGTCATGGAACTTTCGCCTCCACTGGTGGCGATTGCATGCGAACTACTACAGGTCTTTCCGCGAAGGCGGTGAGGCAGCAGCCCAAAAGTACGCCAGCCAGGCGGGGCTGTACTATGCGTGGATGGCGCTAACGCGCATCTTTCGCCCCCGGGACTGGTTCTTCCCCGGTGATATATTCTGAGGAACCACGAAATTCCGTAGCCCGTGCTCGTGCTGTCCGGTTTCATCCCTTCCAACTCAAGGCGGCTTCGGCCGCCTTTTTTTTGATATGGTTTTAGCACTACTACGCCCCTGTCTCCAACGACCTGTAACCCTGTTTCAAAAACGACAGATGTTAAACTGGAAGCCTAAAAACAGCCATTGGCAAGCGAACATCCGACGGTGGCTTCGTCCGCACTGCCGACGTCATAGCCTCCCATCCACCCAATTCGCCACAATCAGCCCCGGCACACTATCCAACGCCCTTGCTGCATCTCGCGCGAGGTCCAGCCGCTTTGGCAGCTTCACCTGCGGCACCAAGAGAAAGATCGGCGCGGTGACCCTTCCGCGTCCGGTCTTCGAGCGCGACACCACCGCCTGACCCTTGGTGTTCAGCCGCGTCTCGGCCACCAGTAGGCTCGGCCCCGTCCTGCGATATACGAACCGCAAGCGCAGGCCGCGCCGTCGTTCCCATTCGCCGGGTGTGATCCGACCACCGCGCGTGGATTTTCCCGCAGCGGGCAGCGGGATTGCCAGCCAGAACCCGTCCTTCGAGCGGATCAGCGGGCCGGTGTCGTGCGCGCTGATGATCTCCGGGGCCTTGGACCAGACCAACGCGGCCGCATCGAGGCTTTCGCCCGACCTCGGGAAGTTTCGGCTGCGGATTGAGTTCGCAAGGCGCCGACCAAGCCCCGCACCGGTGATTTGTCCCCGCCAGTCGGATTTCAGCCCAGTTCCGGCCTCGCGCATCGCGGCACTCACGGCCTTTTCCCCGGCATTGATTTCAGCGGCCATCATGGCGACGAGATCAGGATCAATGTCGAGTTTCAGCTTCAAATTTCCACAGACCTCATTTTCCGGCTATGATGCGCGTTCATTTCAACTTCAGAACCGGGGAGGAAGACGATGATTGATCGTGACGCATATGTGGAGAAAGCAAAGGCGAATATCGACAAGTGGAACGCAGAGATCGACAAGATGCAGGCAAGCGCCAAAGAAGCGCAGGCTGATGCGAAGATCAAATACGAAAAGCAGCTTGCGGAAATGCGAAAGCAGCGCGACGAGGCCGAGGTGAAGATGAAAGAGGCGCAGCAGGCGTCCGACGCCGCCTGGGGCGATATGCGCAAAGGCTTCGAGCAGGCATGGGACAGCCTCTCGGAGTCGTTCCAGAGTGCTATGAAGCGGTTCAAATAGCTGATCACGCTGGCACCTCGGCGGCCATCAATGCAACGAGATCAGGATCGATAACGGGCGTCAGCTTCATGATGGCCGCAGATCCAGCGTCCAGATCAGGCGTTCGCGGTCGCGCAGGGGCTCGCCCTGAATGGTGAAGCTGTCGGCACCGATCACGATCAGATCGCCAGGGCGAGGGTCTGGCAGATCGTACACGCGCACGTCCACCATCATGGTGTCGCTGACCAGGCGCCCAGCGCCGAATTCGGTGATGCGATCCGGGGCGCGGCGGATCACCCGGATAGTTCTTTCCTCGGACGTGGCAGCCGACATCCAGAGCGCGGCAACGGCCATGGACGGGTTGGAATAAATCCGGTCCATGGCGGCAGTGAAGACGGTCATGGCAGACCATTCAGTTCGAAGTATGCAGGCGGATCGCGATGCGTGGCCGCTTGTTCACCGGCAGGATCGAGGCCTCGGTCATCAGATCGATCCAGCGGCCTTTCTCGTCGAGATGCTGGCGGGCATAGAGCGGCAGGCCCATGGTGTTCGCCGCTTCCAGCAGGTTGGCCGGGCCGCCATAGGTGGTGAAGGTGTCCATCGTGCCGAGGGGGAAGGCGATGCCTTCGCTGGCCGGGATCAGGCGTTCGGTAGCTTTGGTCGAAAGCGTGACAGTGCCAGCGTATTCCTCGAACACGATGCCCGCGAAGGGGAAGTTGCGGCGCACGTCCTGACGCAAAGGCTGCGCGCCGGTGGCGGCGTAGAACTTGTAGGCCTCCTCGGTCTTCGGGTGTGCGATCAGCTTGTCGAAGAATTCCCGGCTGACGAGGGCATGCACGTCCGACATGCTTTCGCCCAAGAGATTGTCCTCAATGGCGCGCAGCACCTCCCGCACCTTGCCCTGCACATTGGTGCCCGCGGTGCCGAGCAGGAAATCCACCGAGATTTGTGCGAGACCGAACTCGGTGAAGTAGTTGTAGAGGGTGGTCCCTGCACCGTCTTTCACGATGCCGCGCAGCGCGTTCATCTCCATGTATTCGCGCGTCTGGGCGTGTTTGCGGCGCATCAGCTGCAGCTTGCGGTTCATCACCTCGACCAGCGGGTCGGCACCATCAAAGACGCCCAGCGCGGGCTGGCCCTGAATGTCGGCGGGCAGGATCACGTCATCATGCGGGATCCACGGCAGGGCAAAGCTGCGCATCGACCGCCCCTCGCGGGTGCCGAGCGTTGCGGGGCCACCCAGCGGCACCGACGGCAGCAGGTTCAGCACCCCCTCGTATTGCTCAATGATCACCGAGCGCTGGCTGACGCCTTCGAAGCGGAAGAGACCGATCTGGCCGAGGCGGGTGTAGAGGTTGGGCAGGATGTTGATGGCCTGCGTCATCTCGGCCAGCGAATAGCCGCCAGCGTCAAAGGGATTTCGGACAAGGGTCATAGGGTGCTCCGGAGGATGAAGGGGGAAAGGGCGTCAGACGCCGTCGCGGGCGATGATGCCGACGGCAGCAAGTTGGCCGATCTTGGCGGTGATCTTGGTGCCGTCATCGACGGTGGCGTCATAGGCGAGGCCTGCACGCGAGACGATCGAGGGACCACGGACCACGACAATGCCGGTGGCGTCCGCCAGCGTGGCATCAACTGCGTAGAGCAGAACGGCACTGGCGGTCTGCGCCCCATCCGAGCCAGTCGCGGTCGCCAGCTTGTATTTGCCGCTGGCGGTGATCTGGCCAAGCACCGAGCCGACCGGATAAGGCATGCCTTGCAGCAGAGTGATCACCTCGCGGGTGTAGTTCGGGTTGACCTCATATTTGAGGACATCGCCCATGCTGGGCTGTTCCGTCAGGACGGGCATTGGTCAGTCTCCATGATGTTGGGGATTGGGGCGGTGGTTCAGCGCTGGGCGTCAGTCGCGGTTTTCTTCGCCGCCGCGATGATCGGGCTGTCTTTTGCGGCGGCGGCTGCCGGGGCGGTGGCGACGATGCCAGCAGCATCGCCGCGGGCCGCAAGGTCGGCCAGCACGCGGGCGCGCAGCGCTTCGGGTTTCAGACCCTTGGTGACGGCGTCGGCGGCATCGATAGTCACGCCCAGCCGGGCCGCTTGCGCACAGACCTGCGCCACTTCGGCGGCCTCAGCACGAATAGCCTCGGCGGTCATTGCTGCTACTTCCGGTGTCGGCGCAGCAGGTGCCGGAGCGTCCGTCGCAGGCGCGGTGGCAGCGACCGACGGGTCGGTCGTGGTCGTGGTCGGGGCGGTGGCTTCATCGGGTGGAGCGGCAGTTGCGGCCGGGTTGGGAGTGTCGGTGGGCGTGATTGTCATCTGTGGACCCTTTCTGGTGGGGGGCGTGATGCCGCGGGGTGCGGCGGCGAAGGCGCGGAAGGCGGTGACGGGATCGGCGAGTTCGTCAGCCAGACCTGCCGCGATGGCATCGGCCCCGCGGAACACGGCGGCTTCGGTGGCCAGTGCTGCGGCATCGGACAGGCGATCTCCACGACCGGCCGCGACGGTTTCTGCGAAGAGGAAACGGACCACTTCCAGCTCGCGCTGCATCTGGTTGTGTATGGCCTCGGGCAGAGGTTGATACGGATTGGCATCGATCTTGTGCGATCCGGCATGGATCAGCGTGACGGCGATGCCCTTCTGGTCCAGCGCGCCGCTCATGTCGGTGTGCAGGGCCACAACACCGATGCTGCCGACAGCACCCGTCCGGGGCAGGATTATCCGGTCGGCCTGGGAGGCCAGAACGTAACCTGCGGACAGTGCATGTTCAGCAACAAAGGCGTGCACCGGCTTTTGCGCGCGGGCGGCACGGATGCGATCTGCCAGATCGAAGGCCCCCGCGACCTCCCCACCAAAGCTGTCGATGTCGAGCGCAATGCCTTGAACGGCCGGGTCGGCCAGCGCAGCCTGCAGCTGCGCGGCAATCCCTTCGTAAGACGTCAGGCCGGAGGATTGGCCGATCCAGGCGCCTCGGTGCACAAGTGTGCTCGCGATTTCGATCACCGCGATGCCATCCACCACCGCAAATGGCTGGCTGCCGTTCCGCCGGTGGCGCTGCGCGAGATCGTTCCCAAACAGCGAGGCGCGAGCAGGAAGAGAGGCTGCGGATTGATCGGGAATGTCCACGTCCAGCCCTTGGAAGACGATTTCCTGCCCGGTGATCCGCGGCCCTAAACCCGACAGGAATGCCAGCGCCTTGGCCGGGTCGACCATCAGCGGGGTGTTGAACGCGCGCTGGGCGATTTGCGCGTGGTGCATCATGCGCCCTCCTTGGGGTCGGGTTTTTCATCGGCGCTGTCGTCCGCCTCGTCGTCCCGGTCGCTGTCCTGATCCGTGTCTTTCGCCCCACCTTGGCCCGGCCCCTGCGCGGGCGATCCCGGACGTCGGAAGTCGAGGCCCAGCGACAGCTCGCGTTTGCGCTCAGCGGCGATTTCCTGATCCACCTGTTCGGCGTCATAGCCGCGTTCCGACAAAGCTTGCGTGCGGGACTTCAGGCCCGCTTCGATCTGTAGGATCTCGGCCGAGGCGTCCTTCATCGGATCGATCCAGTCCCATTTGGTCGGCAACCATGCGCAAGCCTGATATTGTCGCCGCTGGCTGTCATAGCCGGGCAGATCCAGCGCGCCTGACAGCACAGCGGTGTCTATCCAGCGCACCCAAACGGCGCGGCAAAGCTGAAACACCAGCACGCCATGTTGCCAGGCCGAGATGCGACGGCGGAATTCGATGAGCGAGATGCGCGTGTTCGAGAAATTGCCCTTCGCGGTGTCGCCGGTCAGGTAGCCATATGGGATGCCCAGCGCCGCAGCGATCTGCAGCAGGGTCCGGTATTGAAATGGCTCATAGGTGCCGCCTGAGTCCGGGGTTGCCGGGGTGGAGACATCTTCACCCGGGTCAAGCCGCACCACCTGGCCCGGTTCCACCTCCAGATCCTCTTCGGTCGGTTCCAGCGGGGTTTCTGGCGCGGGCGAGGTGATGAACATCGCGAACATCGCAGCGATCTTCTTCCGCTCAAGCTCCGCATCATCGTAAAGGTCCAGCGTGAACAGCTTCACGATCGCAGCAGAAAATCGCGATACGCCGCGCAGCTGACCTGCTTCGACCGGGTCGAGGACATGGATCACCTCTGACGCGGGCACCCTTGTCGTCTCGCCCGCAAGCCCCGGGTCGGTCATGTCACCGGGATGGCGGCGCAGGAAGTGATAGGCCACGCGGCGACCGATGCCGTCGAATTCGATTCCCTGCCGGATCAGCCCCGCTCCGGGCAGGGTCCTGTTCATGTCGAGCGGCAGCATCTCTGCAGGCAGCATCTGCAATTGGAGGGGCACGGTCAGACCATCCTCGGCCCGGCGCGACCGAATTCGGATGAACACCTCGCCCGAGAGGAACACCTCACGCGCCGCCCGGCGCTGCAGTCCGTAGAAGTCGGTCAGACCCTCGGCGTCGGCATCATCGGTCCAGGCGAGCCACAGCGCCTGCAACTCTTCCTTCTTCGCCGCATCCGCAATGGTCGACGAAGGCTTGATGCCATCGCCGACGACATTGCTGGCAAAGGACTCCACGGCGTTCGCCGCATAGCCGTTGTTCCTTACCAGCCAGCGCGCCCGCGCCGTAATCGTGTCACCCGAGGCGGCGATCAACGTATTCACATGGGCGCGGCTGGCGCGGAACCCGCGCAGGCGACGATGGGCCTGAGCGGCATAGAAGCCCCCGATGATCGAGCCAATGCGCTGACGGAACGCTTCAAAGGCCATGGATCACAGACCTTTCGAGGCGACCGTGCCCCATCGCCTGCGACGCGGTGTGCCGGTGGTCGCGCTGGCGATCCGCGTTTCCAGATCGGCAATGGCGTTGGCCAGCTCGGCGTCCGAGCCATAGGTGATGGTCTTGCCGTCATAGCTGACTGAGCGGACGCCCGCGTAGCGCGCTTCCTGCAGGGCCGCCAGCAGGGCGCGCATCCGTTCCAGATCCATCTTAATCCCTCATGAAGTTCGGTGTGTAAGCCCGGCGTTTGCGCCGCGGCGTCGTTGGTGTTCCGGCCTTTGGCGGGGCGGGTGCGGCGGGTTCGGTCGGTGCCGCCTGCTGAGGTGCTGGGCGGGTTTCGACCCCGGCCTGTTCTTCGAGCCGCCGCCATGTGGCCTCGTCCCAGCGATCCGCGCCCATGATCCACGCGGCTGCCCGCGCATAGACCCGGCAGTCAAGCGCCTCGTTCCTCTCCCGCATTTTCTGCCATTCAGGGTGGGCATAGCCGCGCTTGTTGCGCACCGTGACCAGCTGTTCCGCCACCAGCTGCTTGAGCCATTCCGTGTCGATCCAGTCGGGCAGATGTACCGTGCCAGGGGAGTCGAGCACCCCAAGCGAACGGTCTTCATCCGAGGGCCGCTCCAGCCGCAGGTAGCGATACGTCTCGGTCTTGAACGTCGCCGTGGCCACCGACCAGAGCCGTGCGCCCCGGCGCAGACGTTTGCCGCCAATGGTGGCGTCGACAAAGGTCGGGCCCGACACCGGCGTGGCGCGGTTGAAGCCTTCCAGACCTTTGACGGGAGCGACCTGATCGAACCCCTGCGCCCGCGCCCAGGCATAAACGGCGGCGGACTCGTAGCCGGTGTCGATGGCCAGCTTGCCGATCACCATCACCGCCCCATTGGCGCAGACCCATGTCCGACCGAGCAGGGCCGTCAGCTTGTCCCAGCAGGCCGGATCATCCGGGCCACCGGCAATGACAATGTGATCGACGAGCCAGCTTTCCAGCCCACGCCCCCAGGCCCAGACATCGACCTCGATCCGGTCCTTCTGTACATCGACGCCCGCGGTCAGGAACAGACCACCGACGGGGATGTGCGCGCCGCCATAAGCTTCGCGCCGTTCTGCCAGCCGCTGCCATTCCGGTGCGTCGCCCGACTCGACCCATGTCTCGCCCAGCAGAGTGTTGCGCGCCGCGCGCAGCATCTCTTCCGAGCCCTGCGCCGCCAGCCAGTCCCGCGCGATCTGCTGCCAGCTTTTCCACCCCAAGGGCGAATAGAGCGCCGAGAGGTGGAAGCCGATGGAATGCGGATCGGCGGACACCGCAGTTGACCTCCATTCGCCTTTTTCCAGCATCTGCGTCTTGTGATGCTCTGCGATCGGCTTCTCGCAGCCCTCGCAATGATAGGCGGCCGTGTCGGGCCGCCCTTTATCCCAGCGCAGGCGTTCGAACTGCAGCCATTGCATCGCCCCGCAATGCGGACAGGGCACGAAGTACCGGCGTTGGTCCGATGCATCGAACTCCCGTTCAATGCGCGACAACCCCCGGATCGTGGGCGTCGAGACCATGAACACCTTGCGCCGGTGCGAGAAGGTGGTGGTCCGCGCCTCGGCCAGGGTAACCGGATCGCCTTCCTCGTCAGCTGAGGCCGGATAGGCATCGACCTCGTCCAGAAAGATGTAGCGGGCTGGCATGGACCGCAGGCCAGTCGCCGAATTCGCACCGGTCAGCACCAGGATGCCGCCCGGGAATTCCTTGGACAGCATCGAATTGCCCGCATCCCGCGACCGTGCAGGCTGCACCCGTTCCTTCAGCGCCGGACTGTCCTCGATCAGCGGGTCGATCCGCCCGCGCGAGGTGCGTTTCGCCATCTCCACCGTCGGCAGCACCGCCAGCATCGGTCCCGGCGCATGGTGGATGACGAAGCCGACCCAGTTGTTGCCCGCCTCTGTCGCCCCAACCTGCGCGGCCTTCATGAAGCTGATCCGTTGCGCCGGGTGCCGCGGCGACAGCGCATCCATGATTTCGCGCAAGTAAGGCGTGCGCGTGGTGCGGTATTGCCCCGGCTCGGCCGAGGCCCGCGAGGACAGTTTGCGGTGCTGATCCGCCCATTCCGACACCGTCAGGTCCGGATCAGGCCGCATCCCGCGACGCCAGGCGCGCAGGATGTCTTCGGCCCCGTCAAAGGTGAGATCGAGGTCTGCCGTCAGGTCGTCGCTTGCCGTGTTGTCACTGTCCGAGACTGATCCGGAGATCGGCGAGGGCGTCGAGTTGCGCTCTGACATGGGTTTCCAGCACCCTCTGCAGGATCGCGGCCTCGATCATCACCGGTCCACCGGATTGCCTTTCCACCCCGGCGGCAACTTCGGCCGCCATCAGTGCCGCCACCCGGCTGGGCCATGTGACCCAGACGTCCCGTTCCTGCCGGGCAAGGCGAAACACCAGCGTCTCGGCGCGCGCCCGATCAACCAGAACGCCCTTCTTCTTCTGGATTGCCAGCTGGCGCTCCTGCGCCTGATAGACCGTCAAAGCGGTGCGCGCCTTCAGATAGGAGGTGCTGTCGGCGGGACTGGAGATGCCAGTTTCGCCGCCGGTGCTGCGGCGTTGCTGATCCGGATCGGTCATCTCTGCGCGACGGGCATCCGAGCCTGCCGCGTTGATGGACCCGTCGTCAAACAGCACCAGCCGACCGGCCTTGCGCGCCTTCTGGATTGCCCCGCGCGACAGGCCGGAATGGGCGGAATACTCGCGTTCGGACATACCTTCCATGGCGATGGGACGTGACCTCAAGATATTGGGATTAAACGAAAATAGTGATGTTATTCAGTTGATTGCACTCACTCGTCGAGCGATTCTCGGATCAGGAAATCACTCTCGGATCGGAGACCAGACCATGACCGCCATCACCACAATTCGCATCGATCATGACGTGCTGCCCCACCAGTTCGACCGCTCGCGCCCCGACGCCGTCGCATCTGCCATCGAGGCCGCGCTGCGCGAGGACGGGATCACCGCCGAGGCATCGGATGTGATCTCGCACATCAAGATCGAAGTGCCGACCTCGCAACTGGCCGCTGCCAACACCGTGCTGGCCGATCTGCAGCTGATTTGAATCCCGCAGTGCAATCAGAAAGCACTGATATTGCTTGGAATTGCCTACGACAATCGGCGCAGCAGAGCGATTGTGATGACATGAAAACGATCCAACTCACCCAACGGAGCCAAGCCATGACCCGCCTCAACCCGATCACCACACCCCGCCACCAGTTGCGCGCCGAGAAGGCCCGGCGCAACCGCGAAGCCGCCCTGAACGCCTTCATTGGCAAGAAGGCCGAGATCGACGAGATGCTCTCCCGCCTGCAGGCGCTGAGCGACGATCATTTCAACTGCCATCCCGACGAGGTCAACTGGGGCAATGTCGGAACCCTTGAGTACTACGCCGGGCTGCTCAAGCGCCTCACCGACAGCGCTTTTTGCGAGGGTGAGCACGCCGAATAAGCCGACCATGCGAACTTACGCGGCCCGCCAATGCGGCGGGCTTGCACCGGTAGAAGGCTGCGCAATCCCGCGCCACCCGATCAGGACCGGAGACACAATGCCCAAACTTACCGACACGCAATCCACTATCCTCAGCGCTGCTGCCCAGCGCGCCGACAATCTCGCGATGCCGCTGCCCAAGGGGCTGCATGGTGCCGCCGCACAAAAGGTCGTCACCATGATGATCGGGCGCGGCTGGCTCGAGGAGGTCGACGCCGACATCCGCAAAGGCGAGCCGCTCTGGCGTGAGACCGGCGATGGCCACGGCACCACGCTGGTCGTCACCGACGCAGGGCTGCTGGCCATCGGGGTTGAGCCCGTCGTGGTCAAGACCATGGCTGCGATCCGCACCCACGCTGCACAACCGCCTGCGTCCAAACCGCCGACACCGCGCGCCGGAACCAAACAGGCGCAGATCATCACCCTTCTGCAGCGTCCCGAAGGCGCTACTATCGCCGAGATTGTCGCGGCAACCGGTTGGCAAGCTCAAAGCGCGAGGGGCATGATCTCAGGGGCGCTGAAGAAGAAGCTGGGCCTGCCGATCACTTCCGAGAAGGTCGACGGACGCGGCACGGTACATCGTTTGGATGCCTCCTGACCGTCCGAACTTCAGCGGCCAGTACTCGATCCGTTGCGGCACGGTTGGCATATTCATGCCGCCAGCCTCTTTGCCTTCAAGTCGGCGAAGGTCTCACCCGTTTCGGCCAGCACGGCATTGGCACCGGTGAATTGCTGCCAGCGCTCGATGGCGACATCGACGTAGGCCGGGTTCAACTCGATCCCGAAGCACACGCGCCCGGTCGTTTCGGCCGCGATCAGCGTGGTGCCGGATCCCATGAACGGTTCAAAAACGGCCTGACCCGGGCTGGAATTGTTAAGGATCGGGCGGCGCATGCACTCGACCGGCTTTTGGGTGCCGTGGACGGTGGCCGCATCCTGATCCTTGCCGGATATGTGCCAGAGGGTGGTCTGTTTGCGGTCGCCCGCCCAGTGGCCTTTGCCGGTCTTCTTGACCGCATACCAGCAGGGTTCATGTTGCCAGTGATAGTCGCCCCGGCTGAGAACGAGGCGGTCCTTGGCCCAGATGATCTGTGAGCGGACTGCGAAGCCCGCCGCTACCAAGCTCTCGGCCACGGTCGTGGCATGCAGCGCACCATGCCAGACATATACGACGTCGCCGGGGAACAGCGCCCAAGCCTCGCGCCAGTCGGCGCGGTCATCATTCAGCACCTTGCCGGTGCGTTTCGTTTTGGCCGCTCCCGCCTCGTTGCGCCAGGACGGATCATACTCCACGCCGTAGGGTGGATCAGTCACCATCAGCAGCGGACGAACATCGCCCAGAAGCCGATCAACCACATCGGCAGACGTGCTGTCGCCGCAAATCAGCCGGTGCGATCCCAACTGCCAGAGGTCGCCCGCCACCGACACCGGCGTGACCGGCGGTTCGGGAATATCATCTTCGCCCTCGACCGCCTCGCCTTCGACCTGATCCGGATCGCGCAGCAGGGCGTCCAGATCCTCATCGGTGATCCCGAGCAGCGACAGGTCGAAATCCTCAGCCATCAATCCCGCGACCTCGTCGCGCAGCATAGCCTCGTCCCATTCGCCCAGCTCGGTCAGTTTGTTGTCTGCGATGCGGTAGGCGCGGCGTTCAGATTCATCGAGGTGGCTGAGCTGGATTACCGGCACATCCTTCAGCCCCAGCATGGCGGCGGCCAGCACCCGCCCATGCCCCGCGATCAGCTCGCCATCGTCGGCCACCATGCAGGGCACGGTCCAGCCGAATCTCGCCATGCTCGCCGCGATCTTGGCCACCTGATCGGTGCCGTGAATTTTGGCATTGCGGGCATAGGGGCGCAGGCGGTCAAGCGGCCAGGTTTCGATCTGGCTTGGCGCAAAAACGAGGTCCATGGGGGCTCTCTGACAGGCGGACACGCCGATGCGCGCGGGCGAATGGCCAGCGATCAGATCGGGGTCGGCGATGTTGGGGAAATCAAAATCGCCCGCGAGGGTTTCTCCGGGCGAACTGCTTCGATGATCAAGGTATGAGTCAAGGGGGGCAGGTCTGTCAACAGAAAATCTTGCGTCGATTCAAGGCCTTCCCAGCGGGTGGCTTCCGGTGGCTGGCTTCTGGTCAGGGTGGCTTCCCTGGCTTCCGTCGGGTGGATTTTACTGTTTTTGTCAAGAATCCACCCGGAGAGCGAATGATCCAGCGTAAGTCTATGTAATCGCGTGACTTAATTTTTGGCAATCACCGAGGTGGATTCCAAGTGGATTCCCCGGTGAAGAAGCCATGCGCTAGCGAAATGCCGCGCTGCGCCCCCCCGTATACAAATGGGGCCCGGGAGGAACCATGGCAGGGGGGTGCCAAAGCAGCTTCGTGAGCAGTCTCCTGCATAACACGGCCTCAAACTGCCCCGAGCCCGTCCTTCGTCAGAATTATCCGGGTGGACATCCGACCCAAAAAAATGTCTTTTGAGCGATAAAAAAATAGATAGTCAGGGGCAGTTTCCATTGAACGTTCAACAACATAAGAAGCTGACCGACGACATCTGGGAAATCGCTAAGCGTTTGCGCGGCCCCTATCGCCCGCCGCAGTATCGACTTGTCATGCTGCCCATGGTTGTCCTGCGTCGTCTGGACTGCGTATTGGAACCTACGATTGATCGGGTCCATGATGAGCACACCCGCCTCAGGGCGGCTGGCACGCCCGAACCCGCCATGGTCAAGATGCTGGCCCGCGTGGCCGATCCGACCCGCAAACAGCCGCTCTACAACACCAGCAAATTCACCTTCGACCGCCTTACGGCTGATGCCGAAAGCATAGCGCCAAATCTTGTAGCATATATCAACGGCTTTTCACCCATAGCCCGCGCGATCTTTGAGAAGTTCAAGTTCAGTGAACAGATCGAAAAGCTCGACGCGAGCAACCGCTTGTTCAACATCGTCAAGCAGATGGCCACGGTCGACTTACACCCCGACCGGGTGGACAACCTCCAAATGGGCTATCTGTTCGAGCACCTTGTGATGCGCTTCAACGAACAGGCCAACGAAGAGGCGGGGGACCACTTCACTCCGCGCGAGGTCATCGAGCTGATGGCGAACCTCATCTATACCGGCGAACAGGATGTTTACAAACCGGGCATCTACCGCACGATCTATGACCCGACCTGCGGCACAGGCGGCATGTTGTCGGTGTCAGAAAATTTCATCCGTGACGGCAACAAAGCTGCGAACCTCGCCCTGTTCGGGCAGGAATACAATGATGAAAGCTGGGCGATCTGCTGCTCGGACATGCTGATCAAGGATGAAGAGACCGACAATATCAAGCTCGGCGACACCCTCGGCGACGGCAAGACCAAAGACGAGTTTGAAGGCGAGCAGTTTCACTACATGCTCGCCAATCCGCCGTTTGGGGTGGATTGGAAAGATCAGAAAACAATTGTCGAGAAAGAACACAAGACGCTGGGCTTCAACGGGCGTTTTGGGGCGGGCACCCCCGACATCGACGATGGATCGCTGCTGTTTCTCCAGCACATGATCTCCAAGATGCACCCGAGCCCAGAAGACCCTGAAAATCCCGGCGACGGGTCCAAAATCGCCGTGGTGTTCAACGGCTCGCCCCTGTTCTCGGGCAGTGCGGGCGGCGGGCCATCCAGCATTCGTCGTTGGATCATCGAAAACGACTGGCTGGATGCGATCATTGGCCTGCCGGATCAGCTTTTCTACAACACGGGCATCTACACCTACATCTGGATGGTCACGAACCGCAAACCGCCCGAGCGACGCGGCAGGGTGCAACTGATCGACGGGACGTTGTTCGCCGAGCGGATGGACAAGAGTCTGAACAACAAGCGCCACCGCATCACCGAAGACCAGATCGCGGATCTGACGCGCATCTATGGCAACTACCGCGACGGCGAACAGGCCACAGTGGTTGTCAACAAAAAGACGGGCGAGCGGGAAACGCGCACCGTGTCGCGCATTTTCAACACCCATGAATTCGGGTTCCTGCGGATCGTCGTGGAACGCCCGCTGCGGATGAATTTCAAGACCACGTCAGACCGCATCGCGCGGCTGGATCAGCTTGACTCTGACAAGCACCCCGTTTCTGACCTGCTGGCCGTGGCCCGTGCGATGGACGCGGATCGGCTGTATATGGACCTTGCCGAATTTGACGCAGATGTGGTCGACGCGGCGGATGGCCTTGGGATCAAGTTGGGCAAGCCTGTCCGCAAGACCCTGTGGCTGACCGTTGGCGACAAGGACCAGAAGGCCGAAAAGTGCATCTGGGTGGGTGACAAGCCTGAGGCCGACGCGGAGTTGCGCGATACTGAAAATGTACCACTGCCCGCAGGCACGTCGTTTCCCCTGCCGATGCCCTTTGGCCCCGACCCGCAAAACAAACTGAATGGCGATGTGGTCAAACTGATGACCCCTGCGATTGATGCCTATATGGCGGCCGAGGTGCTGCCGCATGTGCCCGATGCGTGGGTCGATTACAGCAAGACCAAGGTGGGATATGAAATCCCATTCAACCGTCATTTCTATGTCTATAAGCCCCCGCGCGAACTGGACCAGATCGAGGGCGAGATTGAAACGCTGGAAGGTGAGATTGCCAAGCTGCTCAAGGGGCTTGTCTGATGAGCTTTGTCGTTCATCCGGCCCGTTTTCCCGAATGGGCCAAAGACCTGCCCGAGGGATGGCGGAGCGATTGGGTCAAATGGGCTGTCGCTTTTGCCTCGACCAAGCGGGACGCACTCGAAGATGACGAGGCAGAGGCGCTGCCTTATATCTCAAATGAAGACATCGCGTCTTGGACCGGGCAACTCCTTAAAGAGAACCCCGAACCTGCCGACAAGGAAGGGCGCGTTTTCCAGCGTGATGACGTGCTGTTTAACAAACTGCGTCCCTATCTTGCAAAAGTATGGTTGGCCGAATTTGACGGGATCAGTTCGGGTGAGCTGTTGAACCTGCGGGCGTCTGGCGCGGTGCATCCACGCTTTCTGTTTTACGTTGCATCTTCATCGGCCTTCATTGACACGATCAACGCCGAGACCTTTGGCACCAAGATGCCCCGCGCCGATTGGGAGACCGTCGGACACCAGCCCCTGCCACTCCCCGACCTCGATACCCAGCAGCGAATTGCGCGGTTTTTGGATGACAAGACGGCGCGGATTGCTGCGCTGATCGAAAAGAAACAGGCGCTTCTGGACCGTCTGGCCGAGAAACGTCAAACCCTCATTACCCGCGCCGTCACCCGAGGCCTCGATCCAGCGGTCCCCACGAAGGACAGCGGCATAGACTGGTTGGGCAAGGTTCCGGCGCATTGGGAATTTCGCAAGCTCTATAGAATTACCAACATCTATAGGCAAATTCGATATGGTATCGTTTTGCCCGGGCCTGACTTTCCAGGCGGCATACCGATCATTAAGGGTGGAGACGTAAAGCCCGATAGGCTTTTTGCTGATTTGTTAAATCGGACCGATCCAGAAATTGAAGCCGGATACGCCAAGTCACGCATGAAAGCAGGAGAGATCGTTTTCTCTATCCGAGGCAGTTATGGTGATGTTGAAATTGTTCCAGACGAGTTGGATGGGTGTAACTTGACGCAAGACACAGCACGAATAAGCCCTGAAAAGGGTTTTGATACTGGCTGGTTATTGTTCGCCCTGAAATCAGGTGTGACTCGGCTACACTTGGAGGCCAGAGCACTCGGGTCCACTATAACTGGCATTAATATCTTCGATCTGCGTCGTTTGCCATTACCTGTCCCACCAAGCGATGAGCAACGCCAAATTGGGAACTATCTGCATGAGGAGACAGGCAAACTGGATGAGGCTGCGCAAAAGTGCCAGCTATCTATGGAAAAGCTGCAAGAATACCGCGCCGCACTCGTCACCTCTGCCGTGACGGGCAAGATTGCTGCGCTTTTGGATGGATGAAGCACCTGAATACGCGTTCGCCGGAACGGCCTGCGCAGACAGAATAAAGACGTTGAACAATAGGCCGATGAGTAATTTGGAGGTTTGGAATGGCAGACGTTTTTCACGACGGAATTGACGCCCTAAAAGCGCAGGTCGAAGCCAGCGGTATCGTCGGGACTTGGTCCGAGGAAGCTGGGGGGAAGCATGTGTTCCGGTCGCGGGAAAAGGGCATTTTGAACTATTGGCCCGCCAAGGGCACCGTTCAGTATCAGGGCAACGTTGCGGCCCAAGAGCCGCTGAAGGCGATCTTTGCAGATGGCGCACCGGCGGCCCCTCTAGTTGCCGCAAACGCAGTTGATGCGAAAACTAAGATTTTTGTGGTCCACGGCCATGACACACAGGCGTTGGAACAGCTTGAACTGATCCTTCGCAGGCTTGGGCTTGATCCATACATTCTGCAGAACAACGATGGCGGCTCCAATACGATCATTGAAGCCTTGGAACAGCAGATTTATCACGAAGCCGCGTTCGGTATCGTCCTGATGACGCCCGACGATTTCGGATATCCCAAGGCAAAAGGCGACGACGCCAACCAACCGCGCGCCCGCCAGAACGTTATCCTTGAGCTTGGCATGGTGCTCGCCTCGCTTGGCCGTCACCGGATGGTCATTCTGAAAAAAGGTGCACTGGAGACCCCCAGCGATGTTGATGGCGTTCTGCGCCTCGAATTCAACGATCACGTCAAGGAGGTTGCAGTAAAACTTGCCCGACGCATGAAAGCCGCTGGTATCGCTATCGACGATGCCCTGATTGCTGGTTGCGGGGCGTGACACCATGGCAGGGCACAGCGAAACCGCTTTTGAAATAGCAATTGAACACGGTCTGACCTCGCGCGGTAAATACGCCAAGCGGGTCGCGTCCGATTTCAACGAAGACCTGTGCCTTTTCCCCGCCGATGTGATCGGGTTCCTGAAAGACACCCAAGCCCAGAAATGGGATCAGTTGGAAGCCCTGCTCAAGGCGCAAACCGAAGCACAGGTTCTGGCCGACCTGACCAAGGAACTGGCCACCAAGGGCACGCTGCACGTTCTTCGCCACGGGTTCCGCTGCTACGGCAAGACGCTGAGGCTTGCCTATTTCCGCCCAAACACCACGATCAACCCCGAAACGGCGGCGCTTTATGCCAAGAACCGGCTTACGATCACGCGACAGGTCGCCTTCACCTCGGTGATGAAGAAGCCGGGGGGCGGCAACCGCCGCTGCATCCTTGATGTGACGCTGGCGGTGAACGGCCTGCCTGTCGTCACCGCCGAGTTGAAGAATCCCCTGACCGGGCAGCGAGCCGAGGACGCCAAGAAGCAATACATGCGCGACCGCGACGAGCGCGATCTGATGTTCAAATTCAAGGAACGCGCGTTGGTTCATTTCGCGGTGGATCCGGACGAAGCCTGGATGACCACGCGACTGAAAGGGGGCGAAACGTTTTTCCTGCCGTTTAACCGGGGGGTCAACCGTGGCGCCGGCAACCCGCCGGTGGAGGGCGATTGGAAGACCGCCTACCTTTGGGACGAGGTTCTTTCGGGCGACAGCCTCTTGGATATCCTGCAACGCTTCATGCACCTCGAAGTGAAGGAAAGGAAGGTCGCCACGGATCGCGGTGCAAAGACGATCCGAAAAGAGGCGATGATCTTCCCCAGGTATCACCAGCTTGACGCAGTGCGGAAACTTGTTAGCCACGCGCATGAAAATGGGGCAGGACGGAATTACCTGATCCAGCATTCGGCAGGTTCCGGCAAGTCGAACAGTATCGCGTGGCTCGCGCATCGTTTGGCGGGTTTGCACGATGAAACAGACGCTAAGATTTTCCACTCGGTCATCGTGGTAACGGATCGTCTGGTGCTGGATCAGCAGCTTCAGAACACCATTTATCAGTTCGAGCACAAAACCGGAGTTGTCGAGAAGATCGACGAAAACACGCAGCAGCTTGCACGGGCGATTACAAGCGGTGTGCCGATCATCATTTCCACGATCCAGAAGTTCCCATTCATCGCGCAGGCTTTGCGGAAGCTGGAAGAAAAAGGCGAGGGCCTTTCCGTCCAGACAGCGGGCAAGTGCTATGCGGTGATCGTGGACGAAGCGCATTCGTCACAAACAGGCGAAACCGCGACAGCCCTGCGCGGGATGTTGAACAAGGACGGCATAGAGGCTGCCATTGCCGGGCAACTGTCGGACATCGAGGATGACAGCCTGACCGAGGAGGCGAAGCGGGAAATCTTGCGGGAGACGCTGCGGCGGGGGCGCCAACCGAACCTCAGTTTCTTTGCGTTTACTGCCACGCCGAAGTTCAAGACCAAGGCCATGTTCGATGAACCCGGCCCGGATGGCCAGTCGCCATTTCATGAATACACAATGAAGCAGGCCATTGAGGAAGGCTTCATCATGGACATCCTAAAAAATTATACGACCTTCAAGCGTTTCTTCGGCTTGGTGAAGCAGATCGAAAACGATCCTCAAGTTCCGAAACGGGCTGCCGCGAAGACGCTCACCCAATTCTTGACTTTGCATCCGCACAATATAGAGCAGGTGGTGACGATCATTGTTGAGCACTTTCGCGCCAACGTAATGCACGAGATCGGAGGGCGGGCAAAGGCAATGGTTGTCACGGGTTCGCGCCTTGAAGCCGTCCGCTACAAAGTCGCATTCGACAGCTACATTTCAGATAGGGGCTATACCGGCATCCGGTCGCTTGTGGCGTTCTCGGGAACGGTCGAAGACCCTGCCTATCCCGAAAGCGCATATACCGAAGTCGGGATGAACAACGGGCTACCTGAGGCAGAATTGCCGGAAACCTTCGATAGCGACGATTTCCGGGTTTTGTTGGTCGCGGACAAGTATCAGACTGGGTTCGATCAACCCCTGTTGCAAACGATGTACGTTGTTAAACGGCTTGCAGGGGTCCAAGCCGTCCAAACTCTTTCTCGTTTGAACCGCATGGCGCCGGGCAAATCACGTACCTTTATTCTAGATTTTGTTAACGAAGAGGGTGACATCTTCAAGGCATTCAAGCTGTACTTTGAAGCAACACCAGTGGGGGAAAACGCAGACCCCCAACGGCTGAACGAACTGCAGCACCGCCTCTTGGCTTGGGCGATCTTTACGCCGGATGATGTCAGCGCATTCGCGGCAGTCTGGTACGGAAAGCGGAAAGACCACTCTGCCACGGATCATCGCACCATGAATGCCGTTCTGGACAAAGCCGTTTCGGTATTTCAGGGACGCGAGGAGGAGGAACGAGAGGAGTTTCGTGGACAGATCACCGCTTTCCGAAATCTATACGCATTCCTTTCCCAGATCATTCCCTATCAGGACAGTGAGCTAGAGCAGTTCTATACGTTTTGCCGCAACTTGATCTCCAAACTGCCCCCGCCAGGTGATGGTTCTTCTTTCACCCTCGATGACGAAGTTGCGCTAAAGTACTTCCGTATTCAGCAAATGACCCAAGGGTCCATCGACCTCTCCGATGGTGACGCGGACCCGTTAAAAGGCCCAACTGATATAGGTACCGCTGGTCGCAAGGATGAGGAAGTTGGCCTGAAAGACCTTGTAGAGCGCCTGAATGAGCGCTTTGGGACCAGTTTTAACAGGGCAGACCAGCTGTTCTTTGAACAAATCAGGGAGAGCGCCGCAGGTGATGATCGGATTGTCGAAGCGGCACTCGCTAACAAGTTCGACAATTTCGCATCTTACTTGGAGCGAATGCTGGACGAGCTGTTCATTGATCGAATGGATGGCAATGAAGAGGTTTTCTCCAAGGTGATGAGCGACCAGCCGTTTAGAGCAGCCGTACATAAGGGGCTTGCGCGCGATCTTTATGAGCGCATTCGAACAGGAAAACGTCACTGATAATCTGCTGTGCTGAAGATCAGGTTTCCCCAATGGGCTGGGATATCTTCATCTTCTAAAGACTCGCGTGCGTGCAGCCCAAGGCTGCACCTTCGGCATCGCCGCCGTCATCTCAACATCTCGTAACATCCGCCCCGCCATCAACCCATCGCGCACCCATTTCAGTGCCTGCCACCAATCCTCATAACCGCGCTGTGCAGATGCGATTTGTTCAGGATGCGGCCGCCAGGTGACTGGACAGGCCAGCACCTCCACTGTCCGCCATTTGCCCCGGGTCAGCACGCGTTCGGTGCCCACAACTTCCGTCACGGCCCGAACACCATGCTGATTTTGCCGCGTTTCCACCGGAACACAACGTGGAACAACTCCGGGCATCCAGTCGGGCGTCATCCCAGCGCGCGCCAGTTCGGCGACGCGGATCGCCATGCGGATGCCACCGAGGCTGTTTGGCATTCCGGCAACGGTGGCCGCTATTACCTCGGCGTCCGCATGGGTGTAACTGCCCATTTTGTGCTGCCCACCGTCCACTTTGCAGCCCAGCGCGGCGCGCTGCATCAGGACGTACTCCAGCCCGAAGCCATAGCCTTCCTCGACCACATCCTTTGGCGGGGGCAGTTCCAGCTGCGCCTTTTCCACCCGGAATGCCCATTCCAGCGCCGCCTGTACGCCCAGCGCGCGTTTCACCTTTGCATCGACGCGGCCGATCCTGCCCTGCATGCTCATGTCTGCAATCCTTCAAACAGGTTCAACTGCGCTGGGCGTTCCGCCCCCTCCGCTGGCCACCAGATCCACGGGCCCGAGGCCATGGGCAGCTGCGAGAGAGCGCCACGCATGTGCCGCTGCCAATGGATGAACTCCGTTGCCGAGCAGTTGCAGAGCGCGTGCCCTATGGGCCAGCCCACCAGCCATCCGACGAAGATAGGGTTTAGCCGCCGCCGTGCCCGGGCTTTCAGGATCCGCCGCGAGACGACGCGCCCATGCGAGGCAATCATTGAAGCCCAGAGCGGGCGCGAGATCGGGGCGTGCAGCGAGGATCGCTGCCCATGCGGCATGTTCGCCCGGTCCGGGCGGATGAAGCCCTGCTCGGCCCGGTAATGCAGGAGATCCATCCGGGACTTGCCATCGGCCCGCGTGATGCTGGCCGGGCTGCTGCCTTTCCAGTTCTGGGCCGCCGGTGTGGGCCAGGATGAAGATGCGCATCCGCTGGTGCGGCGCACCGACTTCTGCCGCGCTGAACAGGCTTGCCGCAGGCGTGTAGCCCATGCCCCAAAGTGCTCGCAGCACGGTTTCAAGGCCAAGGCTGACGTGACCGGGTACGTTTTCGAGGAAGACCCATTCCGGGTGACACTCGGCGATGACACGGGCGACGTCTGGCCAGAGGTGGCGGGGATCGTCCGCACCACCGCGTTTTCCGGCCGCGCTGAAGGGCTGGCAGGGATATCCGGCAAGGACGGTATCGAAGGCACCGCGGAAGGGACGGGCATCGAAACTGCGCAGATCATTCCAGATCGGGGCCGGGGCGAAATATCCCGCGCGCTGGGCGGCGATGAGGACGGTACGGGGCCAATCCTCCCATTCGACAAAGGCGCGGGTGTGATAGCCGGGCTCGGCGAGCATGAGGCCCAGATCAAGGCCTCCGCCGCCCGCGCAGAGGGACAATCCGTGCCGGGGACGTGACACCATGCCATTCACCACACTCCCCGCAGCCGCAGCCTGTCCGCTGTCACCAGCCTGCGGGCAAGCATTGCCTCGCACATGGCGTTGCTGATCATGCTGGGGGGCAGATATTCTTCGGAATTGACCTTGGCCGCATAGAACGCCGCCAGCTCATCCGGGCTGGGCGGTGGCTTTCCTTGCGCCTTGCGGCTGCGCTTGGCTTTCAGGGCGCTGCCACTTGCGGCAACCTCTTGGGCATCGCGCTGGGCGGCGCGTTCCATGAACCGATCCAGCGCTTTGGGCCCATCGGGCGGGTTGGGGTGATCACGCCGGGTCTCGGTGGCGACCTCGATGATCCGGTCCTCAGAGAGCCCGAGCTCATCACGCCAGCGACGAACGTGCTGCCGCGCTGGCCAGCCCTGCCACCAGGCGGGCAGGCTGGCATTGGCGGCAAAGCCCAGCGCCAAGAGCAGCTCAGCAAAGAACCGATCAAAATCGGAATCTCGCGCCTGAGCGTCCTCCTCCTCCTTTACTGGTTTCCTTAAAGGTTCTCTTACAAGGTTAGTGTCCGGATTCCGGACACGGCTCTGGCCTTTTTCCGGACACGGGTCGGGGTCAAAATCGGACACGGCTTTTGCGCCCTTTCCATGTCCGGAATTCAGACACGGCTCGGACGCGGCAGGGGTTTCGTCCGCCAGATCGTCGGTCTCTGTGAAGGGAACTTCGGCATCGTTTAGCCCATGTCCGGTTTCCGGACACGGGGTTGGATCATTTGGTGTAAAGCCCGGCTCGAACCCCAGAATGTAGCGGGTCGGCATCTGCCGCTTGGTGACGGGGTGAAGGCGCGGCACGCGGCGGAGCAGCCCGGCCGCCTCAAGCTGGCCGAGATGTGCGTTCAGCGTGGAGCGGCTGATCTCGCAATCATGCGCCAGCCGCGTCTGCGAGGGAAAGCAGCCATAGTCCGGATTGAACCGGTCGCAGAGATGCCAGAGCACGATCTTGGTGGTGGGTTTCAATCCGCGCTGTTTGATGGCCCAGTTGGTGGCGTCATGGCTCATGGCGCGGGCCTCCGAACCGGGCTGGCAACGCGCGTGGTGAACCCGTGATCCGCCAGTGCGCCCAGCGCATCGTCGAGACTGCGCACCAGCGCCCACCCAAAGCCCTGTGCCAGCACGGCATCGCGGAAGGCCTCCTGCGTCGGGCGCAGCCGTCCTTTCGGGGCTTTCAGTTCGAGAAACAGCACACGGCCGTCGCAGAGGACCATCAGGTCGGCAAAACCTGCATGCACGCCCATACCGACGAGGATCGCCTGGCGCTTTGCCCCGCGGGGGCCAGCCTCTGTCACCTCATTGGCGCAGTGATGGATGATGGCCGTGCGCGGCAGGGCAACGCGCAGCGCCTGCACCACCACGCGTTGCAGATCAGCCTCGGGGGTGCCGCGCCGCTTCATGACCCCACCTCCGGATCCGGCCGGTGGTTGCCCCGCCCGGGATGCCTTGCATCGACCACCACCCGCAGGATGCGGGCGTCCTTGCGCTCCTGTTCCGTCTCGCCATGTTGAACGAGCACATCGCAGGCCAGCCGGATCAGATGATCGGAATGGTGGACCACATCGGCCACGACGGCGCGGGCCTCGCGCCGCCGCTCGTCGATCCAGCCCGTGCGCGCTGCGTCCCGCGCAGAGTGTTTGCGAACGGAAAGGCGCTGCTTCATCGCCGACCTCCCGCGCGCCGGGGGCTGGGCAGTTCCTGCTGTTGCAGCCATTCCTGCACCGCGTCACGGCGGTAATACACCTTACGACCCGCGCGCACGCAGGGCGGCCCGAAGCGTCGCGCCTCCCAGCGGCGCAGCGTGTCCACTGTCAGATCCAGCTCAAGCGCCAGGTCCAGGCGGCTGATCCAGCCGGTCAACACGCCACTTGGCGTGGATCGCTCTGAGGTTCCGGTATCTCGCATGCTCTTGTCTCCCGTTGATCGCCCGAAGCGGGCTGATTTCCGGATCCAAAAGACGCAGACGCAAAGGGGTGGCGGGAAGGCGCGGGGTGGCACCGGAATTGGCATTGCGTGCCACCCCTTGTTTTATTGGGGATTGCGCGTCTGGCGCGATGTCGGAGAGCTCAGGCGCAGGACGTGCAGGTGTGCCCGCGAACACCACGCCGGGGGCGGTTGTGCCTGTTCGCACCGCATGAGAACGCATCAGGCGACACTCAGCAGCACACGCGGGATTTCAGTTGGGTGGCAGGGTGGCATCGCTCTGCCGAAACCGCGCCACCCCTGATTTCATTGGAAATTTACAAAACTCGCTGGTGAATCTGGCGGCAATGCGCGCTGCGCGACCCATCGTACGCCACCACCGCGTGGGCCGCGCTTGCCAGATTTTTCGCAAAACCCAACAAAACAACGGGTGGCACGGGTGCGGCGATCCGCTGCCACCCTGCGCCTCCCCGCCACCCTGGTGTGTGTGATTGGCTTGATTGTGGGGCGAATCTACGCCTGTGTCACAGGTGAAAGGACGTGCTGAGTTGGTCAACAGATTACGATTGAACGATAAATCAGTGCGGGAGGCGATCCCCGCCAAGGGACGTGACTATCAGATCTTCGACACCGAGGTGCGGGGCTTCTCGATCCGCGTCCTGCGGTCGGGCAACCGGTCGTTTGCCCTCGATTATCGCTATGCCGGGGCGCAGCGCCGCATGGCCATCGGGCGCTGGCCGGAATGGACGGTGACAGCGGCGCGCGAGCGCGCAAAGGAACTGCGCCGAGAGATTGACGCGGGCCACGATCCCCTTGGCGCGCGGGGTGAATTGCGCGAGGCCCCAAGGATCAACGACATGATCGACCGCTATCTGGCCGAGCATGTGCCGCATCTGGCCAAGACCAACGCATCTGACCAGCGATCAATGTTGACGAAACTCGTCGCACCCCACTGGGGCAACAAGCTGGTCAGTGAGATCACGCCGCATGATGTGGCGAAACTGCTGAACATCATCGCCAAGGGCCGGGCGCGGCCTTCTAAAGACAAACCGAACAACCGGGCGCGCAAACTGCAAGGGTCAAAGCCGACCCCGATCCGCGCCAACCGGACGGGCGAGGTGCTGCGCAAGATGTTCACGCTGGCCATCAGCTGGGGCTGGCGCACGGATAATCCGGCGGCGGGCTTCAGGAAAAGGGTGGAGAACGCCCGTGAGCGGTTCCTGTCGCAAGCCGAGATCGCGCGGCTGGCCGAGGCACTGGACGGGGCTGAGGATCAGCGCGCGGCGGGAATCATCCGGATGTGCCTGCTGACCGGCAGCCGGGTCGGCGAGGTGCGGCAAGCGCGGTTTGAGCAGTTCAATCTGGAGCTGGGCAGCTGGTCAAAGCCCGCCACCACCACCAAGCAGCGCAAGATCCACCGTATCCCGATCTCGGCCGAGGTGGCAGCCATTGTGCGCCAGCGCCAGCTTGTGGTGCCAAAGGGCAATCCGTGGCTCTTTCCAGGCGATGTGCCGGGCCAACCGGTCAAGGAAATCCGCCGCTTCTGGACCCACATGCAGAAAGAGGCCAGGCTTCCCGAGGTGCGCATCCATGATCTGCGCCATACCTTCGCCTCCTTGCTGGTCAGCGGCGGGTCCTCGCTGGAAATGATCGGCAAGTTGCTGGGCCACAGCCAGATGCAGACGACCCAGCGTTATGCGCACCTGATGGATTCGCCCCTGCGCGCCGGTGTCGATGCCGTGGCCAGTATGCTTCGGCCCCGCCCGAAGATCGTGCATGATGCCGATGCCTCGCCCAGGAACCTGTCCGACGATCAAAGGTCCGCCTGATCCACGCCGCATTGTGCAGGGCCGGTCAAGCGTCTTCTCGGCGCAGCTCATGCCAGATCGGCGTGATCCGCCTGCGGATGCTCCGGCTGTCGGGGATCCTCGCACCGCCTGTCTGTTCGGCAAACCAGTCCTGCATCTCCGCGATGAGTTCGGCCTGCGTGGCGGGCAGGCCCTGATCGTGGATGCGCCGGATCAGCGCTATGTTCATGCCCGCCCAATCATAGGGCTGCCCGCCATTCGCACCCCCGGCGGACTTGCGGACCAGGTCGTGCTCGTCCTCGAAGCCAAAAACCTCCTCAGCGCGGATCAGCATATCCGCCACCGTCACAGGTATACCGCCCGCCGGATCGGTGATGATAAGCCAGTCCGACGATACTTCAGGCATGATCCGTTGCACCATGCCCTCAGTTGGTGTGGGCCCGCTGCGGCGAAACAGGGGCAGCAGGTCCATTGGCGAGAGGGTCACCTGGCCTGCCACCGTGGCATCGCCACAACGGACAAGGCCGATCCCCGTCATGATCTTCAGCTTGCCCTGTGATGCCCATCCCGCGATATCGGCAACGGAACAATCCCAGCGGACTGAGACTTCATAAAGCGCAAAAAACACGCGCGGTGGTAATGCCACGGCGACTCCCTCCTCAATTGGGCCAGAGGAGAGACCATGCCTTTGCCCTGCTGACCTTGTTTTTATGGCAAGACGGGAAATCCGGGCGCAAAAGGTCAGGGCGTGCGATCGCCTTCTTTAACAGTTCCGCGCGACATAAGTCGTCCTGTCTTGATTCTGTTTGAGGCCTGCTCGCCTCATGCGGGAAATTCGCATTCGACGGAAACGGGAGCAACAGGGGCAGAGCAGGAATCTGTGGGTAACGCGGCGGCAGGAATGATCGTCGGTGTGGAACGTCAGGTAAACTTGACCTTCAAGTCACAAACCGACTCTAAACTGGAAAAACGGACCAAGATGCAAGGCGCGGTGAAGGTTAGGAAAAGAGCACGGAGTGACCGATCCAATATGGACGTCGACCGGCAGCGATGCGCAGGAAGCCGATGCCGCAAAGTTGCGAGCTTTGTCGGCATCCGGGACGTGGCCGGCCCTTAGCCGCCACTCATCTGGTAGCCAAGTTACTGCGACTGCGGCCCGCATTCCGGACATTCGTTGCATGGGCTCAGTCGGTAACTTACTAGCAGTTTCCGCAATGAAATTTTCAGCCCGTCATTGCTCTTGCAAGCATCAGTCAGCCTTGGCCTTTTGGACTTGTCCTCTTCTTGCGACCAGTCAAATGGCCCGGTTTTAGGGGAAGGGCAATCGTCCCGGTGGACCCAAGGTCAGTGACGCACTAACAATTGCGTCGGATCACCTAGGTGGGACATATTACCAACGCCGACTTACCGTAAAATGGTATCGCGGTGAGACGGAGTTCAATTCTTATGATCAAGAAGAAGTTTGGTAGCGGAACAATTGCACAAGCGTGTCTGCCAAGTACGTTGAGAACCTTGAAAGTCGTCTCTTGAGCAGCTCTGCTGCAACCTCGTCATCGGGCGGGGCAAATGCAGCCTTAGACGGCTTTGAATACCAGATCGGCGTGTCGGTGCTGACGGCCCTCAGATTGATGTTGATCACGAAGTCGGCTGCCCAGATTACGCTCGAACCTGCAAACGAGGAAGATCTGGAGTCCGACCTCGAACCGGCAACGCCGGGCCGTGTCCAGCCCAGTGCCAATTTGTCCGACGGCTACAAGCTTGTCGTTCAGGTCAAACTCCGTAATACAGGCCCATGGTCGATCACTGCATTCGACGCACTGCTCAGGCATGGTAAGAAACGCCGACCGGCAAAGCACCATCTTGATGACCCCGGCACGCGCTACTTGTTGGTCACCACCGCCGATGCCACCGGCGTGGCGCGCGACCTGTTGGTCGGTGGGTTAGAAGAATGGCCGGAAGAGCACACCTTTCCGGCCAGCCTTTCGTCGACCTTACCTCATTCACCAGCGGGTCGAATTGCCATTTGGGGCGCTCTCAGCGAACGCCTTCTGGATCTCGAGATAAACGATATCCTCGGTTCCTTGCTGCGCGTGCCCAAGAGCCGGGAGACTGAATGTCGTGCGCGGCTGAGGGATGAGGCCCTTCGGCGAATGCGCGGGACGAGCCCAGGCGTATGGACGCGAGAGGATCTTCTGAGCGTCATACGCGGTTGCGGCGGATATCTGGCCAGCGCTCCACAGCTCGAGTCGTTCGTGCCTCCGACCAATTTTGGAGACTTGGAAAATCTGCTTGAGCAGCGGAACGCCATCGTGATTACAGGTCCGTCTGGTACGGGCAAAACCTGGACAGCGTTGGCGCTGATTGACCGGGCGCGGCAGCGGCCATCTGCGCCTGAAATCATCCAAGTCAATGTCAACAATGGCCCTTCGAGCACAAGGAGCCTTACAGACACTGGACCAAAGCTCTTTTACGTCGAGGATCCATGGGGGCAGTATAGCCTCCGGGGCGGTGCCGACGAATGGACGGAACAGCTTCCCAGACTGTTGCGGGAAGCACATGGCGGGCATCAGTACGTTGTCACCTCGCGATCTGACATGCTCGGTCAGGCGAGAGCTGACCAAGGCCTCAAACGCTGGTCAGTAGTTCTGGATGCGGATCAATATCGCGATGGGGAACTGGCAAGGATTTACGATAAACGCCTCGAGCAATTGGCGAGCGAGCTTCAAGCCAAGGCAATGGAGTTTCGAAAAGAAGCGTTAGACGCGCTCGAAACGCCGTTTGAGGTGGACCTGTTTTTTACACATCTGGCCGACGGCCCGGAGGCAGGTGAGGTGGATCGGGCGTTCTACCGCCGGATTTTAGGGCTGGCACATCGCGATGCAGTCGAAGACGTTGTCGTTGCTTATCTAAAAGCCAGTGATCAAACTGGGACGGCGGCGGTCGTTTGGGCGTTGCTTGCCGCGCGATCACAATTCGATCGCAGTCAGCTTATTGGCCTTGGTCGGCAACTGCGGCTCATCGAGCCCGCTTTCATCGACGGGTTGGAGAAGCTGGTAGACCGGCTGGTGGCCACTCGGCATCTGCGCCAACCCGGCCAGACCGTTAGCTTCTCGCATCCGAGCGTGCGCGCAGGTTTCGAAATATTCATATTGGATACCTGGGGGCGCAGCGAAGCTGCCTTCATGGCGATGATTTCGGCCCTGACCCAAATGACCGGTTCGCATCAGGGCTGGGCACTTGAAACTGCGGCCCGTGCGTTCAAAGCAATCATCGATCTCATTTCCGGTGCTGACAAAATCGATGCGGAGTTTGAGGCCGACCCTGCCAGCCGCGCGGTGATCGATGCATGGCTCGAGGAGAGCCTCGTCGATCCTCAAAGTGAATTTCGCTCTGTGCTGCAACTGAGCTCCGATGTGGGTCGGCAAACGTCGGTTCCTTCGGAACTTGCACGTTGGTTCATCAAGGGCATTCGGCGCGGCGGACAGTTCTTCCTCGACACGTGGAAACCTCCGACTTTCGATGATGAATGGTACGAGCGGGTCTCGGCTGACCCACGGACGTTCACAATCGCTGACCGCTTTGTTCGTGAGCAACTGCCACAGGACCGGGACGGCTTCGGCAATGACTTCGCAAGCAAACTTGATCGACTTGCGAGCGATCTGACACCCGCATTCGTTGCGGCGGCACACAAGCTGGTCACCTCCGGCTTCGACAGAAACGTCAGCGCTGTGGCGGTTGGCGCGGTGCGGGACTTGGATAGTTACGAGAGAGTGCTCAATGCCGCGCTTGACGAACTTGCGAGCCTAGAACGGTATTATGAGCGGGAGGGCAACGAACAATGGCGCGCGATCAGAGACGGCGAATGTGATGAGGCTCACGAGGAAGGCTACCAGTCACATCACGAAGATGACGGGTTTGCCGCCGGAATTTTCGTAGAGACTTATGTGCGGCAAATTCGATCTCTTGGCCGCTGGCAAACCTTGGCAGATCATCGTCGCGTATCTGAAATGGGCCGCGCATGGGCCGACGATGTCAGAAAAGCGGGAGGGTCGGTCTCGTTGGAAGAGATTCGGGCCGTCATCGCTACTACGCAGACCAGCGATGACGAGGAATATGCCTGGGAAGCAGCGTGCGAACACTGGAAACCTTCGCTAGTACCGGACCTTGAACAGCGTATCCTGTCTAATCCTGATGACGAGGATGTACGCGCTGCGCTTGTTTATTGCGCTTTGATGAAGGCGCCGGCCACGCTGACCCTCTGCTTTGAACGATTGTCGACAGCGCCTGTGTTGTTCGTCCAGCTCTTGGTGGACATGCATGGGCCAAGCCGCCGGATTTCCGGGAAGAGCCGCGCGCGCCGACTGAGGACCATTCTGACGTCGCTTCCAAGCGCTGGCACCGAGATATTCGAGGCTCTTCCCGTTAAGGATAAGCCTCCGGGCGCTGTTGGCGAAACAGCCCTAGCGCTACTGTGCGAAGCTGCCACAACTGCGCCGCCCTTTGTCCTCGGCAAGATCGTACCGGTAATGATTGCAAGTGGCGCCAGTCCTTTGGCTGCTATTCGCCGTTGGCTTCACGAAACAGAGGATTTTCAACTCGCCAAGGCAGCCGCTGATGCCGCAATTGCCACCAATAACGATGATTTAGCTTGGCTTGCGCTCGGACATGCGCGGGCGGACGCTCGCGAGGAGGTCATCGAGTATATTTCCTCCAGGCTACCAGACCCTCTGCCGCAGCGATTACTGGATCTCTCGCTGGATCCTAGCAGTCGCGTCCGTCGGACCCTGGTTCGCATTCTTGCCGATCGGCAACATCCAGTTCATCAAAGCGTGCTGGTCCGTCTGATAAACGATGATTGGTCCGACGCTGCAGCGATTCACTACGAAACGCCATCCTATCCTATTGCCCGCGAGGCGATAGCGGGGCTCGCTGCCTATGGCAGGCTGACGGATGAGATTGGGGAAGCGCTATTGAATCTCGCCGAGCGCACAGATGATCGCTCGCTCGGCATTAAGGCGCTGAACACATCCGCGCAATGTTGCAGCCCTGCCATCCGAAAGAAGATTTGGGACTTGGCCTTCATCAACCAGGCCCGGTGGGTTCGTGTCGACGCAATTGACGCCTTGTCCTTTGCGGATGTTGTTGAAACCGAAATTCTCGATGCAATAGATGCCAAGCTCATATTAAGACTGCCACCACCGTTGGCCGCGTCTGCCTGCGTTTTGCTTGCGGTGCATGGACAGGTCGATGCCGTCATCGGAACGATGGAGCGGGTCGCGCACTCAACAAAGCGTCGCGCGCTGTTGTTGCTAGGTGCTTTCGGACTTGCCGACCGTGACCGTGAAGCGGCTTCCGGGCTACTTGCGTTGCTTGAAAAAGGTCATGCTGCGAGTCGGCTGCTCGATCTCGCCGATGGAGAACAGTTGCAGGCATCTGCACTCAGCGATCTGGGGCATATTCGCATCAGAAGGGTGGTCCAGGAATGGCTCAATGAAAAAATTGCCAAGGAGTGAAGCCATCGCCGACGCCATTGGGACAATCGGAGACGTTGCGTGACGCCGCCACCCAAGAATGAGAGACCGGCCATGAAGGCCTTTGATCTGTTAGCCTTCCCAAGCTGGTTTCCGCCGCGCTGTTCTGCGGGCCGATTTATGATCGCGCAATTCATGTCAACGCCACGTCAACCCGCATGCGCCTGTTTGGCGCGGTTTGAGACGTTGAAAACCGGTCGATGACGGGCGGTGCTGGAACGGAAAATGCGTGAAATCAGAGGCTTATCGCGTAAGTATTTGGTTTTTCTAAGTTACTGGAATCGCTGGGGTTTCGGCTCATAACCTGAAGGTCGTAGGTTCAAATCCTACTCCCGCAACCAAAAACAACACCAAATCAATGCCTTAAATCCCGGCTTAATCAGTCGGGTGTCTGCGTTTGCACGCCACATCAACACCGCACCAGCACGCATTCAGCGGCTTTCGCTGACATTGAACGGCCAGAAACGCGTCCCAAAGTGCGTCACCGAATTGTTTTGCATCGACAAAGGGGCTTTTCGCTTTTGGTCACAATGCCTGTACGCGCCGAGCCCTACCGCCGATGGGCTGTTGAATTTCTCGCGACGATTGTCGTTGGATGGCGTCCCTGACAACATTGATAGGACCGTTATCAGCAACTGGCTGGCGGATATTTCTGGTGTCAGGTCGGTGCATAACCTGCATATTTGAGCGCTCAGCACGACCAAAACTGCGTTGACGGTTACTTGGTCGTACCGGGCCCTATTGCGGCGTAGTTCTTTGTGGACACCGCGCGCGTTTGCGCATGATTTTGGCATCGACCACACAACCATTCAAATCGAGTGACTTGACGGTCACTGTGATGGGGTATCGTTTTTCAGAAATTTCGTTGGTTCTTTGCGGGAATTTCGCCTGCGCCTCGACTTATTCCCGAGGCCAGAGTGTTAGAACATCGCTCACCGCTGGCCTTTCCACGACGTCCCGCTGTTTTGACACTGTGCCAACCGCGACAAACCCTAACAACTGATCCAAGGGGCCGAGCCCCAAGCCATCCTGAAGCGCGCGGGTCGCAATCTTGTCACCGCTGACGATCATTGACCCGAATCCCAAGGACGTCGCCGTCAGCAGAATGTTCTGCATTGCGGCGCCGACCGATACCCATTGCTCATAGTGTGGGACGTCGGGCACATCGTCGCGGATAATACCAACCACAGCAATTAGGCAGGCTCCGTTCAGCGCCTTTTCCCGGGCCCTTTCAATCTGATCATCGCTGAGGCTTCCATGTGTTTCGCGGGCGGCAGCCTCGAACAAATCTGCGAGCTGCCTCCGCTCTGCATTCCTGATCAGAATAAATCGCCATGGGCGTAATCGGCGATGATCCGGTGCGGCACAGGCCGCGTCAATCATCATTGCCACGTGTTCAGGGCTTGGGCCAGGCTCGATCAACCGCCTTGGGGACACTGATCGACGGGCTGATATCTCGGTGAACAAGATGAATGCACTCCAAACATGACACGGGCCAATTGAGAAACGGGCGGTACATATACCGCCCGTTTCCATCGCTTCAGAGCATTGATCAGGCGGTAAATTCCTTTGACTTAAAGGAAATTGCCCTAGCTTGCGGTGGAGCATCCGCCAGTTTGCGAATGTTGCCCCACGTGTGCTTGTAGTTCGGCAAGATCAACTCGTTGACGCCGGGGTTCACCACGTTGCCCTGGCTTCCGGCTGGTGAGCCAAACACCATCGCCACGTGTCCCGGCTTGGCCGTGTCTGTGGGATAGGCCATACCCTGCGTCGCGCCATTTCCGTTTGAAATCTCGACAAGATCGCCAGCCGAGACACCCAGACGGGCCATGTCGTCGGCGTTCATCTCGATGAACGGATAGGGGAAACGGTCTTGAACAAAGTCGTTGTCTTGATCCAAGAACTGGTTCTGCCAGAAGATATTGGCGCGAACGTTGTTGATCCAGAACTCGTGGCTTGCCTCCTCTTGCGCCTTGCCCGGTGCCTGCCATCCCCGCCATCCGGCGGACAGGAACAAGGCCTTGCCGTCGTCACGACCGTGCCGAATGAAAACGCCGTCAGTGTACAATCTTGGAGTGCCAACAAGCGCACCGTTCTCATAGCCCCTGACCGGTTCTTGGACGCCGTTGTTACCCATGGCCCGCAACCGGTCGTATGTGACGTCCGGGTTGCCTTGGTGGTAACCGTCCATGAACGCGTCTTCTTCGCTTTGCCAGTCATAGCCGCTGAACTGGTCGGCATAGGCGTCTTCGCCCATCTCGCGCAGAACGGCCTCCATGTGTTGGGCGACGCCAGCCGCAATCAAGCAGTCAGGCTTGGAGTTGCCAAACGGATCCATATACCGCTCGGACAGGCGCAGGCGGCGCTCACCGTTCATCGAGGTGAGGTTCATCTCACTCGCTTCACAGGCGGGCAAAATCACATGCGCCGCTTGGCCGATCTGGCTGTGGATGATGTCAACATCGACAACGAACAAACCGCCCGCATTGACCGCCGCAACAATCGCGTCCACCAATTGTTCGCGCGTACCACCTGCGGCTGCATCGATGGCGTCCTTGACCATATCTGAGCGGCGTTTGTACACGCGCTTGAATTGTGCGGCGTTCAGCGTTGTCTTGTAGTGGTCGGTGGCCCAGACGTGGTGCACCTTGCCGCCGCCGCCGATCAACAGTTGGTCGACATAGGTGGCCGGACGGCCGACATGTCCGTCACCGGGGCGATAGTACCCCTCTTGGTGCCCGCCCATACGGCAGCAACCGGTGCCTTCACGTCCGATGTTGCCGGTCGCCAGCGACAGGTTCACGACGGCACCGACTGTGCGGTAATTGTCGTTGCCCCAAATGATACCCTTTTCGTAGCCGGTCACGCATTTGCGGCGCGACCCGTCAGCGTTGGGCTTGGCAATCCATTCGGCGGCCTTGACGATATCGGCCTCGGCGACGCCACAAATTTCGGCACCTTCCGCCAGCGACGTGCGGATGTCCTGCATGGCAAAATCGAGGCTGCCCAGCGATGCAGGCTGACCAGATCCTTCGCCCACGGCTTCGCCGGCTTGGAACGTGCTGGCGGCGATGAAGTCATCATCTGTCCACCCTTGATCCACGACATACGTCAGGAGAGTGTTGAACAAGGCCATGTCCGAGCCCGGATTGATCGCCAGATGCAGCACGTTTTCCGGTCCAGCCACCTCTTCACAGGCGTTGACCGTCACCGACCGACGCGGATCGATCATGATGAATTTGGCCCCGTTGCGCATCCCCGGAACCATGTGGTTGAGGAAGACGTTGCTCTGGGTTTCCAGCGGGTTCGCGCCGACCATCACGATTGTGTCGGTGATTTCAAAGTCACTGTAAGAATAGTTCAGCTCATCCACGCCCATGTCGCGGCTTGAGTGAACTTCGGACATATAGGCCGGGCGGTTGTGGATCCGGCAGTTTTTAACCTTCATGCTGTCGAAATACAGCTTGCCGGTGCCCCACGTGTTCTCGTAGCCACCTGCGGACCCGCCGTGATCGAACATCGAGACCACGAGGTCATCTTCGGAGCCTTCGGCGACGATCCTGGCCGTGACACGGGCGACCAGATCAAGCGAGTCGTTCCAAGTGGTCGGCTGCCAAACACCGTTGCGCCAGACCAGAGGGTCAGACAGGCGTTGCTGTTGGGTGCCGGTCACGCGGCTGGGCCGGTTTTCTGCCATGCGAGCGCCGCGGATCGAGGCAAGGCCCGAATTCACCACGCAGTCTTGGTCGGGCACAACGGCCAGATGCACGTCTTGGCCATTTTGCTGAACCATGTTGTACATTGACGGCGCAATCCATGTGCCGTCGGCGGGTTGCTGTTCGCCAAGGTCGATACCCAAAGCGTTGTCGGTGGTCGTGCCCTGTTTGTTGCGCGGCCATGTATATGCCTTGTAACCACAGCCAACGATGCAATAGTGGCAGGTCACATTGTGCACCGTGGCATCCGACGGAGGGATGGGCAGGCGGTCGATTTGTCTCTTGTAAGCCATGTCAGTATCCTTCCCTTACAACACGTTTGACGGGCGACCGAAAATCAGGTCACTGACGCCTTCGGCATAGATGTCGCCATCGTCGTCGACACGCAGGGTGAATTGCGGAAGGTTTTGGGTTGCGTGCCCCCAGACCTGTTGCCCACCGGCTTCGGCGTCGAAGCGCGAAAAGTGGCCAGGGCAATTCAGCGTCCGGTCTTCGCTGTTGTAATTCATGTACCAACCCCTATGCGGGCAGAGCACCGAATAGGCGACGATGTCGGCATCGGGGCCAACACCGCCCTCGACAGCTTCGCCCATTTTCAACAAAATTCCGGGGCTATCAGCATCGGGAAAGGCGATGTCGACTGGCTCATTGACCGTCAAATCCGCAAGATTGGCCAACTTGGTCGAGTCGTAGTCAATCTGCGCTCCCGGCGTTGCGGCCTTCGCCTGAACCCCGGTCATCAATGTGGCCGCTGCGCCAACACCTGCGACAGCACCACCGCGCAAGAACTGACGCCGACCGACGTCAACGAGTTTGTTGCATTTCATCTTGGTTCCTCCCTGAAAGCATTTGAGAACAGCCTAGCAAGGTCTGTCTGCTCACAGGGGGGGGCGATTTTCCCGAAGAGGTCCAAGTAACCATCTGTTTAGGAAGCATATTATTGAATGTTCGGATTTCCGAACGCAAATGACGGCGGCCAGAACAGCGCTCACTCCACGCGACGGTGATCTAGGGATCGGTCTTGATCCCAAGCTTCTTCATCTTCTCCCAAAGGGTCGTTCGAGATATTGAGAGGAGCTTTGCAGCCTCCAGGATATGCTGATCCGTTTGCTCAAGTGCAGTCAGAATTGCGGCGCGTTCAGCGTCATCGCGAATATCAGACAGCGGACGCGCCACCGCTATATCGTCCTGGGCTTCGGGGAAGAGGTCGAGCGGGAAAAGCATCTCGCCTTGCGCCTGCGACACGGCACGCTCCATTTTGCTGCGCAACTCTCGCCCATTTCCCGGCCATGCATAGTGTATAGCGGCCTCCTCACAGCGGGCAGAAAGACCCTTTAGGGGCGTCTCACGCCGTGCGTTGAACCCGTCGAAGAACCGCCGCATGAGCCACAGAATATCATCCGGTCTGGCTCCAAGCGGCGGAATAAGGATCTCCACAGCGCTCAGTTGCTGCAACAAATCAAGGCGCAATCCGCGATCCGACTGGCTTGGTGTCAGGTCAGGGCTGGTAGAGCAAATCAAACGGGTTGATGGCCCCGTCAAAAGCCATTCGTATAGCTGGTCTTGAACCCGCTCGGCTGCATGAGAAATCATCGAGACATATAACGTGCCCTCAGCGGCCGCGCGTGTCAGTGCCGGGCGCTCAAACTCGTTCCCAAATAGTAAATTTTCCTGTTCTGCGGGGTCTATGCGGCTGAGATCCACGCTCAGGAAGGGGCCCAAAGCACGCTCGGAATGCGCGTGAATGGTTCTGGCTGCCAGACCTTTGCCGGTCCCTCGATTGCCTTTGATCCAAACCGGCCGATCACTCCCGCCGGCGCGCTCCAAAGCGGCCTGCAACTTGATCGCCCGTGGCGAGACCCCGAAGGGGCTGCTGTCCACCTCTGGGCGATCCGCAGAGATCATGCCACACAGCCGCGACAGGAATTGATCCATGTTGAACGGCTTGGTCAGGTAGTCTGCGGCACCTGCCCGGATGAGACGAACCGCCTGATCGACCCCGCCGTGGCCGGTGACAAATAGGAAGGGCGGCGGCACCGTGTGATCACACAGCGCCATGTACAGATCTTCGCCGGTGCCATCTGGCAGTTTAGTATCACAAACCACCGCATCAAATTTCTTGTAGGGGGTGCGAATTGCCCCAAGAGCGATGGTTTTCGTTTTCATCCAGACAACGCGCGCGCCCTCAAGCTCAAGTCGCTGCGTGATGGATCCGCCCATGATCTCATCGTCTTCGACCAACGCGATATATCTGCCTGACAGCATCACGCCGGGCGCCCGTTTTGCGGTCGAAACGGCAACCGCACGGTGATTATTGTGCCGCCCCCGGGCGCGTCCGCCACCGAGATATGGCCCGCCAAGCTTTGCGTGATTTCGCGCACCGACCGCAGACCCACACCCGCAGAACCCGTCGGCGCAGGCCCGACCGTCAGCCTGAGACGCGCCGTTTCCGGCAAACCCGGTCCGGTATCGCTCACGTCAATTCTCAGCGTTTCGCCTTCGTTGGTAAGCTCAAGACCAATCGCGCCACCCTCACCGGCGGCGGCTGATCCGTTCAAGAGCAGGTTCAGAACAATTTGCCGAACTTTCGTGCTTGAAAGCCAGCGAAGGGCAGCATCGTCAACGCTCAGTTTCATGGCGAAGGTCTGGTTCAGTCGGGCAAGCTCTGGTTCGATGAGGAGCCTTAGGTCATCGAAGTCCACACTGGACAATGCATGATCCCGCGCACCCGACCGCGCAAAATCCAATGTTGCTTTTGAAACATCTCGCAAGTTGTTCAAGCCGCGGAACAAAAGCTCGACCGAAGCCTCGACCACGTCCTGCCTGTCCGGGTATTTTCGCAAAGTATCGACCGCGTTTAACAGGCCGCCAAGTGGATTGTTGATTTCGTGGGCCAAGGTGGAAGACAGGCGGCCAAGACTGACCAGTTGCGCCTGATCTGACAATCTTTGTGCGATCTCGTGGCGTTCTTCTTCGGCCCGCACCAGCCGGTTGTATCTGTCAAACAGGATCGCGAACTCTGTTCGCTGTGCTGGAAACGCCGAGGCTGGGATTTCTTCCAACCCTGCACCGTCATGGCCACCCATAAACTGCGAGAGCACGTGGACATGCCGCATCATTCGCCTGATGAGCAAATATCCAGCCCCGGCCAGAAAAACAGTCGCAAGTGTGTTTCCAACAATAAGCGACCAAAGCGCGTTGCGGCGTTGAGCCAGATAGCCGCCAACGTCGATCTCGGTCATCACATGGCCGATAAGTTGGCCTTGATAGACGACGTCTTCTTGCGTCCAGACAGTCGTCTCTGGATACCTGAGCGACAGGTCTCTGACCACCGGTGCGGCGATGAGATCCGACGGAGCCGTCGTTCCCGTCGGGAACCTCAGCGGATCGTTTGCAGCAATGATCTGATTGTTGGCGTCTGTTGCCACCAAGGCCAAAACCGGCAGATCGCCCGCAGCATTCCGCGCCCGGTCAACCGTGTCGAATGTGCCCCAGATGTCTTGTCGCAAGATAAACGGTTCGAGGGCCAGAGAGACACTATCGAGATAGACCGATGCCACACCGCGCAGATTTTCATCCTGGATGCTGGAAAAGCGGCTGAGAACGCGTTCTGAGGCAATAGCGGCCACGAAGATCAGCAAGAGCGCCACGATCAAGGGTACGCGGACGGTGAGCGGCCAAACCCCCGGTCGGGCCCAACTGTGCTCAGATAGCAGCATCTAAAACCTGTATGCGACGACGAATACCATCAAACAGATCATCGGACCCGATGCTAAAGCCGTCCAATTGCAGCAATCTCAAAATTGCCAGGCCGTCGTCAGTATTCGACATATTGATCAACGCAGTCTGTAGGGATTGCACCCACTCTGTCTGCAATTGGCTACGTCGGCAGGCGATCGGTGGGAAGCCAAACCATTCTGACTTCCAGACAACTTTCGTTTGCGCGGCCAAGTGCGGTTCTGTCGCCGATACCGCCTCCCAGACATAGCCATCAATGCTGCCCGACTGCGCCAGCCCCGTCGCAACCGCGCGCAGCACATTGCGATGGCCATAGGTGAAAAAGCTTCTCTCGAAAAACGTGTCGCGATCCAAATTGCGGGCGACAAGCTCGCTCTGCATCACGATAAACCCAGAATTGGAATCTGGATCAGAGAAGGCATGAACATCACCAGCGAGTTGGGAAAGATTCGAGGCCTCGCGATCCGCGCCCGCGATCAGATATGATTGATACAGAGGCTCTTGATTCCAGAGCGGCACGGAAAGGAGGGCAAGCCTGTCCTGATTTCGAAGGTAAGGATACCCGCAAATCCATGCCGCATCCAAATCACCCGCGATCAGCAGGGCGGTAATTTCTGCATAGGTTCTGCGAAACACAAGCTCGACCGGGCGTGACAACGCGAGCGTCAGATAGGCTCGCAAACCATCCACCAGTATCTGGTCGTTTGTCAAAAAGACCGGGGTCAGGCCAAACCGGACCGGTTCTTCTGACACGGCAATTGCGGGAATGCTAAAACCGGCCGCAACTGTTGCAGAGGTTAGAAAACGACGGCGGTTCATTGGCATTTTGTTTCCCCTTCCAGCCTATGGCGTCAGCATAGAGCGTTTTTCCGCAAAGCGGCAAGAAGGCGGGCCGCTGCGAAATCGGTCTCTCGAAAACGGGAGGTAAGGGTCAAGGTCGGACCGGATTGTTGATTGTCGCAAGCAGCGCAAATTTGGCCGAGGACAGTTTGTAGCAAGTGTCGAAGGCTTCGCATTGCAAACAGTCCTCCCACTCTTTTGCATTCGCGTTTGGTGTGCGCTTTGGTGCGGCCAACCCACGCGGCGCGGCTTGATATCCAAAAACTTTGCCAGTCACGCTGCCGTTGTCTGCACCTCCCCCCAGGGTCTCAGGAAACATCGTTCCGTAACAGGGTTTTGGGGTCATTTCTGACTGTCCTCCAGTATTGGGCTCTCCTGATACTTTGCCCTTGTCAGGGGGCAAACCGAGCCCGTGTGCGATTGGCAAATGCCACCAGCGTCAGCATAACAGGCACCTCGACCAGAACTCCGACGACCGTCGCAAGGGCCGCCCCGGAGTTCAGCCCAAACAGGCTGATGGCCACGGCCACGGCCAGTTCAAAGAAATTTGACGTCCCGATCAAGGCGCAGGGTGCGGCGATACGGTGCGGCACTTTCAGCGCGAATGCCGCAGCATAAGCGATGGTGAAAATGCCGTAACTTTGCACGATTATGGGCACCGCAATCAGCACGATGATGAACGGCTTGGATACGATCACCTGACCCTGAAGGCCAAAGAGGATCATCACCGTGACGATCAGGCCGACCACGGAATAGGGCTTCAGGCGCGCCTGAAGCGTCTCGATAGCCGTCTCTGACCCAAGGCGGTAACGTGTCACCAACCCTGCGGCAAGTGGCAGCGCTATGAACAGCAAGACCGACAGCACTAAGGTCGACCAAGGGACCGTGATATCCGTAACGCCCAGTAGGAACGCCACAATAGGTGCAAATGCGATGACCATGATCAGATCATTCACCGATACTTGCAACAGCGTATAGGTCTCATCGCCGCGCGTCAGTTGTGACCAGACGAACACCATTGCCGTGCAAGGGGCCGCACCGAGCAGGATCAGCCCGGCGATATATTGCATCGCGTCTTCGGGCGGGATCCACGGCGCAAAAACATATTGGAAAAACAGCACGGCCAGTGCCGCCATCGTAAAGGGTTTGATCAACCAGTTCACGACAAGAGTAATCAGCAAACCGCGCGGTTGCTTTGCCACGTCTCGCAGCGATCTGGGATCAACGCCGACCATCATGGGATAGACCATCGCCCAGATCAGCACAGCGACAACCAGATTGACGCTGGCCACTTCTGCCGCCGCAATCGCATTGATCAACCCAGGAGAGATGTTGCCTAATAGAATTCCGCCCCCCATCGCCAATGCGATCCACAGGGACAGGTATTTTTCAAAGATATTCATGCGGTGGCCTTATCATTTTCTGGCGCTTTAAGCTTTATGGTTCCGAGCCAACTCAGGCCGATCATCGTGGCGGCGGTGCCGAGGCAAAGTGGTAGTCCGCCGATCTGGTAAGTGAAACCGGACAGGACCGTGCCAACCAATCGGCCTGCCGCGTTGGCCATGTAATAAAACCCGACATCCATTGTGACGCGGCGGGCATCCGTGAAGCTGAGGATCAGAAACGAATGCAGGGATGAATTTACCGCGAAGATGCCGCCAAAGACCAAGAGGCCCAGAACGATAGTTGCGGTCAGCGCATTGGATGGTTCGGGGATCAGCCAAACCAAACCGGCGAGAAAAGCGGGCACAATGACCAGCAGACCAACCCATCGTTTTGCCAGAGCAAGGATTTGCGCATCTGTCTGCAACGCGGCTTTCAGGATGCTTGGTGCCCAGCCTTGGACGATGCCATAAAGGATCGTCCAGACCGCCATGAATGTGCCGATCATGAAGAACGCGGCTCGATCTCCCTGCGCGCTGCCGTCCGACAGCACGGCATAGAAATAGATCGGGATGCCAACGACAAACCACACGTCCCGCGCTCCGAACAGGAACAGCCGTGCGGCACTGAGCCAGTTGATGTTGCGGTTCTTGGAAAACACTTCCGAGAACTTGGCGTCCTTGCGGCCCACAGGCAGGCCCGTTGGCATGCCAATCACAACACCGATCAGGATGAGGAAGAGGACTGTCGCCATCGTCAGCACGGAAGGAACGAACCCAAAGACGGCCAGCAAAACCGCACCCAAGAGAAAGCCGCTGCCTTTTACGGCATTCTTTGATCCCGTCAGAATAGCCACCCAACGGAACAGCCCCCCGCCCGTCGTTGGCGCAAGGATTTTCACGGCACTCTTGGAACTCATCTTGGCCAGATCCTTGGCCACGCCAGACAGCCCCTGCACCAACATCACAAACACCACAGAGGCGGTGATGCCCCACGCGGGATCAAGTTGGGTGAGCGCCAATAGCGCGACAACCTGCAACGACAAGCCCGCATAAAGCGTTGATGTCAGGCCAAAGCGCGCCGCGATCCAACCTGCCGACAGGTTGGTCACCACGCCTGCGATCTCGTAGAGGACAAACAAATAGGCCAGTTGCACCGGCGAAAAGCCGAGCGTGTGGAAGTGCAGCAGAACAAGCATCCTGAGCGCACCATCGGTCAACATGAACGCCCAATAGGCCGCTGTCACAGTCATGTAGGCGGCAAATCCTGCGGCCCGTTCTGGTGGCTGTGTCACAGCTTGCCGCCAACCATAAGCGCAACATCGACCAAGCGATGCGCATAGCCCATCTCGTTGTCATACCAAGCGTAGACTTTGAGCTGGGTGCCGTTCACAACCATCGTCGAGGGCGCATCAATGATGCTACTGCGGGTGTCATTGGTGTAGTCGCACGACACCAGGGGGCGGGTCTCATACCCAAGGATGCCTTTCAGCGGCCCTTCGGCTGCGGCTTTGAACAACCCATTCACTTCATCCACAGTCGTTTCACGCGCCATTTCAAACACGCAGTCAGTGATCGAGGCGTTCAAAAGCGGCACTCGCACGGCATGGCCGTTCAACTTGCCCTTCAGTTCAGGATAGATAAGCGTGATCGCCGTAGCAGAGCCGGTTGTGGTCGGGATCAGGTTCGTCAAGGCCGAGCGCGCGCGGCGCATGTCTTTGGCCGGGCGGTCAACGATGGTTTGCGTGTTGGTCACGTCATGGATCGTGGTGATCGAGCCGTGCTTGATGCCGATCCCTTCCAGCAGAACCTTTACGACCGGCGCAAGGCAGTTGGTCGTGCAGCTTGCCGCAGTTACGATCTGGTGTATGTCTGCGTCGTAGATGTCATCGTTGACGCCGTAGACGATGTTGGCCGTGGGTCCATCCTTGACCGGAGCGGAGACGACCACCTTCTTCACCCCCGCCGCAAAATACGGGGCCAGCTTGGCGTCCGTCTTGAAGGCTCCGGTGCAGTCAATCACCACGTCCACGCCGTTCAGAGGCAGTTCTTCCAGCTTGCGGGTGCTGATGACGGGGATCCGTGTTCCGTCAATGGTGATTGACCCCTCATCCGCCGAAAACGTGGCAGGCCAGCGCCCATGAATGGAATCGAACTCCAACAGATGCGCATGCATCGCAGGATCACCCACCGCGTCATTGATAAAGGCGATTTTTGCACCGCGCTCCAAAAGCGGGCGTAGCGCCAATTTACCGATACGGCCAAGGCCATTGAGAGCGTAAGTTGTCATACCAAGTATTCCTGTGCGACGGTTTCCTTGCCGATCTCATCGACATGTTTTTGCAGTGATCTTCGATCCAAGTGCTCGAACGGTAACGCGGTGAAGGCGCTGATCCTGTTGCGCAACACCCCGTGGGCGTGCTGAAATGCGAGATGCTTCTCTGCGTCGGTGCCCACGGCCTTAACAGGATCCGGCATACCCCAGTGACCTGACACGGGTTGGCCTTGCCATATCGGGCACTCTTCATTGGCTGCTCGGTCGCAAACGGTGAAAACGAAATCCATCACCGGTGCGCGAGCGTCTTGAAACTCCGATACGTTCTTTGAGCGCAGGGACGATACGTCGTGCCCTTTCGACGCCAACATATCGACGGCAAGAGGGTTCAATTCCGAGCGATGCGCCGTGCCGGCTGAGTAGGCGATGAACCTGTCGCCAGCGATGTCGCGCAGGAGGGTTTCGGCAAAGATTGAGCGGGCCGAATTCCCAGTGCAAACAAAGAGGACATTGAATTTCTTGTTCACCGCCGAAGCGAGGCCGCCGGGAAGGCCAGAAACCATCGGTGGGCAAAGGTCAGCCCGTCCACGACAGCAATCGAGGAACAGGCCCGCGACAACCTCACGCGCGGTGTCCAGATCGACCGCGTACAGCAATCGCGTCCCGTCGCGGCGTTGCGAGATCAAGCCCGCCTGCGTAAGAGCCGACAGATAGACGGATGCCGTGCTGGGTTTCAGCCTCAGAGCCTCACCGAGTTCACCAGCAGGCAATTCATCCGGATACCGTCGCATGAGCAGCCGGAACACCGCCATCCGTTGGGGGTGGCTGAGAGTTGAAAGGCGATCCGTGAGTAATGATTCCATAATTCATGGATAATTAAATATATGGGGGTGATCAAGTGCTTTCTGGAGTTGATGTTTGTTGAATGCCACTGAAAACGGATCCGGTGTTGTTACCGAGAGTTGACCCGCCCAGTCGCGATTCTGGGCTCGTCATGATGTGGACAATGCGGGTGTCTCCCTTCGTTTCGTTTTCGCGATCACAGAGCTGGCTTTGAAGCGACTGCTGTCGTTGCCGGTCTCCAGAATGTGGCATCTGTGGTTTTCTACCACACTCGCCGACGGGCTTTCTGATTTCGCTGGTCAGTTCACGGAGGCCGCCGATGTAACTATCCTGCTGTGTGCCATCGTCGAAGCGGGGCAAATCCACCCTGCTCTTTCAAATACTGAACCCGTGAACTGCACCAGGTGCGGGCTTGTTAACCAAGCGTTCGGTGGTAGTGCAGAGAAGATGCCGCCCCCTGAGCGCACCGGCAGACCCGAGCCTGATCACGCAGGACGGCGTAGTTCGCTGAGCATCCGGACAACAATCACCCTGTCCGTTAAGATTTCAATCTCGCCGCAAGCGCGCTCCTGCTCAGCCTGGCTGTACTCGACTATAGGCGGGCAGGGCACATACGCGCCAGAACCGGCCGTCGCGCAACCGGTTAGCCAGAGCATTGCGATCAGCAGGGCGCTGGCTCGCGGCTTGCCAAATCCACCCGCGCCCGGAACAAGTCGCCCGAACCAGTGGATCAGTTCTCCCGCCGCGACCACAAGGCCGATGAGCGGCAGGCGCAGCAGCGCACCGCGCAGGATGACCAGCGCCATGGCAAGCCCGCGCACCGAGGCCGCAGCGACGATCGAGGCGGCAACAAACCGCCCGGCCATCAACGCCGCAATCCCGGCGGCGTAGGAGGTCAGTCGCCCGAGATTGTCAAACAGCACCCGGATGGCAACGCCAAGCGGGCCTGTAGCACGCGCCACCGACGCCATGGCATCGGCGACGGATTCCAGCGCAGGGGCGGCCGCCACCGCCAGTTGGTTCGACAGCCCGCGCCAGATCAGGCCCTGCCAGCTTGACACATAGGTGAAATCCGAAACCCAAAGCTGGTTCAATGTGTCCGCTACAAAGGCCCGGTTCACCTTGTCATCCGGGCATGGTTGCGCCGCATCGGGGTTGGTCGTGATGACCTTCCTGCCGAGGACAACACCCTGTAATCCCATGACCTTCATCAGCCTCTCAACCGTGCAGCGGGCGATGCCGTGGCCGCTGCGGCGCAACTGATGCCAGACCTTGCGCGCGCCATATCGGCCCCGGCTGCCATCGAAGGCCTGCTTGATCGCGGCCATGTCCCGCCGATCTTGCCTGGCCCGGTCCGATGCCAGTTCCGGATCCCGCTCCACGGCCTCGAAAGCATAATACGTCGATCGTGCGATCCCCATAACCCGGCAGATCGGCCCGACACCAAAGACCCCTCGGTGACCATCAATGACGCTGATCATCGTTTGAACGGGCGGTCGAGCTCCGCCGCCGCGAAATATGCGCTGGCCCTCTTCAGGATCTCGTTGGCCTGGCGCAACTCGCTGACCTCGCGCTCCAGTTCCTCGATCCTGTCCTTCTCGGCACTCGTCTGCCCGCCGCGTTGCCCGGCGTCACGTTCGGCCTGCTGGCACCAGACATGCAGGCTGTCGGGCAAACAGCCGAGCTTCGGCGCAATCGCCTTGTAGGCGGCCGTATCGCTGGCGTAGTCGGCGCGGTTCTCTCGGAAAAGCCGAACACCGCGTTCGCGAAGCTCGGCCGGTTAGGCGGGGGTGAATCTCTGCTTTGTCATAGGGCTCATCCTTTGAGTGTTTTACTCTCCGGTAAACCCGGGGCGGTTCACAATTGGTCAAGTAAGTGGTCTCTAAGGCGCGCGAACGATGGCTTGTCGAGAAGCTCCTTGCGATAAACAAGGTAGTATCCAAAGCCATCCCGAGCGACCGGCGTGCCAACGCGAACAATAGCGCCTGATGCGACCAGACCATCCTCTAATCCCATGGTTCCTATTCCTATGCCTTCGCCTGCGCTCACCAGGTCAAGCATCGTCGGGTAACTGCGGATCTTGGAAATTTGCCCGCGATGCGGCAGGGACTGCCCTGTTAGATCACACCAAAGGGTCCAAGTGACCCAGCCTGCATCATGAGGGTCGCCGTGATCAAAAATGAGGCGCGGATCAAGTGTCGCCAGTGGCGCATCGGGATCAAATCCCGGATGCTGATCCAAGAACTTAGGTGCTGCGATGATCTGGCAGTGTTCGCTAAACAGCAGGTCGGCGCAATTTGCGCCAAAATTTCCTTTCCCAAAGCGGATCGAAAAATCGACAGATGGGTCATCGAAGGCCCGGTAATCATCGGCGGTCAGGAAATTCACCGTGGCCTCGGACGCCATGCGCAGCGCGCTGATCTTTGGCATCAACCACAGATGTGCAATGCCAAAGGACGCACCAACGACCAATTCGTCTTTGCCAACGCGTGTTGCATCCCGAATGCCAAGTTCAAGACGGTCCAGAAGGGTTGTCGCGAGATCCGACAATAGGGCACCTTCACGGGTCAACTGGACAACACTGCCGTTGCGGCGAAACAACGGCGATCCGATCCAATCCTCCAACCGCGCCACATGGCGGGTGACGGCGGGTTGGGCGACAGACAGTTCCTGCGCCGCACGGGTGAAATTGCTATGCCGTGCAGCGGCCTCAAAGGCCAACAGCGCGTTGAGAGGGGGGAGTTTGCGCCGCATGACCATATCGCCCTGTGATAACAAAAAGGTATTGCAGCATTCCACTTTTAAGGATCGCGGAAAAGCCAATTGATCTGCATGGTTTCGCAAAGCCAGTGGGAGACTAACAATGGAAAAAGTCGCGTTCACGCAGATGAAAGACGGCACAAAAGAGGAATACGAATTCCTAACCGCCCATGAGATTGATCACACCAAGCATACAGCCAAGCGGCTGATGAATGCGATGGTCGAATTGGACGAAGGCCTGTCGGGCTATCAGGTCACGCGTTTGGGCC
>Ga0316204_10001799_pt1 | contig 54250 bp, 42 predicted proteins | sample 6monrhotite_MG_2_FD_205661 | JGI IMG/M metagenome (GOLD analysis project Ga0316204, IMG submission 205661) | Microbial mat bacterial communities from mineral coupon in-situ incubated in ocean water Damariscotta River, Maine, United States -... | ecosystem: Environmental > Aquatic > Marine >... | reverse complement strand
GTCTTTCGAGCGGTGCGAGACTGGCCGGTTGGAATCCGACGACGGTGAGGCCGAGATTCGCTCGATAAGCTTGCTTATCGCTGGCGAATCGAAGGGCGAGCCTAGGAGGATTCTCGGCGAGCGGCCTTTAGGCCGCGCAACAAGTTGGATTCCAAGGGGTCTTTCGAGCGGAGCGAGACAGGCCGGTTGGAATCCCGCGACGGTGAGCCCGAGATTCGCTTGAGAAGCTTGCTTCTCAGGGGCGAATCGGAGGGCGAGCATAGCGGGATTCTCAGCGAGCGGCCCTTGGGCCGCGCAACAAGTGTGATTCCAAGGGGACTTTCGAGCGCAGCGAGACGGTCCGACTGGAAGGGGGGGATGGACCGCCGCAGCCTGGTGCTGCCCGCCCGGTACCGGCTCCATGCCTGGGACGAGGTCTGGCGTGCCTACCTTCCCTGCCTGGCGGCCTACGTCGGGCGCGTGCTCGTGCGGGAGGGGGCCACGTGGGCCGACGCCGAGACCCCGTGGGACCTGGAGGTGCTGCGCGACGGGACGCGGGTCGACGTGCTGCGCCTCGCCCACCGCGCCATGTGGGACGACGTGCCGTTGGGAAAGCTCGCGGCGCGACTGGGCTGATCCAGAGGTCGCCCCTCAGCCCCGCCCCCGAACCTCCTCGATGCGCTCCGCGATGAAGTCCACGAACGCCCTCACCTTCGGGTCGAGGTAGGTCCGATCTGGGTACACCAGGCTCAGCCGCTCCCGACGACCGACGACCGACGACAGCACGGGCACCAGCTCCCCGCTGGCGAGGGCCTCGGGGATGCTGTTCTCGATCACGAGCGCGATGCCGAGGCCTTGCATCGCCGCTTGGGCGCGCAGGCCCATCGGGTCGACGACCAGGGGGCCGTCCACCGGGACGGTGCCTCCGTCGAGCAAGGGCCAGCTCCGCTCGGGAACCCCCGCCAGCCGGTGGGTGCGGATGCAGGCGTGGGCCGCCAAGTCTGCGGCCGCGGTGGGCGCTCCGTGGGTGGCCAGGTAGCCGGGCGAGGCGACCGCCGAGAGGGTGTTCCAGAACAGCGTCTTCGCGACGAGGGACTCGCCCTGGGCGAGACCGGCCGACAGCGCGACGTCGAATCCCTCCGCGACGAGATCGAAGGGCGCACTGGCCCCCGTCACGTCGAGGGTGACCTCCGGGTAGGCCCGCAGAAAGGCGATGAGCCAGCCGGTGAACAGGGCGTGAGGCATCTCGCCCGGGACGCACACCCGCAGAGGCCCTCGGGGCACCCCGTCCAGACGACGCACCTCGGCCTCGGCCTCGCGGGCGGTGCGGACGACGAGCTGGGCCTTCCCGTACAGCGACTCTCCGTGGGGGGTCATCTTCATGCGACGGGTCGTGCGGTGAAGCAGACGCACCCCGAGCCGCTCCTCGAGCCGCGCCAGCCGACGGCTCAGGGTGGGCCGAGGGATGCCGAGCTGGAGCGCTGCGGCCGTCAGGCTCCCGGCCTCCACGATGGCCACGAACTCTTCGAATCCATCGGCTGCCCTCATTTGTGCCGTTTCCTGTCGAGTGATGCTCCATCTTATCCATTGTTGACGCATTTGCACTCTCATAGGCTCCACGAAACGGAAGGTGCCCATGTCCCGCAACAAGCCAGTGTTCCTCATCGCCACGGCGCTCTTCTGCGTCGCCATCCTGCCCAGCGCCGTGATGAACATCGTGCAGCCCGACTTCGTCGTCGACGCCATGACCCTCATCCAGATGCCCATGGCCGCCATCGCGCTCGTCGGCGTCTGGAAGCTCCTCGGGGTGGTCGCGCTGATCCAGCCGTGGTTCCCCCGGATCACCGAGTGGGCCTACGCCGGCTTCTTCTTCGACCTCACCGGCGCCGCGTTCCTGCACCTGGCGGCGAGCGACACCACCGTGAGCGTCGTTTCACCGCTGGTGTTCCTGATCCCTCTCGCCGTGTCCTACGGGATGCGAAGCCGAGCCGACGAGGCCACCGGGACCAGCTCCTCCCGACAGCCCGTGGCGACCCCGGCGTAGACCACGACCAGGACCCACGGTCGCCGCACCCGGTGCTCACGAGGCTTCCGGCCCCTCCCGAGGAGGCGGACGCAGCGCCTCCCTTGAGGAAGGACACCAGCAGGAGTGGCCCATCCGGCACGGCCACTACCTGGGCGTCGCTGACCCGACCTCACGCCGGGTGCCTCACTGCCTTCAGCGGGTGACACTGCGCGGACCATGCATGCTCCCCGCGTCACCGCCTACCTCGACTACCGCACCTTCCTACGGGACTGGCTGACCCACCAGAAGCGCGAGCACCCCGGCTACTCCTACGCCGCCTTCGCCGCCGCGGGAGGCTGCTCCAAGGCCACCCTGCCCAACGTCCTCTCCGGCGCCCGCAAGCCCCGCCCCGACACCCTCGACGCCTTCGCCCAGGCCATGGATCTGTCGCCGTCCGACCGGAACTACCTCGGGCTCCTCGCTGCGTTCGACGCCGCCCCCGACGTCACCCGCCGTCGGGAGGTCCTCGACCGCATCCTCGCCAGCGACCGCCACCACCAGCTGCGCTTGGCCGAGAAGGAGCCTGAGGCCGACGTGATGCGCTACCTCGAGCACTGGTTCGTGCCGGCCATCCGCGAGCTCGCCGCCCTGCCGGGCTTCCGAGAAGACCCCGACTGGATCGCCAGCACCCTGCGCCCGAGCATCCGCCCCGATCAGGCCCAGGAGGCCCTCGACACCTTGTTCGACCTCGGCTTCCTCCGACGCACCGACGACGGGCAGGTGGCCGTGAGCGAGGTCCGGTTCCGCACCGGGCAGGAGACCTGGGAGAAGGCCGCCGCCCACATCCACCGCTCGGTCGTGCCGCACCTGCTGGAGGCCTTGGACACCGACAACGCCGCGCGCCAGCACCTCCTCGCGGCCACCATCACCCTGTCGCCGGACCAGCTGCCCGAGGTGAAGCAGCGGCTCAACGCCCTCCTGGAGCAGGTCGTGACCCTGGGCGACGACCGGCCCGAGGGCGGGCCGAGGGCCGTCTACCAGTTCGCGGTGCAGCTGCTGCCGCTGAGCGACGTCGTCGGTGCGGACGGCTCCTGAGGGCGCACGCCCAGCGCGCGCCGCCGCTACCAGTCGAGAGGAATGGCTCCACCCGGCGTCTCGGCGTAGTCCCCTAGAAAGGTGGTGAGTGGGTCGTGAAGCGGGCTCGGGTCGGTCGCGCCGCACGCGTTGAGGAGCATCGGAAGCGGCATCGCCTCGCCGCTCAGGCACGGATGCTCTCCGTCGCTCGACGCCACCGCACACCCTTGGCACTCGGTGGGCACGTCGTCGGGCCCGAACTGGCCCACGCCGGATTGGCTGGCCGCCACGACCCAGACACTGCACTCGTCGGGGCAGGTGTCGGACGCCTCGTCATCGAGGCAGACGTCGCCTTCGCCCGATGGGGTGCACACCTCGCCGGTGGCCATGTCCCCGCAGGCGCACATCGCGACGCACGTCTCTCCTTCGCAGTCGATGGGGGCAGCGCTGTCGCAGATGATGCCCAACGTGTCGCTCACGTCGTTCTCGACGCTGCCCGCGGGCGTGAGGGCCTGCGGGAACATGCACCCCAGCAAGGCGGCCGCCACGTCCTGGCCGCAGCCCGCGCTCAGGTCGGCGTCGGGATCGAGGGAGCCGCCGCCCGTGGGGGCGTCTTCCGGCCCATCGTCGGGCTCTTCGTCGTCCCCGTTGGAGGCGGGCTCGGACACATCGGCAGCGTCTGGGTTGGGGTTGGGCTCGGGATTGGCGCCCTCGATGGGCTTGTTCATGTCGGCGAAGACCACCTCGACGACCGCGTTGACGGCAAGACCGACACAGCCCGCGCCCGTGGCGCAGACGGCGATGGCGGTCGTCCACGAGGCCACCGAGATCGCGTCGGCCACGCCGGAGCTGTCGTCGGACGCCGTGGCGGCCGCGCTGGTGCCCGTCCACCAGGCATTCAACACCTTGACCGTCGTGTCTGCGGCGCCTTGAGCTCCGCCTCCGGTCGGCGAGAACAAGTACTTCGGGTTGAGCATGCCGCACTCCTCAGGCACCACGAAGCCGTCGGGGGAGGCCATGGGCGAGGGGGGCGCCCCACCCGACATGGCCGCGCCATCGATGGGGCTCGGGTCGACCGGATCGACGCCGGGAAGACCTCCATCGGGGGCCGACGGGTTCGCCGACAGACCGCACTGACCGAAAGGCCCGTTGGCCTCGCCCATCGTGTCGCCCGCGCAGGTGCTCGGGGGGCCGAGCATCAGATTGGACGTGTCTCCGACGATGTCCCCGAGTTCCTTGCGGGCGCCCAGCTCGACCGCCTTCTTCACCTTGTCGGCCACCTCGCTCGGCAGCAGCCCCAGATCGAGGTCGAGGGACAAGGTCTGCAGGAAGTGATGCTCGGCGGACGCGCTCCACGCGGCGCGGTCGATAACGCCCAGTGGATCTTCGCTATTGGCGACAAACTCGTCGAACGACGAAGCCCCCGCCTGGGCGACGGCCTCCCGCACGAGGGTGGAGTGTCCGAAGATGGCCTCCGCCTGGGAGACGCAGAGCGACGTGGCGACCCCGCACTCGTTGAACGCGACAAGGTAGATCGCCGTCTCGGTGGGCAGCGCCTGAGCGTCGTGCTGCGCGACCAGCGCGTAGCGTGCGGCGGCGACGAGGGTGTCGTCGGGCCGGGCATCCATCTCGGCGGCGAGGGCGTAGGCCGCCTCGTCGAGGGCGCGCGCCGACTCGGCAGCGCCTCCTTCGGCGAGCTCCCGGCCGCCGTCCGCGAGGCGAGTGACCACGGCCGAGGTCGTGGAGAGGTCTCGCTCCGTGCGGACCTCCCGCTCGGTGATCGGCTCCCGCTCGGTGACCGTCTCGCGCTCGGTGACCGTCTCGCGCTCGGTGACCGTCTCGCGCTCCGTGGTCTCGTCGGCCTCGGCGGTGGCGTCACGCTCCGACGCAAGGGCTGGCAAGGAAAGCATCAGGGCGCAGGTGAGGACGAGTGAGTTTCGCATGAGGGCTCCTGGAGTTGAGTTCCAGCTCCTTCCTAGGCATCCGCCCCTCCCCCGCCATCGGACCGCCGTCGGACCTCGAGCCGTCTCGAGCAGCCGAGCGGGCGGACGAAGGCCGGATCGGCTCAGGCCAGGTTGCCCAGGAGGATGAGCGCGAACGCCGTCATCGCGAAGGACACCGCCGCGAAGCCCACACCCGTCGCGAGCACCGCCCCGACCACAGTCGGCAGCAGGCCCCGTCGGCGCAACCCCGCGTAGACCGCCACCGGCATCGCCGCGAGCAGGGCCCCGCTGAACGCCGCGGCGATCCACTCGAAGCCCAAGGACAACCCGCTGGACTCGACGTGAAAGAAGATGCGGGAGAACACGAAGGACCAGACGAGGGCCACCAGAGCGGCCGGCGGGACCCGGATCCACCCGGGCCATGTCTGCCACGCGAGCCCTGCGATCAGCGGGCCCGCGAGGCCTGCCGTCAGGAACGACAGCACGAGCCCGACCGCCACCTCCACCCCGTCCCAGTGGCCCCCGTCGCGAAACGCGGCGAGCAAGATCACCGCCGTGGCGACCGCGGCCAAGCCCGCCGTGACCTCGGCGGCCCACAGCAGCATCCAGCGCTTGGACGGCCCCTCGGCCTGCGTCGACGTCATGGCGGAGCATAGCCTGGGCATCGGTGTCCGGAGGTCCCCGCTGCCCACGGCCCGCGGCAGCGTGGTGGGCGGGGTCGGCGTCTCGACACGGTTGTGTTCGAGTGACGTTTCGAGGGCCCGCCCCACTGAAACCGTGGTGAAACCCATATCCTCGTTGGTGCGCCCGCGGCGCCAACCAGGCCCCGCTCCCCCACACTCCCTCGAGGGTCATGCAACCCCACCACGCCGACGTGCCCGACCCCGAGGGCTCCGAACCCCAAGACTCCGATTCGAGCAGCGCTCGCACCGAGGGCGGCCGGTGGGAGCGGGAGCCCTCCGCGGCGACCGGCCAGGTGCTCGGGGGGCGGTTCGTCCTCGGTGCATCCCTCGGCGCCGGCGCCACCGGTCGCGTGTTCCGGGCCGAGGACCGGGAGCGGGGCGTGGACTGCGCCGTGAAGGCCCTGTGGTCTCAGGGGAAGAACCAGAGCTCGGTCGGCGACTTCCGCCGCATCTTCCACCGGGAAGTGGGCGCCCTCACCCGCCTGTACCACCCCAACGTGGTCAACGTGCTCGGCTACGGGTCCGAGCAAGACCCCTGGGTGGCCATGGAGCTCGTGCCCGGCCCCAGCCTGTCCACGGTGTTGGCGGACGACGGGCGACTCCCTCTGGACGAAGCGGTGGCGATTGTTCGCCAGGTCTGCGCCGCCCTGCAGCACGCCCACGAGCAGGGTGTGGTGCATCGCGACGTCAAGCCGGCCAACGTGCTGGTGGCGTCCAGGAACCCGCTGCTCGTGAAGCTCGCCAACTTCGGCCTGGCGAAGTCCCACGACGACACCAACCACACGGCAGAGGGCGTGCTCGTCGGCACCCCGCAGTACATGGCGCCGGAGCTGTTCGAGGGCCAGCGCGCCACGCCGAGCTCTGACCTGTACGCCGTCGGGGTGCTGCTGTTCCGGCTGGCGACGGGCACCACGCCGTTCCGCGACATCAAGGGACTCAAGCTGATCATGGCCAAGGTGGGGACGCCCCCGCCCACCCTCGCGGCCATCCTGGGGGAGCCGGTCCCGCCCCCTCTGGAGGCCGCCCTGGCCAAGTGCTTGGCGAAGGACCCCCACGAACGCCACGTCTCGGCCCACGCCCTCTCCGCGGCCTTGGAGCACTGGCAAGACGAAGGCGTGGCGGAGGGCTCCGCGCCCGCCACCCTCAGCTCAGAGCAGGCCTCCAGCGCCCCACAGCGCCGGGTGGCCCCCCCCGCCTCCCTCGACGAGCGCCTGTCCAACAACCCCGGGGCGTGGTGGGCAGCCCAGGGAGACCACGCCGCCCCCTCGATCGAGGAGGGCTAGGCGCTCGCCTAGGACGCGAGGTCCCACCAGGACATCGACCCATCGTCGCCCCAAGAGCCGACGTCGAGGTCGACGGGATCCACCGGGACTTCCTGCGGCTCGGCCCCCCGCGGCGCGCCCTCGGCAAGGAACTGCGTCAGGTCCTCCCCGTGACGGTCCGGGTGCGCGGCGCGCAAGTCTCGCAGCAGCGTCTCCGGCTGGACCTGCTCCACCACGCACACCGCCGCCAGCGACAGGCAGGGGTCGACCCGGTCGACGTCGATGCGGTGCCACTCGAGCACATCCTGGGCCCAAGGGTGCCGCTGGAGCAGCATGGCAACGTTCATGTTCAAGTACTTCACGGGATCCTCCGCGGGCTTCGAGGTGGACCGGTCGCAGACCGGGGGACCTTGCGGTCCCACCCTTCGGCATGTGCACGTCGGCCGCGGGCGTCAAGGGGGTGTGCTCCCCGAGGCATCCCCCAATCTCTCCGCCCTCTCGAGGGCATCCCCCACGGATGTCCGCCCTCGTGGGGGCATCCCCAATAGATTTCCGCCGTCGCTCCCCCCGTCTCAGGCGAAGGGGCGGCCCTCCCCCCACAGCGGATCATCCGGCTCTGTTGGCCGCTCCGCCTCGACCAACGTGGCTAGCCCCAGGTCCTCCTCGGGTTCCGTCGCTCCACGCCGGCGTCGAGCAATCCCCGAGACGGCGATGTCACGAGTCACGAATTCCCCCCCCGTACACTTCCCTTCAGGAGGTCACATGCGCGCGTGGATCGGAGTGCTGCTGATAGGGGGGTGCCAGGGCGAGTCCGCGCCGGATGGCGAAGACGTGCGCTTCGACCCCTCCCCCGAGCCCTTCGAGCGCGCAGGGGTCGCCGGCGATGGCATGGGCACCCTCAGGGTTCAACTCCACGACGCACCCACCGACGACGTGAGCGAGGTCTGGGTCACCTTCGACGAGATCACCGCCCGCCACGAGATCGACGGCTGGGTGGTGGTGTCGAGCGCGATGCAGAGCGTCGAGCTGCTGTCGCTGCAGGATGGGGTCGTCGAAGAGCTCGGGGTCGCCGAGCTGCCCATCGGCTCGTACAGCGAGCTGCGGCTGCACCTCACCGACGCCCACGTGGTGCTCCTCGACGGCAGCGAGGCCCCCCTCGACGTGCCCAGCGGCATGACCTCGGGCGTGAAGCTCAAGGGGGACTTCGAGCTGTTCGACTGCGGCGACACCGTGCTCGATCTGGACTGGGACGCCGGCGCGCACCTCACCGTCAACCCCCAGGGCTACAAGCTACGGCCGACCCTCCAGCTGGACGCAGCGTCCACCGAGCAGAGCTGCACCACGGGCCCCGCCGACATCAACGGCGACGGCGTGCCCGAGCTGCTGGTGAGCGGTAGAACGCCGCCGCTCTACGACGGCGGGCGCATCCTCGCTTACGAGGCCGACAGTGCCGGTCAGTTCCAGCTCACCGGCGAGACGATGGAGGCGCCCCCCAACAGCGGCGGTCATGCCTTCGGAGGCGGGCTGAACGTCGGCGACGTGAACGGCGACGGGTTCACCGACGTGCTGATGTCCGAGTGGTTCGACAACGACGGCGTGCACCTGTTCCTGGGCGGACCCAGCGGCCTCGAGGCCACGCCGGTTCAGACCTGGGGCAGCCCCGACGGAACGACCAACTACTACGGCTGGGACCAGGGCGTCGGCGACGTGAACGGCGACGGCATCACCGATCTGGTGCTCTCCTCCGTTGGCGCCGTGTACGTGCACCTGGGCAACGGCAGCGGCTTCGACGAGACGCCCCTGTCGACCACCATCGGGCCCGAGTTCCCGGTCACCATCGGCGCCTTCGGCTTCCACATCGCGGTCGGCGACGTGGACGGAGACGGCGCGGCCGACGTCGCGGTGGCGGCGATGAACGAGAACGTCTTTCGCGGGCGGGTCTACATCTACATGGGCGGGAGCACGGGCCTGGGCGCCACGCCGGACCTGGTGCTCAACCCCACCTCGACCGTGCAGTACGCCAAGCTGTTCGGCTCGGGGGTCGCGATGGGCGACTTCAACGCCGACGGCCTGGCCGACCTGGCGGTGGGGCGGCCCAGCCCTGGCACTGGCGGCGCGGCGGTCTTCTACGGCACCCCCAGCGGCTTGCCCACCATTGCCGACCAGCTCCTGAGCGTGGCCGGTACCGCTCTGTTCGGGGCCAAGGTGCGGAACATCGGCGACACCACCGGAGATGGCATCGACGACCTGTCGATCACCGACCGCGACAGCATCAACGACACCACCTTCCAGGCCTACATCTTCGCCGGGGGCGCCACGGGCCTGGGCGACCTGCCCGTCAGCTCCCTGGAGGCGTCCTTCGCGGCCCCGATCGGGCTGAGCTACTTCTCCAACTCGCCCAACGTCGTCGGCATCGGCGACCTCGACGGCGACGGCGCCTGGGAGGTCGCGGTGAGCCAGCCCTACCCCGACGGCACCAACAAGGGCGTCGTGCACATCTACGACGGCGGCCTGATGGGCACCCAGACCGTGCCGCGGCAGATCATCGACGGCCCCACCCCGGCGGGCACCGACGTCAGTGCCACCATCCTCATCGGCTACCAGTACGGGGCGCACTAGTCCAGCGCCGGGGGGCCTCCTCCTCAGCGCCACTCGAGCCGGTAGTCCAGGCTGTGGCCGATCGTTGCGGAGAACGCCCGGATGCTTTTGCGGGCGAGCTTCAGCGTCAGCGACGGCGGCAGCAGCCCCGCCACCGTCGACACCACCGTCGGACGCTCGCCCACGGGCCATGCCAGGCGCTCGGGGAAGGCGACGTCCACCTCCGCCCGCCGCTGGCCGGCGCGGTCGAGGAACGCGGACAGCTCACGGAACTGCAGCATCAGCGGGTCGGCGCGCCGCGCTCCCCAGTTGGCCGGCGGCATGAAGTCGACGAAGTGCATCAGCTGGTAGTTGAGCTGCACCCAGAGGCTCTCCGCATCGAGCACGATGGGCTCGTTGTCGATCACCCGGTGGCAGTGCAGCGCGACCAGGTCGTCGAGGCGATGGAGGTTGTCCGTCAGCTCGCCCAGCAGCGCCTGGTCGTAGAACAGCCGGACCAGGGTGGGAAAGGCCTCGATCTGCAGGGCCTCGTCCTCGGTGAGCAGCGCCCGCAGCTTCGGCAGCTTGCCCACGTCCATCGCGAAGGTGTTGGTGCCCGTGCCCAGCAGCGAGTGCAGCAGCGCCACGTTGGGGGAGTGCTCGGGGAAGTGCCGCGCCGAGTAGTCGTGGCAGAAGACGAGGTGCTCGAGGAAGCTGCCGTCGGCGTGCTCCATGGAGAAGTCGCACTCCGACTCCATGAAGTCGATCAGCGCCGGGTCGATGGCCGGCGTGGGGGTCTCCTCCTCCGACGCCTCGTAGGTCGACTCGATGGACGTCACGGCCTTGTCGCTCCAGAAGGCCTCCTTGCCCAGCTTGTCCTTCATCATCAGCCGGGGGAGCGTGCCCTCGAGGCTGCCGAAGATGGTGCGCCCCATGTCGAAGCCCTCCATGCGGACCACCCGCACCCGACCCGCATGGTCGACGGCGCCACCGGCCACGAGGGCGGCCTTGCGCTGCAGGTTGAGCTCGGCAGGGCGCGCAGGAAGGGACACGTTCTCGGTGGGCTGGGCAACGGTCATGTCGGCATCTCCTGAATGGATTACAGCTGTAATATAACGACCGTCATCCGTCGAGCCGATCGTGCTATACCGCATCGATGCCTCCGAAGACCCGGTACACCCCCAACGCCGTGCTCGACGCGGCCCTCGAGGTCGTGCGCAGCGACGGCCTACGGTCCGTGAGCGCGCGCTCGGTCGCCAAAGTGCTGGGTGCGTCGACCCAGCCGGTGTCCAAGGCCTTCGCGTCGATGCCGCTGCTGATCGAGGCGGTGGTCGAGCGGCTCCTCGGCATGCTCGTCGACCAAGTGGAGGCCGCCGAGGGTCCCGACCCCGTACGGGCCGCCGCCTTCGCCTTCGCCCGCTTCACCGCCGACCAGCCCACCTTCTACGAAGCCCTGTTCCTCCTCCCCCACGCCCACCCGCCCGACTGGGTGCGGGTGCGCCGCTCGTTCGCCGAAGGCCTCGACCGCAGCGAGCGCTTCGGCGGCCTCTCTGCCCGGCAGCGGGACGCCCTGGCGTGGCGGGCCAGCGTCGTGACCCACGGGATCTGCATCGAGATCTGGTCGGGACGCTGGGACCGCACCGACGACGCTGCCCTGCGGCGCCTGGTGGACCAGCTCGTCGAGCCCATCACCGCCGCGTACCTGCGGGATGCCGACTAGTCGCTCGAAGCCGGCCGACGCCCGACGTACCGGACCTCGTGCCGCCCCTCGGGGCCCCAGCCCTCCTCGAGGTGCAGCGTCTCCAACCCCGGCACGCCGGTCAGCTCCCCGTCGTCGAGCAACCACCGCGCGCTGGGCCGCTCGTGCCGCTCCAGGTTGCTCCGCGTGGGGTGCAGGTGGATCAACACCCCGCCGGGGGCGACCGCCCGATGCAGCGCCCCCAGCAGCGGGCGGATGAGGAAGAAGCTGATCAGCACCACGTCCCACGTCCCCTCCGGCAGCCCGTCGTCGAGGTCGTGCACCTGCGTGTGCAGCCGCAGACCGTCCTCCGCGGTCCGCGCCTGGGCCAGGGCCAAGCCCGACGGCGCGATGTCGACCACGGTGGTCTGCAGGCCACGGCCCGCGAGCCAGCGAGCATGGCGCCCCGAGCCCCCGGCCAGGTCGACGGCGGTGCCGTGCTCGGGCAAGAAGCCAGCGGCCACCGTGGTGATCCACGGGTCCGGTGCGCGGCCGTAGCCCCGACCGCTGCCGTAGCGGGGCTCCCACTTGTCGAAGTCTGCTCGCGCCATGGTCGCCCCCGAGGCGCCCTCCTACCCGGCCAGCCCGCCCGCAGCCTTCGTGGGGGCCGAGGCCATGGCCGCTCAGACGAAGGGGTTGTCGCCCCTCCACAGCGGCTCCCCCCTCTCCCTGGGCCGCTCCGGCTCGACGGGCGCGTCCAGCCCGAGTCCTTCCCTCAACGCCTCCTCGGGCTCCTTCGTCGGGCCGAACAGGAAGAACAGCCCGAAGCCGCCCGCCAGTGCCGCCAGCCCCGCTCCCCCCGCGGCCACCGCCGTCCACATCACGAGGTGCTCGTCGGCCGTGTTCCTGTGCTCGCTCGGGTAGTACGCGTCGGGGTCGTGGCGGGCCGCGGCCGGGGCGCGATGGGCCGTGCGCCGCGCCGGCTCGTGGTGGGCGGTGGAGCGCTCCCCCTCCTCCCAGGCCTCGAAGGCGCGCTTGTTGGAGAACGCGGTGGTGTTGGCCCAGACCATGATGCCGAGCACCGGCAGGGTGACGGCCATTCGGACAGGCCAGGGCAGGTAGGCGAGGGCGCGGACGTTGGCCATGGCGGGGCTCCATCGAGGGGCAGGAGTACGGCGGATGGATGGAGCTATTGCCCACGATCCGGTGGGCGACCAGCCCCCCCACCCCGGCCTCGCCTCCAACCCCACGGGATGGAGCCGGCGGGTAGAATGCCGACCCACAGCAGGGCGAGCAGCGGCATGAAGACGACCCGAATCGCACCAGGCACGTACCCCATCGGCTGGCGACACCAACTCCCCGAGCTCGCCCGTCAGGGCATCGACAGCTTCCTCCCGCGGGAGGCCTACATGGAGGCCTTCTCCAAGGCTCGGGAGGTGGAGCTCGGCGGGTTCGAGATGCAGGTCGAGCCGGTCGCCGTCGAGGCGCTGATGGGTGCCATCGATGACTACGTGCTCGAGGAGATCTGCGACGTCGGGGGCCTCTGCGACCGGCTGGATGAGGTGCTCGCCTCGTCGGGCTGGCGCCTCCCCACCGAAGACGAGTTCGAAGCCGCCGTGGGGGGAGGCCTCTTCGCGTGGGGCCACACCCTTCCCGCGGGCTCTCCCTACCAACCCGGTGACTTCGAGCTGCACCAGGCCCCCACCTCGCGGGGGTTGATGCTTCCCCACAACAGCTACCAGGTCGAGCTCGTGCGTGCGGCCCTCAAGATGGGCGACGGGGGCAGCGCGGTGTGCGGCGGCTACCCCTGGCCGGTCGCGTGGCTCACCCTCTCCCCGTCCGCGAGGGTCCCCGAGAGCATGCTCGACGATGTGTTCATCTGGACGGAAGACGCCACGGTCCACCCGGTCCGCTCCCTCTCACGGGGCTGAGCGAGGCGGCCCCCCTACCGGGTCAGAAGCAGGCCCCGTAGCCGGCGGTGCCGTGCACGTGCCGCTGTGGCCGTTGGGCAGGTTGAAGTTTAGGAACTCGTTCGCCACATCGTACGGGATGTTGGCCTCATCGCCTGGGCGGTGGGAGCTGGCCCGGACAATCATCGAACGGGTCGTACCTGGCCCGGTCGGTCTCGATGAGGAGCCGGGGGTCGCGCCAGGGCACCGGACGGCTCCCACTCTCGGTGGACCTCAGCTCCAGGAGGCAGTCGATGTCGGCGCAGTCGATGAAGAAGGCCATCCCCCGGCTCCGGACGCCGACACTGTAGCCACGATACTCCACCACCTCGCCGTCGTCCCAGGTGACGCGCAGGTGCCCCTCGTTCTCGGGGATGCCGTGGGTCATCCAGTTGCCGTGCTCGAGCAGCAGCACGGTCGCGCCGAGCCACTCGATCCGGTAGGGCTCTCCGTCGAGGAGCGTGGCGCCGTCGCCGGGCAGCCCCGTATCGGCTGCGCTTGGTCGGGTCTGTATGGGATCGACGGGGCCGTCGGGCCACGCCGGGGGCGTCCAGGGCTCCCGCACCGGGATGACGCAGCAGGCGGTGAGCAGCAGCAGGACCATCATGCTCGGGGCATCCGTAGCTTCACGCCCACGGGAAGCACGTTGGGGTCCGGGCCGAGCACCTCGGCGTTCAGCTCGTGAACCTCGGGCCAGCGCTCGGTGTCGCCAAGGTAGCGCGCGCACAGCAGCGAGAGAGAGTCCCCCTCGGCCGTCACGACCTCCTGGTACGGGTACTCCACATCCCCACGACCGGACTCGACGAAGGACCACAGCCAGTGGGCTTCCATGGGGAGAAGGAGCTTGGTCGCCAGCTGCCAGAAGGGCGCCGACCGCTCTCGGTCCCCGAGGAAGGCCAGGTCGACCCCGTCGAGGGCAAGGGCCCGCCAGCGGACGTCCGCGATGTCGTGCGCTCGGATGGCGTGGGCCAGGGCTTGGATGCGGACCGAGTTCACCAGGTTCCCGCCGTTGGGTCCGTTCAGGTCGGCGTAGGTGTCGACCATGTTCCGGAACGTCGCATCGAACACGTAGTAGTGCGGCAGGTACGCATAGTTGGCGAGCCACTTGGACGGGCCCTCGACGTCGTAGTCGACCCACCTCTCGATCGACGTGTCCCGAACCATGTCGCTCAGCACGCCGTAGACCTGCTCAGAGAAGATGTCGGTCGTCTGCGTCTCGACCGCAGGCTTGCGGGGAATGATGCCCTCGACCCTCCGAGTCGCCTTGAACTCGAGCTGGCTCGGCGGTTTGTTTTCGGGGGAACCGAACGAAGGTCCGTCGACCGGATCGAGCACCCGAGCGCGGAACTCGGACTGGTACAGGTGGAACACCGCGCGAGACGCGGTGTACGGCTGGAAGCCCTTCCCTCCCTGATCCGGTCTGAAGGAGCCGCCCGGCCCCCTGTCCGCGAAGTGCTGCACTTCGTGGATCACCGTGTTCGCCAGGTCGTTCTCCGAGGCATCGCGGGCGTCGAAGAAGACCAGGGCGTTGTGGTCCATGTGGGCGGCGCAGGGAAACACCTCCTTGATGCCTCCACGCTGCGAGGGCTCCGGTCCGTAGCGCGCCCCAGGGTCGTCGAAGGCCCGCCGCCGGTCGAAGTAGGCGACCTTGCCCGACGCCGCACGCTCCTCGCTGTCATGGGTCGGACTGAGGGAGTACATCTCGATGGTGCCCTCTTCGATCCACTCGACCGAGTTTCGGAGCAAGCCCATTCGCGTGGGCGCACCGTCCCCTGAGCTGGGCTCGGCCGCCAGCGCGGAGCGGTAGAGCCGGTCGACCTTCTTCCGGCTCTCCTCGTGCCAGGCCTCCGCCTCCTGCCGATCGGCGGGGAGCGAGGCACCCCCTTCGTCGGTCGCCGCTGCCGTGCCGGCGGGTGCCGGGGAGAGGCCCGGAGCGAACGCCTCGGCCCCGAGCAGCGCGGCCAATTGCCCCATCTCGGCGGCGCCGGAGGGCTCGGGAGCGCTGAGGAACGGCAGAGCCGCGCCCGGACGCTGGAGCGCTTCGTGCGCCATCGTGTCCTTGGACATCGCCCCTAGAGCGAGGGCGGCCAGGATGAGGGAGTCCTGGGCATCGCCCGTGGCCACGGCACCGAGCACGACCTGGTTGCCGTGCTGGGTCTGCATGAGTGTGGACGCTGGCTGTTCGACCGCCGGGGAGGCGCTCGGCGCCACCTCGGTACCGGTCTCGGATCCAGCGTGGTGGCGGTTGACGCGACGGTCCATGGACACTCCCCTTCACAATACGAGGAGTGCGGCGGAATGGGGAGCGTCCGACACCTCAAGATGAGCCATGATTAGCACATGACACAGCGATGAACAAGTACCAGCACCGCGGCGCCTGGACCTGGCTGGGTGGAGTCGCGTGCACCGGGAGCCGCCGGATCGGGCGGTTGGGATCACTTCGCGGGTCAGACCCCACCAGAAAACGCCTCCTCGGGCTCGGACTGGGTTGCTTCGGGGGGTCAGACCCCACCAGGAACACCTCCTCGGGCTCGGACTGGGTCGAATCCGCCTGGGAAAGGTGTTTGGGGGTGGAAAGTGGTCCGCTATGGAAGATATCTGCCTTGGATTGGTCCGCTGGAGGTTCGGAAGGACGAAGCAAGCGCCGATAATGATGGTTTGCCCGTGGCAGGACCGTCCAGGAACCCTCGTGGAGGCTCCTGATGGGCCAATCTGGACGGGGCATCCTTGGCCTTGGCTCAACCGGACCGAGAAAACAAGGTATGTCCATGGTTCTGGCCCGACTCGCTGCGCCGCGCCCATCACCACCGCTCTGGCCCGCGCTACTGCGCCGTCAGGCCCCCATCCACCGTCAGCTCCGCCCCGGTGATGAACGACGCCTCCTCGGAGATCAAGAACAGCGCCGCATTCGCGACCTCACGGGCCTGACCGAAGCGCCGCAGCGGGTAGGCCTTCTTCAGTCGCTCGGGGTCGACCCCGAGCTGCTCCATGCCGGACCGGGCCATCGGCGTGTCGATCACCCCCGGGTGCAGGGAGTTCGCGCGGATGCCGCTGCGGGCCAGCTCGACGGCGGCCCCCTTGGTCATCGCACGCACCGCCCCCTTGCTCGCCCCGTAGGAGTTGTACATCGGTGCCCCCACCAAGCCGGCGACCGACGACAGGTTCACGATGGCGCCCCCCGACGTCATGTGCAGGGCGGCGTGCTTCTGGCCGAGGGCCACGCCCACCACGTTGACCTGGAGCATGCGCTGCAGCGCGTCGAGGTCCAGGTCGCGGATGGCGTGCAGGTGGAAGATGCCGGCGTTGTTCACCAGCCCGTCGACCGTGTGGCCAGCGGCATGAGCCGCCGCGAAGACCGCCCCCCACGCGTCGTCCGACGCCACATCGTGGGCGAGGGCCAGGTGCCGGTCGTCCCCAAGGGCGGCCACGGTGCGCGCGGCGGCGTCCCCGTCGATGTCCGTGGCGACCACCACCGCCCCTTCTGCGGCGAACCGAGCGGCGATGGCGGCGCCGATGCCGCTGCCGGCCCCCGTCACCACCACCACCCGTGCGTCCAGACGTCCCGGCATGCGCCCTCCCGTGGCGCAGCCTAGCAGGGCGCGCCCCACGCGACGCCACCCGCCCCCGTGGCCGCCCTAGGTCGGCAGGACGCCATCCACGGCCCGGAACAGCTCCGTCCAGCTCGACGCCAGCTCGAAGGCCCCCCACTTCAGCGCCACCACCCGGTTCTGCTTCGCGAACGCCGGTCCGCTGAAGACCACCACCGGGCACCGGACTCCTTCCGCGTGCATCCAGTCCAACAGGCACTGGGCGGTCGACAGCTCCCCCGGCCGATGCCCCCAGTGGGTCAACACCACATCCCACGACACCTGGGTCAGACGGGCCTGGGCCTCCTCCAGGGACCGCACCAGCTCCATCGGGGCCTCGCTCCCCTCCCCCATCAGCTGCAGCGCCACGCCGTTGTTCTCGGGGTTCGGGTCCAACCACAGCACCTTCGCGCAGCGCATCCGTCGCCGCAGCCGCATCATCGGATTGGTCGACTCCGCGAGCTGCAGCAGCAGGTCATCGAGCCCCGAGAAGTCCGGCGTCTTCTCGTACCAGAGCACGCGAAGTCCCTCGTGGACCCGGTAGTACTCCGCCTCCGCCTCCGTGACGTCCGTCATGATCGAGTAGCCGAAGGCGGGTGGGTCGCCGGCCTCCTCGCCGGGACGTTCCACCAGCGACATCAGCTCCGCCCGCAGCAGGTCGATGTAGGCATCGCGGAAGGAGAACCCCATGAACAGCACCGTGCGCGTGGCGAACAGCGACTTGAGGAACGTCAGGTAGCCAGGGTCTCCGAAGAGCAGGTGCCGGTAGTCGCGCCGGGCGAACACCAGCCGGTCCGTGCCCACCGAGCCGTGGAGCTGCATCACCGTGGGCCCCGGTCCCCCCGGCCAGTAGCGGCTCGACCACGGACCGCCCGGGGTGTCCCTGAGCAGCGTTCGGTAGCCCGTCGGCGACGGAAGGTGGCCCGGGAGCAGCGGGTCGAAGTTGGTCGTCAGGATGCCCTGGAAGGGCACCTGTTTCAGCAGGCGTCGGCGACGCAGGTATTGGTTGGTGAGGGGATCCGACACGATGAGCGCCCGGGACACCGCCTCGCGAAACCCAGCGGGCCCGGTGGCGTCTTGAATCAGCTGCGCGACCGCCTCGAGCTCCCGGCTCGACGGCTCCTCCTTGGCCAGAGTGTGGAGGATGGTCGGCCGGTTCCGGTGATCGGCCGGCACCTGTTCGGCGGCCTCCCGGAGCAGCGCTTCCCAGCCGGGGAGGTTGGCGGCCGCGGAGAAGCCTGCGCCCACGAACGCCACACAGTCGCCCTTCCAGACCTCGGCCTTGAGCTCTTCGAGGTGCTCGAGGGTCATGCGGTGCAGGGCGTCGGACACGGGGGCTCCGTCGTGGGGCACGAGGGTATCAGGCGGCCTGGGTCGCACGAGGGGGTCGTGTCGGCCAGCGGCGCGGCCACGACCTGCACGAGGGTCAGGAGGCCTTCGGCAACCGGCCCGGACGGCCCCCTCCGAGCTCCGAACGCATCTCCGGAAGGTCGGACAGCTCCTCGAACAAGGCGTCCCCGTGCACGCGATGCAGCGCACGCACCAGGTCCACGGCCCACCAAGCCCCGGGCGCGAACCGGACGAGCGCCAGGCTCTCGGTCGGATCGGGCTCGGGCACCAGGTGCTTCCGCACCAGCCCGTACAGGCGCGCGGCCTCCTCCCCATGGGGGTCCAGCCCCTCGAGCCGCCGCGGATGGGTCAAGGCAGGCCCGACCAGGTCCGCCGGCAGGTCGGGGATGAGCGCCTGGAGCGCGCCCAGATGCACCCCGGCCAGCCGCCGCTCCACGGCTCCCCGCCCTCGCCGCTCGGCCTCCACGGTGAGGACGACGAGCCAGTCGTCCGGATAGCACACCAGCGTACCGATGTGGTCCAGCAAGGCGGGAAGCGCATCGTCGGGCACCACGTCGGGCCGCATCAGCCAGCACAAGTTGCCGGGCGCGAGAGGCCCCCAGAGCGACTGGTGGACGCGCTCCACGAGGGCGCCGTGGCGCGCGGCATCGACGGGACCCACCGCACAGGCAGGCAGCAGAGCCATGTCCGCCGCCGCCCATCGCTCCGGGGGAACCTGTCGACCCAGCGTCGGGTGCTCCCGCGAAGCGTCCCGTGCGTGCTGCAAGCCGTCGCCGCACACATCCCGCACCACGAGCCCGTAGCTGGGGTGGCCCATGGCGCGAAGGAGGGTCTCGGCGTCGGCCTCGGCGGGGGCGTCGAGGACCGCTTGGGCACCCTCCGCGGTCAGGTCGAGCCCACAGACCGTCGACGGGAGAGGGGGCGCGTCCATGTCACCCCCTAGTTGCTGGCCAGTGCACCCTCACGCTACCTGCGGCAACGGCCACTCGATAGACCGACGCTCAGGGAGTGGTCACAGCTTGTGAACGCCCCGCCGCCTGCCCAGGAGCTGCCCCGTGCCGGTCTCCCCGAGCGTCTTCCCCTACGACGACCCTCGCCGCTACGTCCGCGACTGGCTGGAGCACCGGCCCCGCCTGAGCCAGCGCTGGTTCGCCCGCAAGGTCGACTCGTCCCCGAGCCGCGTCTCCATGGTCCTCAACCGGCAGCGGGCGCTCCCCCTCGAGGACGCCATGACGTGGGCCCGAGCCCTCGATCTCGAGGGCGACGCAGCCGGGCACTTCGAGGCGATGGTCGCCGCCGAGAACGCCCCCACCGAGCCCCTGCGCGACGACGCCAAGCGCCGGGTGCGGGCGGGCCAGGACTTCGCTCGCGCCACCCCCTTCGACGCCGCGCTGGGCTGGCTCGGCTCCACCGTGCACATGGTGCTGCTGGAGGCCGCCCGCCACCCCTCCTTCGACGGCCGCCCCGAGCCCTTGGCCGAGCGCCTGTGGCCGCGGGTCGACGTCGAGACCGTGGAGTCCGCCATCGCCGATCTGCTGGCCAGCGGCGTGCTGAGCCGGTCCGAGGGGGTGTGGCGCACCGACGAGCGCCCCATCCGCACCGCCATGTCCATCCGCGACCAACGGCTCGCCGATGCCGCCACACGCATGCACCACGAGCAGCTAGAGATCGCACAGGAGGCCCTCCGGACCCTGCCCGGATCGAGCCGGCACGTCGCGTCGGTGACCGTGGGGGTCGCGGCCGACAGGGTGGAGGAACTGCTGGAGGCCGCTCGCAGCCTGCCCCTTCGCATGGTGGCCGCCCACGCCGACGACCTCCCCGAGACCATCATGGACGTCGTGGTGGCCGTCTACCCAAGGACCATCGAGCCGTCTTGATCGGCACGACCCGCAGCAGGGCCACGAGCGACGGCCGTCGCCGACGGCGGTCCGAGGGTTCGACGGAACCCGGCGCCCGCCCCGGTGTCGACACAGACACCTGCCCCCGGAGAGTCCCATGCGTCACGCCCTCATCACCTCCCTGTTGCTGCTCTCTGTGCCCGCGCTGGCCCAAGACGGGGTGCACACCGCTGAGCCCGAGATCGTCTACCAACCCGTGACCAAGGTGGACTTCGAGACCCCCCTGGACGTCGACGGGACCCTGCTGACCCCCGCCGTGAAGCTGGTCAGCACCGCGCGTCGGGCGAACGTCCATCCCCTCATTCGGCTACGGACGGACTTCGCTGCGGAGATGTCGCGGTCGGTCGATCTGGTGAAGTGAGGGCACGGGCCCGAGGGGGCGTGGAGCGGCCGCCGGGCCCCTGATCGAGCCGAGGGAGCCCTCACACCCACCGGCACAGGCCTCGAGCGGTCCTTTCAGGTCGGGGTGGCCGGTGCGGTCGTCCAGGTGCGATGGTGGGTGGGAATCGTGTGGAACCCCGGGGAGCCTGGATGCGAAGCGTACTTGCGATGGTGGGATGGGTGGCGCTGGCCGCCTGCAGCGGAGACGGCACGGAGCCGTCAACTCCCGCAGACACTGCCACCGACACCGACACCGACACCGACACGACGGGTCACACGGGCACGACGGGTCCCACGGGCACGTCGGCGTGCGTGCCCCCCGAGCCCCTGCAGGTCGCCAAGCCTGACCCCCGGGCGGAGGTCGCCGGCGACCCGTCGGTCGACGGCATGGCGACCGATCTGTCCGGACTCGGCGCCACCTTCCTGCGGTCGGCCGACGGCGGAACCAACGCGGTCGTCAGCCCGGTCTCTCTCGCGGGACTGCTCACGCTGATGGCCATCGACGCCGAGCCCCCCTTGGCGCCGGAGCTCCAGGCCGTGTTCGCCAGCGACGACCTGCTGCCGTGGACCCAGGCCTTCGCCGCGTACACCGCCGACGTGCAGGCACCGCCCGCCCTTCGGCACGGCGTCGTGCAGCACGCCCGGGGCCTGTTCTACGGCCCCACCCCCAGCGAGCCCTGGCTCGGCCACGCCAACGACCAGGGCGTGCACCTCGCGCCCCTCGACTTCGCCGGCGACACCGAGGGCGCCCGTGGAACCATCAACGGCTGGGTCGAAGACGGCACCGGCTGCATGATCCCGGAGCTCGTGCCAGTGGGCGTGCTGAGCGGCTCCACCCAGGTCGTCCTCGTCGACGCGCTGGCGGTGGCCGCGGACTGGGTGCAAGAGTTCCCCGACGAGTACGACCGGCCCTTCACCCTCCCCGATGGCGCACAGGTCGACGTCCCGATGGTCGGGGGGCACGCGACCGTGTACCGCACGACGGTGTCGGGGGCGGAGGTCGTGACCCTGCCCACCCGCGACCCCACGCTGTCGTACCGCATCGTGCTTCCCGCGTCGCCCACGACCGCCGACGACCTGCTCCAGACCCTCGATGGCCCGACCATGCAGTCGTGGTTGGCGCTGGGCAGCTCGGACTACGTGGACCTGTCGATGCCGATGCTCGGCCTGTCCACCTCCATCGACCTCGTCGAGCGCTTCGACGACCTCGGGCTCCCCAGCCTCCCCGAGAACCCGTCGTGGGGCTCGCTGTGCCCGACGTGCTCGGCCCTCGGCGCCGCACGGCAGCAGGTCGTCGTGGAGGTCGGCGCCCAGGGGATGCGGGCGGCCGCCGCGAGCTACGGAAGCGGCGTGGACAGCGCCCCACCCCCGCTGCGGGTCGACCGCCCGTTCCTGTTCCTGATCGTCGACGAGGCCGCCCAGGTGCCATGGTTCGTGGGCATTGTGCGGGACCCCCGGGAGCCGTAGCTGCCGACCCCACCTCCTCGTACCGGACGCCCCGACGTAGGCGGGTTCGCCGGCGGGCCGTGCGGGTCCTGGGCGCCCATCGGCCGGGGTGGCCGGGGTCGATGCCCCCAACATCCATCTGGCACCCTAGTCACTTGAGCTCGATGCCCGCTCGCTCGGCCAGGATGATGTTCGCGTGCCAGCCCCGCCAGGCGCCATCGGGGGCTTTCAACACGAAGTGCGCCGGCCCAGCGGGGGGGTCGCGGGCCAGGTCACCGCCCGCCGAAAGGAGCTGGAGGCCGCGGGGATGCAGGTGATGGACGTCCAGCACGAGGGCTTCACGGTGCTCGTGGGCACGACCGACCACATCCCGACGGTGGTGGCGGTGGTCGGCGACGCGGGGGCCGGCCCCATCGAGCTCGTGGCGGTGCCCGCCAACGCCCGCAAGGGCAAGGACAAGGGCGCGAAGCCGGACGGCGGCGGCAAGGGCAAGAAGGGCAAGAAGAAGAAGAAGCGGTAGGGCGAGCCATCGACGACAGCGTCGGCGCTACGACAGCAGCACCACCGCTGCGGCGATGCTGGCAAGCAACAGGGCCACAGCGGCCAGGCGGAGCCACCAGCGGCGGCGAACCGCCGGGTTGGCCTTGGCGGCTCGGGCGACGTCCGCCACCTTGTCGGAGGCCAGAGCGAGGGCCATGTCCTTCGGGAGATCCCCACGGCTGGCGACCGCCATCCGCACCTCGTCGTCGCTGTCGTGGGACAGCCTGGCGAGGACAGGAATCGGCGTGGCCTTGGAGCTGGCGACCCGGGCCCGCACCTCCGGATCCAAGGCGCGGGCCAGGGTGCCGAGTCGGTCGGGGTCGCTGATGCCGCGCTGCCACAGCAGCTCCTCGACCTCGGCGTCGGTGGTGCGCTGCGCGAGCGCATCGAGGACGTGGACCGGCGTGTGGAGGTGGCCCGCCACGATGCGCTGGATCTGTGGCTCGTTGCTCTCGCCCGCCTGCGCGAGCAGCGAGGCCGGACAGTCGGGCCGCGCCAAGGTCCGGAAGATCAGGGCATCGACCTCGACCAAGCGTGCCAGCGCCGCCTCGGGCAAGGCCTCGCGCTCGAGCAAGGCCGACTGCAGGGCCAGGTCGGGGGTCCCCGCCAGGGACACCAGGATGTCTTCGGGGGTGTCGGCGTGGGTCGCCACGACGTGCAACAGAGCGAGGTCGGTGGACAGGGCGCAGCGCCGCAGGACGTCGGCGTCCGCGAAGGCCTGGAGCTCTGTGATCGCCGCGTCGTCTCCTTCCTCGGCCCGTCGGATGACGTCCGTGACGGATTCCGCGGCCTGGGGTGGGGACGGGGCCTGGGTCTGCATGCCTCAATCTAGGCCGTTTCTGGGTCCGGCTCGGTTTCATCCAGGTGTTCGCGGGGGCCGCGTCCGGGGGGTGGAGACGGCGTGGAGGACCTGGTCCCCTCACGGTGACGCGCCAGGATGCCCCCAGGGCCGCTGTCGAGCGGGGAGGCGCTCCAGCCTCGGCGCACGGCCCTGAGACAATCCCGGAACATTGTCACCCTCCGCCCCGCCCCACAATGAAGGCACGGGCGACGGACGGGAACAGGCTCTCGCGGTCCGCGGTTTTCGCCAACGACGGAAACACTACCTCACCGATACCGCTGCACCCTATTTCGTTTTATGCATGGTTTCATCGTGATTATATCCGCTCCGCTCGCCGCAATGACATCTTGAAAGTTTAGGACAACGCCCATTTTTCCGAGTACGATGGCTGCGGCCCGGGGGGGACCACCATGACCAAGCGCCATGCGCCGCGGGAACCCGCGTCTCAGCAGGCCCTCGATCCAGAGCTCAAGCCCGAGGCCGCGGCCGAGCGCTCCGAGGCGCTCGAGCAGCTGCGGGGCAACCAGTTCGCCCGCGATGCCCTCATCCAGAGCGCCATGGCGTCGGGGCCGGTCAACCAGGCCGCCATGATGCTCGACGTCGCCACCGACACCCTTCGGGAGGAAGGGGCCCCCGAGGCTGAGCTCGGCGGCGAGGGCGCTGGCGGCAAGGCCCAGCTCGACCCCAAGGAAGACCCTCCCGCCGATCTCGGCGAGGTCGCCGAGCGCGTCGACGACATGGCCGACAACGGCGTCCCCCCCGAGATCCCGTCCGACGAGGGCGGCGAGGGGGGCGGTGGCCCCGATGCCCCCGTCATGCGGAGCGGCGATGGGGGGGGCGACGACATCGACCCCGAAGAGGTCCGTCCCCTGCTCGAGGGCTCCACCGCCAAGCCCCTCCCCGAGGGCATCGCCACCCGCCTCGGCCGGGTGCTCGACCACTCCCTCGACCACGTCATGGTCCACACCGACGGCAAGGCCGCCGAGGCGGCCGACAAGGTGCACGCCCACGCCTTCGCCCTCGGCACCCACGTCTTCTTCGCCGGCGGCCGCTACCAGCCCGGCGCCCCAGGGGGCGACGAGCTCCTCCTCCACGAGCTCACCCACGTCGCCCAGCACGACCATGGCCAGCTCCGGGGCAGCAGCACTGGCGACCTCGAGGTCAGCAAGCCCGGGGAGACCGCGGAGATGGCCGCCGAGGGTGCCGCACGGGCCGGGGTCGTCGCTCTCCGCGCCGCCGACCAGAACAAGCCCCAGGACCAGGTCGTCCCGGACAACATGCACCCCCTCGGGCGGGGCATGCGGCCCGAGAACCAGCCCATGAAGCAGTTCATGCGGGGGCCGTTGCCCGAGAAGGGGGTGATCTTCCGGGAGGTCGACGTCAAGGACGGAAAGGGTCCGGGGGAGGGCGGAAGAGAGGCCGTTGAGTTCATCTCCCACCACCCAGGGTTCGCTGGGCTCGGCCAGGACGGGTCCGTCACCTCCGAGAGCTTCGGCCGCTCCTTCGGCGAGGGACTGACCGGCATCGTCTCCGAGTGGATCGCCGACACCCTGCCGGAGATCGACCTTGTCGCGATCGGCATCCACATGCTCAGCCAGTTCGGCGAGGCGATGCAGATCTTGGGGGCCGCAGCCAAGGGCGACATGGCCTGCTGCGAGCGCATCACCGAGGTGTGCGAGGGCATCCAAGAAACGCTGGCGGAGTGGCAGTCCGCCGAGGGGGCCTTCGGCAAGTTCAAGACCCAGCTGTCGGGTCTGTCGTCGTCCATCGGGGAGTTCGTCACGACCTCCCTCGAAGGAATCGCGAACCAGGCCGACGTCTGGCTCCAGGAGCTCGGCATCCTGGGCGGCCTCGAGGAGCTCCAGAAGATGGCCGAAGAGACGGCCGACAGCGTACTGGACTTCCTCGGCCTCCCGGAACTCTCCAAGCTCCAGGACCAAATCCTGACAGGCGCGGCTGACTTCGCCGGGGAAGGCATGGCCGTCGCGGCCGATGCGCTGGCCCAGGCCAAGGAGCTCCTGATCGACCTCCCGGGATTCGACGAGCTCGCCTCCATCGGCGACATCATCGTGGAGGCCGCCCAAGCGGCCAGCTGGCTCTACGAGAACTGGGGAAACCCAGGACTGTGGGAGGACGACCCAGACAAGCTCCAAGAGGAGTTCGCCACCTTCGGCAGCACCCTCGCCAGCGTCGCTCGGGCCTGGAACGGGGGCCGCGCCCTCGTCGCCCAAGCTGGCGCCAAGCTCAGCGCTGCGCAGGAGTGGATGCGCCCCATCGTGGAGAGCCCCTGGTTCGCAGCGGTGGCCACCATGCCCGGCATGCAGCTCCCTGCAGCAGGCGTCGCCATCATGGCCTACGCCGACAGCGACGTCTTCGCGGGCGTGTCGGAGGCCCTCACCACCGCCGGAGCATGGCTCGCGGGCACCCTCGACTACGTCACCAGCGCGGCCGGCCTCATCATCCTCCTCATCGGCTCCCCAGCCACGGCCATCGCCGCCATCTCGGGCGTCATCATCGACGCCGTCGACATGCTGCCCGAGTGCTACCAGGAGCCCATCGCCGAGACGGTCATCTCGCTGCTCGGAGCGGGCCTCGACCTCCTCACCTCCCCGCTGTTGGCCTTCGGCAAGGTGCCCGGGGCCATCCACGAGGCCGTGGGCACCATCACCGAGTCCCTCCTGGGCCTCAGCCATCCCGAGCAGATGTCGGTCCTCGAGACCATCTCCGACGTGCTGAAGGGAGCCCTGGTCTCCGACTTCCTGCAAGGCCTTCTCTTGGGCGCCCTCGAGGGTGTGTGGGAAGAGATCAAGGGCATCCTCACCCTGCTAGTGGGCGCAACGGTGGCCGTCCCAGCGGCGGTGGTGGGGCTGCTGGCTGCGGTTCCCCTCCTGGCGAAGGCCCTTCGCGACAGCGACAGTGAGGAGGGCGAAGAGCAGCAAGAAGAAGAAGAAGAGACGGACCTGCCGCTCTTCGAGTTTCAAGAGTCCGACATCTCTCCAGGCGCCCCCATCGACGCCATCAAAGACCCCAAGGCGATCCAGGAGCCGCCACGCTTCCAGGACCTCGTGGCCATCTTCGGCGACCTGTGGTCGAACCTCGCCAACTCCATGACCGGCCTCGTCGATGCCGCCACAGAGGAGCTCTTGGAGGCCCTCCAGTCGGGGCAGTCAGGAGGCGGAAGCTCGGGGGCCTTCTACACGGTCGGCCGGGCGGTGGGGGCTGTCGTCGCCGTGGTCGTCCTCGAGATCGCCCTGACCAAGGGCGCAGGGGCCCTCGCCGCCGGCTTCGCCAAGCTCGCCACCGCCGCCACGAAGCTGCCGGCCGCCCTCAAGGGCATGAAGGCCATCGAGAAGATGATGGGCATGGTGATGCCGGTCGTGAGGTCCACGCTCGACAAGCTCGACGACTTCATCTCGCTCGTGGGCCGACTTCCGATCCCGGGTGCGCGCGCCATGGCCGACGCGTTCAAGCGCCTCAAGGGCATGTTGGTGCGGTGGAGTGAAGACCTCACCGAAGCGGTCCGCAAGAAGCGCAAGGGGAAGGGGGAAGGCGGCGAGGAGGACGAAACCGACGAGCGCAAGACCGCGAAGAAGGCGGCGAACAAGACCTACAAGAAGGTCAAGAAGTCCGTGGGCAAGCATCTGCTCGACCACGACGACCTCGAAGCACGGATTCGGGAGAAGGGCGACCCCAAAGTCGATGGCATCAAGGTCGACTACGCCCTCGAGCCCAACGCCTCGGGAGGATGGGCGGTGGAGGCCAAGGCCGGTGGCCAGAGGGGCAAGACGGCGGTGTCGAAGGAGCGGGGCTGGGTGGCCGAGCCCTCCCGCAGCGTGCCCGGGTCCAAGACCATGTACGGGATCGAGGACGCGGAACCCGACAACGTGAAAGAGGTCACCGAGCTCCACGATGACTTCGAGGCCGAGTGGCAGAGGCTGTGCGAGGCAGTCGAGGGGGACGAGCACGTCGACCTCGCGAAGGCTGGAAAGGACTTCATCCAAGGCGTGGAGAGGGACCTGCGCTACCCTGAACTCGACGTCTTCTCCGAGCTCCGCAAACCAAGCTACGACGAAGACCATGCCACCATCGAGCACCGCATCATCGTCGCGCCGAACTCGACCGAGGACACCGACACCTACGCCTCGGTCTCCCCCACCCTGAAGGCCCGGCTCGACGCTATCGGGCGGGGCGAAAAGGACACCCTGAAGGGTCGCTTCACCACCTCGGACTGGATGAAGGCCTTCCCTCCCATGTCGCTACGCACCGCCCAGAAGAACGTCGCGGCCGGCGAGAACCTAGGCCGGCTGTACCGCGCCTCCACCACGGAGATCCTCTACAACCCCATCTTCGCGCCCGAGGTCCCGCCGCTCATCGAGGAGCGCCTCCATGCCGAGGGTCGCACCTCACCGCTCCTGACCCAGGGCCCCTTCGGTCCCAGCGAAGTCGCGGAGTTCTGCAAGCGCGACGCACGCCTGAAGCGCCTCACCGCAAACTGGCGTGCGGGGGCCTCAGAGGCACTGGCCAACATGGCCTCGTCCGGAATCATCCAAGCCACCCCGGACGGCAAGTACACGTTCGATAACGCCTTCCCATTGCCGAGACCCGGCATGCACACGGTGAAGGAGCTGTCTGGGCTCACGCTCCCCGACGGCAAGAAGCGCGAGTCCCACCACGTCCCCGCGAAGGCTCTCGCCAACGCATGGTCTGTCGAGCTGCATACCATTGTCGACGACCTCCCCAAGAAGGACAAGGACGCCGAGTTCGAGCACATCTGGAAGCCGCACGCCGACGCCATCCTCAAGCGCGCCGATGCCCTCGACGCGGCCCACAACAGCGCCGATGGCAAGACCCTCACGGCCATCCTCATCCACCCCGATACCCACCGCGGCACCGACGACGCGGTCCACACCGCGAACAGCAAGGATACCTCCGAGGCCATCGTCATCGAGGTCGAGAATCATGCCCTCCTCATGCGAAAGAAGGCCAACGACCTCGTCCTCGCCAACCCCCAGGAAGAGCACTGGCGCGACTTCATCGACGCCTGCTATGAGATGGTCCGGGACGGGAAGCTCGAAGAGGGCGTCGACCCCGTGATGGCCAAGCAGGAACTCGCCATTCTGGAGAAGGCATTCGGCAAGGGTGAGGCCAAGGTAGAAAAGGCCACCCGCAAAAGCGCCGACAATCTGGAAGTCACCATGAAGAAGGCGATGGCGACGGCCTTCACGCTTGACAGTGGACGCTTGACCGTGGCGCTCCGTCGCTCCTCCAAGGACGGCGACAACACCAAGCACACCGGCGTACTCGAGCAGCTACAGACCAAGCACGATGCATCGGCGTGGTCGAAGGACCTCTCGGGCCCCATCCAACCAGAGTGAGACCATGACCGGACGACTAGGCTTCCAGCGACTCATCGAAGCGCGAGAGGTGTTGCTCGCCCACCCGGCGCTGACGCTCTTGGTGGACCTTGAGGAGTCGATCGACGTCGAGCCCAAGCTCCAGTGGTACCTGAGCCACCTCGGCCCTGGCATGGACACCTTCGCGGCACGCATCATCCCAGGACCGATCGAGGCGTGGCCCCTTGGGTGCGGCGATGGCCTGGGAATCGCCACCCTCGGCTCCAACCTGAGCCACTCCATCCCGATTGTCGCGTTCGACGGGTACATCGCCACCAGATCCACGACGGCCTCCATGAGCCGTCTCATCCCGCGCTGGCCCCCAATCGTGGCCGCCCTTCGACACGTGCAAACCGCCCTCGGTGGCCCGCAGGAGCCCCTCGACTACCTCGAGCAAGTCGTCCATCACGACCTTCTCCCCATCCGCAACAAGCCCTTCGACGTCCAGCGCGCCATCCTCCGGGAGGTCCTCCCCCACCTCGACCCCTCCCCCGAGCTGCAACGCTTCCTGGCCTTCGGCAAGAACGTCTTCGATAGCCCCGATGCCCAGGTCCCTCCCGACGACCTCGGTGCCTGGACTGGCTACGCCGCCTGCCTCGCCATGCACCACCAGAGCGCATTCGCTGGCTGGGCCCGGAACGTCCCAGAAGCCGTGTCCCGCAGCGCCTGGATGCTTCTCCACCAGCCGGCGCCCTTCGACACCCACGCCTCCATCAGCCGGGACTCCCAGAGCTACCAACGCTCCTTCTCCGGCAACCACCACAACGCCGACGCCCTCCGCTACGCCATCGTCTTCGTCAGCAAGGCCCCGCCCGCCCTCCTCGACGAATGGGCCGACGACCCCCTCTTCCAGCACGTCCTCATCCCCTTCGCAGAGGACGCCGACGGCCCCTGGCACCTCGGCTACATGAAGGCCGCCGCCCAGTTCGATGGCCTCGACCAGCCCACCCTCGCCTGGAACATGCTCGCCAGCGGCCAATACTGGCAGAACGTCCGAGGCGGAGATGCCCCCTGGTTCGACGCAGCCCTCACCCTCGCCAAGCGGCGGGAGTGGGTCGATGTGGTCGCCGCCCTCGAAGACGCCGCGGCCATGAGCGCTCCCTGAGGTAGGGCGCGCCCCCGCGTCGTCGCCATGCCCGCCATGATCACCGCCCTCGCGGCCGTCATGGCGTTGTCCGCCAAGGGCCAGCGCGACCGTCGCGAAGCCAACAAGGACCTCGACCCCAACGAGCAGGACCCAAACAAGGTCGGCGAGGGCGTCGACACCGGCGTGAAGCCTCTCAGCGACGATACCGAGGGCAAGTCACCCGCCAAGCCCAACGAGCCCTTCGACTACCGCGCCTGCGGGGCCGCCAGCCTGATTCCCGGCCGATCTCGGCGAGGTGGCCGAGCGGGTCGACGACATGGCCGACAACGGCGTCCCCCCGGGAGCCTCCTCATCGGCTCCCCGGCCACGGCTATCGCCTCCATCTCGGGCGTCATCATCGACGCCGTCGACATGCTGCCCGAGTGCTACCTGGAGGCCCTCCAGTCGGGGCAGTCAGGAGGCGGAAGCTCGGGGGCCTTCTACACGGTCGCCGGGCGGTGGGGGCTGTCGTCGCCGTGGTCGTCCTCGAGATCGCCCTGACCAAGGGCGCAGGGGCCCTCGCCGCCGGCTTCGCCAAGCTCGCCACCGCCGCCACGAAGCTGCCGGCCGCCCTCAAGGGCATGAAGGCCATCGAGAAGATGATGGGCATGGTGATGCCGGTCGTGAGGTCCACGCTCGACAAGCTCGACGACTTCATCTCGCTCGTGGGCCGACTTCCGATCCCGGGTGCGCGCGCCATGGCCGACGCGTTCAAGCGCCTCAAGGGCATGTTGGTGCGGTGGAGTGAAGACCTCACCGAAGCGGTCCGCAAGAAGCGCAAGGGGAAGGGGGAAGGCGGCGAGGAGGACGAAACCGACGAGCGCAAGACCGCGAAGAAGGCGGCGAACAAGACCTACAAGAAGGTCAAGAAGTCCGTGGGCAAGCGACGTCCCAAGCCCCGTCTGGAACGTCCGTTCCCGATAGCCATTCCGATGGCCCTGACGGCCCTCCGCGCGCTCGCCGTGGGCAGCGCCGAGCTGCTCGCTGACTTCCGCTTCCATCACCGCCGCCAAAGCCGCCTCCAACGCCTTCCTCAGCAGCCCTGTCACGTCGCCACCCGACAGCACGTCTTCGACAAGCGCATTCACATGCCGCAAACTCTTCTCGCTGGTCATCCCTGGTCCTCCTGCGTGTTTCGATTTCACAAACGCATTGTGGACCAGCGGATCGGCCAGTTCCTCCCTTACACCAACGTTCTGGGCACTATCAAAGATGCGCCGACGCACCTGGAGCGTCCGGGCCTACGCCGGCGGACTCGGAGAAGGACAAGTCCCACAAGGAAGGGGAAGGTTGGGTCGCCGAGCCCACGCGGATGTCGACGGTTCCAAGGAGCGCATGTAGGGCGGCCAAGGGCGACGAGCTCCTCGATGCATCCTGGTCCCCCAACACGGGAACTGCGAGCCGCCACCCTGTAGTACGCCCCGCCATCGTCGCCCCCGCCCGCGTGGTTCGACGGCCCACCGCGCGCGCACCTTCGGCCTTGTCCGCCTCACGTGCCGGGCATGCTGTTCACATATCGACACGATAGCCGCAGCCACCCGTCATCATCGTGGCCCTCAGGCGGGTTGAACCAGACCAATACGGAGTCTTCATGCTCGGGACGATGGCGCTGTGGATGTGTGGACTGCTCATTGGGTGTTCGAGGGCCGAGCCGTCTACCGAGGTACAGGCTCGCAAGATCGCCACGGTCGACCCCTCGCACGGTCGCTGGAGCATCGGAATGCTCGGAGATCGGGCGTTCGTGCTGACAGGCCGGCATCTGCTCGTCTTCGACGCCCAAGGCAAGAACGCGACAGACCAAGAGGGCATCCACTCAGTGGCCGAGAGCCTGCCCGATGGCCGTGTCCTCGTGTCGGGCACGAAGGGGACACACATCCTCGCACCGAATGGCTCGACGATCGAGGTGCCCGGAGGTCCGCACCAAGGGGCAGTTGCCGGCCCCGGTGGGTTCCTGGTGGTGGGGGAGCGCACCGTCGAACGTGTGGGCATGAACGGCAAGGTCGTTGGGAGCCTTCCCATTACCGCTCATCCATTCCCGAGCTGTCTCGCCATGGATCGTTCGGACGTCGTAGCATTCTCGACCTTCCCCGAGGGCACCCTGTCGGTGTGGACGCCCCACGAGACGAAGGCGTTCGAGGTGAAGACCGGCCCGTGTGCATTCAACGGGAGCGGCGACCTGATCAGTAGCCAAGGGACGAAGCTCGTCCGCATCGACGTCGAGACCGGCACGGTCTCCGCGGAGACCGAGGTGGGAATGGTGAGGGATGTCCACCTGGCGAACCAGGTGATCTGGGTAGCGACCCGTGAAGATGGCCTCCGACGCTTCCACCCCAAGACCCTGGAGCCCCTCGACGCCCCGGCGCTCCCTGATGGAAAGATCGTGATGGGTCCTGGGCCTGACGGGCACCTGATGGTCGTCGATGCGACAGGTCAGATCTGGGAAATGTGGTGAGTGCTGAAGGCCGATCTCGCCAGGTCGACAGGGGCAAGCACGAGTGGGTGCCCATGAAGAACCTCGGCACCATGGAGGTCGACGCACTCCAACGGGACGGCCTTCACCACACGGCGGCCGACGCGAACGTCTGCGGCCCTACTCTCGACCAACGCGCCGTGGTGGAGTTGGAGCCCTCCGGATGTGAGGGACGAGGCGATGCCGCTGCGCGTGTAGAGGACCGCGCCTGTGTGACCGTCCGCCTTCCCCCACTCGTCCCATCGATGGGTGCGTCCCGACTGGGCGGAGTGGCTGTGGATGCCCCACGTCGAGCCGCGCCTGGGCCGGACATGGGCGGTCTGTGGCTGAGGCGCCAGCGCCGCCTGACCCCCGGCAGGCCGACGGATAGGAGCGTCCCAGCCCAGGAGGCGGACCATGAAGACCATCGGCATGCTCGGCGGCATGAGCTGGGAGTCCTCGGTGGCGTACGAGCGCATCGCCAACCAGGAGGTGCGCCGTCGCCTCGGTGGCACCCACTCGGCCGATCTCATCGTGCGTTCCTACGACTTCGCCAGGGTCGAGGCGCTGCAGGAAGCCGACGACTGGGAGGGTGCAGCCGCCTTGTTGGCGGGGGACGCCGCCCGCCTCGAGGCCGCAGGCGCCGATCTCGTCATCCTGTGCACCAACACCATGCACCGCCTGGCCCCCTCCATCGAGGCCGCCCTGACCGTTCCCTTCCTGCACATCGGCGATGCCGTGGCGGACGCCGTCGTCGCGACGGGGCTCGACGCCGTCGGTCTGCTGGGCACCCGCTACACGATGGAGGGCGCCTTCTACCGAGAGCGGCTGGAGGCGGCGGGGCTGCGCGTCGTCGTGCCCGGCGAAGCGTCGCGGCAGCAGGTGCACGACGTGATCTACGGCGAGCTCGTGCGGGGCGAGGTGCGGGATGCGTCCAGGGCGGCCTTCCAGCGCATCGTCGGGGAGCTGGTTCGCGAGGGCGCACAGGGTGTCATCGCCGGCTGCACCGAGATCGAGCTGCTGCTGCGTCCCGAAGACGTCGACGTACCCCTGTTTCCCAGCGCGAAGCTCCACGCGTTGGCCGCGGTCTCCGCCGCGCTCGCCGGTCTTGCGTGAGGAGGCCTACGCCCGCCTGCAGGCCCAGGGCAGCGACCATCGGGTCCGCTCCGTGGAGCCCAGGCGGAGTCATGAGCATCGGCGCCCACCAGGTGTAGGTCAGCCGTTGCGCACCGCGTCCTCGGCCGCTTCCCCGCCTCGGCGCCATAGGGAGGCACAGCGTTCAACCTGGAAGACGAGGGCCATTCCGATTCGCATGAAATCACCTATCCGACGTCCCGTACACCCCTCCCAGACAAGGACGCAACCATGACCGACCCTACGCGCCTTCGCCGCGTCGCCTCCCACTCGCTGCACGGGCACTTCGCCGACCAGCACCTGCCCGAGCGGCTGCACGAACCGATTCTTGCGGGCGTGAAGCGCCTGGTCTACCCGTCCGACCTGGCCGATGCCGTTCAGATGGTGGGCGATGACTTCGACCCTGTGGGTTTCGAACACGGCACAATGACGTTTGCCCATCTCGAGCACCCAATCATCGCGTACGTGCTCGACCCGGAGGCGGACGACCTTCGGCATGTCGTGATCGGGCGTGAAGGGGGTACGCCTCTCCATGCGATTGTGGCGCTTGGGAGCAACCCAATGGGGTTCATCCTCGACGACGAGGGGGCCACCGTCTACCCGATCAACGATGGGGAAGTCGATCCGCCCGATGGCGGCATCGAGAAGAGTGCAGAGCAGGTCGCCCTGCACGCGTTGGTCTTCATCGCGAACGATGGCCAGTACGTGTCTGACCTCGAGCCACAGATCAGGGCCCACGACGAGCGAGGCCACCAGCTGCTGTTCGGACCCTGATCGAGGGGGGGACCACGCCCGGAGAGGAGCGTCCGGCGATGCCTCTCGGATCCAGGCCGCGATGCGCTCCGTGGAGTCGGGAGCCCTCCAGGTAGCACCGCAATGTCCTCCCCTTGCGCTGGAGCACCCCTCCGCTCCTCATGAAACCGACGCCCAAGGGCCCCATGCTCAACGTGACCGTCATCGCCGGACGCTTTCGGAGCGACCATCGGACGCGCGCCCATTGCACGAGGACGGCGGTGCCGGCAGCGCGAGCAGCAAGGGCTCGGCCCGAAGGGCCCCCTGCACCGCAAGCCATGCCGAGAGGGCCCAGGCGCGGGAGGTGAGGAGCGCCATGCCGCCGTAGAGCGACCGTCGTGACGCCACCAGGGCCCGTTGGGCCTCCAGCCAGAAGGGTGCATCCACCGGATAGCTGGAGGTTGCCTCGTCGAAGCCCTCTGGGGCGCCTTCTGGCAGGGGCCAAGGGAGACCTACGTCACCCCACGGACCAACCCACCGAATCGAACGGCAGCGGACTTGCACTCGTGCTGCGGGGGCCCGGCGTCGCTCGCCGGGCCAGGGGCTCGACCGACCTCGTTCGGCGCCCTCCCCCGCTTCCCCGCAACCCGAGAGACCCGACATGAACCGCCTCGCTCCCCACTCCATCGAAGACAACTCCCAGGTGTGCGGAGGCGTCGACCACGCCGAGGCCAGGCTGGGTGGCTACCCGGTCGGCACGGTGGACGCTGAGACGTGCGAGTACATCTCCAGCATCTAGGCATGCCCTCTGTGGCGATGCATCGCACCAGCGCCGCGAGCCTGGCTCCGACGCCCCCGACCTCGACCCGAGCTCCATCACCCGTCACATCACCAGGATGTGACCCACCTTGTCGCCGGCATCGTTGCTGGCATGAGCATCCTCGATTCGCTCGAGCGGGAACCGAGCGTGAACCAAGGTCCGCAGGGAACCGTCGGCCACCCGGCCCACCAGTCCCGCGAGGTCTCCGGACGAGCCGCCCGCGTCGCCCAGGACCACCCGCGACGGGCCGAACAGGCGCGCCCACACCGCCCCCATCACGTCCCACAGCCCTGGCACCGTCGCCCGGACGTAGGTGCCACCGGGCCGCACCAACCGCAAGCCCTTGCCGATGGACACCCCTCCGACCACATCCAGGACCAGGTCGAAGCTCTGGCCACGGTCGAAGATGTCGTCGACCGTGTAGTCGACCGCCTCATCGGCCCCGAGGTCGGCCACCGCCGCCAGCCCGTTCGGACCGCACACGCCGACCACCGAGGCCCCTGCCGCCTTGGCCAACTGCACGGCGTAGCTGCCGATGCTCCCGGAAGCCCCACGAACCAGGACCCGCTGCCCGTCCCGCAGCCCGCCGAGCTGAAGGTAGCCGAGCGCGGCCAGCCCTCCGATGGGCAACGGTGCGACCTCGTCCCACGGGACCTCATCGGGCACGGGAGCGACCAGCTCGTGCACCGAGAGGAGGGCCGAGGTGGCGTTGCCACCGAAGGTCATGCCCGTGGCGCCCACCACCCGTTCGCCCACGGCGAATCGGGCCACCCCCTCCCCCACCGCGTCCACCACCCCGGCCACCTCCATGCCAAGCACGGTTCCGGGACGGGGCCGGGACCATCCGAGCCACAGGCGCAGGGGCACCATGAACAGCCAGGGCATGTCGAGGCGTCGGAGCTCGCCATCCCCCGCGGTCACGGTGGAGGCCGCCACGCGGACACGGATCTCTCCTGGGCCCGGCGTGGGATCCGACAGCGCCTGGACCTCGAACTCCCCCGGGGAGCCGTAGGCGGTGAGCACGGCAGCGTTCATGAGCGCCTCGTACCCCATTCGTCCCCAGCGTCATGACGCAGGCTGGGGTCATCCGTTCCGGCGACGCCGGCGCCACCCGAGCAGCAAGCCGGCGAGGAGCACGCCCACCCCCGGCGAGCCGCTGGTCTGGCAGCCACAGCCCTTGTCTTCCTCGTCGCTGCCATCGTCTGTCGTGTCGCCCCCCTCGTCACCGGTGTCGGTGGATGGCGTGGGGCCCGTCGGGGTGGTGCCCGGATCCGAGGGCCCCGAGCCGGTGTCGGTCGCGGTGTCGGGAGGCTGGACGCCCGTCCCAGTGTCGGTGGGGAGGGTGCCGGTGTCGAGGCCGGTGTCGAGGCCGGTGTCCACGGCGGCGGTCACCCCGCTGGTGGCCTCGATCCAGTCGCGGGTCTGCTCCAGGCTCCAGGAGCCGCCGTCGCCTCCCACGCACAACGGAAACACGAAGGCCCCAATGCCGACGACCTCGCCGGCGCTGTCGAGCAAGGGGCCTCCGGCGTCGGCGTAGCACCAGTTGCTGACGCCGCTGGTGTAGACCACGCCGGGATCGAGGGCCGAGATGTCGGCGGTTCCTTCGCGGTGGTGGTGGTCGCTTTGGTTGTCGGCCGAGATGCCCCAGCCGTTCAGTCGTAGGGTCTCGCCGACCGTGAGGTCCGCGTCGTTGCGGGCGGAGAGGGGGAGCGGGGTCGCGCCCGCGGGGGCGGCCAGCTCGAACAGGGCGATGCGGCGGGGGTCGTTGGTGTAGGCGGCCTCGAGCTTCGCCGCATCGGGGTGGGCGTAGACGTTGGCCACCTCGACCGAAACCGCCGTGGTCGGGTCGTCGCCGATGAGGATGTGGCTGGCCCCAATCCCTGCCAAGTCGTGGTACGACTGCAAGCAGATGTACTCCGTGAGAACCCACGTATCCGCGATGAGTGTTCCGGAGCAGTACACCTCCCCGGCGGCCTCGATGCCCACGACGCCGTCGGGCTGGTCGGTGTCGGTGGCGTCGGTGACGGCCAGCGCGGAGCTGGGCAGCAGCAGCGTCAAAAGCGTGGGGGTGCGCAGCATATGGGCCTCCTAAGGGCGCCACAATACACCACGCCCGTCCCACGACCCGTGGATGCGCACCTGCTCTGCGTGGGCGGCCCGCTCGAGGTCGGCCACGTCCGACGCCGACCCATCGCTTGGCAGCCTTCACACCCGCCTGGAGCCACCAGTGTGGTGGAGGTCAGGTCGGCCCGCCAGCTGCACCTGCTCCACCACCTCGCCATCGTGCGAGAGGCGCCAGAAGGTCAGGTCGTCCATCAAGGCGCATCAGTCCGAGTTGGGCCAGCCCGTCGGCGACCACGCCCCCTGCCTCTGGGTCCATGCTCGGCCACCGCTCCACGAGCAAACAAGACAATGGAATGGCCCGAAAGCGCCAGCGCGCATTCGACGGGGCATCGGCTCGCAGCCCCATCGGCGGGGTCCGTCCCAACCGGGCAGAGTGGGTGTGGATGCATCGGGTCTGCTCTGTGGAGCCCAGGCGGAGTCATGAGCATCGCCGCCCACCAGGTGCGGGTCAGCCGTTGCACACCGCCCGGCCGCCATCGAACACGCACATCAGCTCTTCGGATTCACCCACGGGGACCCGCGGCACCGGCGCGCCGCCCTTGAAGCGCACCGTGCAGTCGCGAGCGCCGGCGAGCTCGGGGAAGTGGAACTGCCCGCCCTTGCGCGGGGCGCGCTGCCGAAGGCCTCCCGCACAGACCCGCTCGGCCTCCGTGTGGGGGGATGACGAGGGCACCGTCACCGTCAGCGAGCGCGAGGCCGCGAGCGGGCCGAGGAGGGACCGGGCGTAGGAGATCTCGGGGTCGTTCAGCTGCTCGGCGAGGGCCAGGAAGCGACTCGAGGCCTCGTCCGGCGAGGTGTGGAGGGCCCGGGCCAGCAGCACATCGCTCCAGGCCATCAGCGCCCGCGCCTTCGTGACGTTGGCGGGGCTGCTGTCGAGGGCCTCCCCCACGCTCACGTGGTGGCTCTGGACCTTCGACTCGTTCGTGACGGGGTCCCGCCAGGTGATGTCGAGGATGAGGCGGTCGCCGTCGCGCAGTCCCCGCTCGTGGATGGCCAGCTCGCTGCTGAACACCTGGGTGTTGCCGGCGAAGAAGTGCACGGGCTGGATGTCGGCCTTCTTCGTGCTGGCCGCTTCCCCGTGGAAGCGCTTCAGCGCCAGGCGCTCCGGCAGGTGCAGCTGGAAGTGCACGTCGTGGGCGATGGTCTGGGTGAGGGCCGGCACGCTGTCGCGGAACATGCGCTCCACGACCGCCTCGCTGCCCACGTAGACGTAGGCGCCCTTGCCCTTCTCGGTGAGCCGGTCGAGCAAGGCATCGTTGAAGTCGCTGCCGACCCCCACGCCGGTGAGGCGGATGCCGGCCTCGTCGAGGTGGCGGCCCACCTCTGAGAGCTGGTGGGGATCGACCTGGCCTGTGTTGGTCCTGGCATCGGTGATCAGCATCACCCGCCGGTTCCGGTCGGGGTCCACATTGCCGCGGGCCACGTCGTAGGCCGCCTGCAGGCCCGCATCCAGGTCGGTGCTGCCGCCGGGCTGGATGCCGTCGATGGCCCGCTGCAGGTCGACGATACGGTCGCGGCCCACCACGAAGTCTTCGACCACCAGCTCGGCGCCGCTGTTGAAGGCGAGCAGGTCGACGGTGTCGCCGTCGTTCAGCTGCTCGACGAGCAACCGCAGGCCCTTCTTCGTGTAGCCCATGCGGTTCTCTTCCTTCATCGAGCCCGAGCGGTCGACGAGGAGGGTGAGGTCGAGGGGCTGAGCCGCGGGCACGGCCCCCTTCACGTTCATCGCGAGGTGCAGCGTGTCCCCTTCCTCGACCGCGGAGGTGTGCACGGCGAACAGCTGGCCGTGGGCGGGCTCGACGTCGTCGAAGGTGAAGTAGTTGAGCAGCTCGTGCTTGCGGATCTGCGAGGCCGCGACCTGCGCCCCGTGCTTGAGGGACCACAGCAGCCGCTGGGCGCTGGCGAGGCTCATGGAGTCGTCGTTGGAGAGGTACGTGCTCCCGCCCCAGTCGTAGGTGGCGGTGGGAGGGCGGGGCGCATCCGGCTCAGGCTCGTCGTTCGGCTCGACCGGCTCCCTGGTGGGCGCGGACCCGGAGACCGGCTGGTTGTCGGGGCCACGGTTGGCCATCGGGCGCGGTGCCGGGCGGCCCGTGGGCCTGGCGCGCTCCGCCGAAGCTGGATCGGCGGGGGCGACGGCCGTATCGACCGCGGCGGTGGCCTCCTCCTGCGCCATGGGGCTCGGCGTCTCCAGCGCGGGAGCGGCCCCCTCCTCCGGTGCGTACGACGCGCAGGCCCCCGCGAACAGCGCGAGACCGATGGTCGCCGTGCCGAGCCTCCCCCATCCGAACGACCCCATTCCACCGCGGCTTCGACGATCCATCACTACCTCCGTGGCGAGCCAACGGAGCGGCGTGCGGACCCTTACAGCGAATGCGTCGGGGACCGCGGCGGGTGGCTCGGTCGAGGGCCTGTCCGATCGTGCGCCGCCAGGCCTCTCCCTCTTGCAGAACTGCGCCACACCCCCACCCGAGCCCATGCCCCTCCACATCCACCGCTCCACCAACCCCGACACCGAGGCCGCCCGCCTCCTCGCCGAGCCCCGATCCAGGGCGCCCGGTCGTCATCAGCGTCCAGGCAGGAGCCCAAGATGACGACACCCCAAGCCGAGCGCCTGCAGCGCATGGAGACCCGCCGCCAGCAAGGCGACCTTCGGGCGTACACGGTGAGCGACTGGGTCGGCATCGCGCTGAAGGCGTCCATCGGCCTCGCCATCGCCCAGTTCATCGTGGGTGCGGTCCTGGCGTTCGTGGCGGGTGCGGCATTCATGGGGCTGGCCATGCTCGGCGCTGGCGTAGCGGCAGGCACCTGAGCATGATGAGCCAGCTACGGAATCCGCGCCTTCCCCGTGATCTCGTCGAGCTCGATGGCGAAGGCACCGCCGGCGGTCGGAGCCGACGTCGGTCTCGGGCGATCTGTCAGCCCACCGCGGGGCTCGACGAACGCTCGAGGGGGCATGGGCGCCAGTGGGCGAAACGCTCGAGGGGAATGGGTCGTGCGACCGACGCGTCCCCCACGACCTGACCCTCAAGGGGCGGTTCCGGCCTCCTTCCGCTCCGCGCGAAGCCGCCGGAGCCGCGCGAGCCGCTCCTCCCGCTTCTGGGCCAGCTCATCGAGGTCGCGGGTGGGCGGCCCGTCGGCCTTGCTCTCCTCCAAGGCCCGCTCCTGGGCCCGCACCCGCTGCAGCACCGTCGAGAGCGAAAGGTTGCGCTCCCCCACCTGGTCCAGCGGAACCACGGCATCGGCCTCCACGGTCAGGAGGAAGCGCTGGCCGCGGCGGGTGAGGAGCACGTCGAAGCGGTCGGCGGCCTGGGCGGCGACGTAGGCATCGTTCGCGCTCACCAGGCCGGTCACCGGCACCCCTGCCACCTGGTGGACCACGTCGCCGCTCTTGAAGCCCAGCAGGTCGACGGGGGAGTTGCGACGGACCGCGCTGAGGCGGTAGCCGTCGTACGCCCCGTCGGAGCCGCGGTGCAGGAGAAGCCGCCCCAGCGTCGCCAGGCGCGTGGGGTCCTGCAGCAGCTCGCGCACGGTGGCGGTCGGTGGCGGGAGAGGCCCATCCAGCTCGAGGGTCAGCGTCTCGATGGCGTCGCCCCGGCGGAACACGACCTCGAGCCGGTCTGCGTCCGCGGCGGCGTTCGCGGCATCCGTCGCCTCCAGGATGGAGGTGACCGACCGACCGTTCACGCTCCACACGACGTCATCGTCCTGGAAGCCCAGCCGGTTGGCGAGCCCGCCCATGCGGACGGCGCTCAAGCGAAACCCCTCGTAGTTGCCGTCGGCGCCGCGGTGGCGGAGTGCACGGGCGGACCGCAGGGCATCGGAGTCGGCGAATCCCTCTCTCACGGTGGGGGGCGGCGGCAACACCTCGCCATCACGGAGCTGCTGGAGCCGCTCCAGCCGTCGGTCGCGAATCGCGTCCATGTCGAGGGCCTCGGCCTCAAAGGTCGTGGGTTCCAGAGCGGTGTCGACCAGCTGGGGGAGAGGGACCTCCTCCTGCGGGGGGCTGGTCCGGCCCGCGCATCCCAGCGACAGGGCCGCAAAGCAGGCCATGGCCCAGGGCAAGAGGGGACGGAGGGAGAGACGAAGGGAAACCGTCGGTTGCATGGGGAGCTCCAGGATGAGCGGCCCGGCTCGGGCCAGGTGGTTCGGACGTCGGCTCGGGTCTCAGGCCGCCACGGCGACCGGGGCCGTCAGCGCCTCGGCGGTGGCCGCCCGGGGGGGCGGGGTTCGGCGCGTGGACGCGTCCCAGGTGCCCGCCTCGGAAATCAGCCAGCAACACGCGAACACATAGGCGACGACCATCGCGCCGAAGCTCAGCGCGACGACGGCAAACATGAAGACCCAGAAGACCCAGAAGCACGCATAGGCCACCAAGAACAAGAAGAGTACGAGCTCCACGACTTCCTCCACGGGTTGGGCGCCGCGGGTCCGTCCGCAGCGACGTGTTCCAAGGGTGCAGGTCGCGTGCCGCGGGATTGTAGCGTTCGGCCCGTCGCCATGGGGGAGGTGACGGACGTCGGTCGGCGGATTGGCGGACCGTCGCCGGAGCGCCATGCGAGTGGGGGCCTCGATGTCGGCGGTCGACGGTGGCTGCACTCCCCTGGAGGGGTCGCGGGCGCCTCTGTTGCGGATGGACTGCTGCCCGCGCGGATGCAGCAACGTCGGCATTCGCCAGGTCGGGCGGTGGCAGTTCTGGTTCCTGGAGGTTCTGCAGGTCAGCATTCGCAGCCCCGTCGCGACCGCAGGTGTCCGATCCACGACACCCCGGCCGTCCAGCAAGGCATCAACTTCCCGGAGATTCCGTGACCTTGCTGCTGCTCGCTCTCACCGCCCACGCCCAGGACCGCGTCTACGAAGACGACATGCTGCTCCGAGCGCCGCCGAGCGTGATGACGACGGGCGCCATGAACTTCACCCCGTCGTGGATCGTGCGTCACGGGTCGGGGAGCCCGATGGAGACGGAGAACTTCCTCCGAACGACGGAGGCCACCTCCCAGTTTCAGTCCTTCAAGCGCTCCCAGGAGGAGTCCAAGCTCGGGGCCGTGGGTCTCGCCCTACTGTCGGGTGCCACGTTCATCGTCGGCCTACCCCTCACCTTCGCCAGCGACGAAAGCGAAGGAGTGCTGCTGGGTGCCGGCACTCTCGGCGTGTCCGCGTCGTGCTTCGTGGGCTCGTTCGCCATCCTGCGGGGCACCTCCCGCAAGAAGCGAGACCCCTCCGTCGTCGTCAACGCCACCCAGGCCGACGAGCTCATCCACGCCTACAACAACAACCTCCGCTCCGAGCTGGGGATGGCGCCCCTACCGCACCCCGAGGAGGAGGAGTAGCGTACTCCGAGCCCATGCCCCTACACATCCACCGCTCCACCAACCCCGACACCCTCGCCGCCGAGGCCGCCCGCCTCCTCGCCGAGCCCCCGGCCGACCCCCTCGCCCTGGACCGCATCGCCGTCCACTCCCGGGGGGTCGAGCAGTGGCTCGCCATGCGCATCGCCGGGCACAACGGCATCTTCGGCGCCGCCACCTTCTTCCGCCCCGACGACCTGACGGCCCAGCTCGCCGCCGACGCCCTCGGCGAGCCCCTCCCCGCCACCTGGACCCCCGGCGAGCTCCTCTGGGCCATGCTCGCCGAGCTCCCCCCGCTCCTGCCCCAGCTCGACGCCGTCCGCGACTACGTCGACGCCGAGGGCCCCAGCGAGCGCCCCCTCCGCCTGGTCACCCTCGCCCAGCGCCTCGCACCGGTCTTCGCCACCTACGGCAGCTACCGCCCCGACCTGGTCCACAGCTGGCAGCACCCCGCCGACGACGAGCCCTGGGAGGCCCCGCTGTGGCGCGCGGTCGAGGCCCGCCTCGGCGCCACCCACCTCACCGCCTGGGACACCCGCCTGGCCGCACGCACCCTCCCCGCCCGGCACGGGCGCATCCTGTTCTTCACGGTCACCACCCTGCCCCCCCTCGCCCTGCACCTCCTCGCCGACCTCGCCGGCGACCAGCCCATCCACCTGTTCGCCCTGCACCCCTCCCCCGCGTCCTGGGGCCGCGACCGGCCCCACCACCCCCTGCTCGTCGGCATGGGCACCCTGGCCTGCGACTTCCGCACCTTCGCCTGCGCCTCCCGGGCCGTGCACCACCTCCTCGACGCCGCCCCGCCCCCCCGCGACACGCTGCTCCACGCCGTCCAGGCCGATCTGCACGACGACGTGGTCCGCCCCCACGCCCCCACGGCGAGCGACGACAGCCTGCAGCTCCACCTGGCCACCTCCCCCCTCCGCCAGGTCCAGGTCCTCCGCGACACCCTGCTCCACCTCCTCGACGACCCCACCCTGCAGCCCCGCGACATCGTGGTGATGAGCCCCGACGTCGAGACCTTCGCCCCCCTGGTGCAGGCGGTGTTCGCCGACGGCGCCCCCCGCTGGGACGACCACGACGCCCACCCCGCCGGCTTCCCCGCCCTCCCCTTCCGCCTGGCCGACCGCGGCGTGCGCAGCCAGAACGAGGCCGCCGACGCCCTGCTCACCCTGCTGGAGCTCGCCGGGTCCCGCCTGGAGGCCCCCGACGTCTTCGCCTTCCTGACCCACCGCCCGGTCCGGGAGCGCTTCGGGCTCTCCGCCGACGACCTGCCCCGGGTCCAGGAGCTCCTCGCAGAGTCCGGCGCCCGCTGGGGCATCGATGCGGCCCACCGCGTCGCCGAGGGGCTGCCCGCCGACGACCGCTTCACCTGGCGCTTCGCCCTCGACCGGCTCCTCCTCGGCCAGGCCCTCGCCGCCCCCGACGACGTCCTGGTGCTCGGCCACGCCCCCAGCTGCGACGTGGAGGCCCTCGACGACCGCCGCGTCCTCGGCAGCCTGGTCGACGCCCTGGAGACGCTGCTGGAGGAGGTGCGCGCCCTGCAGGCCCCCCGTCCCCCCGCCGACTGGTTCCGCGAGCTCGGCCGCGCCGCCACCCACCTCCTCGACGACCCCGAGCGCCCTTGGCAGCTGCTGCAGGTCACCGCCGGCCTCGACGAGCTGCACCACCAAGCCGAGGCCAGTGGCTTCGCCGAGTCCATCGATCTACGCACCCTGCGCGCCCTGGTCGCCGGCCGCTTCGATGCCCAGGAGCCGGGCCAGGGCTTCCTCGCCGGCGCCATCACCGTGTGCCAGCTCGTGCCCCTGCGCTCCATCCCCTTCCGCGTCGTGTGCCTGCTCGGCATCGACGACGGCGTCTTCCCCCGCACCCAGGCCCGGCCCGGCTACGACCGCATGGCCCTCGACCGCCACCCCGGCGACCGCGACGCCAGCATCGACGACCGCGCCCTGTTCCTCGAGGCCATCCAGAGCGCCCGCGACACCCTGGTCATCACCTGCACCGGACGCTCGGAGCGCACCGGGCGCGACCTGCCCCTCGCCGTGCCCGTCGCCGAGCTCCTCGACGTGGTGCGCTCCATGACCGACGACCCCACCGTCGACCGCATCCAGCACCGGCACGCCCTGCAGCCCTGGTCCCCCGAGCACTTCACGGCCCCGGCCCACAGCCACGACCGCCGCATGCTCGCCGCCGCCCAGGCCTGGCGCGACGGGCACGCCGCCCCCAAGGAGCTCCCCCGCCGCTTCACCGGCCCCCTCCCGGGGGAGCCCGACATCCCCGACGAGGTCTCCCTCGACGTGTTCGTGCGCTTCTGGCGCCACCCGCCCTCGGAGCTGGTGCGCCGTCGCCTCGGGTTGTCGCTGCACCAGGACGACGTCGAGCTCACCGCCGAGATCCCCCTCGGCCTCGACGGCCTGCAGCAGTGGATCCTCCGCAAGGCGCTCCTCGACGACCACGCCGACGTGCCCTACGCCGACCGGGCCCTCCGCGGCGGCCTGCTCCCCCTCGGGGCCCCCGGCGCGGTCGCCCTCGAGGACCAACAGCAGCGCGTCCAGGCCTTCCTTGCCGGGGTGCGCCCCCTCCGCGCCGACCCGGGCCCGCCCGTCGACGTGCACCTGCCGGGCGCGCCCATCCTCTCCGGCCGCCTCCACGACCTCTGCGCCGGCGGCCGGGTGGTGCTGCAGCCGGGCCGCGTCAAGCCCAAGGGCCTGTTCCAGCTGTGGATCGAGCACCTGGCCCTGCACGCCGCGGGCTGGTCGGGCCCCAGCACCCTGCTCGGACCGGGGGGTGGCAAGCGCCTGGCCCCGCTGTCGGTGGAGCAGGCCACCGAGTGGCTCGACCAGCTCCGCAGCGGCTACCGCCTGGGGCTCGCCAAGCCCCTGCTCTTCTGGCCCGACGTCTCCCACGACGCCCACCGGTCCGGCGACCGCGAGCAAGCCCGGCGTGCGTGCAAGGACGCCTGGATACACCGCAGCGACGCCGTGCGCACCGTCGACCGCTGGATCCTCGGGCCCGGCGCCCACCCCTTCGACCCCGACGTCGCCGTGCCCGGCCTGGCCGACCCCTGGAAGGTCGCCAACGTCTGGAAGCACGTCCTCGCCCACCTCGAGGGGGTGTCCCTGTGAGCAGCCTCCCCCACCAGACCACCCTGCTCCCCGCCTCCGCCGGCACCGGCAAGACCTTCCGCATCGTGCAGCTGCTGCTGGAGCTGGTGGTCGACGAGGGCCAAGACCTCGACCGGGTCGTCGTCGTCACCTTCACCAAGGCGGCCGCTGGCGAGCTGCGGGAGCGGGTGCGCCACCGCCTCGTCGACGCCCGGCACGCCCTCGGCCGACACCTGGCCGGGGTTCCGTGGGAGGCCCCCGACCCGCCCCTGCAGGCCTGGGTCGAGCAGCACAAGGCCGCCGGCAGCTGCGAGGCCGCCCACGCCCGCCTCGGCGCCCTCCTCTCCACCTTCGACCATGCCTGCATCACCACCATCCACGGCTTCTGCCAGCAGGTGCTCACCGAGGCCGCCTTCGAGGCCGGGGCCCCCTTCGCCACCGAGCTCGTCGGCGACACCGACCGCATCGCCGCCGACGTCGTGGCCGACTTCTGGATCCGCCACACCTGGGACGCGCCGCCGGCCACGCTGCGCAGCTTCGAGGCCCTCGGCCTGAAGCGTGAGTTGCTCTTGCATCTCGCCAAGGTGGCGATGAACCCCGACCTTCGCGTGGTTCCTGCCGACCCGGGACAGCCCGGCGCCGTCGATCTGACCCGCTGGCGCCAGCTCCTCGCCCAGGCCGAGGCGCAGCTGGACCCCGCCGCGGAGGAGCTGCTCGCCACCACCGACGCCCTCGCCCGACGCCGCAGCAAGGCCAAGGGCCAGCTCGAAGCCATCACGGCCAAGCGCGTGGAGAAGCACTTCCGCGCCCTGCCCACGTGGCTCCAGGGCGAGCCCGTGCCCGGACCCAGGCTCCCCGATGCCGCGCGGGAGCTCACCCCCGCCTTCCTCGCCGAGGCCTGCAAGCCCGGCGCCGCGCCGCCGGGCCATCCCCTGTTCGACGCGCTGCAGGCCGTGGCCGACGAGCACGCCGCCCTCCGCCCAGCCCTCGACGCCTGGCGGCTGTCGCTGCAGCACCAGATCGTGCACGACACCCGAGCCCGCCTGGCCGCCCACCTGCGCCGCCGCAACGCGCTCACCTACGACGAGCTGCTGCGCCGGGTCCGCGCCCCGGTCATGTGCCCGCGACGAGGCCCCGCCCTGCGGGCAGCCGTGCGCCGCCGCTACGACGCCGCCATCGTCGACGAGTTCCAGGACACCGATCCGGACCAGTGGGACATCTTCCGCACCCTGTTCGGCGACCGCCTCTTCCTCGTGGGGGACCCCAAGCAAGCCATCTACGGCTTCCGCGGCGCCGACTTCGCCACCTACCTGCGGGCCGAGAAGGCGTGCGAGCGGGCCGACTCGCTGGGGGTCAACTACCGCTCCGACCACGACCTCGTGCGGGCCGTGCACCACCTGTTCGGCCGCGACGATGTCAGCGCCCCTTTCTTCGCCGCCGACATCGAGCTCCCCGACGTCACCGGCGCCCGCACCGAGCGGGGCATCGAGGGCGACGAGGGCCCACCGCTGCGCATCCGCTTCCTCTCCCGGGAGGGGGCGCGGGTGTGGGGCGGTCAGCTGGTGAAGGGCTGGCTCGGGGGCGTGCTGCCTCAGCTCGTCGCCAACGACATCGTGCGGCAGCTGCAGGCCGGGGAGCGGCTGCGGGAGACCGGGCGCCCCATCGGCCCCGGGGACTGCGCCGTGCTCACCCGCACCAACCAGCAGGCCCGCGACATCGCCCAGGCCCTCGTGCAGCGGGGGGTGCCCGCCGTCACCCGCACCGACGGCAAGGTGTGGGAGAGCCCCGTCTTCACCGACCTCGTCCACCTGCTCCGCGCCATCCACGACCCCCTGAAGACCTCCCTCGTGCGCCGGGCCCTGCTCACCGATCTGCTCGGGGTCACCGCCAACGACCTCGCCGCCATGCAAGCCGACCACGCCCGCTTCGCCCCCCACGCCCTGCGCTTCCGGGCCTGGCGCCAGCAGTGGGACGAGCAGGGCGTGCTCGCCGTGGTCCGCGCCCTGCTCGACGAAGGGGGCGTCGCCGCCCGGCTGCTGGCGGCCGGCCGCGAGCGGGACGCCACCGATCTGCGGCACCTCGGCGAGCTGCTGCAGCGGGCCAGCGCCGAGCGGCGTTTCTCCCCCATCGGACTGCTCGCGTGGATCGACCAGGGCTGCGTCGGCTTCGACGAAGACGACGTCAAACTCCGCCTCGAGAGCGACGCCGAGGCCGTGCAGTGCGTCACCGTGCACAGCGCCAAGGGCCTCGAGTACCCGCTCGTGTGGGCCCCGTGGCTGCACACCGGCTCCTGGGTGGCCGCCAACGCCCTCGAGCACCTCGTGGTGGCCGACCCCGACGTGCCCGGCACCCGACGCCTCGACCTCGGCAGCCCCGACAAGGCCGCCCTGCAGCAGGTCCGCCGCGACGCCACCATCTCCGAGGACCTGCGCCTCATCTACGTCGCCCTCACCCGGGCCAAGCACCGGCTCGTGGTCTACCAGGGGGCCTCCGGCAAGGACGCCGCCCTCGACTGGCTGCTGCACCAGCGGGACTGGATGCCTGCCAACCGGGCCGAGCGCTGGAGGAAGGTCGGCTACCGCTCCTGGTGGGACAACGACCAGACGAAGGAAGACGGGCTGGTCGACGATCTGAACACCCTCGCCGTGCCCGGGCTCGTCGCGTGGGACGCCGTGGACTGGGCCGATGCCCGGAACACGGAGCGCTGGGAACCCAAGGACAAGGCCGATGCTCCGCTGTCGACCTCCCCGCTTCGCCGCCCCAGCGCCCCCGACCGCTCCTGGGGCCGCACCAGCTTCACCGCCCTCACCCGGCGGGTCCACGACCACGAGCCCCACCCCGAGGTCGACCACGACGCCGACGCCCCCGAGGCCCCCGCCGTCGCCCCCGGAAGCGACGCCGAGCTCCCCCTCGCCCAGGTCCGCGGCGGGGCCCGCTTCGGCGTCGCCGTGCACGCCATCCTCGAGCACCACGACCCCACCGCCGGCCTCGACGCCCTGCAGCCCCTGGTCGCCGACACCTTGGCCCGCCACGACCTGCCCATCGCCCACAGCCAGGCCGTGGCCGAGCAGCTCCACCGCGCCATGCAAGCGCCACTCACAACTGGGCTCTCCCTCTCGCACACAACCCCTGCTGAGCGCTGGAACGAGCTGGACTTTGCGCTGCCGATGCACAGCGAAGGGGGGCGCTTTCAGGTGGATGCCCTGCGGCAGGCCTTCGACGGCCCGCTGGGGCCCGGCCTCGACCCCAGCTGGCGGGAGGCGCTGGCCCGGCTCGACTTCCTCCCCGTGCACGGCTTCCTCGTCGGCAGCATCGACCTCGTCTTCCGGCACGACGGGCGCTGGTATCTGGCGGACTACAAGAGCAATCGGCTGGGACCTCGTCGCGCCGACTACGCCCCCGAGCGGTTGCTTCAGCCCATGGTCGAGGCCCTGTACCCGCTGCAGTACCACCTCTACAGCGTCGCCCTGCTGCGGCTGCTGCGCTCCCGCATCCCCGACTTCGACGTCGAGCGTGACTTCGGCGGCGTCTTCTACCTGTTCGTGCGGGGCATGGACCCGGCCCATCCCGGCCACGGCGTGTTCTTCGACCGGCCCCCCGCCGAGCTGCTGGCCCGCCTCGACCGCGCCATCGGAGGTGCCGAGTGAGCGTGCTGTCCACCCTTCGGGCGCTCCGGGTGCTGGGCCCCCTCGATGTGCGCTTCGCCCAGGCCATGGTCCGGCTCGGGGCCGCCTACGAAGAGCTGGTCGACCCCCACGGCCACATCGCCCTCGGCGCCGCCTTCGCCTGCCGGGCGCCCTCCGTCGGCGACGTCGGCGTCGATCTGGCCGCCATCCGCGCCCAGCTGGCCGACGCGCTGCGCCGCAGCGACGGCCCCAACGCCGACCCCACCCCGCTGCCCGCCTTCCCCGACGTCGCGACCTGGGTGGAGGCACTGCAGGGGGCGAGCGCCCTCGTGCGCCGTCCCGACGAGAACCGCGCGGCCCCGCTCGTGCTCGACGGCACCGACCTGTACCTCGAGCGCACCTGGGCCTACCAGCAGCGCCTGGCCGACACCGTGGGTCGCTGGCTCGTCGCCCCCGCCCTGCCCGTCGACCTGGCGCGCCTCGGGGAGCTCCTGGGCGAGCTCAAGCTCGACGACCCCCGGGCCGTGCTCCAGCGTCGGGCCATCGTCACCGCCGCCCATCGGCCGTTCGCGCTGGTCGCAGGGGGGCCCGGCACCGGCAAGACCGCCGTCGTCGTCAAGTTGCTGGCGGCCCTGCAGCAGCTCCACCTCGAGGCCACCGGACAGCCCCTGCGGGTCCGCCTGGCCGCCCCCACCGGCAAGGCCGCGGCCCGGATGAGCGAGTCCATTCGGCAGCGGGCCAGCACGGACGTTCCCGATGGATTGCGCAAGTCCGTCCAGGCGATCGAGGCGTCGACCATCCACCGCTTGCTGGGCTGGCGGGGCCTCACCCGCTTCCAGCACCACGCCGACCGTCCCCTCCCCCTCGACCTGCTCCTCGTCGACGAGGCCAGCATGGTCGACCTGCCGCTGATGACCAAGCTCCTCGAGGCCGTGCCCGCCCATGGGCGCGTGCTCTTGCTGGGCGACCCCGATCAGCTCGCCTCCGTCGACGTCGGCTCCGTGTTCGCCGACCTGTGTCGGGCCACCGCCGGGCCCGTCAGCGAGCCGCTGCGGGCGGCGTGGGCGGCCACCGGGTGCGACCAGCCGGTGCGGGAGGCGGAGGGGAGCCTGCCGTTGCCGGGGGATGCGGCGACGCTGCTCACGCACACCTGGCGGTACCGGGCCGGGAGCGGCATCGAGGCGCTGGCGCTGGCCGTGAACGCCGGGGATGCCGACCGGGCCCTGGAGGTGCTCGACAGCGAGGACTGGCCCGACGTGCGGCGGGTCGAGCGGCCCGTGGGCGAGGTCGCGGCGCTCGTCGAGGCGCTGGTCCTCGACGACTACGTGGCCGTGGCCCAGGCGAAGACGGCCGTGGAGGCGCTGGTGCGGCTGCGGGCCGTGCGGGTGCTGGGGGCGCACCGAGGGGGGTGGGCCGGGGTCGACGCCCTGAACGCGCACCTCGAGGCGCGGGTGCGGGGGCGGCTCGGGGTGGACGAGGGGGTGGACTGGTACGCCGGGCGTCCCGTGATGGTGACCCGGAACGACCACGAGCAGCAGCTGTTCAACGGGGATGTCGGGGTGGTGTTCCCCGGGGAGGACGGCGGGCTGCGGGTGTGGTTCGAGACCGCGGATGGGGAGGGGCGGGATGTGGCGGTGGCGTTGTTGCCCGAGCACGAGACGGTGTTCGTGACGACGGTGCACAAGAGCCAGGGGAGTGAGTTTGAGCGGGTGGTGTTGGTGGTTGGGGGGGGTGGGGTGCGGCGGGAGTTGGTGTACACGGGGGTGACGCGGGCCAGCGACGAGGTCGTGGTGGTCGGGGCCGCCGACGGGTTGCGGGCCGGTGTGGGCCGGGCGACGCAGCGGATGTCCGGCCTGGGCCGCCTCCTGGTCGAGCGCTGAGGCAATGCTGGACCATTGTCCGGCGGGCTGCGGCGTCATCCTGACCGTTGGGCCTCGTCCAGGGGGTCTCCACCACCCCAAAGCTGGCCATCGGCCACCGCTTGGGAAGACGAATGAATGAAGAACGAGTACACTTGAGCTGTCCTGGGGGGGACCGACATGTCGAAGCGCCACGCGCCGCGCGAAGCAGCGGCTCAGCAAGCCCTCGACCCGGGCCTGAAGACCGAAGACAGCGCCGAGCGCGCCGATGCCCTGGAGCAGCTCCGCGGCAACCAGTTCGCCCGCGATGCGTTGGTCGTGGCGGCCGTCGCCACCGGTCCCATCCACGACGCCAAGGGGATCCTCGAGATCGCCACCGACTTCATGCGGGAGGAAGGCGCCCCCGAGGCCGAGCTCGGCGGCGGCGAGGGGGATGGCGGCAAGGCCCAGCTCGACCCCAAGGAAGACCCACCGGCCGACCTCGACGACGTCGCCGAGCGCATCGAAGACATGGCCGACAACGGCGTGCCCCCCGAGATGCCCGACGATGAAGGGGGCGGCGAGGGCGGCGACGATGCCCCGGTCATGCGCAGCGCCAACGGCGGCGGCGACGACGTCGATCCCGAGGAGGTCCGCCCCCTCATCGACGGCTCCACCGGCAGCCCCCTGGCCGCCTCCATCGTCGGTCGCCTGGGCCGCGTGCTCGACCACTCCCTCGACCACGTCATGGTCCACACCGACGGCAAGGCCGCCGAAGCCGCAGAGAAGGTCCACGCCCACGCCTTCGCCCTCGGCACCCACATCTTCTTCGCCGGCGGCCGGTACCAGCCCGGCACCCCGGGAGGCGACGAGCTCCTCCTTCACGAGCTCACCCACGTCGCCCAGTACGACCACGGACAGCTCCGCGGCAGCAGCACTGGGGATCTGGAGGTCAGCAAGCCCGGGGAGAGTGCGGAGATGGTCGCTGAGGCCGCCGCGGCCGACGGCGTCACCGCCCTGCGGGCCGCCGACCAGGGCAAGCCCGAGGCCCAGGTGATCCGCGACGACAAGCACCCCATCGGGCGGGGGAGCCGGCCCGAGAACCAGCCGATGAAGCGGTTCATGCGGGGGCCCGTGCTGGAGACGGGCGTCATCTTCCGGGAGGAAGGCGAGGGCCAGGAAGGCGGCGACGAGAACTGGGTCGTCGCCAAGGTGCGGGAGCACGCCCCTGCCCTGGCGGATGTGCTCACCAGCGGTTTCGAGCCCATCTACGGCACCGACATCATCGACTACGCCGCCCAGTGGGTGGTCGAGCTGGTCCCCGACATCGACCTGCAGGGCCTCTTCGACGAGGTCTTCACCGGCGTGAAGGAAGCCGCCCAGCTCCTGGCCGACGCCGCTCGGGGCGACATGGCCTGCTGCGAGCGCATCGGCGAGCTCGCCCAGGGAAGCCTCGACGCCCTCGCCGCCTTCCGGGCGACAGGAGGGCCCCTCGACCAGCTCTTGGAGGCCGTCGACACCGACTGGCTGGGCAACCTGGCCGGCGACCTCGCCGACAAGGCCGCGGCCGGCTTCATGGAGCTCATGGAGTCCACCCGCATCGCCGACATGGTCGACCAGGCCATCCTGCTCATCGATCTGCTCTCCCCGGCCTTCAAGGTCTTCGTCGACAATCTCCTCGAGCAGTTCAACCTGCCGAAGCTCGACGAGATCCCCAAGTGGATCGAGGACAAGATCCAAGAGGTCATCGACGATGCCCTCGCCTCGTCCCTCTCCATGGTCGACGCCCTCGCCGAGAGCCTGGCGTCCCTGCAGATCGTGCAGAACCTGGCAGCCCAGGGCGACGTCCTCGTCGAGCTCGCCCAGGCCGCGTCCTACCTCTACGAGCACTGGCAGGACCCCGAGAAGTTCACCGACGAGGAGCTGAGCCAGCGGTTCGAGCACCTGGGCTCGGTCATGGACGACGTCCAGGTCGCGTTCAAGTGGGTGATGGACACCTTCCACGCCTTCGGCGACGCCGCGGAGCAGGTCCAGAAGACCCTGCAGGGGCTGGTCAGCAACCCCCTGTTCGGCCTGCTCGCCTTCACGCCCCTCGCCGCAGCCATCCCTCCCCTGTTGGTGCTCGCCTACGCCGGCGACGGCCTGTTCACCGAGGTGTGGAACGCCGTCGCCACCGTGGGCAGCTGGCTCGGCTGGGCCGCGGGCATCCTGGCGGAGGTCGCGGTCGCCGCCACCAACATCGTCAACCCCTTCGCCTGGTTCTCCCTCCTGCTCGGGGGCGCGCTCACCGCCGTCTCGCTCCTGCCCGACTGCTACCAGGAACCGATCATCGATCTGTTCGTGGAGATCGCCGCCAGCCTCACCGGCATCGTCACCGTGGGCATGGCCGCATCGGTGCCAGGAGGAGAGGCCGTGCACGTCGGCGTGCAGGGCTTCTTCGACCAGCTGCTGGGCAAGTCCACCCAGCAGAAGACCGGTGCGCTGTACGGCCTTGGATACCTGTTCCGCCTCGGTTTTCTGGCCGACTTCGCAGCGGGCGCCCTCCTCGGTGCCCTCAAGGGCTTGTGGGGGGTGTTGGTCGACATCGCCGTCGTCGTCGGCGCCATCCTGGCCTTCAACGTCGCCTGCATCGCCGCCCTGCCCGCGTTCTACGCCGCCATCTGCGTGCTCGCCAAGCTCGTGGTCGAGTACGACGAAGGGCGCCAGGCCGAGGGGGATGAGGACAAAGACCCCCTCGACGGCAACCAGCGCATCGACGACATGGAGAAGGGCGAGCCTGGCTTCGACGCCCCCGACCTCGACCCGGGCTCCATCACCGACATGCCCGACCAGCAGCCCGGCACCTGGAGCGAGCTGTCCGACATGTTCGGCGCCGCCTGGGAGCTCGTCGAGCAGGGCGCCAAGAAGACCGGCGAGCTGATGGCCGACGGCCTCGTCACCATGATCAGCAACGCCGAGCTCGTCGCCTTCACCTTCGGCGAGTGGTCGGGATGGCTGCTCACCCTCGGCCTCATCGAGTACTTCACGGGCCTGGCCCTCGCGAAGTTCGCCGTCTGGCTCGCGAGGGGGGGCGCGTGGCTCGCCAAGACCGTCGCCATGACCGCCAAGCTCGACGACGTGCTGCTCCGCCTCGCCGGCCCCCTGAAGAGCGTGGCCGGAATCGTCGACGACGCCCTCGAGCAGGCCCTCGTCCTGTGCCGCGCCCTGAACATGCCCTTCGTCGACGAGCTCGTCGGCATCCTCGGTCGGCTCCAGGACGGCATCGCCCGCTTCTTCGACGACGTGCTCGAGAAGCTCGACGAGTGGGCCGCCATCCTCATCAAGCGCCGCAAGGAGGGACAGAAGCGCCGCAAGGAGCGCGGCGAC